>ENA-OWPI01000217-OWPI01000217.1-marine-metagenome-genome-assembly--contig:-NODE-217-length-88296-cov-4.590632_pt1 | contig 88296 bp, 77 predicted proteins | sample MGYA00238138_ERZ651775 | MGnify/ENA primary metagenome ERZ651775 (study PRJEB26906, sample SAMN06265043) | marine metagenome | isolation source: Helgoland LTER site | place: Germany:Helgoland, sampling... | reverse complement strand
CATCGTTCCAACAATAAATTCGAGTGGATATTCTGAATCAGGAATATTCAATACTGCCATAGGACCTGTAGGAGAGATAAAAGGAGATACTATGAAGATAGTTGTTCAATACACCCATTCCATTACAAAATCATTGAATATGGAACTCAAAAAAAACCCTATTTCTGAATCAGAAATAGGGTTTTTAGTAGTCCGTAGGGGAATCGAACCCCTGTTGCTGAGATGAAAACCCAGTGTCCTAACCCCTAGACGAACGGACCGTATTAGGGAGTGCAAATATAGATGTCGGTATTTATTTTGCAAAAGTTTCTGCGTTAAAAAATTACAATCGTTTGCTATCGGACGAACTGAGGCTTAGCATGATTTATATTTGAAAAGGAGCGTAGCTTTCTTAGCTTTACGCCTCCTAAAAACAACCCTTTAAACCGTTAAGGATTATGTCTAAGACAAGAGTAGCGATTAATGGTTTTGGAAGAATCGGAAGATTAACTTTCAAAGCATTATTACAAAAAGAAAATATTGAAGTAGTTGCGATCAATGATTTGACTGACACTACTACCCTAGCCCATTTATTAAAATATGATTCTGTTCATGGCAGATTCAATGGTACTGTCTCTGCTACAGCTGACGGTATTATTGTAAATGGTAAGGAAATTAAAATATACGCTGAAAGAGAGCCAAGAAATCTTCCTTGGGGAGAACTTGGTGTTGAAGTCGTTCTAGAGTCAACAGGTTTCTTCTTAGACGAAGCTGGTGCTGGACAACATTTAGAAGCTGGCGCGAAAAAGGTAGTAATATCTGCACCAGCCAAAGGAGGAATACCTACAGTAGTGCTTGGTGTGAATGACGACACCATGACTGGTGAGGAGACTATTCTTTCAAATGCGTCTTGTACGACTAACTGCTTAGCTCCAATGGCGAAGGTGTTAGACGATGCATTCGGTATAGAGCACGGTTACATCACGACCGTTCATGCGTATACTTCTGATCAGAAATTGCAAGATTCACCTCACAAAGATTTGAGAAGAGCTCGAGCAGGTGCTTATTCAATCATTCCTACCTCTACTGGCGCTGCAAAAGCTGTTGGTCTAGTATTACCTCACTTAGCAGGTAAATTGGATGGTATCGCGATGAGAGTTCCTATTCCTGATGGTTCATTGACTGACCTTACCGTTGTTTTGAAGAAGCCAGCTACTAAAGAGCAAATCAACGCGGCTATGAAAGCTGCTGCTGACGGTCCAATGAAAGGTATCATGGAGTACACTGAAGATCCTATTGTATCAATTGATATCGTTGGCAATCCTCACTCTAACATCTTTGATTCTTTGTTGACTTCTGCGCAAGGAACGTTGGTGAAAGTTGTAGGATGGTACGACAACGAAGCGGGTTACTCTAACAGGGCTGCTGACTTGATCGAAAGAATCGCTAAATAAGCAACGCACAAAATATAGATTTAAAAAGCCTCGACTAGTCGAGGCTTTTTTTGTTCATCCAATTTTAATCTTTTCTTAATCTAAATCCAGTGGAACTACTTATGCTTTGGTGTAGTTTTACAATCGAAATGACAGACTCAAGTCGCTATAAAACGAGGCAATTATAATGTAAGACAGCCCTAAGTCGTAAAAAGAGGTCATTAAGAAAACCGCTCGATTTGAGGGGTTATTTTTTTGACCAATCCTTCCTACTCTACTTTCAAACTCGTCTTTTTCAGAATCTCGGTTGCTCGAAAAGTCATATCACCCGCCTGCAAGATCTTCATCTTAAGCTGGGCATTATAATCTGGGTTTTCTCTGAGAAAATCATTAATCAATTGGGCAGCGCTCTCGGTATTATGATTGCCTAAGGTTTGGTCTAGCCACCTTTTCGGAAAGAAGATATCTCCTGTGACTTGAATCTCCTGTAAAAGCTCTAGGCTCTCGGTAATATATTTCTCCGACTCTTCTCTTCTCAGTGGGTGATATAGGTAACCTAAGCCGCCTAAAACCCACGATTCAGTTTCGCGGTTCTTCTCATCCTTCAATGAGGCGAAAAACTGATCGCGTACTTCAGTTTTAGCCGACAAGGCCGGAAGCAAGAATTCGAATCGTTTCTTGCTATCGGGGTTCTTGATATTTTGAACTTGCTCTTTCAAAATTTCTTCTGACCGCTCAGGCATTTTAATCGCTAATTGCCCAGCTAACGAGGTCATATCGGTCTCTGAGAGATTTAGACCTCTCACTTTGGCGTTATTAGTTCCTCGCCAAATGTTCAACAGCCTATCGAGATTACCTTGAGTGATGGTCACATTTCGGAAAGCATTGAAGAAGATTTTCTTGACTGAAGGGTCTTCCGTTTTATCATTCATTACATGATAAAGTGTGCGCTCTAAATCAGGAGCGATACTTTGGCGTTGTTCATCCGTGAGAAGATTCCAATAGACGTTATTCAATTGGCCTAACATTTGGTTCAGTAGCAGCTGGTTTTGTTCTTTCACTACCATCCATTTGATCAATTCAACGTAGCGCTCAGGACTATACTGTCCTTCTTTTCCATAATTATCAGGCTCTAACAGATTCTCGTAAAGGTTAACAAGCACTGAACCTTTTTCAACTTCACTCAACTCATCCCACCTACTTTGAAGCAGTTGGTAGTTCGCAGGAAAGAGCCCATAGCCGATTCCATCAGCATTTGGCAAAGCCTCAAAGGATTTCCAATTTGATTTGATTTTTACCGTATAGGGTACCTCGTTTGAATACAGTAATTCTTCCCTCTTTTCTGATCTTTCAAGGCTATAAATATTCATTTTTAGCGCTTGCGCCCAAACCCTCTCTCCTTCAGGGTCCCGCTGTGCCAGCGTTACTCGCACTTGATTGTCTATTTTCTCTGCTGACAGATCAAAGTGTGGTCGGCCAGGAGTATTTACCCAAACATCACTCCATTTATTCAAATCTTCCGGTGTCCTTTTATCTAAAATCTTTATCAGGTCAGGCCAAGTTGCATTCTTATTCGAAAAAGTCGATAGGTACTCACTCATACCGGCCTGAAAGTCTTCTTCTCCCAACATAGACTCTAGCTGGCGCATCATGATGGGTGCCTTATTGTAAATAATTGCTCCATACATTTGCCCCGCCTCTTTTAGGTTTGGCAAGTACTGCCTGATCGGATTAGCCCCTTTTGTGCGATCCACAGAATAAGCGGATGGATAATGTCTTACTAAGAAATTAAGGTCGTGGTTAATGTCTGGGAAACTTGGATTTACCATCTTAGCCGCCATAAAATTGGCAAAGACTTCTTTGGTCCAAACATCATTGAACCAATCCATTGTCACTAAATTTCCAAACCACATGTGCGCTACTTCGTGCGCAATAAGGCTAGCCCTGCCCAATAGCCTAGTCTGTGAAGGATCCTCGTCTAGCATTAATGAATTAGCCCGATACTGAATGGCACCAACATGCTCCATTCCGCCATACTGAAAACTTGGGATTAGAGCAAAATCAAGTTTTTTGAATGGATATTTAATCCCTGTATACTCTTCTAGCCATTGCAATGAGGCAGCATGTAAATAGAAAATAAGGTCAAGATTTCGTGCTACTTTCTGCTCATCACTTTCACGATGGAGCATGGTCATTTCTCTTCCCCCAACAGTTTTGTTCACCACATCAAATTCACCTGCTACGAATGAGAACAGGTATGTGCTAATCAAGTCTGACTTATAAAACTGATAGTTCTTACGTCCGTCCTTGACAGAAGCCTGTGCAATTGGACCGTTGCTGATGGCTGACCAATCGGCTGGCAGATCAAGTACAAGCTCAAATGTGGCTTTTAGATTAGGTTGATCAAATACTGGAAAAGCTGTTCTTGCCCTATCTGGAACAAATAGCGTATAAAGAAATTCTTCTTTCCTATTTAAAGAAGTTTCACCTGCGAAGAAGTTTATCTCTACTTGATTGAAACCTACTTTAAGATTTTCCTTCTTAAGGATAATATGCTCCTCCTCTATTAGAAGCTCCTGACTTTTCCCATTAACAATCAGTCCTTTCAGTAGCTCAGGACTCTCTTTAAAATCAAGCTGTAAATCTTGTGAATTGTCTTTTAGGTTGAAGGTTAAATCCTCTAAGGCTTGAATTTGTTGATTAAGATTATCTGGGACCCTGAATTCCAGCTTATAGTTAATGATTGATAAAACTTCCTTACGGTACTCGGCTAACTCAATCGACACACCTGCTTCAATAGCCAGTTTATTCTTGTCGACACAAGCAAAAAGTGTTACTAGGAGAATTGAAATTGCAAGGCTCTTCTTAAACATATCAAATAAGGATTAAGTCTTTTCTTAGTTCTGGTGGTATACCGAAGTTCTCCCCCATAAAATCGTCCATTTCGTCTTTCGTTTGCTTGGAAAGAAGCCCACTCATTTCTTCCATTGCTAGTCCCCCAATGATAAATGGAGGCATAAAATTCGTCACAAGGCGATCTCCTTTGAAGCATGCACCCATTTGAAATTCGGTCATTTCATTTTTTGGAGTGCCTTTGATCATACATTGCGAAAGCCATTTTTCAGGATCATTCGGATGCTCTTCAATGCGCTTTTGCATTGCTTGAAAGTCAGTATTCATCATCATATACTCCGATAAATTCGCCATGCTTTCGGCAGACATCTGATCCTTCATATTCTCATAGCAGGTAGAGCAAACAGCATATTCAAAAAGCACTTCAGTTTTCTGAAATGAGGGATACTTTTTAAATACCTTTTCTATCATATAATACCGATCGCCTGCTAATAGGTCATACTCACACTGAACACAGTGGGTAAGCGGTGCCTTTGTATCGCTATTCAAAAAAATATCAGGTATTGGAAGCCCTTCTACACTATTACCCTCTTCTCTATACTCTTCCATATTACTTCTTATCTACTATGGTGGATGCTGCCTGCGCTGCGGGGAAAATGATCGTATCACTAATGTTTACATGTGCTGGTCTGGTTACTATAAATCGAATCAAATCAGCTACGTCATTTGGTGTCAATGCATCAAATCCTTCATAAACTGTCTTTGATCGGTCAGCATCTCCTTTAAACCGAACCATCGAAAACTCTGTTTCTACGAGTCCTGGACATACTTGTGAAACTTTCACTCCAGTCCCATTTAAATCCATTCGCATACCATTATTGATCGCGTCTACCGCATGTTTAGAGGCACAGTACACATTCCCTCCTGGATAAGCTTCTTTTCCAGCTATGGAGCCAAGATTCACAATATGACCTGAGCCTTTCGCAACCATCCTAGGCAACAGTGCTTTTGTGACATAGAGCAATCCTTTCACGTTGATATCGATCATTGCATCCCAATCGTCTACATCACCATCTTGAATTTTTGACAAGCCATGCGCATTCCCTGCGTTATTTATGAGTACATCAATAGATTTCCATTTTTCCGGAATGCTGTTGATGGCTTCTTCGACACTTTTTCTGTCCCTGACATCAAAGGATAAAGCTAGCGTGTCGACATCAACTTCAGCGGACAGCGTTTCTAACCTTTCAGCCCTACGACCACAAATGATCAGGTTATATCCCTCTTTGGCTAACAATAACGCTGTAGCTCTACCGATACCAGAAGTTGCTCCTGTAACGAATGCAATTTTGCTCATTTTCATCTAGATTAATGAGTAGTGAATTTAAAATAAAATAGCCAATTCGGAATGAAAAGATTCCCTAGTCGGAGAAATGAAAGTATAAGGTGAAATTATGCGTATTGATACGCGTCAGTCCGTTGTGAAATATATTGTCCTGAGGGTTCAGAACGTTCATTAAGCCCCTTGCATATCTTAATTCTGGCGAAAATTTAAAAAATGCAAAATAGCGTTCGAGACCAAAGCCAACCTCCACTTTAATATTCGCTTTTCTAATTTCTAGTTTGTCCAAACTTGTCACTACATCTTCCTTACCCGAGCGAATTGAACCACTCACTCCGGCTATAAGGTACATACGTGAATTATTTCGCCTAATAGACCTGTACTTCACAAATACACCTGGTTCTATCCTAGTGCTTTCCACCAATTGCGCATCGACTGTTCCATCTGTATATTGATAATTGACGGTACTTTGATATAAGCCAATTTTAACTGGCACAACTCTTATTGACAATTGATCGGCAAGCCTTAGATTGACCATAAAGCCAAGGTCGAAGCCAGCATTAGTTTCAGAAGTAACTGAGCTAATCTGGTCGTATTCTGGCGTGTCAAATCGATCTGAATATTTGATGCCATAACTGTTGCTATGGGCACCGAGCATAAAACCATACTTGAAGGTTTTCTTGTCACTTTCAACCCTATGCATAGTTACCCCAGCCTTACGCGTTTGAGCGCTTACCTGAAGTATTGAAAAGAAAAGTAATAAGGCAATTATTTTACCCCGATGTAAATCGAAGCTATGCCAAATGTCAAAGGTTTGCATTCAGTCTTTTTATATCCAACCTCACTAAGAATGTCCAAAAAATTCTGACCATCCGGAAAAGCATCTACCGACTCTGGCAGATAAGTATATGCCGATTGATCCTTAGATATTAATTTTCCAATCACCGGAAGAATCGACTTAAAATAAACACTGTAAAGTTGCTTCATTGGAAATTTACGTGGTCTTGAAAATTCAATAATCACGGTCTTACCACCTGGTTTTACCACACGATGCATATCGATTAGTCCTTGCTTCAGGTTTTCGAAGTTCCTTACACCAAATGCAACGATGGCAGCATCAAAGGTATTGTCTTCAAAAAGCAGCTTTTCACTATCGCCCATCCGCATGTCGATGATATGATCGATCTTTTTACGCTTCATCTTCTGCTTACCCATTTCGAGCATGCCCGAAGAAATATCTACACCTACAACACGGTCTGGATTTAAAGCAAGCGCCTCGATCGCAAAGTCACCGGTTCCAGTAGCGATGTCCAGTAGTTGCTTGGGTTGGTCTGCCTTCAGTAACTTGATGGCCTTTTTTCTCCACAAAATATCTATCCCTAAACTCAGGAAGTGATTTAAAAAATCGTACCGGTGGCTGATGTTATTAAACATCTCAGCTACCTGTTCTTTTTTTGTGGTTTGCTTTTCTTTATAAGGAACTACGGACATCGTTAATTCAATCTGGTTGCAATAATACAAAGGAAACAGAGTGATTACATTAATTGTTAGAAAAAGCTAGCATTAAAAAAGGCCCAACTCTAATGAGCAGGGCCTTCCTTTACATAGAAGTCGCTTATGCGATTTCTACTAATTCAATATCAAAAACTAAGTCTTTTCCGGCTAAGTCATGATTTGCATCAATGACAACTACGTCATCTCTAACTTCTTTTACTTTCACTGGCACTTGCTGACCATCAGCTTGGCTCATCGCTAATTGCTGGCCTACCTCTGGGTTCATGTCTGGCGGCAAGTTAGTTCTTGGGACATCAATGATCATATCTTCTCTCGCTTCACCGTATGCTTCAGCCGCAGGAATCTCTATTGTTACTTTTGCACCTTCACTCATTCCATCCACTGCAGCATCAAATCCTTTGATCATCATACCTGCTCCTACTTCAAACTCCAATGGCGCTCTTCCTTCAGAAGAATCAAAAACAGTCCCGTCAGTTAACTTTCCTGTATAATGAACTTTTACTTGGTTACCTTTCTTTGCTACTTGCATATCGCTTTACTAAATTAAAATACTTTCAAAGGCGCAAAGATATGGGTTTAAAAGAGAAACAAAAAAGGAGCTTTTGAAGGAGTTGATTAACTTTGCCGAATGTTCGACAAGGCGGAGTTTATAATAAGCAATACAGATTATCAAAAATGCCCTGCGCCCGATAAACCGGAGTTCGCCTTTATCGGTCGATCGAACGTGGGGAAATCCTCCCTAATCAACATGATGACGGCTCGCAAAGGGCTTGCAAAAACATCTGGTAGTCCTGGGAAAACACAATTGATCAATCACTTTTTGATTGATGAGAGTTGGTACTTAGTAGATTTGCCTGGGTATGGCTATGCAAAGACGAGTAAAAAGAATAGATCTGCTTGGGAATTAATGATTCAGGATTATCTATTGAATCGTGAAAACCTTCAAATCGTTTTCGTATTGATCGATTCAAGATTGGAACCACAAAGGATCGACATTGAATTTACACAATGGCTTGGTGAAAGTGGAGTTCCGTTAGCACTCGTATTTACGAAAGCTGACAAGCAATCCATGAATAAGTCCCAACAGTCAATAGCCAAATTCAAAAAAGTAATGAAACAAACGTGGGCGGACCTTCCCATGATCTTTTTATCCTCATCTGAAACAGGGTTAGGAAAAGCCGAGTTGTCCGAATACATAGAACATATTCTTGAAAGTTGAGTTTTTCTTTGATTTAAGAATCAGGTTAGATTTACTTTGAGCCATTATTGAAACAGCGCATTTATGAAGTTTGAAGAAATAGCATCCGTATCTGGAAAAGGCGGATTATTTAAAGTTTTAAAACCTACCAAGAACGGTGTGATCTTAGAATCACTTGACGGCAAGAAGTCAAAACTAGTCGTTGGAGCTGATGCTCAAGTTTCCATTCTAAGCGAAATCTCCATTTACACTAATACCTCTGAAGGGGCAACGCCATTGAATGAGGTAATGCAAAAAATTCATGCTGAATTCGAAGGAGACACTGGTCTCGACAAGAATTCTGATGGGGATGAACTGAAGTCTTTCTTGAAGCATGTGCTTCCAGACTATGATGAAGACAGAGTATATACGTCTGACATCAAGAAACTTGTGACTTGGTACAATCTATTGGCTAAGATAGCTCCAGACTCTTTTACAGCAACTGCTGAAGCAGGAGAAGAGAAAACAGAAGAGTAGACCACCATTAGTTGTATGAGCGAGCACAGCGACTTAATCAACAGCCTTACCCTTTTTGAAAAGGAATTCCAACTTGAGAAGTCCTATCTCAACCTTCAAGCAAAGGAAGAGATCAGTTATGACCAAGCTTTCCTTATGATTGTGCGCGTGGTGGAAGATCTATTGAGCAAGGACTTCAATGGGTTGATCAATGTTCTTTACCGAATTGATGTCTCAGAAGAGAAGTTAAAAGGTGCCTTGGCATTATCAAATGATAATCCCACGTCAGTAATCGCTAAAATGATTTTAGATCGACAATTACAGAAAGTAGCCCTACGGAAGAAATATTCTTCTTAAAGTGTCGAGGCTTCTTTAACCATTTCCTTACTCCCTACGAAGAATGGTACTCTTTGATGTAATGAGGTAGGTTGAATCTCCATGATCCTGTTAGTTCCGTCTGTTGCCCTACCACCTGCTTCTTCGGCAATAAATGCCAAAGCATTGCACTCATAAATTAAACGCAGCTTACCGTTTGGTGCTTTTGTTGTAGAGGGATAAATGTAGATACCGCCCTTTAGCACATTCCTATGAAAATCAGCCACTAAAGATCCAATGTACCTAGCGGAGTATTCACGTTCCTTGCAAGTCGCTATATAATCTTTTACTTTTTGAGGAAATGAACCAGAGACACCCTCGTTAACCGAGTATATCGAACCCATTTTCGGTATCGTCATGTTCGAGTGTGAAAGTATATACTCTCCTAATGAGGGTTCATACGTAAACCCATTCACTCCCTTACCAGTGGTATACACAAACATGGTAGATGAGCCATAGAGTATATACCCTGCTGCTACCTGATCTTTACCGGGTTGTAAAACATCTTCTGACTGCACCGGGCTGCCCATTGGGGAGACCCTTCGGTAGATCGAGAAGATAGTTCCTACGGAAACGTTGACATCAATATTGGAAGAGCCATCTAGCGGATCTATTGCTACGATGTATTTTGCTCTTGGGTTGTTGAGGTCAATAACATCTTCAACTTCTTCAGAAATAATAGCAGCAACCTCGCCACCTTTCTTCAAAGCTCTTGTAAAACGTATGTCGGCTGCAACATCTAAGTTTTGTTGTGTTTCTCCCTGTATATTTTCCGCACCATAGGAGCCCGTAATCCCAGCTAAACCCGCTCGATTGATTTCACGGTTAACTACTTTCCCAGCGTAGGCTAAGTCTCTGATTAGCTGAGACAACTCTCCGCTTGCAAAAGGAAAATCCTCTTGGTTTCTCATGATAAATCGGTCGAGATTAGAGCCAACAGGCAATGCAATTCTCGAATTTTCCGCTTTTCCCATAGGTATATGTAATTTGTTTATCGGAAATCGTTAATAACTTGCAGCGAAATTACTAAAATATATACACGTCCCTTGAAAGTATTTAAGTTTGGTGGCGCATCTGTAAAAGATGCAGATTCAGTCAGGAACATGAGCAAGATTATTCAGGCTTATCAAACTGACAAATTAATCGTGGTTGTTTCCGCAATGGGTAAGATAACCAATGCCCTTGAAGAGCTCCTAAGCTTGACTATGGAGGAGCGAGAAGTAACTACGCCACTAGAGGCAATAAAAGACTTCCATCAAACCATTATCAATGACTTGGGCATTTCATCAGATGAAGTGCTGAAGAAAGATATTGCTGAGGTTTTTGAGCAGTTAGAGAATGGACTAAATGAGTTCAGCTCAAGCATGGGGTACGACTACATGTACGACCAAACCGTCTCTTTAGGAGAAATTCTTTCGACAAAAATCATAGCCAGTTATTTAAATAATCAAGGTATTGCGGCATCATGGTTGGACGCAAGAAAAGTAGTCAAGACAGATAGTTTACATAGACAGGCTATAGTAGATTGGGGCGCCTCTCAGGCAATGATCAAGTCCCAAATTAAAAGGTCTATTGAAGAAGGGATCGTAATTACGCAAGGATTTATTGGTAGTAATTCTGATTTCAAAAGCACCACACTGGGACGAGAGGGCAGTGATTTCAGTGCGGCCATCTTTGCGACATCTGTGAATGCAGAGTCTGTTACGATATGGAAAGATGTACCTGGAGTCTTAAATGCAGACCCTAAAAAGTTTGCAAACACTGTCTTATATGAAAAGCTGCCTTACAAAGAGGCTGCTGAAATGACATACTATGGTGCTTCTGTAATTCATCCAAAGACCATCAAACCACTAGCCCAAAAAGGAATCCCACTTTATGTGCGCTCTTTTCAATCGCCTGAGGATTCAGGTACCACGATTGAGGAATCTATAGTACCGAATTTAGCCCCTGCCATTATTCACAAGGATGGACAGACCGTGATTTCATTTAAAATAAGTGACTTCTCATTTATCAATGAGCATCATATTCACTTGATCTTTGAGCATATTAAAAGATTAAATTTGACAATCAATCTGATGCAAAACTCGGCTATTTCTTTCACCGTATGCATGGATGATGATCCTAAGAAGCGAGAACAACTCCGAACAGCTTTGATGGATGAGTTTCTGATCTACTACAATGAAGGGTTGGAAATGATTACCATCAAAAATTACAACCAGGATTCGATTAATGAGCTGATGAAAGACAAGCAAATCATCATAGAGCAACGGTCAAGGAATAACTTCCAAATGGTGTATAAGGTGTGATTCTCCCTTCGTCAAGACTTCGAAAGACATGGTTAGGTGATTAGTGAAGTTCCAATTTTAAAACCTGCAACCTATTATTAATTCTTCATTAAACATTAGGAAGACTTCTAGCTTCTAGGGAAAACTAATCATTTATTGCTCTTTCCGAGTAGGTACTCAATTAGTTCATCCACCGATCGATTAAGAATATCAAATACTTCTTGGAAACCTTGCTCTCCTCCGTAATATGGATCAGGTACATCACTATTTATTTCTAAGGTGTCAAAGTACCTCATTTTAAAGACCTCGGCCTTGGCACCTTTTGGCCTCAGACTTACTATATCCTCATAATTGGCATCATCCATAGGTATAATGAAATCAAAATCATAAAAATCCTTCACCTCGAATTGTCTTGCGTAATGATCATAGCGTACGCCATTCTGTTTGGCATTAGCCACCGAACGACTGTCAGGATGTTTACCAATATGATAGGCTGCCGTTCCACAAGAATCCATTTCAAATCTCCCTGACAACCCTTTCTCATTGACCCGCTGTCTGAAAATTCCTTCGGCCAGCGGAGAACGACAAATATTACCGAGGCAGACAAATAACACATTCACTTTACTCATTGATCTCCTTTAGACTCTTAAATTAGCAATCGAAAACAAGAAACAATCAATTAGCTTAATTCACACCTATGGAATTCATAAAAGTTGATAAAACCTTTGCAAAGCACGTTGCACTCATTCAATTAAACCGTCCGAAAGAACTAAATGCACTTAACCTTCAGTTGATGGCAGAGATTCGTGACAACCTAAAGGAACTAGACCAAGATGAGGAAGTAAGAGTAATTATCATCACTGGTAACGAAAGAGCTTTTGCCGCAGGTGCAGACATCAAGCAAATGGCTGGCAAGGGAACTATTGATATGTGGAAAACTGATCAATTCAGCACTTGGGATCAGATTAACAAAACACGTAAGCCAATCATTGCCGCTGTATCAGGATTTGCACTTGGTGGTGGTTGTGAGCTAGCGATGACTTGCGATATGATAGTAGCCTCCGAAACAGCACAGTTCGGTCAACCAGAGATCAAAATTGGTGTAATGCCTGGCGCTGGTGGTACTCAAAGGCTCACGAAAGCCCTAGGCAAAGCCAAGGCAATGGAATTAGTCTTGACAGGCAAATTCATCTCAGCTGAAGAAGCCTTAGGATACGGCTTAATCAACAAAATTGTCCCAGTAGAATTGTATTTAGAGGAAGCCACAAAGCTTGCAAGAGAAATTGCAAGCATGTCTCCAATAGCGGTTCAAATGGCTAAAGAGTCTGTTAAAAGATCATTCGAAGCGCACCTAGAAGAAGGGCTTCACTTTGAACGTAAAAACTTCTATATGCTCTTTTCTGCCAACGACCAGAAAGAAGGAATGAATGCCTTTGTTGAAAAGCGAAAACCGGACTTTAAAGGAAACTAAAAAAGGCCCCGATAAATCGGGGCCTTTTTTTATACATTTTGTTGTGCTTTTTATCTAAAACTGAAGCCGACACCCGCGGTTAAGGTGTTGTACTCCTGTATTGCATACTCTCCTGTAATGGTTAAGAAAAGAAGCTTAATTCTAACACCTATGTTAGTTCTGATACCAGCGTTCTTATAATTCAGACTAATTGGGTCCGTAAAAGTACTCGTCTCAGTAGAATAGTCTCCAAGCATATTGAAATCCACATTACTATTAGAGTAACCAAGTCCCGCGAATGCAGTAAAGAACAAAACCTTCTTAGAGATCACTCCTTGAACAGTCCATGCATTAGCGTTAAACTCTGCTGTCTGACCTGCGGCTTCATCAATATTTACATACGACTCTAGGTTTGTATAGCCTAAGAAAACAGAAAGGTCAAATGGCAGTAGTTTCTCTGCTGGTAGATACTGCGTCACATCGTGCATTACTCCAATCCCGAAGAGTTTAACTCCTCCATCACCTTCAAAGTCTTGCTCAGGGATATACCTTAATTTAAGCTCGGTACCTTTGAAGATGCCTAATCCCAACTGAATCATTGGTACTGGCACAGCATTAAAAGGAACGATATCTTCATCAATCCCAAGACCTGTAGGTGCAGAAATCCTAATGATCTCATCTCCATTGTCATCTGTAAATCGTAACTCTGGAAGATCATCAGCACCTAAATTGGGACCGAAAATAGTTGGTAACCTACGTGTGTCTGATGGATTGGTCAAGCTCACATTTGTAAGTCCTGTTGGCAAAGTAAAAAACTGATTGCTATCAGGAACTCTAGCCAAAGAGATACTACCAGAGATATCAAATCCAAGAAATTTATGTGGTTTGGCGGTATTATACCATCCACTATTCATTCCAAAACCAAAGCCCTCGAAGGCAGGTTGTAAGTAGCTTTCCAAAAGCAAACTAGCATCATCAATACCAGCTTCTAGGAAGCTATCAAAGTCTAGGCCTTGCGCCTTTGTCATGTTTGGTGTTAAAGCCAAAAAACATGCAGCAAAAAGTATTAGTATTGTTTTTTTCATGTTGTCGATGTTTTGAGGATTAATCTAGTAGCTGTATTCTAGCCGTTACGTCAAATTGAAAAATGAAGTCAAAATCAACATCTTGCGACTGGAGGGTAACATCCTCACCTACAATTGTCATTTCAACTTGAAAAGACGTGCCGTTCTTTAAGGCTTGCTCTAGGCTAGCAATTGCGGCAGTACTCACCAAACCAGGAGCGTCCTTATCAAATAAAAGCACATTGACGGGATTGTTCTGGACATTGTCAATTCTAATTGATAGAAGGTCTTGCGAGCTTTCTCCTTGAATCTGAATCGTCATATCAATCACCAAATCAGCCGAACTCCCTGCTGGGAAATTATCGATTGTATAAGACATTTTGTTGATAGTGAATCGCTCGGTGTCCTCCAAATATTCATCGAAGTCATCAGATCCCAAGTTAATCTGTCCCGTGTTAACCGAAATTGGTGGTGTTTGTGGAACTAGTACACCCACTGCAATAGCAGGCACAGATAGCTGCACAGAAATCGGATCAATCTCAATGTTTTTAGAAACATCTGATTGAACACCTGCGTCACCACATCCCCAAAGGATGACGGGCATGCAGGCAATTAGATAAAAAAATTTGCGCATTGATTTTGGTATTTAGTACATAAGAGTTTAAAATAATGAGAAGCTTAAAATTGCATCTCCTCTACGAAAGTAGCAAAATTTGAGGTCCACTCTTGAAGAGAGTTACTGTAGGGGATGCAATTTTTCTACAAAATCTTGTTTTTAGATCATAAAGCGCATTTACTGAAAGAGTATCTTCTCAGTTTCCTATTTTTGTAGTCAATGATCTTCTTGTATAACCTGGGCATCAGGTTTTATTATTTTTTGATTCGAATTGCCTCTCCCTTTAATGTGAAAGCAAAGAACTTCTTGGCGGGGAGGAAGGGGCTTTTTATAGCATTAAAGCATGCTCTTATTCAAAATACATCGCCTATTGCTTGGTTTCATGCAGCCTCACTCGGAGAGTTTGAACAGGGGTTGCCAGTTATGGAAGCCTATCGCAAAGCTTTCCCATCCCATAAAATTTTAGTGACCTTCTTCTCTCCCTCTGGCTATGAGCAAAGAAAGCAGCATCCAATTGCTGACTTTATTTTTTACTTACCCATAGATACACGGTCGCATGCAAAGCGTTTTTTTGATGTGGTAAACCCAACGAAGGTCTTCTTTATCAAATACGAATACTGGTTTCATTATTTAAATGAAGCGAACCAAAGGAGCATCCCACTTTATAGCATTTCAGCACTATTTACTGCAAATCATATTTTCTTTAAGCCATATGGAAGCTTTCATAGGAAAATGCTTGCCTTCTTCAATCATACATTTGTTCAAAACGAATCTTCACTTGAGTTACTTAAAACCATTGGAATTGAGGCTGCTAGCATATCTGGGGATACTCGTTTCGATCGCGTCATTAAGACCATTGCCAAGCCTGAGACTTACCCAAGTATCCAAAAGTTTAAAGGCAATGATCAGTTAATGATTATTGGTAGTGCCTGGCCGAGCGACATGCAAGTGATACTAGAGTTTATCAATACTTCGGCAAGTGGATTGAAATTTATCATCGCTCCTCACATGATCGATGAGGCAAGCGTAAGGAAGGTGACCACAGGCTTGACTAAGTCAGTCCATAGATATTCTAGTAACGAAATCATTCCAGAAGCTACAGAAGTCTTGATACTTGATACGATGAATATGTTGTCCTCAGTCTATCAATACGGTAGTTTTGCCTTTATAGGAGGTGCCTTTGGTGACGGTTTACATAATATATTAGAAGCTGTAGCTTTCGGCTTACCCGTAGTTTTTGGTAATAAGGGCCTTGAAAAATTTCCTGAGTCGATTGAATTACAAAAATTAGGAGGGGCTTTCAGTGTGGCTTCAATGGCTAACGCATCTGAAATTTTAAAGAAACTAAATAAGGACAATACATTCAGGTCTAAAACCTCTCATATTTGCAAGCAATATATCCAAGAACATGCTGGGGCAACTGAACACATACTCGATTACTTGAAAAACGAATAGCATGAAAGGACAGGTAATCAAATCGACAGGCAGTTGGTACGAAGTAAAAACTGAAGCCGGAAAAGTATTTCGCAGCCGACTACGTGGCAAGTTTAAGATGGAGGGTATTAAGATCAATAACCCTGTTGCCGTGGGTGATTGGGTAGAGATTGAAGAAGAAGAAAAAGGAGATAATTCCGCGGTGATCACACAACTTCATCCAAAGACGAACTACATCATCCGAAAGTCAACGAGAAAGACCGGTTTCTCACATATACTTGCCTCCAATGTAGATCAAGCCTTGTTATTAGCCACTGTGACCTTCCCAAAAACGTCCTTGGGCTTTATAGATCGTTTCTTGGTCAGTGCCGAATCTTTTAGAATTCCCGCGTTGGTTGTTTTCAATAAAAAGGATTTGCTCAACCAAGCAGGTATTGATTTTTGCCATGAGCTCATAGAGATGTACGAGTCAATTGGTTATCGTGGGAGTTTAATTTCAGTGCTAGACGAAGAAGGTATCTTAGAGCTTACTGGCTTATTAAAGGATAAAACTACCCTGATTGCAGGGCACTCTGGCGTGGGCAAATCTACCCTACTCAATATCCTTGTACCAGGGCAGGTACAAAAAACTGGGGAAGTCTCTACTTATGCGAATAAAGGTACCCACACCACTACTTTTGCTGAGATGTTTGAAATGGATAATCTGACTAAGATTATCGATACCCCAGGCATTAAAGAACTGGGCTTGGTAGATATGCAAGCCACTGAGATTAGCCATTATTTCCCCGAAATGCGCGCCTACTTAGGGCAATGCAAATTCAATAATTGCCTGCACACCAACGAACCTGGCTGCCAGGTTCTAGAAGCATTAGAAGCAGGAACAATCGAGGTGTCTAGGTACCATAGTTATCTAAGCATTTTAGAAGATTATGATAACAGAAGGTAAAAAGGAAAGAGTCCGTCCTTTCCTCTTTATCAGTAATTGGCTTAGTCTTCCTACCTATTCGCTACATACTCCACTTTAGTTTTTCCATGTGGGGCAGAGTTGCCATCAGGCCCCAAATTCACCATCACAATACGATCAATGCTGAGTATCTCCTCCCTTGTTAACTTGTTTCTCACTTCGCAGCGCATGGTCATAGAAGACTTGCCGAAAACAATAGCCTCGATTCCAATCTCGATGATATCGCCTTGAACTGGTGCGTTAATAAAATTGATCTCAGACATGAACTTGGTGACAATCCGCTTGTTTTCAAGCTGAACAATAGTGTATAAAGCGGCTTCCTCATCAATCCATTCTAGTAATCGTCCTCCGAACAATGTTCCGTTCGGATTTAGATCTTCAGGTTTTACCCATTTACGCGTGTGAAAATTCATAGACTAGTTATTTAGAAATGATTTTAACATCCAGTTCTGCTTTTGTAATTCTTGAATGTAGCTGGTAAAGATATCCAATGTACCTTCATCTCCAGCCTCATTGGCTTCTTTCAGTAGATCCTCTAAATTGTTTACTAGTACTTTGTTAGCATCAATAATTGCTTCAACCATAGCATTCGCCTCCATGATCTCAGCATGAGATTCTATATTAGCATTGGCTAGGATATTCTTCAATGAACCTTTAGGGATTCCATTTAATGCAAGAACGCGTTCAGCCACCTCATCAATTTTTAAAGCAGCTTCGTTATACAACTCCTCGAATTTCTCATGAAGAATGAAGAAAAAGGGACCTTTTACATTCCAATGAAACAGTCTTAAGTTTTGGTAATGTACTTGGTAGTTGATCAATAATTGATTCAGTTTTTCTACTACCCTATTGTGTTGTAAAGTTTCCATATTTCTATTTTTTTGATTCACTTAACGATTCTTAACTATACAACTTCATTTATAATTTATATGTTCATAGATTTGATATAGATTTTATCTATATGACATTACAACAGTTAGAGTACATTCTTGCACTTGATACCCATAGGCACTTTGTGAATGCTGCGGAGAGTTGCTTCGTAACCCAACCCACATTGACATTACAGATTAAAAAGCTCGAGACCGAGATGGGCTTGCAAATTTTTGATAGATCAAAGCATCCCATTGAACCTACTAAAACAGGCCTTAAAGTTATAGAGAGCGCCCGGCAGATTCTGAGAGAAGTGAATGGCTTAAAATCCTTTATCAATAAGGAAAAAGATGATCTAAGTGGCACCTTCAGGATAGGAGTTATTCCAACTGTTGCCCCCTATTTGATGCCCCGATTTCTGAAGCAATTTATTGATGCAAACCCTAAAATTCATCTGGTTATTAGAGAAATTGAATCAGAGCAGATTATAGTAGACCTGAAAAATGACTTGCTCGATATCGGAATTTTAGCTACACCATTAGACGAAAACAGTCTGAGAGAAATTCCCTTATATAATGAACCCTTCCTCATATACAGCTCAGAAGAACACCCATTATTCACTAAACAGCATATTCAACCTTCTGACTTACCAGAAAAAGGACTTTGGTTGCTCAACCAAGGCCATTGTTTACGAAATCAGGTATTGAGTGTTTGTCGGCAAAAGAAAAATTCCAGCAATAACAACCTTAGCTACGAAAGTGGATCAATAGAGACCTTGAAGAACTTGGTGAAAAACAACATGGGCTATACACTAGTACCAGAGTTATCGGTCATTGACACGCTAAATACAGATGCAAAAATCAAACGATTTGATAAACCTGAACCCAGCAGAGAGATCAGTATGGTGGTACATCAAAGTTTTAATAAGGAAGCTATTCTTGAGATGATCAAAGAATCTATCCTTCAGAACATCCCTTCACAATTTAGCAAAGCAAAAACCTATAACCGCATTAAATGGAGGTAGTTCAGCCTACTCATGACTATCATGAAAGCCATAAAACTTTTCATAGACAAACATATGCGGCATAGTTAAGACAGACACAGCAATCAAAAAGATCATAAATGGGTGAATATCCAATTCAAGCTTGGTATTGATCAGAAGCAATATAGCTATCCCAAAAAGGCTCATCAATGTAAAAGGCAGACTCTTAATGATAAAGTCCTTGGTGGTAAACTTACCTTTTAGCGCCAGTTTATCAATTTGAACTTGGCTCGCCCTCAAGCTATGCCATAAACCAAAGAACAGGGCAAAGCTTAATAATAAACTTGAGTGATAAGAAATAAGTAAGATCACTCCTAATTCCACAAGTTCAAATGCTATAAATTTCCATTTTCGCTTAGCCTTCACTAGCAAGATGGCTATCGTAAAAAAAACAGCCCCAAAACCAACGATGAACCATCTGAATTCAAAAAATGGCTGCAAAAGTTCTTCCGCGAGAAATGGTTTGAGAAGCTCAGTAGTCTCTTTGCTATTAAAGAGCACAATCGCTAACAATGCAATAAATCCCCACAGCGCATAAAGAAATTTCTTTTGGCCTTTGGCTTCAGAAATGGGAAGGTATTGCAATTGTGTTTGTCCGAAATGGTAGCATGAAAAGAGTACAAAAAGGATAACCGCGCCCAAAGGAAGAATAAACCAAACGAGTCCCATTGCCAATAAAATACCCAAATAGACATAGAAAAACTCTCTTGGAATTGGCGTTTGCTGATTGAGTTTTCGATAATTAATGAATAGGATGTGATCGGTGGCTCCATGCATCAATCCGATAGTACCGATGAGCACAATGGAAAGGATCAATTCCAATAGCTCTGTCATCGGCAAAAACGCGATGACAATGCCTAAAGCAATGATATAAAGACGGGTGACAGGATAAAAAAAATCTAAGCCCTGAAAAGACTTTTTAAGAAAGGCTTCCATGGTATGCTCATAAAAATTCTAATTTCTTCTAATAAAGAGCTTTCTTCATCCAAAAACTTTAATACGCTCTTAAATTTATTTCTCGAGAACAGCTTCTCCATAATAGTCTGAACGAGCTGGGGCTCTTTCTTTATTATTCTCAGTAGTAATCGGTCATAAAATTTAAATCGCTTTTGGCTAGATCTTACAGGTATTTTAGCCCCACTCAGTAAGGCCTTGATTACATTTTGACAATCCTTTTGGATGTATTGAAATGTATAACCTGTTGTTGGCTTTGTTAATCCTCCGGCTGAACCGACATTGATAAATAGATCGTTTAATCTGTCCTTGAAGGGATTTTCTGACATTGGAATAGCCCCAAACTCAGTTTCTTTCACTTCGAATTCATGAATGCCCAGTTGCCTTAGATAGTCGGTGACAAGTACTTTATACTCGTCCTTACTTCTCAATTGATCAGAAAATTCAGTGTACTCTATTAAAGCCTCTTTGGCGTTAAAAGGTAGGATATAGCCAAATTGGACAACCGACTGGTCAGTATTTAAACTAAAATCCATCAAATGAACGGCATCAACAGGCAAGTCTTTATCCGCTGTTTTTATCTTGAACCCGTAGAAGTGCTGTTTTAAGCCTTCTGAGTTGATATTATTGCCGGAAAATTTGAAACTACTATTAAATACAAAGCCTGCCGAAATAATTTCGTCATTATCTAGGGTTAGGGATGCTTTTATTGCCGAAAATTTAACTGATTTCAAAGAGTGCTTGAACCATCTCGGTTTGAGGTATCTAGAAATTTCCCCAATTGTTTCTTCATAAAAATCCTTGCTCGCTACGTGATAATATTTGTAAGGAGATATGTTTTGTTCCTTATGAAAGGAGGATGACTTAAAAACGAGACTGTTCCAAGATGTGCTTACGGAAGTATACCGAGGCGGTAATTTAGACCATAAACACCAAGTTCTGTCATTTTGATCTTTATCGGATGGTTCGATAATGGCGATTGTCTTGTCTTTAAAGAAATCGTAGCTGCTCATCTGATGTAATAAACTCAGATTAGATAATCCAGCACCAATAAAGACGTAATCAAAATGCATCAGAAAAATAAAAGAGGGCTCATTAAATGAGCCCTCTTATGATAAAATTAGACTAAGACTTAGCCAATCTTGCTTTAGCTGTTTCGCTAACAGCTACAGAATAGATCACAAGGCCAAAACCAATTTTGTTAATTGCATCTGCCATGTTGTAGAATAAATCAATGCTACTTACATCGAACATACCTGAAAGTAAGTTACCTGGAAGTACCATGTATCCGATAGGATAGATTGACCAACCTAAAGTGATGAAGATTTTCAACAAGAACATTGCACGGTTAAGCGCCTCACTGTTAGAACCCTTTGCCAATTTGGCAATGTCACCAGCAAATACTTCATATACGATGTATAGGTAACCAACTGTTGAAAGTACACCCCACATGATGTTATTGTCTATACCAGAAGTCTCTCCGATAAATCCAGTAACCAACATAAACGCTGAAGCAACGATTAATTTGAATAAAGTAGACCCTTTTGCACCAAATGGCTTTGTAAGTAAATAGAACTCAACACACATTAATGGCACTGTGAGTGTCCAATCGACATATCTAAATGCAGTTGGAGATTCGCCTGTTGCTAGGTAGAAATCTCTCATGTAGAAGTAATGAACCGCAGCAATACCTGTGATTAATCCTGATACAAGAAGAGATAGTTTCCACTTTCCATCTACTTGGCTTCTTTCCATAAAGAAAAATACAGCCGAAGCGAACATTGCCATATACCCTATAAAAAAGGTGATGGCTACTGGGTCACCGTTAATAATCTTATCAAGACCAACGGTTTCAATTAGTAATAAAGCTTTCATAATTAGTTAGAATTGTTTCCAATAAAACTAAAGCTTTATTCTAATTGTTTAAAACAAAAACACAAAACAATCTAGTTTATCATACTGTACGGCCACATTTATTTGAACTATTTTCAATTAACAACTCCATCATATTTGGTGAAAACACCAATCTTCAGACATTTTGTAATTACCATGATAATGGCTCTAGATGGTCGTATTGAGGTTGTTTAAAAAATAAATCATGCCTTTTTCCAATACGAAGTGGGTTTGAAATTTACTTCATCTAAGGTTGAAGGAAATGAAAAAAATAAATGAAAAAAAATTCAATTCAATAGAAAATTTAGGCAATCGATTTCAATTTTCTTATCAAAATCAAGCATTGATTCCGTTCATATGAAACAATTTTTCAAACTATTATTGATGCAATGTTCCTGCTTGGTTCTTGAGGGCCGCACGAATACTATGGAATGAAACAGACGAAAATACAATGCGCAAAGAGACTACGAATTATTCATTCGGTAAGACTATTCTTTCCAAAAAGAGATTTTAACGAGACCCTCTGCAACGAGTTTATCCTCAGTAATTTTTTCACTAAGAAATGGGTTTCCATTAAAATCAAGTTTATTGATGGTGATGAGATGTCTGCCACGCTTAAGTTCAGCAATGTCAATTACAGTCTCTACTCCTCGCTCTCCCTTATTATCATGTCTTGTAAAGAAAAACTCAAGGTCATCTCGTTTCTCTCCATCAATATAAACTTCATAAATACTACTCAGGCATCCCACTGATGATTTAACTAAGGCCTCATACGTCTCATCAGTACCTAAAATTTCCATTAGAGTCAAAGTACTGTCTTTAGCAGACTTGGCTCCTGCGCTCATTGCTCTAGTCAACGAAACGTTTCTTTCCAAATCACGGAAATCCGGGCACAGCACACTTAAAACCTCGTTACTGTTTGGTGAATACCGAAGAAACAACTCTAGGAAATCATTCTTAACGAATTTTGATGGAATACTACCTGTATAAATATATCCTTCCCTCCTCTCATCATCATAATGACCTTTCTGCATAATGTATTGATTCTCATCAATTACCTCAGGGTAATAAGGATAGGTCTGCCAAGCGTCTATTCGATACGCCACAAAGAGCGTTGCACCCAAGACTAACGTCACAGAGATGATCTGCTTCTTTGTATAATTAGTGATCAGGTGGTAGTAAATACTTCTATAAATTAATGAAAGTGAAATCACACTGAAAAATCGATATATCGGATAATACAATACTGAAAACCACTTTGACTTCTTGAATGCACTAAACAAGATGGTATCTAAAAAGAAAATAACAGCTCCCACAGATAAAATAAGAACCAAAAACAAGTTGAGAACAGACAGTAAAATAAGCACTCCTTGATTGCCATCTACGGAGTTCTGAAAGAAAGTACCTACACCTAGTAATGAAAATAGAAATGCTGACACTAGCATTACCGAAATGATAGAAAAGGCCAACAGATAGGTGTATGCAAAAATTACACTTGACACCTGATCTAGGAAAAAGATTAAATCATCTAAGTTTCGTATTTTTTCAGGAATCCTCTTCCGAAACGGCCCTTTAAGCTTAAGCGACTCTATGTCTATGGTATTAGAAACAGAACTTAAGCCAACAATACCAATCCAGAACCCTCTCAATAATAGGTGGACTAATAAGCTTATCAAAAAGAAGTTGAGCGCTAAAGGTATTGTGTTGAGAATGAATCGCCCGGCTCCTATAAAAATGACATTTAAAGCTGAGCTCGCAACAAGTTTATTAAACCGAAATGATGCACTGAATTCTGCGTACTGATCAACACTAGCCGCCAATAAGAAAATCGAGTGATTAGCAACTCTAATTGCCAACTTTCTAGCTGAAGGTTCGAGACCCATCGTCTTAATTTACCTTCATCGTTGCCATCATCATTGCCTTCTGGAGTGCGTATCTGTTTCATAATCTAAGGTTGAAACATGAGTTTAATAAAAATGCTTTGTGGCAAGCAACATTTAGCACAAAGGTCGCAAATGAAAAAATGCCGACCTCTAGCCAGCATTTTAATTTTCTCAGCATTGCGAATTAGCAACAACCTCCGCCATCGTAAAAGTAAGTGCTACCAGAAACCCAAATATCCTCATCCTTGAGCGCATCTAAATTTCCAGCAGTCTTATCACAAATTGCTAGTGGTTGATTCGGTAATAAAATATGCCCTTTATGATCATCAAAGTATTCCTGATCGCCTGTATAAATAGCTGTACGGCCAGTAAACACACACGGACCATCCTCTGGCATAGGGTCTTTAATGGCCGCAACCTCTACGCTTTCAATGAATATCCGACTAGGCGTATCATAGCTTTTAGGATCTAAAATTCTGTATGGTCGTTTGGCTCTAATCTCAATTGTACCAAAACCCACATCGGTTATCATTTTGATATAATCATCTAGTGGTAAAGCACCGCTAAGGCATAGCCCTCGAAGTCTCTCATCAAACTTAAGCGAATCAGGCATCGGCTGTTCTGCAATTGGGTCAGACAATACCAGTCTACCCCTAGGCTTCAAGACCCTGTACATTTCCTCTAAAGCCTTTTTCAAATCTTCTTCATGGAAAATATTGAACAGACAATTCTGTGCAGCCACGTCAATGCTCTCATTTTCTATCGGAAGATTCAGCGCATCACCTTTTCTGACATTAATAAATGACGGATCGAACCAAGCATTTTTAGCTGCTGCCTCGGTCATGTTCTTATTGCATGCATCAAGCATTTCGTCTACTACATCCACCCCGATCACGCCACCTTTTTGACGACTGAAATATGAAAACTGAAGTAACTCCATTCCTCCACCAACTCCTACATAAAGTACTTTAGGTGAGTTGATTAGATCCCTTGGGTGAACGGTGCTACCACATCCATAATTCATATCGAGCATGATTTGCGGAATCTCTAATTCAGGAAATGCCCAAATAGGAGTTGTGGTACAACACAAACCGACATCTGGGGTTTCTGCTGCGGCCTTGTATATATCTTTTGTTGTTTCTAAATAGCTTTCCATATTCTTCTAACTCGCAGTTGTACCACCACAGCTTGAACCGGCACCTGCGGTACAGCCAAAACAGTGTTGGTTGATAATAATTTCTCTATTCATGATTTTTTGGTAGTCGAAATCACTCACGTGATTTGGTGCACCATTCGTCAACTTCAATTCTAGCATTTGATTGAAGTCACAGTCATATAAGTATCCATCCCATCCGACCGAGACCATGCTTCGACACATTACACCAGAAGCAGCCATTGGATTGAATGCATTGGTCAACTCAACCATGTACTCCTCATAGTTTCCGGAACGAATCAGATAGTCAAGAAACCTACTTACAGGTAAGTTGGTAATGGCGTACAGGTCATTAAAGGTGATGTCATAAGACTCTTTCAGTTTCCGCTCAAACTCTTGCTGGAGTACGGCTTGGTCGTCTGGCAAATAGGCACCTGATGGATTGTAAACCAGATCAAGTTTAAGTTCAGGATCTTCCTTTCCATAACCAATTTCGTTAAGCATTTGAAGTGCCTTGATAGATTTTTCAAAAACACCTTCACCTCGTTGCGCATCTGTTCTTCTGGCTGTGAAAGACGGAAGGGAAGAGACCACATTTATCTTGTGTTTCTTAAAAAACTCTGGTAAGTCATTATACTTAGGGTTTGCCAAGATGATAGTGAGGTTACAGCGCACAATGATATGCTTCCCAAGTTTTGAGAGCTCTTCTACAAACCATCTGAACTCAGGATTCATTTCAGGCGCACCTCCCGTTAAGTCAACCGTAGTAATTTGAGGGTCTTTCAAGGCATTCAAGCAGAGCTGCATGGTTTCCCTTGTCATGATTTCTTTACGGTCAGGACCAGCATCTACATGGCAGTGCTGGCAAACCTGGTTGCACATCTTTCCCGCGTTAATCTGAAAGACTTCAATGCTTACTGGTTTAAGCACATCTATTCCTGCCTCACCAATCTTTTCCTTGAAAGATGGAATTCCAATACCCTCATGATCCGTCAGTACTTCTATCTGCTTTTCGGGCGTTGAGAGCCAGTGTTTTGTTTTCTTAAGGCTTTGAGTTGCAAGTGCCATTTTACATCAATTTATCTTCCATTTCATTCATCATTTGGACACCATGCACTAAAACTGCACCTCCCTTGATGGCTGCGGCTACATGTACTGCCTCCATCATTTGTTCTTCATCCGCGCCCTTTTTCATACAAGAATCCGTGTAGGCATCTATGCAATATGGACATTGAACAGCATGAGAAACCGCCAAGGCGATCAGTGCTTTTTCACGAGCAGTCAACGCTCCTGGTTTAAAAACACTTCCGTACCAATCGAAAAACTTGGTACCCATTTCTTCTTGTAATTCAGTAATCTTCGAGAACTTTTTTAAGTCCTCGGGATTATAATAAGTCTTAGCCATAGTAATTTGTTTTTAATGTAGGATCACCTCAATGCGCATCAGCCATTGAGATTTAAGAATTAATTAAAGGGCAGGATGAGGGGGCCCTCGATCGAGATGATCCTCAAAAATGAAGAAGTTGATAATTAGGTGCGTGCGACTAACTTTATGCTGAAAAGTGATAACAAACTTAAGAAACCTTCGGATCCCAAGGGTTAAAGTACCCTGCACATTCAACAGTGACTTTAAGTCTGCTATCCGATTTATATCATAAATCTCCGAAAGCTCATAAACATCACCAAGTACTTCGGATAATTGGCGATAAACATGAGAAGAGTGCCACTGAATTGCTCGTAAAGGTGCTGAATTGAATGTTTTTAAATCAAGTCCTATAAGGTAAACTCCACCTCTTTTATCCTTTCCTAATACATTTAGACCTTCATCCAAAGCGGTTTTAGCCGATAGTATATCACCAACACTTAACTGAGGGGCATCATTACCAATGATAATAACGCGCTCAAACCCTTTATCGGAAACTGATTTTAATGAACTCATTAAGCGCTCGCTGAAAGTATCGCCAACCTGTTGATTGGAATAAGCTTCAATCAATGGAAGACCAGTTTCTTCGACAGTCTTAAGCGCCTTATTAATGAAGAATTTATAAAGATTAGAAAAGCCTTTCCGATTCAATCCGAACGAACCCGCACCATACTCATCATTGAGTGTGCGAGAAAAAAATAGTACAGCGGTTTTACCAAAAGACATTTGATGGGAATTTAGAGTCTTAACCCTACAAACTCAAAATTAATTTCGCTTATGAGTGTTCAAGACGAAAAAATGTCGTCTAGCGAACAGATAAATGAACTCGTTACACCAAGAAATTATACTTGTCGCTACAGATGTACTCAAAAGCAAATAATAACACCTCCCTCCTGACCATACGAAAGCCCCGTGCTACGCACTGATCCTTTTTTCATGCCCAAAATCTTGAAGCAAGCTTCTGATAAAAGGATTGCTCGCGCGATCCTGACTTATCACTCCTGACCATACAAAAGCCCCGTGCTACGCACTGATCCTTTTTTCATGCCCAAAATCTTGAAGCAAGCTTCTGATTTTGGGCATGAAAAAAGCCTCCCGATAAATCGGAAGGCTTTTGAACGCTAAGTGACCTCGACAGGATTCAAACCTGTAACCTCTTGAGCCGTAATCAAGTGCACTATTCAGTTATGCTACGAGGCCAAAATAAACGGACGTTAAAGTCCGTTAAATGCGACTGTAAAGGTAATTAATTCTTTTTCTTTGCAAACATCGTCCTTATATACTTTTAAAAAATACTATCTTTGCCACCGCTTAAATTCAGCACATCCATGAAGAAGTTGTTACTCGGAGTTGTAGGTTTAGTTTTTATGAGTCTTTCGGTTCAGGCGCAACGCCCTGATTTACCTGGCGCTCTATTGGTTGATGTTGGAGTGAATAACTGGGGTAATGCTCCAGACAATATCGCATTGAACAATTTTCAGTCAAAGACTGTCAATCTCACATACTATTATGATCTACCTATTGGCAACAATGGTTTCACTTTCACTCCTGGACTTGGACTAAGCTTAGAAAGATATTCTTTCGAAGACAACTTGACATTTACTTCTTCAGTAGATGCCAGCAGCATTAGAACTATTGCAGCAACAGATTTGAATTCATTAGTAAGCAATCCTATTAGTTTCGACAAGTCGAAACTTGCTTTACACTACGTTGACATTCCGCTAGAGTTAAGATATTATAAGAGTAAAAACCAATACAATCGTGGCTTTAGAGCTGCCCTTGGCTTAAAAGTAGGTGTACTTTATTCGTCATTTGTTAAATACACGTATGAAGATCGTGGTGGAGACAATCGCACAGTGAAAGACAGACAAGATTTAGGCATAAACAGATTCCGATACGGTGTTCAAGCCCGTGTTGGTTTTGGTGGTATTAGCTTGTTCAGTTTTTACGAACTCTCTGACAAATGGGACATTGCACCAGCTGGTGGAGAAAACACTAGGACATTAACCTTCGGGATCTCACTAACGGGGTTCTAATGCTACTCTCCCTTAAATTCAGGTAAACGTTTATCTAAGAAAGCTTGTACGCCTTCTTTATGATCGAATGTAGCCCCTGCAATGTCTTGGTTATATGCCTCATAGTCAAGCATCTCTGATAAAGTAGCTCCTTGAGACTTATTTAACATCTTTTTCATGAGACCAATAGCTTTAGTAGGCGCTTTGGCATAATAATCAGTATACACCTTCACTGCTTCGTCTAAAGACTCATCAGCCACACACTTATTAATCAAGCCCATAGCTTCGGCTTCCTTCCCACTAACCCTTGTACCCATCGTTGCCAATTCGAAGGCCTTAGAAGAACCTAAGAGCCTTGGCAGGAAGTAGGAAGAACCTGAATCAAGTACTAAGCCGATATTGACAAAGACTTCTATCAGCTTGGCACTTTCGCTGGCCACCACAATATCACATGCAATTGCAAATGAACATCCAGCTCCAGCAGCGACACCATTCAAACGGCAAATAACAGGTTTAGGTAAATTGCGAATTGCCTTGATGATTGGATTGTATCTTTTATGGATCGAATCTGAAAAAGACCTGTTAGGCTCAGCAGAAGAAGCCTTTAAATCTTGCCCAGAGCAAAAAGCCTTACCCTCTCCAGTTAACACAACTACCCTTACTTCATTGTTTCGCTTGGCATCTTTGAATGCCGCCTGCAATTCATAAGTAATCTCATTATTCAGTGCGTTGTATACATCTGGGCGATTGAGCGTAATGGTAGCTACACCGTCCTTAACATCATATTTTAAAAATTCGAACATAGTCTAAAGAAATAAAGCAATTGAACCGTAACTGATAATAAAACCGAGCAATAAACCACCTAAAATCTCAGTTGGCTTGTGCGCATTCAAATATAACCTTGCCCATGATATTATTCCGGTTAATACAATGGCAATAATCAAGGGCCAAAACAATGTGTTAGTTGCTTGAAAAGTGTGTTTGTAAGCAACAATAAAACCCAATAATCCAGCAATCCCTGCAGCATGCGCACTGATTTTCCATTTAAATGTTATCCCATTCGTTAAGATTACCACCGTTGTTATCGCCAAGAAAGTAATGCTCATAGCTGGGGTCATCCATTCTTGGTCTTTGATCATAAACGAGACCACGAGGTAGAATAAAGAAATAAAGATGAAAGGCATATATCTATCCTTTCTATTCAGCATGTGTAAATCTTTAATGACTTTGGTGACGCGAAACATGACCACGGTCAGGACAGGTACCAGGCAAGTAGTGACAAATATCAAGGAAACAACTGTCCAACGACCTTTATCGGTAAGGTTAGAACTATTCCCCAAATGAAACAAAATGGTGTAAAACACCAATGTTGGCATTATGAGCGGCTGAAATAGATAGGTTATAAATTTTGCTAAAAAGGTCAAATCAGAGTTCTTTTCTCAGGCGAGCCACGGGAATGTTCAACTGCTCACGATATTTAGCCACAGTACGTCTGGCAATATTATAGCCTTTAGCTTTCAAGAATTCCTCCAACTTATCATCAGAAAGTGGCTTTTTCTTGTCTTCTTCATTGATGAGTTCTGCAAGTACATTTTTCACTTCCCTACTACTGACATCTTCACCGCTTGTCGTTGAGATGCCTTCACTGAAAAAATACTTTAAAGGAAAAATTCCAAAATCCGTCTGTATTGACTTAGAATTTGCCACCCTAGAAACAGTGGAAATATCCATATTAATTTCATTGGCGATATCCTTCAGGATCATCGGCCTAAGCTTTGATTCATCTCCGTCCTTGAAAAATTCAAACTGATACTTAATGATAGATTCCATAGTCCTCAGCAATGTGTTTTGACGTTGCTTAATTGCATCGATAAACCATTTTGCAGCATCTAGTTTCTGCTTCACAAAAGTCACTGTTTCTTTAAGCTTCTTGTCTTTCTTATCACTCTTATCGTAAGCTGAAAACATATCGGAGTATGATTGGCTCACTCGAAGTTCTGGTGCATTCCTGCTATTCAATGTAAGGTCGTATTTCCCACTACTATTAGTCATTAAAAAGTCTGGGATCAAATATTGAGTCTTTACCAATCCGCCAGATATCCCTCCGGGTTTCGGATTTAATTTTGTGATTGCACTGACAGCAGCCTTCAATAACTCATCATCTTCAATATTGAGTTTCTTAAGAATTTTATCATAGTGCTTTTTCGTGAATTCATCGAAGCATAGAGATATAATCCGAATTGCAGTCAAAGTCGCCTCGTCCTCCTCAAGGTTATCTCTCTTTTTCTCAAGCTGAATTAAAAGACACTCTTGAAGACTTCTCGCGGCAATACCTGGCGGATCGAATTCTTGAATCTGACCCAACAACTCTTCTAGCTCTTCTATGTCTGTCTCAATGTTTTGAGCAAATGCCAAATCGTTCACAATGGCATCGAGTTCCCTTCTGATATAACCATCAGACTCAATACTTCCAATAAGCTGTTTAGCAATATTATCTTGGCGCTCTTCTAGTCCTAAAAACCCGAGCTGTGCCTCTAGCTGATCATTGAGTGAAGCTTGCATAGCCACTGGCATCTCACGATCTTCCTCCTCGCTGTAGTTACCATCTCCCTGCATTTTGTAGCCAGAGAAATCATCATCCCCTAAATAGTCCTCTACATTAAGGTCCTCGGTAGAGCTTGCTTCACTATCTTCGAAATCCTCTTTTTCTGGAGCAGCCTCTTCCTCACTTCCTTCTTCCAAGGCAGGGTTAATCTCAAGCTCCTCCTCTACACGAGTATCGAGCTCGGCAGTAGGGACCTGCAACAGTTTTATGAATTGAATCTGTTGAGGTGATAGCTTCTGGCCTAAGGATTGATTAAGACTTAGTTTTTGCATTAGGAAAAAAAATCGCTCTTTCTATTAATCCAAATTTAAAGGAAAGAACGAGAGATTGGTTGACTTTGTAACACTTTTTAACAAAAACCATGCAGAAAATCTCAAACCGATAAAAAATGTCCATACATGCATTTATAAGGACATAATTATCAAAGTACTTACGCATATACCCCTAGTAAATGATTATCAATTAGTTGTGTTTGAAAGTAAAAAATGATTGCTTTGCATCATTTAAAATTCATTGAGTACAGTAACCATGAAAACAAAGAGAACCAAAATAGCCGAACTTCTTAAAAGCGGTCAGGTTGATGTCGATGTAGTGGCAAAGGGTTGGGTAAGGACAAAGAGAGGCAATAAACATGTAAGCTTTATTGCGCTGAATGATGGTTCTTCGGTCAATAGCATTCAAGTGGTTGCTGACCCTTCTGCAATTAGTGAAGAGGTTCTTAAAGACATTACTACAGGAGCCAGTATTTCAGTAAAAGGTAAGCTCGTTGCTTCACAAGGCGCTGGCCAAAATGTCGAAATTGCTGCCGAGGCAATCGAGGTACTCGGTGTTGCTGACCCTGAGAAATACCCGCTTCAACCCAAAAAGCATTCCTTAGAGTTCCTACGAGAGATCGCACACCTAAGGCCTCGCACGAATACATTTAGCTCCATTTTTAGAATGAGGCATGCCATGTCCTTTGCGGTTCACCAATTCTTCAACGAGAAAGGATTCTACTATTGGCATACCCCTTTTGTAACAGGTTCTGATGCAGAAGGTGCAGGTGAAATGTTTAGAGTATCAACGCTTGACCCAATTAACCCTCCGCTGAAAGAGGATGGGACTATAGACCATAGCAAGGATTTTTTCGGAAAGGAAACTAACCTAACCGTTTCTGGTCAGTTAGAAGGTGAGCTTGGTGCATTGGCACTTGGCGATATTTATACTTTTGGACCCACCTTTAGAGCCGAGAACTCTAACACCACAAGACACTTGGCTGAGTTCTGGATGATAGAACCAGAGATGGCATTCTATGATCTCGTAGACAACATGGATTTGGCTGAAGAATTTCTGAAATATTTAGTAGCGTATGCGCTAGCGCATTGTGCTGACGATCTTGAGTTCTTAGAAAAGAGACTATCGGATGAAGAGAAGAACAAACCTACTGCCGAAAGAAATGAGATGACGCTCACGGAAAAGCTAAAGTTTGTTATTGAAAATGACTTTGAGCGCCTGACGTATACAGAAGCAATTGAAATATTAAAGAACTCAAAACCCAATAAAAAAGGAAAGTTTCAGTTCCCAATTGAGGGCTGGGGAACCGATTTACAGTCGGAGCATGAACGCTATTTAGTTGAGAAACATTTTAAAAAGCCAGTGATCCTAACTGATTACCCTAAAGACATTAAAGCTTTCTACATGCGCATGAATGAAGATGGAAACACCGTTGGCGCAATGGACATTCTGTTTCCTGGTATTGGCGAAATTGTTGGTGGTTCGCAAAGAGAGGAACGATTAGACGTTTTGAAAAGTCGCATGGCAGAGATGAATATTCCAGAAGAAGAGCTTGATTGGTACTTAGATACCAGACGCTATGGAACAGCACCGCACAGTGGCTTCGGACTAGGGTTCGAACGGCTTATGCTATTTGTCACAGGCATGGGAAACATAAGAGATGTGATTCCATTCCCTCGAACACCAGGGAACGCGGCATACTAAAACAATAAACCCCGAAATTCTCGGGGTTTTTTATTTCTTACTGAATCTTACAGTTTGTTGGAATTTGGATTGATCATCCATCACTAACACTAGATAGTATCCTCTCCGAAAGGCCTGAACATCAACTTTAAACTTCTTTAAGCCGTTCTCTTCTAGATTGACCCTCATCTTGGTACCGATGATGCTTCTGATCTCAATCTTAGGCTTCTTTAAATCTAGATTGCTTAAGTCAATGGTTAAGTAATCAGAAGTAGGATTAGGAAAAACCTCTACCTTAATTTTCTCGTCATCATTGACATTAGAAACTTTCACCAGCCTTTCCGTTTGAGCTGAAGCTGCAAACGCCATACACAATAATGCTAATCCAAAGACAAGCTTTCTGACTGCGATATGGTAATTGAAGAGTTTCATTAAATATTTAGACTCGATTTAAAGTATCAAGGTTTCTTAAAGTTAGGGTTTTTTAAAATAAAAGACCTCTGCGTTGCGTTAGTAATTGCTTCTGGAAGTTCATTAAGCAAATCTGATGCCATCAATGACATTTTTCCAACTCTTTTTTCAGCTAAATCTCCTGCCTTCCCATGCAAGAACACACCCGCTAAGGCCGCCCCCTCACTCGACAAACCTTGCGCCAATAGACCTGTAATTACACCTGCCAAGACATCTCCACTTCCTGCTGTTGCCATGCCTGCATTGCCAGTCGTATTAAAAATTACATCACCACTCGGCAAACCAATTGCTGAATGAGCACCCTTTAAAACGATCACCCAATTGCGGCTAATGGCGACACTTTTCAATTTCTCAATTCTCTCTAGTCCATTGACACTTGACCCAAACAAACGAGTAAACTCACCCACATGTGGTGTTATTACCGATCCTTCTGGTACTTCATCCATTAATTCCGGATGCATAGACAGCATATTCAAAGCATCTGCATCTAGCACCATAGGCTTAACAGTCCCCTTCAACAGTTTCTTAAACCAATCGACAGTAGGTTTCGAAGTTCCTAAACCAGGCCCAGCACAAACAACATCCGTGTTATCGAGCACTTGACCAGAACAAATTTCATTATCATGTAAATCAACAGTGACCATAGCTTCTGGCAGACTTGATTGGATAATCTCATATCCACATTTTGGAATATGAAGTGTCAACAAACCTGCACCCACTCTCAATACTGCCTTTCCACATAAAAAGGCTGCGCCCATCTTGCCAAAACTCCCAGAAAAGACCTGAACCCTTCCAAAGTCACCTTTATGTTGAAACTTCTTTCGTTTAGGTAACAGTGCTTGAACATCACCTTCGTCTAGCAAAAAGTAATTTGATGATTGAGATGCTATAAACTCTTCACCCAAACCAATGTCTACTATTGTAAACTCTCCTACATAAGCTCCAGATTCTGGGATTAGGAAGGACAGCTTTGGTCGCTGAAAGGCAATCGTATGATCTGCACAGATGATAGCTCCTGAGAAATCAATGGTCTCAGAAAAAAGCCCCGAAGGCAAATCAATACTGATAATTTTAGCGGTAGCGTTATTGATTTTATCAATTACATCAGCTGTAAAACCCTTTACAGGTCGGCTTAGCCCAGAACCGAAAATGGCATCAACTACAACATCTTCTTGAATAGCCAGATCATCTACCTTATCAACTCGCTTAACATCCGACACTATTCTATTCAAATTCGCCTGACAATCTGACGAGAGTTGATCACTAAACTGGATCAGTGAGATTTTGACTTGATAACCTCTTCCTTCGAGGAGTCTGGCTACCGCTAATCCATCACCACCATTATTTCCTGATCCGCAAACTATGTGTATGGAGTACTCTAAAGGCACTAGGGAAACAAACACCCCGACAAAAGCAACAGCTGCTCTTTCCATTAAATCAATTGAAGTAATGGGTTCGTTTTCTATGCAGTCACGATCTGCAGCACGAACTTGGTCTGCAGTAATTATTCTCTTCATCTAAAATCCAAATAAGGTAGAAGCTGTTCTATTGCTAAACTGTCCATCAGCTTCAATCGAAACATATCTTCTGGCTTTCTGAATTTACCATTTTTACTCTTCACATTCAATATTTCCTTGGTCTGCTCATAATCAATGTATGGATGAGCAAGGAGCTCCTTAAAAGTTGCAAGGTTGATTGGCACCTTCCTAATTGATACAGAATCCGATAATATAATGTATGGTTTAATCGAATTAAAAAGCGTGTCATTCATCCCATAAACCTCTCTTAATTGATCAACTGTCTGATAACCTCCTAGCAGCTTTCGATACGAAATAATTCGCCTAGCATAACTCGATCCTATACCTCTAAGCTTTTTAAATTGAGTACTGTCTGAAGTATTTATATCCAGAAGCAAACTTGCCTCTAGAGCAGCCTTTCTTTCCTTGATCTCTACTGGTTGTTTAAGAGAAAGCTTCTTAGCACCGTCCTCTTTAGGCTTAATGATCTCAACTCTCTGGTCAGGGAGTAAAACAAATGGTGAAAGGGTGTTGAAAAGGCTATCTGGAAAATCGAAAATCTTCAGTAGATCAGTCTTTATAAAAAACACCCCTCCTTTAGATCTGTAATTGTTTATCCTATTTGCAAGGAATGTTGGAACGCCTAAAGACTCAAGTTCTTCAACTGAGGCCATATTTGGATCAAAATCAAAATAACTGACTATGCTTCTTTCTGTAGGCGCTTCTTCATAAAAGGAAGCATCTATCAAAGAAACCAAACTATCAAGCAGCCTTTTATCTTCATTTAACGTATGGTTCTTAGCGTCTGTAATTTGTCGATACAAATAAGGAGTGAACAGAATCAGAACAATAACAGGCACCAGAACCAAAGTTCCGTTAATTTCAGTTTTGCTGAAACCAAAAAAGTCTCGAATTAGTTTTTTAAGCCTCAATTATGTGTGTGTGTTTAAAAGAGATTAATTCAAGTTAAAAACTATTTAAACAATACACTTAAAAAACGAATTTAAAGGTACTGGTTGGGTAGAAGAGTTTGAAAAACGTTATAAATATCAAAAACTGATATAAATCACTTTTTTAGTGCTCATTTAGGGGCTACTTTTGCCCCACAGAAAAGTAGAAAAAGCAATAGATGCAAAGTAATTTCAAAGTACTAAGTCTCTCTTTCAAGAATGCTCCAGTGGAGATTCGTGAGATGATTGCTTTGGACGAAATACTCATTGCTGCCTTACTCAGTGACTTTCGTGCCATACTGAGCCTTGAAGAGTCCCTAATCATATCTACCTGTAACCGTACCGAGGTTTATTATAATGCTGAAAATGACCTGTCTAAAGAGATCATCACATTGATGGCTTCTAAAAAGGGCATCAGCAATATTGAAGAATTCATCCCCTTCTTCAGTATAATAAACGATAGTGATGAAGCTTCTACCTATCTATTTAGAGTCTCACTTGGACTTGAAGCTCAAGTTATAGGTGATCTTCAAATCATAAATCAAGTGAAGAAGGCGTATCAACTAGCTGCTGACAACAATACTGCTGGACCGTTCCTTCATAGAATATTACATACAGTCTTTTTTGCGAATAAGAAGGTATCTCAAGAAACCGCTTTTAGAGATGGGGCAGCCAGTGCATCCTACGCCACGGCAGAACTAACCCGTACGCTTGCAGAATCGTTTGTAGACACGAAAGTGCTCATCGTTGGACTTGGTGAAATTGGTGAAGACCTAGCGAAGCACTTATCTGGTGAGCAATTTTCAGTAAGCTTAACCAATAGAACTGAATCTAAAGCGACAGCTTTGGCAAACGAACTTGGTCTTATCCAACTTTCATTTGAAGATATGAAGTCTAAGTTGGGTGCTTACGACATTATTATTTCAAGTATTCCCGTTCGAGACTTTTTCGGACCCGAGGATTTCTCTAGCGAAAGTGAAGGCATCAAGTTTTTAATCGATTTATCTATACCTAGATCGATTGATCCAGCTATTGAAACAATGAAAGGTATTTCACTCTACAATATTGACGAAATTCAAGAAAAGACGTCTCAAGCCGTAGAGAAAAGAAAAGCTGCAATACCACATGTAGAAACCATCATTGAAGAAGCCATGCAAGATGTGCGTGCTTGGTCTCGTGAAATGGAAGTATCGCCTACCATTCAAAAACTCAAGAATACACTAGAAGAAATTCGTAAAGAAGAACTAAAAAAACATCTAAAAAACTCTTCAAAAGAGATGGAATTTTTTGCTGAAAAACTCTCAAAGAGTATCACACAAAAAATCATGAAGCTTCCTGTGCTACAGCTAAAAGCCGCTTGCAAAAGAGGTGATGCCGACAAGTTGATTGACGTACTAAACGATCTTTTCAACCTTGAACAAGAGACTAAAGACAAATAATCGGTCTATTAGCATATTTCTTTTCACATGAACGTTATTTTCGTTAGCTAGACCTTAGCAAATGCGTATTACCCTTCCATGTTAATAGTACGACACGTAACTTTTCTTAGCCTTTTAATCCTATGCTCTCTAAACATGACGGCAGACGAGTATAAGACTTTTAGACAAAATGGAAAGTATGGATTAAAGAATACTACCTCTGGTGAAGTAGTCATTCCACCACAGTATGAATCTATTGGGTGGTCAGACGGAAGCTTCGAAGTGATTAACAGTACAATCGGAGCTCAACAGAATGAAAAGTGGGCACTTATCAATCTTGATGGTACTAAAAGATCAGCCCATAGGTATGCTAACCTCACTCCGTACATCGATAACCTATTCATCGCTAGCAAGCGAAAGAAGAACTCAATCCTCACCAGCTTTGGAGTGATCAATGGAAGAGGGAAGACCATTATTGATTTCTCCTATGCCAAGATTGAGGCCGTTGGTGAACTCCTAATCGCGGCTCAAAGAGTTGGACAAAATTATCGATACGGTACGCTAAATAAAAACGGCAAACCGATCATTCAATTTGAGTTTAAGGTCATAAAAGAAGTCGCTGATGGCTTTTTAACTGTCGAGAATGATGATAGGCTCAGTGCCATTTACACTACCGATGGTCGGGCGTTAACTGAATTTCAATTTGAATCTGTAGAAGAAATTACAGACGAATTATTTCTAATCACTTTATATAATAAAAAAGGGCTCCTCGACAAGAATGGCACACTAGTCATTCCCCCTATTTATAAAAACATACAGCTATCGGGCAAAAAAGCTAGCGCACTACCTTTCAAGAAATGGGATCTCTACGAAGGTGATGATTTCCAAAAAAGCTTCTACTTCGATAAGATGAAAATCGCTGACGAAATAACTTTTGCAGTAACCAGTGGTCGGCAAACTGGGCTGATTGATAAAGAAGAAAATTATACCGCATATTTATCAAAACTCAACATTGTAGCCAGCATAGATGGAATCACCGTCATTAAGGATGCAGAATCCAGTTATCAAGGTGCAATAAACGCTTCTGGAAAAGTTGTTCTACCAGCAATATATGACAGCGTTACAGTGGTAGGTCAGCTACTACTTGGCCAAGTAAAGCGGGTCGACAAACAAGACTGGAGGGTGTTTGACAGATTTGGAGAAAGACAAAATCCATTTAACTATGAAGGATTTAGAGTACTAGAGAATGGCTTAATAGAAGCCAAACGGAATGGTAAAAAAGGTCTTTTGAATAGTGATGGTACAGATTTGAGTCCATTCATTTATGATGCCATTGGTGATTTTCGAAATCAACTGGTAGTTGCCCAATACCAAGGGAGCTATGGTGTAATTGACACTGAAAGTAATTGGGTCATCACGCCTTACAATGATCAAATTCAAATACTAAATGACATCATAAGACTAAAACAGGGGTCGGAATGGAAACTCGTAGACTTCAATGGATCTGAGAAAGTCAGGTCCTATGATAGACTAGACCCACTTCCGATAGGCTATAGCAAGCGTGGAAATGATGGCTTTGAGCTATTCGACAGCATGGACAGCTTGTGGCTAGACCATACATACGACAGCATTCAGGTGATAAATAATGACTTATATGCTCTACAACGTAATGGACTATTTTTCTTTTTTAAGCCCAGTACTGAAAGTTCTTTTTCTTTAGACAGCGGAGTAATAGAAGTGGGGAGTTTTTCTGAAGATCTAATCCCAGTATTTAAAGATGAGCAATGGGGGCAAGTTGATGAAAAAGGTAAACTGATGATTGCCAACCGCTATGAAAACGTGCAGCCGTTCTCCGAAGGCTTATCTGCTGTGAAACTAATTGGCAAATGGGGCTTTATCGATAAAGATGAAAACCTCATTGTTCAGCCCATTTACGATGAAGTGAGTCCATTTATAAAAGGGCTTTCGAAAGTCCTGCGAAATAAAAAATACGGGCTAATGAATCAGTCGGGCGTCCTTGTTCTACCTGAACAATTCAGCTCTATCGACCGCCAAAAGAACTATATGATCCTGAATTCTGATGGCATATTTGGGCTCGCGGACTCAACTGGAAAGCTGATAAGATCACCGCAGTATGATCAGGTCACAGCATTGGAACACAACTACTTCTTAATAGAAAAAGATGGGCTAAAAGGTGTGATCAACCTAAAAGGACAAGATGTAGTGCCTTTATCATATGAGGCAATTGAGCAAATGGGTAATCGCTTTTTAGCCACAGAACCCTCCAAGTGGAAACTCATTGACCTAAAATAAAAAAGGCCGTTTTTACACGGCCTCAGATCTTTTGGTTGTATCACCGATTATTTGTTGTCGTTACCTGACTTTCCTTTAGTTGAAGACCCTTTCTGACTTGGTTTAGCGATTGACTGACGCATGTCAGTATCAGACTGAATATTCTCCATCTTATAGTAATCCATAATACCGAGATTCCCAGACCTAAACGACTCAGCTATGGCCATCGGAATTTCTGCCTCTGCTTCAATTACCTTAGCCCTTGCTTCTTGAGACTTAGCTTTCATCTCTTGTTCCACAGCGACCGCCATTGCCCTACGTTCTTCAGCTTTCGCCTCAGCGACTTTTAAGTCTGCCTGCGCTTGGTCCGTTTGAAGTATAGCTCCAATATTAACCCCAACATCAATATCTGCAATATCGATAGATAGAATTTCGAATGCCGTACCAGCATCTAGTCCACGTTGCAATACGAGCTTGGAAATATTATCAGGGTTTTCAAGCACAGCCTTGTGGCTTTTCGCTGAACCGATGGAAGTCACTATTCCTTCCCCTACCCTAGCCAAAATTGTATCTTCTCCAGCGCCACCAACTAGTTGTTGGATATTTGCACGAACAGTAACTCTCGCTATAGCAATGAGTTGAATGCCATCCTGTGCTACCGCAGCGACCTTAGGCGTTGTAATCACCTTAGGGTTCACTGATATCTGAACAGCCTCAAATACTTCTCTGCCAGCCAAGTCAATAGCCGTAGCTTGCTTGAATCCTAATGTAATATTAGCCTTATCGGCAGAAATCAAAGCTTTAATAACAGAGGAAACATTACCGCCTGCCAGATAATGTGTTTCTAATTCTTCGGTTTGCACATCCAAACCCGCCTTTCGAGCAGTAATCATTTCCTTAACAATAATGCTAGGTGGCACCTTCCTAATCCTCATAAAGACTAGTTCTAAAAGTCCAATACGGACATTCGAAAACTGTGCTGTAATCCATAGATTGACTGGTACAAAGTACAAGAAAACAAAGAGTACAATGATACCGGCTATGACGGCTATAAGGGTAGTATATTCTCCCATTGATTTAGGTATTTATTGATTCTACAATGATTTTATTTCCTGAAAGTCTTATAATCTCCACCTCAGTACCTGATTCTATCAAGTGTCCATGTGAAGCGACTTCGTACGCTTTATTATTAAACTCGGCTTTTCCTATAGGTTTTAAATCCGATACAGCCAGCCCTCTCATTGCTACCTGAAGGTCATCGTTGTAGTGTTCATTCACCTTAGACTCGTTCCTTCCCTTGAGCGAATACTTACTCCAAGCATTAGAACGAAAACTCCAGACTAAGGCTCCTATCGTAATAAGCAATGAACCTACCAAGACGACTGAACCTGACGTGACTCCATGTCTCTCATACGCCATATAAACACCAATTCCCGTTAATGCTAGACCTAGCAACCCGAGTATAGTGGTTCCAGGAACAAAAATGAGTTCAAGATAGATGAGAACGAGTCCCACTAGGATAAGTACAATAATAGCTAACCAACCGTCCATAATTCTAATAGGTTAATAGCCTAATATACCAATAAAACGAATGAAGCTTAGTATGCTTTCGCAAAAAGAACTCGTCTTTTAGATGGCTTGCCAGAGTAGATACAGACACCTTCCTCTGCTATCGCGTCTATTGGAATACATCTTATCGTAGCTTTGGTTTCGTTTTTGATTTTCTCCTCCGTTTCGGCAGTACCATCCCAGTGTGCCGAAATAAATCCACCATCCTCTTCCAGTACTTTTTTGAACTCATCATAAGTATCTACTGGACGAGTATTATCAGCCCTGAAGCTGAAGGCCTTATTATAAATCGACTCTTGAATTTCATCCATCAACCCACTGATCTTAGCAGTCAGGTCGTCAGCTAAACTGAAAGTCTCTTTAACGCCAGTATCTCTTCGGGCAATTTCAACAGAGTTATTTTCCATATCACGCTGTCCGATGGCTATTCTGACTGGAACACCTTTCAACTCCCATTCGGCAAACTTGAATCCTGGTTTATAGGTATCCCTATCGTCAAACTTCACACTGATGCCTACTGCCTTAAGTGAAGCAATAATCTCGTCAGCTCTTACACCAATTGCCTTCAGTTGATCATCTCCTTTATATATGGGAACAATCACTACTTGGATTGGTGCTAGTTTTGGCGGCAATACTAATCCTTGGTCATCAGAGTGTGCCATAATTAAAGCACCCATGAGACGAGTACTAACCCCCCATGACGTACCCCAAACGAATTCTTGCTTACCTTCTTTAGTAGCGAACTTAACATCAAAGGCTTTCGCGAAATTCTGGCCTAAGAAATGAGAGGTACCTGCCTGAAGTGCTTTCCCATCTTGCATCAATGCTTCGATACAGTAAGTTTCAACTGCCCCCGCAAATCTTTCGCTCTCAGACTTAATTCCTCTAACAACTGGAAGTGCCATGAATTCTTCAGCAAACTGTGCATAGACATTCATCATTTGCACAGACTCATCAATCGCCTCTTGCTTGGTAGCATGCGCAGTATGTCCTTCTTGCCATAAGAACTCAGTTGTTCTTAGAAAAAACCTGGTTCTCATTTCCCATCTAACCACATTAGCCCATTGATTTACTAATATGGGTAGGTCGCGATAGGACTGGACCCAGTTTTTATAGGTACTCCATATAATTGTTTCTGATGTTGGACGAACAATCAATTCCTCCTCTAGCTTAGCATCTGGATCAACAACTACTCCTTTACCGTCCTCATCATTCTTTAGACGATAATGAGTAACAACAGCACATTCCTTGGCAAAACCATCAACATGGTCAGCTTCCTTACTCAAATAGGATTTGGGAATAAAAAGCGGAAAGTAAGCATTTGAATGACCTGTCTCTTTGAACATACGGTCAATCTCAGCTTGCATTTTCTCCCAGATAGAGTAGCCATAGGGCTTTATCACCATACAACCTCTTACCGCTGAATTCTCAGCCAAATCGGCTTTTTTTACAAGTTCGTTGTACCACAACGAATAATCCTCACTCCTTTTCGGCAATCCTTTACTCATATTATAAGATTTGGTATGATCCTTGCTCTTTTAGCGTTGTTAGAATATCCAACAAATATATAGTTTTCGGATATTTTCTCGACCAAAAACGATAAATAGACGTTAAGTAATTAAGCCAGAAAGGAAAGCCATGAAAAGTCGAATTCATCTTAAATTATTAATGGCACCACTAAGTATGTTAGCGGTGTTTGCATGTTCACCAGGTCAGTTCCAACAATCTTCGGAGTATGACGATGTTTATTTCACATCGGCAGATAGGAAAGTAGCCCCGCAGCTTGTCGCGAAGCCCGTAGCAGTGCAAGAAGCTGAAGCGGCTAACATAATTACGTTATCAAACCAATCTAAGGCATCAGTAGATCCAGCACTTTTGAGCCGCTATAGTAATAGTGACAAAAAACAGGTTGAGTATTTTGTTGAAGGTGAAGTTGAGCCTAGGGTTGCCAGAGCAGATGACTTGAATTATGATGACTTCATTTGGGACTACGAAAATGAGATGCTTTCCACTTATGCATTACCTGTAGACTGGACTGAAGAGTGGAACAGAGGATATTTCAATAACCTTGTGAACAACGACTTTGAGTTTAGACTGGCTTGGTACGATCAATATTATACAGGGAATAGCACTAGAATGGATCGCTACATCACTGCTAGTAATGGCAGGATTGACAGAACTTCCATGTCGACTTTCGGTGGTAATAGGTTCGGCAATAACTTCGGCAATGGCTTCTTTAATCCTGGTTTTAATGTATCCATAGGAATTGGTAGGGGTTTCGGATTTAACGACCCGTTCTTTGGTAGAGGTTTTGGGTTTAACGATCCGTTTTTTGGTGGAGGTGGCTTTGGCTGGTTTAATGATCCGTTTTTTGGTGGAGGTTTCGGATATGACCCTTTCTTTGACCCTTTCTTCTATCGTGGCTCCATTTGGGGCAGAAGAAATGGTTTCAATCGCTGGAATAGAGGCTGGGGATCTGGATTCGGATTTGGTAATAATTTCTACTGCCCTCCAATTTTCAGTAATCAATATATCTATAGGGGAGAAGTCATAGTAGCCAATAACAACAGAAGCATTACGCGCGGTGGTAGAATAGCATCCACTTCTGTAGCCAGTGTAAGATCAGATGCTTCCAGTGGAGTAGCTCAAACTAGGTCTCAAAGATTAGCGTCAGCTGCAGGTACATCAAGACTCTCAAGGAGTTCCGTTGATAACAGAGCCTCAAGAACTGGAAGGGTAAGTTCAAGTAGCCAAGTGGCTGGCTCGGTTTCTAATCGTGTGAGAACAGATGCTTACAGGTTCAATGATTCGAGAACTTCTAGTCGCTCTTCTTCGAGAGTAGCGACTAGTTCAAGTAGAAGCAGCAGAAATGCAGTGACTTCTAGGACTTCGCGAAGTAACCCAGCTTTTAACGCTGGACGTACCTCAAGTAGAAACACTACAAATGGAGTGTCTTTTAATAGGAATTCTTCTTCTAGGTCTTCTTCAAGAGTTAGCCCATCAAGCGCTAGAGGAGTCTCAAGAAGCAGTTCGAGGTCATCCTCGTCTAACGGATTTTCAAGAGGGACTTCAAGCTCAAGAAGCTCAAGCTCTTCTTCTCGCTCAGTAAGTTCAAGTTCGTCAAGAAGCAGTGGAAGCTCAAGTTCTTCTAGTAGAGGATCATCATCAGGCTCGAGCTCAGGAAGAGGGTCAGGCTCAGGTGGCGGTGGCGGTAGAGGCGGCAAGTAGTAAACAACAAAACTTAGAAGATGAAAAACACATTAAAGCTTATGTTCGTAGGCGTGGCAACGCTTTGCCTACACTTTGGAGCGAATGCCCAGGTTCAATCAGGTGCTTTTGGTTACTATAAGGATGCCTTAAGGTTTAGCCAATTGAATCAAGTTGGAACAGCTAGAATCGCAGGGCTCAGTGGTTCGGGCTCTGTACTTGGTGGAGACATGAGTTCGGCAATCCTCAATCCAGCAGGCTTAGGATTTTATAATAGATCACAATTCGTTTTTACACCTGGCTTCAACTTCAACAAGCTCAGTTCAGACTTCTTGGGAAGAGGAACTAATAATGAAAATTCAAACTTGGATATTTCTAACCTAGGCTTAGTTGTAAATTTTAATAAAAGGGATTTGGCTCCGGGTAGGTGGAGAGGTGGATCATTGGCGATTACGTTTAACCGAGTGAATGACTTCAGACAAAGCATTAGCTATTCAGGACAAAATGATAACAACTCTATTATTGACGCCATGCTAGACCGAGCCGATGGCTTTTTTCCATGGGAACTGAGCGGTATAGAGAACGTTGGTTATGATCACTTCTTGATTAACCCTTTGCCGGGCGCAGAGGATTTCTACCTATCGCCAGTAGAAGGGTTTCCAGTACAGCAAGAGCAAATTGTTAGAACAGGTTTTACTGATCAGATCAATATCGCCTTTGGTGGTAATTATAATGATAAGATATACATAGGGGCCGGCATTGGCATTCTATCTGCAGACTATAATTTCAGTCGAATCTTCACTGAAAACTTCTCTGGAACTGTGCTCACGTCATTTAGCATAGATGAACTGTTAGATATTTCAGGCACCGGCTTTAATGCAAATGTAGGAGTGATCGTGAGACCAATAGATCAAATACGCTTTGGAGTTTCAATCACCTCCCCTACTTGGTACAATTTTAGTGAGGAGGGCGATGCTATATATCAATCTCTCTGGAATAGATTTGATGCCTCGACCTTTCTTGATAATGGAAATAGAGTCATCCTAGAAGATACTACCTTGAACCTCCTGCAAACTCAGACGGATGTGTTTGTTTCTGACTTTGAGTTAAGAACCCCTACAAAAATCAATGCTGGAGTGGCTTTCTTCCTTGGAAAGAACGGTTTTATTACAGCAGACATTGAGCACCTCAACTATTCAAATGCGAACGTAACTTCTTTCGATTTTAATGCTGACAGCGATAACCGTACCATAGAGAACGTTTATGAGTCGGTAACAAATGTTCGTCTAGGGGCTGAGTACAGATATGATATTTTCAGGTTTCGAGCGGGCTATGCCTCTATTGGCGACCCCACAAATGATGCTTTAGACGGGATTGATAGGTCCCAGACTGTAGTCTCTGGTGGAGTTGGATTAAACCTTGGGAGATACTTCTTTGACTTTTCATACTCCCAGACGAGTTTTACTGACTCCTTTACATCTTACGCTTTTGTAGATGGCACTGGACCTACCGCAAACATTGAGAATAAGCTAACTAACGCAAGGATAAGCTTGGGGCTTAACTTCTAGGCATCAATTGAATTAAGGTTAGAGATAATGGTTTCTACGGAAATCTTATTATCTCTAATTTTTATTTTGGCTTGTTCATAGTACTCTTCTCTCATCGACTTCATCTCTCTGATTTCTTGGATAAGGTCTACATGATCATAGCTTGTGAACATCGGCCTACCTTCTACTCCATCTTCAATAATCCTGAGCGCTAAATCTCCAGGCGCGACATCAAGGTAAACTGTTTTGCCAGCCTCGTTCATGGCATCCATATTGAAATGATAACATGGAGTTCCACCTCCAGTTGCCAACACAAAACTATCTTCAACGGCAATCAATTGATGTAGAGTCTCTCTTTCAAAAATTCGAAACTGACCCTCACCCCACTTTTGGAAAATCTCAGGAATAGTCATCCCTTCCTTTTTCTCAATTTCATTATCCAAGTCAATGAATTGAAAACCTAATTTGGACGCCAATGCACGCCCCAAAGTAGACTTACCTGACCCAGCAAGGCCGACTAAAAAGATGCCATTCTTGATGTTCATTAATTTAGGTTAGATAGAAGCTCTAGCGCATCAGGAACATCATTGTAATGCCATTTCTTCATGACCTGACCATTATTGAGTAATACTAAACCGGGATTAGACCTCACCATAGTTTTAAGTAAAGTCTTATCAGAATAATAATATGGAATGGCCAATTGCACTTCATGTCTTAGCGCTTCGAACTGCGGCCCTGAAGAAGCGGTAATTGCAACAACCTCCACTTGATTTCCTAAGGCACTTATTAAACTGTTGAGCATCACATACGCGTCTGCATCAGTTTTTTCTGTCTCATGAACAACAACTAACAGTTTGTTACCAGTCAGTACTTCAGCCGTATAATCCGATTCATCACCATAAATCGCAAAATTTGTGATTTTAGGAACTATTCCAGGATCGTTTGCCGGAGGCAACATGTCGTTTGGAATACTTGTACCTACCTTATAAGCTCTAAAGTCTATTGTTGGCAAGTGGTTCACAGACCAAAAGGCTACGATCAAGCAGAAAGCCAGAGAAGCGGCAACCACAACAGTTTTAACTAGGCCTTCTTTAAGCTGATTCTTCTTCCTATTAATAAAGAGGACAACGATAAATACCAAAAGCACGATGTCCTTAATAAATGACTCCCAAGGCGTTAGCTTAATGGCATCACCAAAGCAACCACAATCAGTCACTTTATTGAAATAAGCTGAATAGAAGGTTAGAAACGTAAAGAATACGATCATTGCTAACAATAATTTTGTCACTAGCTTCTCTCTGTATTTAAAAAGTAGCGCAACACCCAATACAACCTCGAGGGTTGATAGTAGCATAGATAGGAAGAGTGATATTGGCTTAAGCGACTCAAAAAATGGTGCGATATCGACTGCAAAAACAGAAAAATATTCTTCCAGTTTAATTTGTGTTCCAACGGGATCATTCACCTTTATTAGTCCCGAAAAAATGAATAAGCCTCCTACAATGTAGCGCGCTATTGTGTTTAATATTTTCATGATTTAGCTAGTCCCATTAGAATCATACAGAAAACGGCATAGTTGATCATATCCATATAATTGGCATCAATGCCTTCTGAGATTATTGTTTTTCCTTCGTTGTCTTCAATCTGCTTAACGCGCAAGAGTTTCATTAATACGATATCTGTAATTGACGCCACCCGCATGTCTCGCCAAGCTTCACCATAGTCATGGTTCTTATTCATTAAAAGCTCCATCGTTTCGTTAACGTGTTTATCATAGAGTGGCTCAAGGTCCCCAACAGCCATTTCCATAGCATCAGCATCAGTCAGATTCATTTGAATTAAAGCGATGACACAGTAGTTGATAATCCCAATAAATTCCCCTGAAATATCATCATCTACCTTTTGAGCGCCTTTCTCTTGAATAGACCGAATGCGTTGCGCTTTTATAAAAATTTGATCTGTAATTGAAGGTAATCTGAGTACCCTCCACGCAGTACCATAATCCTGAGTTTTCTTCAAAAATATGTCTTTACAGGCCTTAATAACTTGCTTATATTCGCCTACAGTTTGTTCCTCCAAAGCAATTACTTATTTAAAAATTAGCACAGTTCTTGAAAGCGAAAGATAACTTATTTAGTGTTAAAAGCACATTGAATCTCAGGGGAAATCTGGTGTCACTTGACACACCAAAGGTTATGGGGATTCTAAATGTCACCCCAGACTCCTTCTACGAAGGCAGTCGCACAACCTCTTTAGCGGATATTATCGTGAAGGCTGGCCAAATGCTTAAGGAAGGCGCTTTCATACTTGACATTGGAGGATATTCCACACGACCAGGGGCTGATGCTATCTCAATAGAGACCGAACTGGAAAGAGTCCTTCCAGCAATAGAAGCAATCCATAAGACTTTTCCTGACGCTTATATTTCCATTGACACCTTCAGATCGGTAGTCGCTAAGGCAGCTGTTTCTGCAGGGGCCTCTTTAGTCAACGATGTTTCAGGAGGTAACTTAGATGATCAAATGTTTAAAACAGTAGCTTCATTAAAGGTGCCCTATATCTTAATGCACATGCGAGGCACTCCCGAAACAATGAAGACATTAACCGATTATGACCATCTATTAAACGACATTACTGCCGAACTTTCAATCAAGTGTTCAACACTTAAATACCTCGGAGTTGCAGACATAATTATAGACCCTGGCTTCGGCTTTGCAAAAACCATTGAGCAGAACTATGATATCCTTCGGAATTTGGGTTATTTTAAAAGATTGAAGCTTCCAATACTTGCTGGTCTATCAAGAAAGTCTATGATTTACAAAAGGCTTGATAGTACTGCGCAAGAAGCACTCAACGGAACTACAGCATTAAACATGGCTGCTCTTATGAATGGAGCCTCTATATTGAGGGTTCATGATGTGAAAGAAGCCGCAGAAACAATAAAGCTTTACCAAGCATACAAAGGTTGATATACGTATTCAAAATAGGGTTTCTAGACGTAAGATGGATTGACATCATGGACATTCTATTGGTTAGTGTACTACTCTATCAAGTGTATAAGCTGCTTAAAGGAAGTGTCGCTGTTAGGGTGCTAATCGGTTTTCTTGTGCTTTACCTAACATATCTTGTTGTCAGAGCTGCGCAAATGGAGCTCCTTGCAGGAATCCTAGGCCAATTTATGGGGGTAGGAGTACTCGCTGCTATTATTATCTTCTCTCCAGAAATCAGAAAGTTTCTTCTCATTCTTGGCAAGACGACTTTCAGGCAAAACGACTTTTTACAATCCATGATGATATGGAAGAAAAGAACAATAAAAGAGTCTTTCAACATCACACCAATTATTGAAGCTGCAAAAGTCCTTTCAAGTACGAATACAGGAGCCCTGATTGTTTTCTCTAAAAATTCTGAACTGAAATTTTATGTCGACTCTGGAGACTTCATGGACGCGTTCATTTCAAAGCGTTTACTGATTTCTATCTTTAATAAGCACAGCCCTCTGCATGATGGTGCTGTAATTGTTTACCAAGGAAAAGTTAGAGCCTCTAGGTGTATATTACCTGTGAGTGAGCGTGATCTGCCTGCACAGTTCGGCATGCGCCACAGAGCTGCAATGGGCATGTCAGAGGCCACGGATACACTGACACTAACCATCTCAGAAGAAACCGGACAAATGTCTTTGGCCCGAAACGGAGTAATTGACAGCAATCTTTCTATTCCAGAAATCAGAAAGAGAATCAACAAGTACCATCAGGAAAAAGAAGTTTTTCCTGATGAAACCGAAGCTGAAGAGAGTGAACCACTTGAGGTTACTTCTAAATAACCCCCAATTCTTTACCTGCTTCTATAAACGCGGCAATGGCCTTATCTAAATGATGTCTTTCATGCCCAGCAGAGATTTGAACTCGAATACGTGCTTGCTCTTTTGGCACTACAGGGAAGTAAAAACCGATGACGTAAATACCTTTTTCTAGCATAAGACTGGCCATTTTTTGAGATAGCACCGCATCATAAAGCATAATAGGTACAATGGCGTGTTCTCCTGGCTTGATATCAAAACCAGCAGCTGTCATTTGCTCACGGAAGTATTTCGTATTCTCCTCAAGCTTATCTCTATAAGATGTTGTCTCTGACAACATGTCAAATACTGCGATAGAAGCACCTACAATAGAGGGTGCTAATGTATTTGAGAACAAATAAGGTCTTGAACGTTGACGCAATAGCTCAACAATTTCCTTTTTTCCAGAAGTGAAACCTCCAGATGCCCCACCCAATGCCTTACCTAGTGTACCAGTAATAATGTCTACTTGATCCATGCAATTGTGATGCTCGTGCACACCTCTACCCGTTTTGCCCATAAAGCCTGTAGAATGACACTCGTCTGTCATTACTAAGGCATTGTATTGATCGGCTAGGTCACAGATTTTATCTAAAGGGGCGATTGTACCATCCATAGAAAAGACACCATCGGTAACGATGATTTTCTGCTTTGCTCCTTTGGCGTCTGCAGCTTTCAGTTGCTCTTCTAAATCAGCCATGTCTGCGTTCTTGTATCTAAACCGCATTGCTTTACAAAGTCGCACGCCATCGATTATAGAGGCATGATTCAATGAATCCGAGATTATGGCATCCTCTGCCCCAAACAATGGCTCAAACACACCGCCATTCGCATCAAATGCAGCAGCGTATAAGATGGTATCTTCTGTACCCAAAAACTCTGAAATCTTTTTCTCGAGTTCTTTATGAATGTCTTGTGTACCACAGATGAATCGAACTGATGACATACCAAAGCCATGCGTATCTATGGCTGCTTTCGCAGCTTCTACCACCTTCGGGTGAGACGACAAACCCAAATAGTTATTTGCACAGAAGTTGATGACTTCTCTTCCATCATCGGTTTTAATATCTGCCGCTTGTGGAGTTATTATTACACGTTCTTGCTTATAAAGTCCAGCATCTTTAATGGATTGAATTTCTGCTTCCAGCTGTGGCTTTAGTTTATCGTACATCTTAGTTTGTTTTAGGTCTTGCTATTTTCGGTCTCATCATGGGTTTCTTCACTTCTTTTTCTACGGCCTCCTCTTTTAGCGGATACGCTCTCCTCGTCTTATTGATCAAAAAGAGCTTCTGTGCCGTAAAACTATCAGGATGGACCTGATCGAAGAGGGTTTTGAGTTCTTCGAATCGACTCGGCTCACCTTTGGCGAAGGCCTGTTGGTCGATTTTCTTTTTTGCTAAATAATCATTGAAACTCATCTCTTCCATGACACCACAAATATATAAGATGTAGAACAACGAACCTTTAGTCCTGCAAACGTTTTACATGTTGAGCTGTTTAATTAATATTGCATCCCAAGAAATAGAAACTAATGGAGAAAATTTTAGTGATTGGAGCCTGTGGGCAACTCGGTTCAGAATTGACCAACGAACTCGGTAAATTGTTTGGCAATAGCAATGTAATTGCATCAGATATTTCCAAACCGAATGCGGCCATTGCGGATTTTGCTTTCGAGCAATTAGATGTGATGAATGCCGATCAGCTAAAAACGATCGTTGAAAATCACACTATCACGCAGGTTTATCACTTAGCAGCCATACTTTCTGCAAAAGGGGAGGAAAACCCTCAATGGGCTTGGAACCTCAATATGACTGGGCTACTTAATGTACTCGAGTTGGCCAAAGAGAAAAACTTAAGAATTTACTGGCCAAGTTCGATTGCCGTCTTTGGTCCTACAACGCCAAGAGCAAATACTCCACAAGATACTGTCATGGACCCGAATACCGTCTATGGAATTAGTAAACTCGCTGGCGAAAGATGGTGTGAATACTATTTTGAAAAGTATGGTGTGGATGTAAGGAGTCTTCGCTACCCTGGCTTGATTGGGTATAAGTCTTTGCCAGGTGGCGGCACAACTGATTATGCCGTAGAAATCTATCACAAGGCATTGAGAAATGAACCTTTCGAATGCTTTCTATCGGAAGACACTTACTTGCCAATGATGTATATGAGCGATGCCATCAAAGCTACGCTAGATCTAATGCAAGCACCTGCTGAGCAAATCAAAGTTAGGTCCAGTTATAACGTTGCGGCCATTAGTTTATCTCCAACGAAGATGGTTGAGTCAATTAAGAAGCAAATCCCCGAATTCTCTGCGACTTACAAACCTGACTTCAGACAAAAGATCGCTGACTCATGGCCAGATAGCATCGATGACTCGGTGGCAAGAAATGACTGGGGCTGGGCACCAAGTTATGATTTAGATAAGATGACGAATGATATACTTCAAAACCTGCCCTCGCTGTTAAGCGACTTTGATGAGGCTTAGTTTGCTTAAGTGTAGTTGAGGACAAATGATCGATGATGAACTCTTACTCCTGAAGACAACCTTATTGTAGCATTTGAGCACTAGTTTCATAAAAAATCGCAGCCACTCCAACCTTTTGGATCTTTTCATGGTCTAAAAAGAAAAGTCAAAAACATGAAAAAAGTCCTCTTTCTATCCATTTTATCCCTAGCCCTTGTCTCTTGTAACGGTGAGAATGACGGCAGGATAGGTCGCCTGTTCTACGAAAATATCGCACTAACGCTACCCACTGAGAATTCTGGAGCCAACGTATTGGTGGGAAATGGAAATAAAACGGCTATTCAGTTTTCCTATCAGCATCCAGATGAAGAAAATGTTGCTGATGATGAGTTAATAGAGCTCTTTTGGATAGAAATTCCGGCTACTACTACGGAGTTTAACATTAGCACTGGCGATGATGTCTCAACCTCAGGAATTGAACTGTTCTATGTTCGTTCATGCTTCTGCTACTTCGAACAACCCGTTACCCTGCTAAAAAAGGAGGTTATTGGTCAAAAGATATCAGCCAATCAATGGCAGATTTCATTTGACATTATAGCTGAATTAAACGGGAGCGAATACCCCTTGAAAGACTCGGGAACCTACGTCCTCTCAACTTTTGAGAATTAAAAAAGGGGCTTGCGCCCCTTTTCTATTTAATCTCTAAATCAATTATTCTCCTTGACTCAAAGAGTAGCCTCTCTCGCCATCAAAGTGATATAGGTGCTCTGTTTTAATAAAGTCAAATCCGTTGTCTTGAACGCTTTTCAGTAATTCAAGAACATCTGAATTATTCAAAATCTTACCTTCAGGATTTGTGAACCTACATCTCCAGTGATCCGTTTTAAAAGTCTCCGCCATCCCGCCAGGATAAACCAGTACACCACGGTTTGAAATCAGTTTAAGTTTCAAATTAGCTGTAGAAGCCTCATTCAACAAACGGTCGCCAATAACATCAGGGTTTCTACCGTCTTCTCTCCAATCGATGAAAACATCTACTCCCACTAGTTCTTTCTTCTTGGCAGGTTTTTCTTCAATGTTTACTGTGATAGAAACGTCTCCATTGTACTTAACAGGGCTCAATTTCGTAGGCTTCTGTCCTAATCTCTCGATTACTGCATTAGCAAATTCTTTGGTTCCTACCTTCTTAACACTTTGTCCTTCTCTATAGATGTCACCCGTATGAATTCCATCTTCTAAAGTCTTCAACCAAGCATTCTGAATAAGTTCCGCTTTATCCGCTTTCCCTAACTGTACCAACATCATCGTTGCTCCATTCAGCAAACCTGAAGGATTCGCGATATCCTTACCCGCAATATCAGGTGCAGAACCGTGGATTGCCTCGAACATACCATGTGACATGCCTACGTTAGAAGAACCAGCCATCCCAACTGACCCAGCAACTTCAGCAGCGATATCAGAAATAATATCTCCGTAAAGGTTCAACGTGACAACAACATCTAAAGACTCTGGTCTCGCAGCAACAACAGCTGACCCAATGTCAATGATCCAGTGATCGGATTCAATTTCAGGATATTCTAATCTGACTTCGTTAAAGATATTGTGAAACATACCATCGGTGTGCTTCATAATGTTATCCTTAGTCATACAAGTCACCTTCTTACGACCATAAGCCCGAGCATATTCAAAGGCATAACGAATAATTTTTTCACTCCCAGGTTGAGATATCAACTTCAATGTTTGAACAACCTCGGTTGTTTGTTGATGCTCAATACCTGCATAGAGGTCTTCTTCGTTTTCGCGAACAATCACGATGTCCATATCAGGAAAATGTGACGGTACATACGGTACGTATGCTCTGAATGGACGCACATTAGAATAAAGTCCAAGAGACTTTCTGATTGTCACGTTCAAACTCTTATAACCACCACCCTGAGGAGTAGTAATAGGAGCCTTCAAGAATATTTTATTACCACGGAGGGTTTCCCATGACTCTGGACTGATACCAGACTTATGACCAGATTTGTAGACCTGCTCACCAATCTCAATTGTATCATACGTCAATCCAACTTCAGCAGCATTCATTATGCGCAAAGTAGCATCCATGATCTCTGGACCTATCCCATCCCCATGGGCAACAGTAATTCTTGTTTGTTCACTCATAACTAATTAATCTTTACCTCCTAAATTTGACGGCAAATGTAAGCACCATCTGCTCATATTCGAAATTGTAAAGCTCCATTTTGAAACATTGTTTATGAATGGAAAATATTCAGGATCAATAGCATAGTTTTACAATTCTATCCTGACTGTTATCTTTGAATTCAAGCTCAACCCAAATCATGGCGAATTATCAGAACATACTATTTGAAAATAAAGGTGGAATTGCCCACTTAACCATAAATAGACCAGATAAACTCAATGCTTTAAACCTTCAAACCATTGAGGATATTAAAATAGCATTTGAAGAAATCTATGATGACAGCTCTATAAAAGGAGTCATTATCACTGGTTCTGGAGAAAAAGCCTTTGTTGCAGGAGCCGATATTTCTGAAATCGCAGAGCTCAATGAGCTTAACGCTCGGAAATTTGCTGAAAGCGGACAAGAAGTTTTCACCTCAATAGAGAACTGCCACAAACCAGTCATAGGATTGGTGAATGGATTTGCATTAGGTGGTGGTTGCGAATTAGCAATGGCCTGCCATATGAGAGTAGCAACAGCAAACGCTCGCTTTGGCCAACCAGAAGTTAACCTTGGCGTAATTCCTGGCTATGGTGGCACCCAGCGTTTGACGCAATTGATTGGAAAAGCAAAGTCATTCGAATTATGCATGACTGGGGATATGATTAATGCAAATCAAGCGTTAGACTTAGGATTGATTAATTATGTGCTGGAGTCTCCAACGGAAGCGTTAGCAAAATGTGAAGAAATCTTGAATAAAGTTATTTCTAAAGCTCCAGTGGCTATAGGACTAGTTATTGATTGTATCAATGCAGTTAATAATGAGCAAGAAAATGGCTATCAAACCGAGGCCAATGGATTTGCGGCCTGCACGAAAACAACAGACTTCGCAGAAGGCACATCAGCATTTTTAGAAAAACGAAAACCTGTGTTCAAGGGAGAGTAAGCCTCCCTTTTTTTATGAGCCAAATTAAGAAACTCGCTGGCCAAACGGCCTATTACGGAATAAGCAGTATACTCGGTCGAGTACTCAATTTTCTATTATTACCTATTTGGACTGACCGGCTAGTAAGAAGCGAGTACGGTGCAGTTACGGAACTATATGCTTATGTAGCGCTCTGCCTAATCGTTTATACCTTCGGAATGGAAACTGCATTCTTCCGGTTTAGCAATAAGACAAACGCAAAAGAAGCCTACAATAGCACTGCAACAGCTGTTTTATCAACATCAGCTTTCTTCTCTGCTCTGATTTATTTGCTATCTGATCAAATAGCAAATGCGCTCGGCAATGGAGTCGAGCAGCAATATGTACAGTACATGGCTGCCATACTTTTCATTGATGGTCTAATAGCCATACCGTTTGCAAAATTGAGGCTAGAGCAAAAAGCGCTGAAATTCGCACTCATTAAAGTGAGTGTTATTTCTACAACGATCATTCTCAACCTACTTTTCATCATGGTATTGCCAGATATATCAGCTGGTAAATACTTAATCGGGCTTCAGGAAACGGTTAACAAATTCTATAACCCATCACTCGGTATTGGTTACATATTTATAGCCAATCTTTTGGCCAACCTGCTATATCTACCATTGTTATGGAAGCAACTGCTGCAAATTAAGTTGTCGATTCATTGGTCAACCTTCAAGCCAATGCTGGTTTATGCCCTGCCAATCTTTTTAATGGGTCTTGGTGGCATGTTTAATGAACAAGGCTACGCACTTATACTAAAGCACGTTTTTCCTGAAGACTTAGGTATTTCTGGTGACGATGCACTTGGTGTTTTTAGTGGAGCATTCAAACTGAGTGTTGTTATGATGCTTGGGATTCAGGCATTCCGATATGCTGCAGAACCCTTTTTCTTCAGCCATGCCGAGAATAAAGAAGCCCCTGCCCTTTTCGCAAGGATCATGCATTACTTTGTTGTTTTCAACATAGTCGTCTTAGTAGCTGTAGCCTTAAACACAGAGCTCATAGGCGATGTATTCCTTAGAAACGACACCTACAAAGAAGCGCTCTTTGTATTGCCAATTCTGTTGATTGCGAAGCTCTTTTACGGAGTCTATGTAAATCTGAGTGTTTGGTTTAAACTCACTGACAAGACTATTTACGGAACGTATTATGCACTTATTGGCGCCATCATTACGCTGCTTGGCAACCTATTGCTAATAAAAGAAATCGGATACTATGGTAGTGCCGTAACCGCCTTGGTGTGCTATGGTGTCATGAGTCTATTATGTTATCTAAAAGGAAAAAAGACATTTCCGATCCCTTATAACTTCAAACCCTTATTTGGCTATTTAATAATAGCAATCCTGATAATTTATGGAGTTGACTTAATAAAAATGGACACCAAATGGCTATCCTATGGAGTCAAGCTTTTGATAACCGCAGTTTTCACAGGAACTATGTTTTTCTTTGAGGGAAGAAAAATCAATTACAAATCATCATAGCTCCGAAAGTCTCAACGCACAGAATTCTCTAAACTTAAGCCCTACTTTATTCGTTTCTTCCGTACTTGCCTTTGTTGAAGTCATTCGCCACCATATCGCTGCTCACCATTTTTCTTGTCGCCCTTCCATCCAAAGGATTGGCCCAAAAGAAAAAGAAGGCTGGAGAACTAAACCTTAAGGAAGAACTCACTCCTTATGAAAGGGCAAATTCTGAGTTCATGCTGATAGAAGCTCAAAAGTTCTTTTTGTTGGAAGACTATAAAAGATCAATCGCCTTTTTAGAAAAAGCATTAGAAGTAGACCAAGAAAACCATGCTGCACATTTCAAAATGGCAGAGGTTAATCTAATATTAGGAGATCATGCTGCAGGTTTAACTGCCATTGACAAAGCCATAGAACTACAGCAAGACAATAAGTATTACTATGTATTAGCTGCTCAACTACAAAAGGCAAGTCAAAACTTTGCTGGTGCAGCACAGTACTATGACTTAATGTTGGCCAATGCAACGAACTACAATGCCTACCTCATTGAGGTTACTGAGGTGTATGAAAAACTAAATAAACTCGATAAAGCCATAGATATTTTAGATCAAGCCGAAGTAATCGGGCTTAGTTTAGATCAAAAATCTAGAAAAATTAACCTTCTGCTTAAAGCAAAGAAAGACAAGGATGCCATCAAGTATTTAGCATTCCTTTTTAGGGAGAACCCTAATAACTCTGAGATCTTCTATAAATACGCCTTTACCTTATCTGAAAATGATGGGGTTACAGAGTCCATAGCATTGTTAGAAGAAAATGAGTTAAAAACGAACGAGCTCATTTTACTGCTCGCGGAGAATTATCAGCGCGCTGGGTCTACAGAAAAACAAAAAGAATTGATCCTTACTGTGCATGGAGACCCTGAAGCAAACTTAAGCATGAAGACATTGCTACTTGGACAAGCTGTTTTTTCAGGTGACCTCAATAGCAAAGTCGACTTCATCGATAGTCTCCAATCAGCAATGGATAGAGATTACCCTAACGAACCTATTGTGATAGAAAATGGAGGGCTTTTATACACTAAGCTAGCTCAGAATGCCACAGGCGATCAAAAAAATAACTTTGAAAATAAAGCAATTGGCTATTTCAAAAGGCTAACCAAATTACAGCCAGGTGATTTTAAAGTATGGAATAAGGTTCTTGCTTATGAGTATCAGCGAGAAGCTTGGGAAAAGCTAGCGAACGCTTCGGAAGAAGCACTTGACCTATTTCCTAACCAAGCCATCTTCTACATCTACCTCGCCAGGGCTAACCAAGGGCTTGGAGCATTCAATAAAGCAAAAAATCTACTCAACCAGGCTAGCCGCATGGCACTGTCAAATGAGATGCTAAAAAGTCAGATTATTGGTAAGCAAGCATCGCTAGCACTGGACATGGGAGATCGAAATGAGGCTCTTGAACTATTTGAGCAATCCATAAACCTGAACCAGGTGCACCCAGAAAGTATTACCGCCTATGCAGACTTATTGACGGAATCTGATCCCCAAAAGGCCATCAGGTTAATTGATTCTTTAAAGGGAACCCAATTTAAAAACCTTCAAATCATTAGGATAAAGGCAGAGGCACTCTTTAATTTGAAAAAATATTCAGAAGCAAATACGCTACTGACACAAGGATTGAACGAATTTCCTAGTCAGCAGAAAGGCAAAACATTGGAGCTCAGCGGAGATATCCTTTTTAAATTAAATCTTATAGAGGAAGCCCTAGCTCAATGGAATGCAGCTGGAACATTGGGTGGTGCATCAGATAAACTAGAACAGAAAATTGAGAACAAACAATACAATTAAATATCTCACCTTTCTGCTACTCTTTGGCGCCATGCTCAGCTTGAGCAGTTGTAGCAAGAAATTCTTAGGCTTTGGTTATGACCCAAAAGCTGAACTAGCCCTCGAAGAGATCGATTTCGAATACCTATCTACGACTACCAAATTCAAATACAAGGATGGTGAAAACAAGCAAAAAGCAAAGGCCAATATTCGTATTAGAAAAGACAGCCTGATTTGGTTCACGCTTACCAATGGTGTAGGAATTGAAGGTTTCAGGGGAAAGATCACGAGAGATTCACTCGTAATGATCGACCGCATCAATAAAAAAGTCAACAGTTTTAGCTTTGCAGACCTTAGTGAGCGATTCAATTTTGAATTTAACTTTGATCTTTTTCAAGCCGTCCTCGTGGGCGATATGCCAGTAGATGTGTCTAATACCGATGTCCTTTCAAAGCAAAGCAATAATTTCCTTGTTACTCAGAAAGCGGGGAAGCTAAGGATCCAAAACAGAATCAGCTCCAAAACCAGAAGATTAGAAAACCTAAAGGCCAGTACTTTAGAGAACAAAAATACGTTGGAATTAAAGTATAATGACTTTCAACTCTTGGAAGAAAAACCCTTCGCCTACAAGGCTATGATGATATTAACTTATTTTAAGGACGGAAAAAAAGAGGAAGCTACAATTGACATTGAACACAACAGGGCAAGGATTGAAAGCAAGCCGCTATCATTCCCTTTCAATATACCATCACGCTATGAGCGGCAGTAGAATAACCATCTTATTAGTGCTCCTCATTCTTGCCTTTGACCTTTCTCAGGCGCAAACAGAACGCCAGCAACTCGAAAAACAAAAGCAAGACATCCAAAATAGGATACTTGAAACACAAAAGATTCTTAGTCAAACCGCGAGCCAAAAGAACAACTCTCTCGGAAGACTTAGGGCACTTAACAATCAAATTAGGTCACGTGCATCATTGTTAAATGCCATTAAGGGAGAGGTAAGCATTCTGGATGAAGAGATCGTTGAAGATCAAAGTATTATTAATTCCATGGGAGATGATCTCATGGCCCTTAAAAATGAGTATGGCCAAATGATCTATGCCACGCAAAAAACGAGCTCTGGGTTTAATCAACTTACATTTTTATTTGCGGCAAGTACTTTTAACCAACTTTTCATGCGAATGAAGTATATAAAGCAATACGGAGAAGCAAGAAAGAAGCAGGTAGAACAGATTGAAATTGTACAGGAAAGTATTAATCAGCAAATTCAAGAAGTAGAAGAACAGAAATCTGCTAAAGAGCTACTGCTCAACGAAGAACTCTCCGAAAACCAAAAACTCTCTAGCCTTCAAAACGAACAAAGATCGCTTGTTACAAAATTGGAGCAGCAAGAAAATAAGATTAGACAAGACTTGGCACGTCAACAAACCTCGGAAAAAGAATTAAGTGATAGAATTGACGCGATTATAGAAGCAGAGAGATTGGCAGCTCTTGCCTCCTCAGTTGACATGACCGATATCAACAAAGCTTTTGAAGGTGAAAAAGGACAGCTCCCCTGGCCTGTAGAAGAGGGTTTTGTTTCCTCTAAATATGGGAAACACAGGCACCCAACCTTAAAAACAGTAATGCTCACGAATAAAGGCATCGACATTCAAACCACTAAAGATGCTTCAGTAAAATCAGTTTTCCCGGGTAAGATCAGTGCCATAATGTCTATTCCAGGACAGGGTAACACCGTACTGATCCAGCATGGAGAGTATTTTACTGCCTACTCCAAATTAAAGGCAGTAGTTGTCAAAAAAGGGCAACAAGTTCAGGCCAATCAAGTCTTGGGCCAAGTACTTACCGATAACAATGACGTTTCAGAAGTTAAGTTCAAAGTCTTTGACCAGAAGAACACGGTAAACCCAGAAAGTTGGCTTGGTCGAAAGATCAACTAAACTTAGACACTAGAATTACGTGAACTGGTAAGAGATTTTAACTACCTTTGATTATAATTAACTAAGTACATCGTCATGGAAACAATATTAGCATTAGGAATGCCGGGTGGACCAGAGATTTTTGTCATTTTATTCATCGTTCTTCTATTATTTGGTGCGAAGAAAATCCCTGATCTCGCAAGAGGTTTTGGAAAAGGCATCAGAGAGTTCAAAGACGCTACGAAAGAGATTAAGAAAGAGGTAGACGATGCAGGTAAAGAAATTGACAAATAAATCATAAGGCCAAAGTGAAGAATTATCATCGTCTCGGTGAGATTCAAAACGACCTTAGACTACAGAAAGTCTCTTGCCTTGCTCTTGTAGAGCACTACCTGAAAAACATAGAAGACAACAAAGACCTGAATGCTTTCATTGAGGTTTTTATTGAAGAGGCAAAAGAACGAGCAAAAGCAATTGACCTTAAGTTAAAGCATAACAAAGCCGGCAAGTTAGCCGGCTTAATTTTTGGCATCAAAGACCTGATCTGTTATCAAGACCATCAGGTATCAGGCAGTAGTAACATCCTTAAAGGTTTCGAATCTCAAATCACAGCAACAGCAGTACAAAGACTGTTGGATGAAGATGCAATCGTCATCGGCCGACAAAACTGTGACGAGTTTGGAATGGGTTCGTCAAACGAGAACTCTGCTCATGGAAACGTAAGAAACGCTGCTGATCACTCGAGGGTCCCAGGGGGGTCTTCTGGAGGGTCTGCAGTTGCCGTACAAGCAGATATGTGCCAGATTTCATTAGGAACAGACACAGGCGGATCAGTCAGACAACCTGCAGCCTTCACCGGTGTTATTGGATTAAAACCTACCTATTCACGGATTTCTAGATGGGGGCTTCTCGCCTATGCCTCTTCATTTGACACCATTGGAATTTTTTCAAAGTCCATTGAAGACAATGCGACTGTATTGGCCGTCATTGCTGGAAAAGACAAATTGGATGGTACCTCTTCCTCAGAACCAGTTAAAGCATTCAACGATAACCCAGACAAGCAAACGTATAAAATTGCCTACCTCAGCGAAGCCATAACGAGTGACGGTGTGCAAGAAGAAGTAAAATCAGTCTTACAAAGAACACTCGACACGCTTGCTAATGAAGGGCATGATCTACAAAAAATTGACTTTCCCCTGCTAGACTATATACTACCAGCCTACTACATATTGACTACTGCAGAAGCAAGCACGAACCTCTCTAGGTACGATGGGGCACATTACGGGCACAGGAGTATAGACACTACCAACCTAGAGTCTATGTATAAGCTTTCACGAACAGAAGGCTTCGGGCCAGAGGTGCAAAGAAGAATAATGCTGGGGACGTTTGTATTAAGCGCTGACTATTATGATGCGTATTTCACTAAAGCACAAAAAGCAAGACAACTCATTAAAGAAGCTACAGAAAAAATCCTTTCTGAATTTGACTTCATCGTAATACCAACCACACCAACTACTGCGTTCAAATTAGGTCAACACCAAGACAGTCCGCTCGAAATGTATATGGCAGACTTATTTACTGTCCAGGCATCTGTAACGGGAATCCCCGCCATTTCAATTCCTATGGGGAACGATTCAAATAATTTACCAATTGGTATTCAAATTATGTCAAGGGCTTTTGATGAAAACAAACTTTTTGCAATTTCGAAGTCTCTATTAAAAGAAGAAACACCTTTTTGAGTTTATGAGGAAGTCCCAAATCATATTAGTACTTAGTCTCTGCTTCACGATCGTTTTCGCTCAAGAAGAAACGCCTTTGTACGAAGTGTATGATTACATGCCCGACATTCCATATGCTGGTATTGAGGAGCGCTATAACAACCTAGATCTTACAATAGACATTGCTTTCAACGAAAGCGTAGCTGCATTTGTCAATTACTTTACCGTCCGTGATCGTGGATATACGCGCGAAATGTTAAGACGACAAGAAATCTACTTCCCCATCTTTGAGAAGTATTTAAAAAAGCACGATTTACCGCAAGAACTCAAGTACCTGCCCATTATTGAGTCAGGCTTAAACCCAAAAGCGACTTCTGGTCCTCAGGCCGTTGGCCTTTGGCAATTTATGGCTCCGACAGCGCGCGAAAGAGGATTGAAAATCGACTGGTACATTGACGAACGCATGGACCCAGAGAAGTCTACGGAAGCTGCATGTCTATACATCAAATGGCTTTATGGTGTTTTTAAGGATTGGAAGCTTACCCTGGCGGCCTACAACAGCGGCATTGGCAACGTAAAAAGGGCTATAAGAAGGTCTGGCAATAAAAACGACTTTTGGAAAGTGTATCGCTTCCTGCCAAGAGAGACTCGTTCTTACGTCCCGCAGTTCGCAGCAATAGTCTATGCGATGGAATATGCTGACGTACATAATATTTATACTGAAGACCCTCTCTATCCGACCGATTTCGATAGAGTGAAGACTAACCAGTTCGTTTACTTAAAAGCGTTTGCAGAAGAAAGTGGAATACCGATTGAAACGCTAACACAACTGAATCCTGAAATCAAAAAAGGAGCAATCCCTGAGCAAGCAAAAAACTTTGAGCTTAAAATACCGAAAGCCTATAAAGAAGATTTCATAAAGAATGAAATACAAATCTTGGCAAAAGCCGAGTCTGGCAAATCCGAATTCGAAAAGCTAGCCAAGAATATGCCCGGCGGTACCTTCGGTAAAGAAAAAGTGATATATCGGGTAAGAAGTGGTGATGTGCTTGGAACCATTGCTCGAAAGCATAACGTCCGTCTCGCAGACCTCAAATCTTGGAACAAAATTAGAGGCTCTATGATTAGAGTCGGCCAGAAACTCAACATTTACACTGGTCCAGACTTTTATGAGAAAAGTACCGTGAGATTGGTCAATCAACCTATCCCCGATTCCAAGCTACATATTGTCCAGCCTGGTGACACCTTATGGGATATTTCTCGTATGTACAAGGGATTAAGTATCGATAGAATACGCGAACTCAACAGTCTTAAAAGCAATTCTATCAAAGCGGGAATGCAACTAAGAGTTGGGTAGAATATCGTTATAACTAAACTTTTAGTAGATTTTACTTGTTATTCCTCTCATTAATCATTTGTTTGTGAATAGACTAAATTTGTGACTATGAAAAAGGTTTTTGCCCTTCTGTTTTTAGTAACCCTAGTTGCCTGTGGTGGAAAAAAAGGCGACCAAGAAGTAGGCGATGGAAAAGCGAAAAATACATCGTTCCTACCAGATGCTTCTGGCGAAACTGGTGAAATTGTTATCATCATTAATAAAAGAAAGTATGACGGTGCTTTAGGGGATGCCATCAAAGAAGTATTTCGCGAAACCGTACCTGGTCTTACCAGGCCAGAACCAATGTTCACTATTCGAGTAATCGAACCTTTCGAATTCAATAGAATCTTCAGAGTGGCGCGAAATCTAGTGTATGTTACGTCATTTGAAGGAACTTCTGCTGCAGACAAGTGGTTGCAAGGCACGTTCAGCGAAGCCTCTAGAGAGCGTATTGTGAATGATCCTGAGCTATTTATGCAAACCTCAGAAAACAAGTACTCAAAAGGTCAAAAGATCCTTCAGGTTTTTGCCAAAGACGATGCAACACTGATCAAAAACTTAAAAGAAAAGAGAGCCCTCGTTCAAAACTTTTTCAACATCGCTGAAAAGGAACGATTGGCTAGCACCATAAAGATGTCAACTGCATCAAAGACGATCCTTAGAAAAGTAAATGACAGACTGGGTATCAACATCAAAATCCCCGCTGGCTATGAGCTTTCTATTCTAGAGGATGATTTTATGTGGGTAAGGGCATTACCAGCAGTCGGCCCAAGCAAAAACCTGTTTGTCTACAGCAAGCCCTATACTTCTCAGGATGAATTCAAATATGAAAACATTATTAAGCTGCGTAATGAAGTTGGTAAAAAATACATTTATGGTGACCCTGAAAACAAAGAATCATTCATGATCACTGAGACGGAGTACATGGACCCAGTTTTTAGAAACATCAACTTCAATGAACAGTACACGGTAGAAATGAAGGGTGCCTGGAAGACGAATAACTTCTCTGTTGGAGGCACATTTGTAAGCTACACATTCGTAGATGAAACGACAGAAAGGCTTTACTATATCGAAGGCTTCGTTATTCACCCGAGTGAAGACCATAGAGAGCTAATTAGAGAAATGGAATCTCTCTTAACTACCTTTAGAGTCAGCTAGTGAATTTCATCCTCAATTGATTGAGGTTAAGGTATTCTTCTTAATTTTAAACATTATGGCAACTTAGACTTGCCATTTTTGTTTTTAGCTCCTTTAACCAAAACTATGTTCGCTTATCTCAAGGGAAAATTGGCTCACAAAGACCCTACTTTTGTCATTTTAGACATTAATGGCGTTGGATACGAAGTAAAAATATCTCTCAACACTTTTTCAAAGATCAAGGACCAAGAGAATATTCAACTTTTCACTCATTTTCATGTCAAAGAAGACGCTCAGATTTTATTCGGCTTTGCAGATATATATGAAAAACAAACCTTCTTACACTTAGTATCTATCTCCGGTGTTGGTCCTTCAACAGGCCTAATGGTACTTTCATCACTGACCCCTCAGGAAGTTGAGCAAGCAATATTAAGTGAGGATGTAGGGACTATTCAGGGAGTAAAAGGCATTGGGACAAAGACCGCGCAACGCATCATATTAGAACTGAAAGATAAGGTCGGTAAAGACAACTCTGGAGGTGACTTACTGAATCTTCCAATTTCTCGTCAAAATACTACACGAAATGAGGCACTAGCAGCGTTAGTAACTCTAGGCATTAATAAAGCTGCTGCACAGAAGAGCGTAGATAAAATTTTGAAAGGAAGCTCCAGCGATATAAGCCTTGAAGATTTGATAAAACTAGCACTCAAAGCAGCGTGAGGTATTTTCTTAACTCTTGATACAGCAATACAAGAAAATATTAGTCCTCGCATTTTTTAGCGTGATGCTTTCTGGCATTTACACACCATCCTATGCCCGATACTTTCAAAACCAGGATACAACAAAGACCAAGACCGATACGACAAAATATGTCAAGTCTGCTTTTCCAAAATACCGACCGCTTTATCCACTAGGAGATCCATTATACAGACGTCCACTAACGTCTCCATTATGGTTTAATAATGGAAGCTTTCTTAATAAGACAATAACACTAGATACTGGAAAAAGCCTTGTATTCAGCGAGCAAATTGGCCAATCGCTTTATCGCCCCGCTACCCTTGTACCTTTTGATCAAGCAGTACAAAAACGATTGGAACAAGGCAATAGAGAATTCTTCAGAGAAAAGTCTAAAGCCCTCGATGGTGAAAGTGCCATCAGTAATAGAGGCCAGCTCATTCCACCGATCGCCTTGAACCCATTCTTTGATCGCCTATTTGGTGGAGACCAGATACTCATCACCACAAATGGTTTTGTACAGCTTGATTTAGGTGGAAGATTCCAACGGGTAGATAACCCCGCAATTCCAATTCGTCAGCAGCGTAACGGAACCTTTGAGTTTGATCAAAACATTCAGATGAACTTGTCAGGAACCATTGGGTCAAAACTTAGGCTCAATGCCAATTTTGATAACAATAATTCCTTTGACTTTGAAAATGAGTTAAAAGTAGAGTTCAGTGGTTTAGAATCAGATATTATCAAGTCGCTAGAAATTGGTAATGTCAGCATGCCCATCGCAAATAGCCTAATTCAAGGTGGTCAGAATCTTTTTGGCTTTAAAACTCAATTACAATTTGGTCGGCTTTACGCCACAGTCTTGGCAGCGTCACAACGCGGTAGTTCAGAATCTATTGAAATTGACGGTGGCGTTCAGCGTAACGAATTCGAAATTAGAGCTTCGGACTATGATGAGAATCGCCACTTCTTCCTTGGTCAATTTTTTCGCAACAACTACGAAAGCTGGAACCGAAGCATTCCGTCTATCATCTCTGGACTACAGGTCAGTAGAATTGAGATCTACGTACTAAATCGCACGAGTAATACCCAAACCTTAAGAAACTTTGTGGCATTAATGGACCTTGGTGAAGGCGATGTCTTCCAAGACGGTAATGCATTTGTGGGTAGTGGTGCTAGCAATGCCCCAACAGGCAATAATGTAAACAGCCTTTTCCAAAACCTTCAAAACAACCCAAGTCTTAGGCAGTCAGACCAAGTAAGCACTATTCTTGAAGGTCAAGGTCTTGAAAAAGGCCAGGATTTCGAACGTGTAACTGGCGCACGTAAACTCGACCCTTCGGAGTACACCTTCAATAGAGAACTTGGTTTTCTCTCGCTTAGCAGACAATTAGTCAATGATGAAGTACTAGCTGTTTCTTACGAATACAACTTCCGTGGCCAAAACTTAAAGGTTGGTGAACTCACTGAAGACTATCAGAATAGAACTGAAGATGAAGTCATTTTCTTGAAACTATTACGTCCGAGTAAAATCAATACCAGAGTGCCTACATGGGACTTGATGATGAAAAACGTCTATAACCTCAATGCTGCTCAAATCGAACGTGAGTCTTTCCAATTAAGAGTGATTTATAGAGATGATGATACCGGAATTGATAACCCAAGCTTACATGAAGGACAGAATACAAAGGATATTCCGTTGATTGAAATCATGGGGTTGGATAAGCTGAACCAAAATGGCGACCCTCAAAAGGATGGTAATTTTGACTATGTCGAAGGAATTACTATCAACCAAGACCGTGGATATATGATATTCCCGAAACTTGAGCCTTTCGGAAGAACTCTTGAAGATCAGTTTTTACCAAGCGAGCAGTTCTTAAAGCAAAAATACGTCTTTGATACCCTTTACCGTACCACAAAAGCGGATGCACAATTAGTCTCTAGATTGGATAAATTCTTCATTAAAGGGAGCCTTCAGTCTGGTTCATCCAGTGAGATTAACCTAAACGCTTTTCAAGTAGCCGAAGGTAGCGTGGTTGTAACTGCTGGAGGAACTCCTCTAGTCGAAGGACAGGACTTTCAGGTAGACTATGCGCAAGGCAAAGTCACTATCATAAACCCATCCATACTGAACTCAGGAAAGAAAATCAGAGTGACGTATGAAAAAGCAGACCTCTTTAATTTTCAAGCAAGAAACCTACTTGGGGCAAGGTTTGACTACATCTATAATGATAAAGCGAATATAGGGCTAACACTTATGCACCTCAATGAGCGCCCACAAATGACAAGAATAGGCATTGGTAATGAACCCGTAAGCAATACCATGTGGGGCCTTGATTTCAATTATAGTGATGACTCTAGGTTATTGACAAAAATGGTGGATGCCCTACCTTTTATTAATACCAAGGCACCGTCTAAATTGACATTTAGCGGAGAATTCGCACAACTTATTCCGGGAACATCAAATAGGGTAAATGGAGAAAGCACCTCCTACATCGATGACTTTGAAGCTACTGTAACACCTTTCAGCCTCAGCAGTGTTCAAGCCTGGAGACTTGGTGCAACCCCTAGAACTGACGACAATAGGTTTGACCTTTCTAGTCAAACACCAGACAGGCTAGGAGCAAATTATAGACGAGCGAAAATCGCTTGGTATACTGTCGACAATGTCTTTTACAGGTCGACTGGTCGAAGCAGACCAGAAAATATTACCGCTGAAGACCTAGAAAATCACTACGTAAGGTCTGTCGGCCAGAATGAAGTGATCAATAGGGATGCTCAACAAATTATTGTCAACGAGCCTACCATCGACATTGCTTATTATCCGGGCGAACGTGGAATGTATAACTACAACCCAAACCTCAATAGCGATGGGTCTTTACCCAACCCAGAACAAAACTATGGTGCGATTACCCGCGCCATTACCAATGAAGTTGACTTTGACAAGACGAATATTGAATACCTAGAGTTCTGGGTAATGGATCCATTTGTCAATGTCACCAATGGAGATATTAATAATCCGAGAGGGCTAATTAACGATGGAATTAATGCACCAAAGGCTAACACCACGGGAGGAAAGTTGAGGTTTAACTTAGGAAGTATTTCTGAAGACGTGATGCGAGATGAACGCCATGCTTTCGAGCAAGGACTTCCTACTGACGGGTCAGATGACACCGATCAGGTCATTACAAACGAGTGGGGTCGCGTTACCCGTCAACCTTTTTTAAATCCTGCATTCGATAATACTGCTGAAGCAAGAATAAATCAGGATGTAGGATTGGATGGCATACCCTCTACTGAGGAGCAAACTTTCTTTCAAAGTTATATCAACTCACTTAACCTGAATCCGCAGGCGCGTCAGGCCTTGCTCAACGATCCGTCTAATGATAATTTTGAATATTATCTGAGTGATGGATATGATGCAAGTGACGCAAAAATCCTTGAGCGCTATAAACGTTTTAATGGTATGGAGGGCAATAGCCCCGTTTCGGCAGGAAACCAACTCTTCACTCCTTCGAACTCTAATCTACCCGACAATGAAGATCTCAACAGAGATAATACCCTCGCTGACCTTGAGGAATACTACGAATATGAGATCGATTTAAAGCCTGGTGCTTTACAAGTCGGCCAAAATAATATTGTTGATAAAATCACTAAAGACGTAAATGGTGACAGGGTCGATTGGTACCTTTTTAGAATACCTGTACGAAAGCCTGACCGCGTCCAAGGTAACATCAATGGTTTCAAGTCAATTAGGTACCTAAGAACCTATTTGACAGAATTTTCGGAGCCTATCGTTCTTCGAATGGTGAACTTCAGGTTAGTGGGTAGTCAGTGGAGAATTTTTCAAGAAAGCCTATTTGAAAAGGGGTTCTTCGAAGTCCCAGAGCCTTCTGACCCCAATTTCACAGTTTCAGTAGTCGGTTTTGAAGAAAACAGTTTAGGTGGACAAGGAAGACCTCCTTATGTGTTGCCCCCAGGTATAATTCGAGACAGAGACAATACTTCTGCTGTACCTAGAAGAAGGAATGAGCAATCCCTCCAGCTAAGTGTCGAGAATCTAAGAGACAGAGATGCTAGAGCAGTCTTCAAAAATGTTGGGCAAGACATGGTAAATTATGGTCGTGTGAAGATGTTCTTTCATGCAGACAGTCCTGATGAAATTGCACCAGGCGAAGTCACTGGATTCTTAAGGCTAGGCACAGACTTTACAGAGAACTACTATGAAATAGAAGTGCCTCTTACCATGACCTTGGATGGTGAGATATCGCCTACTCAAATTTGGCCAGAGGAAAACGAGATAAATGTTGCCTTCAGCAATTTGTACGAAGTTAAGGCCAACCGTAACCGTTCAAACTCCAACCTGAGTCTGCCCTATACTGAACAGGTTGGGCGCTATAACATTACTGTAGTCGGTAGACCAGACTTGAGTACTGTCCAAACCCTCATGATTGGTATGCGAAACCCTAGCTCTATAGACTCAGAGCCAAAAACTTTCTATTTGTGGGCCAATGAGCTTAGGGTCACAGACTTTGATAGCAAATCAGGTTTTGCAGCTAATGCAAGGCTAGATGCTCAGTTAGCAGACCTTGGCAATATTTCTGCTTCACTGCGGCATTCGTCAATCGGTTTTGGTGCCATTGCCGATAAAATTTCTGACAGAAACAGAGAAAGAACAACACAATATGATGTCTCAACGAGGCTTAATCTAGACAAATTCTTTCCTGAAGACTGGGGGCTCGAAATACCAGCATTCTTCAGTTTCGAGCACTCAAGGTCAGTTCCACAATTCGACCCATTAGACCCTGACCTACCGTTGCAAGATGTACTAACGACTTTTGATACCGATGAAGAAAAAGACGACTACTTTGACAAGGTAGTAGACGTTTCCAACCGAAGGAGTTTAAATTTCTCCAACGTGCGCAAAAAGCGCACAACTGACAAGGTGCCATTGCCTTTAGACATAGAAAATTTTAGTTTCACTTATGCTTTCAATGAAATAACCCGAAGCAATATCAATACTGCTTCCTACGATTTCAGGAACTACCGTGGTGGAATAAACTATACATATCAGCCTAAAGAACTCAGTATTCAACCATTCAAAAACGTCAACTTCCTTAACTCGAAGTGGTTGAGAATCATAAAAGACTTCAACTTTAACCCGATTCCAAATTCCATAGTAGCCAGCGCCAATATGAATCGGAGCTTTCTAAGGACTCAGCTTAGAAATGCTGACCTCGGTATTGAAGGAATTGATCCATACTTTGAAAAATCATTTACAATGGACCGTGCGTATGCCGTCAATTGGAACTTAGCTGAGCGACTTACACTAGATTATACAGCTACTGCAAGAGCCATAATTGATGAACCTGCAGGTGATATAGACACAGAAATCAAGCGCGATTCGGTCTGGAACAACCTAAAAAGTTTTGGTCGAATAAAAGATTTCAACCATAACGTAAGAGCCACCTATACCCTTCCATTTGATAAAATTCCGTTGACAGAGTGGATAAGTGCTGACCTAGGATATAATGCCACTTTCAACTGGCAAGCCGGTGCAATTGGTCAGCGAGACACACTTGGAAACAATGCCAACAATACGCGCGAAATTACGCTAACAGGTAAGTTTGACCTGGTCAGCCTCTACAATAACATAGGCGTATTAAAAGAGATTAATTCGCCTCAAAGGAGCAGGTCACGAGCAAGGTCTGTCAATACTACACCTGACACTGTCAAAACTAAAAAACCCATTACAGAAGTACCTTTTGTCAAGGGGCTCCTTCGAACCTTGATGTCTATCAGAAGCATCGACTTTAATTATAATAAATCTGAAGGAACAGTACTGCCCGGCTATATGCCTGACGTGTTCTTATTCGGACTTGATAAAGGCTTTACAAATCCAGGGATTGGTTTCGTATTAGGTGGCCAAGACGCAGGCATTAGGGACAGGCTAGTAAGAAACGGACAATACGCACCTAGTGAGTTTCTGACATCCCCTTTTGGTCAGAATAAGGCGACAGTCTTCTCTTATAACGCTGCAATCGAACCTTTCCAAGACTTCAGGATCAACTTAACTGGCCGTAAGACTTTCACTGAAAACTATCAAGAAATCTTCAGAAATGATTCCGACCTAGATGCTTTTATAAGTGTCAACCCGAATAGGTCTGGTACTTATAACATTTCGTACCTCATGATAAAAACGGCATTCGAAAAGGACAACATCGACAATGATTCTCCCCTTTTTGCGAACTTCGAGAGTAATCGATCGGTGGTAAAAGATAGATTAGATCTGCTTAATGAAGCAGGTACTTATAGCCTTAACTCCCAAGAGGTTGTCATACCAGCATTTGTGGCTGCCTATAGTGGGCAAGATCCTGAAACAGTGAATACAAGCCCATTTCCCAAGTTCCCTATCCCAAATTGGAGTCTGAATTATAGAGGCCTTTCTAAAATAGAGGCCTTAAGCGAAATATTTACCAGTATCAACATATCACATGCTTACGCAAGTCGCTATGACGTAAGTAACTATGTTAATTCACCATTGTATACTTTCGGCCTAACATTAGACAATAGCGTTGCAGATGCTGGACTGGCCAATCAGTTCAATGAAAATGGCGCCTTAGTACCTGTTTATTTAGCCCAGCAGATTGTCCTGTCAGAAACCATGGCACCTTTCATTGGACTGACGGTCAAGACCAAAGGCAATTGGGATTTAGGATTTGATTATTCAAGGGAAAGAAATATTGCATTAAACTTATCCAACATCCAAGTCACAGAACTCACCTCTAATGCGATCCAACTCAATGTAGGTTTTGCTAAAACAGGCGTAAAAATACCCTTTAGAATCAATGGACGGAAAGAAAGTCTTCCAAATGAACTTAGGTTCAATATGCTTTTTACGGTCAGTGATCGTAAAACTGTTCAGAGAAGAATTGGTGAATCGAGCATCGTAACAGATGGCATTCGAATTTTCAGACTTAGCCCTACCCTAGATTATAATATCAGCGAAGCCCTCCAATTAACGATCTATTTCGACCGAAATGTCAACGACCCAAGAGTGTCTACTAGCTTCTTAAATGCTAGGACATCCTTTGGTGGTAGAATTCGATTCAATTTGTCTCAATAATACTGCAATTCTCAGGAAAGCATGTATTTTTGAAGCGCTAGAAAATCCAAACTATGAATATACCTGCAGAACTAAAATATACTGAAGACCACGAGTGGATCAAAGTAGAAGGTGATGTTGCCACAGTTGGCATAACTGACTTCGCCCAAGGCGAATTAGGAGACATTGTTTATGTCGAAATCGAAACCGAAGGCGACACAATAGACGCTTCCGAAGTGTTCGGTACGGTGGAAGCTGTGAAAACAGTATCAGATCTTTTCATGCCTTTATCAGGTGAAATTATCGAGGTTAATGAAAATCTTGAAGACAGCCCAGAAAAAGTGAATGACAGTCCTTACGAAGACGGTTGGATGATCAAGATCAAAATGAGTGATATGTCACAAGTTGATGGTCTTATGAGTGCTGATACCTATCAGTCTCATATCGGAGGTTAATGACTTTATGAAGGGAAAAGCCTGGCTATACTTATTGCCTGCCATTATTTGGGCAGTAACACTGGCTATACTTATGCTGCTTCCCGGAGAGTCATTCCCAGATTCCAAACTATTTTCTTATGATAAGTTAGCCCATTTAGGCGTTTTCGCCATACTCAGTGGACTTGTAATGTTTGGCTCATGTCGAACAAACCTGTTCGGAAGAACGAAAACGGCCTTATTGGTTTATCCATTAATAATTAGCATAGTCTATAGTGCTGGACTCGAATATCTCCAAACTTTTTCACCTGGTAGGACCTCCGATGTATACGATTTAATAGCAAATATCGCAGGAGCTATTTTTGGTGTATTAGTTTTTTATATATTTAACAAAAATAAGTTTGCGATTTATAAACTAATGTTATAGTTTTAGAATCTAACCAGAGAATTATGGAAGCGAAAAAAACTCCGCAAGCGGACGTTAACAGGAAGTCAACCATGTTTATCATGGTAGGTCTGATTGTCAGCCTCGGAATTACATTAATGGCCTTTGAGTATAAAAAATACGATCAAGGTGAGTTAATGGATTTGGGAATGGCAGATGACGATTTTGAAGAATTAACTGAAATCCCCCCAACGGAACAACCACCCCCACCACCACCGCCAGTGAAGCAACCTCAAATCATTGAGATTCCTGACGAAGAAGAAATTGAGGAAGAAATCGAAATTGATCTTGACGTTGAGATTACAGAGGAAACCGAGGTAGAGGACATTATCTTCGAGGAAGAACCAGAAGAAGAATCAGCTGACAAGATTTTCTTAGTAGTTGAAGAAGATGCTGAATTCCCTGGAGGAAGAGAGGCATGGACTAAATTCCTTAATAAGAATTTGAAGTACCCGAAGCAAGCGAAGCGAATGGGTGTCGAGGGTAATGTTTATCTTTCGTTCATAGTAGATAGAACTGGTACTATTTCTGACATTAGCGTAATCAGAGAAGTTGGCGGTGGATGTGATGAAGAAGCCGTAAGGGTTCTTGAAAAATCTCCTAAGTGGACTCCTGGTAAGCAAAGAGGTAAAGCTGTTATTCAGCGTATGACCATACGAATCATATTTAGACTTAAATAAGTTTAATAAAGGCCCATTAATTTGGGTCTTTATTTTGACTATATTAACTATATATTTAGTTGTTTAACTAAATAATACAGTAATGGAAAGTAAAAAACATGCTAAAGTAGATGTCGATAAGAAGTCAGCTCTATTTATGACGATAGGCCTCGTTATAAGCCTATCTCTTACTATTACCGCCTTCGAATGGAAGAATAGTGAAGTAGGCGATTTAATGGACTTAGGCATTCTTCAAGATGACTTTCCAGATATGGTAGATATCCCTCCTACCGAACAACCACCACAAGAACCACCACAAATCAAGAACTTTAAAATCATAGACATACCAGATGATGAAGTAATCGATGTTGAAATTGACATTGACCTTGATGTAGCGCTAACAGAAGACACTGAAATTGACGATGTAGTATTCGAACCTGATCTCGATGAGGAGACCGCAGACAAAGTGGTTCTCTTTCCCGAGGAAGAAGCATCGTTCCCAGGTGGAATGACGGCTTGGCGAAATTTTCTTGTAAAGAACCTCAAATACCCAAAGCAGGCAAAGCGCATGGGACTGAGTGGCACAGTATTTTTATCATTTGTGGTAAACAAGGAAGGTGCAATGTCAGATATCCGAGTCACCAGAGAAGTAGGCGGTGGTTGTAATGAAGAAGCATTACGGGTCTTAAGCCTATCCCCTAAGTGGAACCCAGGTACACAGCGTGGTAGAGCTGTGAAGTCTCGTATGAACATCCGCATTGTGTTCAGCCTTAGATGAAGAAGCTATCAGAGTATTAACAAGGTCGCCTAAATGTAACCCAGGTAAGCAACGAGGAATCGCTGTTAAGTCGCCTATGATTATATTTATTACTTTAGGATACAATAGAAAAGAAGGCTTAAAGCCCCTTTTCTATATAATGTTCAAAAGCTGTTCCTTAATTTTCTCTAGTTCATCCTTCATATTAACGACCAGTTTTTGGACAGGAGCGTGATTTGCTTTTGATCCGATAGTGTTTATCTCTCTACCAATTTCTTGTGAGATGAAGCCTAACTTCTTTCCTTGAGAATCCTTTTCACCAATAACCTCATTGAAATAAGATAGGTGGTTTGTTAAACGAACAATCTCCTCGCTGATATCAAATTTCTCGATGTAATAAATCATCTCTTGTTCGAACCGATTCTCATCATAAGCATCTGATGATGACAGCTCTTGCTGATGCTTTTGAATTCGTTCTTTGATGATAACCACTCGTTCAGGATCGTGAACCTCTATCTCTTTCAGGTAACCTGCTACGTTGGCAATGTAATTTTTCAATTCCCTCTCCAGGGTCGCACCCTCTTGTAATCTAAATTCATCCAAAGCCTTAATAGCACTTACAAAGTGTTCTTGGACAAAAATCCATTGCTCTTTTAGCAAATCTTCATCTACCATCTGAGGGATGATAACGTCAGGACTATTTAGCGCTATACGAAAGAGATCATCTTTGGCTGCACCCACTTGATCCGCTAGGCTTTCAAACTCGCTGTAATACACCTTAAATAGGTCTTGATTGACTTGCTGAGCCTCAACTCCGCCTTCCTCTTTCATTAAATCGATTGAAAGACTGACTTTCCCTCTATTCAAGCCTTTAGCCAGCTGACTTCTTATTTCTAACTCTTTGTCTAGAAAATTTTTGGGGATTCTAATTTGAGCATCTAAGAATTTAGAATTGAGTGATTTGACTTCAACAGTCACATTATACCCACTCTTCTGTCCTTTGGAACGGCCAAATCCGGTCATCGATCTAAGCATATATTTTTCGTCTAAGTCGTAAAAATAGACGAATTACATGGGTAATAAAACCTTATTAAAAATCGTATCCGAAAGAGAGTTGGAAAGCTGGCTTGAGTACTGTGAAATTCTGTATAGGGAACGAAAAATCCATCCTAGAATAAAACCCAATGAACATTGTTCGTATACCAACCCCAGCAGTTTGAAGCCAAGGATTGCTGAAGTTATTAATTACCGCTGAGAAGGGTGAACCATCAGTACTAATCTCTTCAATATTTTGATTGTTCCTGTCTTCAAAAGGAGAAAGATCGTCCCATGCCGAACCCACATCATAGAAACCTACGATTTGAAGGTTCTTTAAAAAGTTAGACTTCAACTCACTATTCTGTAATAACTGGCTAATTGGGAACCGCAATTCTCCTGAAAAGGTCATCACATTACTACCTTGGAAAGTGTTATAGTCATAGCCTCTTAAATTTACAAACTGATTGAAAAGGATATCACTTTTGTTCGGATTGACACCTGTATTATTGACTACCGAATTAAATAAAGGCTGAAAGGCTAAGTCATCGTTGGCCGGATCTCTAATCTCCGTACTGTTAAATGCCCAGTTATCTATTCCCCCTAGATAATATCTCTTTGGAGCTTTGCCAAAATAAGAACCAAAGTAAAATCTAGCTGCTAAATAGATTCCTTTATTGACCTTTTGATAGTGTCTTACATCCAACTCAATGTTATTAAAGCTTTGACTCGTAGCGCTCATACCGCCATGGGCTTCAACCGTCAACTTTGCTCGGGTCCCTTCATGTAAATTAGTTCCTACTACCACACTATTATCAAACACAAGTGTAGACGATAGCCCTAGATAAGAAGCTGTTTGATTGGCCTCACTATTAAACCTTGTCGGGTTTACTGCAGGGTTAGGAATTACCAACCTAAAGTCTCTATCAATAAAGCGCGTTTGGGTATAAAAAGGGTTAGCCTCAATTCTCAATAGCGGATTAATAGGATAAGCAAAACCTATCTCAAATCGATTTAAATTATACCGCTGATCTAAGAAGCTTGCTCTGTTTCTGGTTACGATGGACTGCCTGAAGTACTTAACCTTGGCATCAATGCGATGCTTTAAATATTCGTATTGTGCGTAAACGTCATACCCTTGATTCAGGCTAATTGGTAATAGTAAACCTCCAGAAAGCCTATGGTTTTCAAGATAGTCGTTCATCTGAATCTCTGATAAATAAGAAAATGATCTCAACTGATCAATAACGAATGTCGTCACTAGGTTATCTGTTTGAAATCTATTTTCATATGGGTTTGGCCCCTTAATACGCTCTTCTGACTGACTATTTTGATAAATACTCAAAAACCCACGTCCCCCAGTAGTCGGATCGTCTTTTGGCTTTTCAAATTGATAATCTCGGGTATCAACTTTCGATTCCTTAGTAAACTGATAGTTCTCTGTGTCAATGGCGCCTGCTTTTAAAGAATCAAGTTTTTGCTCTGGTGGCCTTGATTGAATAAACTCTAGCTTATTTTGAATCGAATCGATTAACGAGGGGTCTGCTGCTAAGCGTATTTTACGTTGCTCGGCCAATATTTTACTCACTTCGAGTGCCCTTCTTGGTGTAACTAAGCTGAAACTAGACGTTACCCCATCAAAATTTTGATAAAATATCCCTTCTGCTCCATTAGAAATTGAGATGTACGCTAGCCTTTGATTCTTAGCATCATATGCATAGTCTTTCACTCCGTATGCAAAACTAGAAACTTGTGTACTAATTGAATCTAAGCGATTGTATCGATAGATATTATGAATACCCTGTTGATCACTCAAGTAATAAACCTCTGTAGAGTTGGGTGCGAAAGCCTTAACGTTCGAGGCTAAGGCATTTGTGAGTTTATTAAACGAACTATCAGGATAGTCTAAGTCATATTCGAAAAGGTTAAATTGATTATCATCGACTTCCTCTAGGCTAGCTGGTCCGGATACGAAAACACTGTCAGACTGTCTGTTGGAACTAAATATTACTTGATTAGTCCCTGGGATATAAGAAATATCACGTTCATCAAAGTTATCGTTCGTAATCCTTCGGACTTGACCTCTTACGAGGTTATACAAAAAGGCATCGCTTACTCCATTAATATCACCAGTCATAACGGCTTGTCTTCCACCGTCTTTAAACTGAAAACTCTGAATATTTGACAGCAAAGGAATACGCAATACTTGCTCTCCTTTTTCTCCTATTCTCTTAACCGCCAATACATTGAAACCCTCTTCCGTATAAACCACTCCTAATGTCGTTGAGTCTGCCCAGCTTAACAACGGCATTGCCTTATCTACCTCTTGGTCAACAAGTCTTAGTCCAGCTTTATAAACAGTCGATATACTTTGATTAAGGGTATTGACCACATCAACCTCAAAACGACCATCTCTCATTCTTGCATAAGCCAAGTACTTTCCGCTCAAATTAAACTGTACATCTGTATAAACAGAAGAATTTCGATTACGGCCACTAATGATGTAATCAGGGTTAGGTATTTGTGTGTCTTGCGCTACACTAGCATTGGTTGTCAAGTAGAATGTCCTCCAGTCAGTTAAAAACTGATCATATGGAACACCCAATGTTCTTTCGATACTATTTTCCTCGTTGCGAATAATACGCGCTAGATTCAAAATATTAGAAATACTGCGCTGACCGTAACGCTGGGTAATGAAGTTCCAAAGAGACTGCCCTAAAAGCAGGTTCATTTGAGGGCTCAATTTATCAAAACGGTTTTGTGTATTAGTCGCTATAAAATCCCTGACTGCATCGTCAGATTCTTTAGTCCAGCCATAAGCGATATAGCTAGAGATTCCACCTGTAAACCACACTGGGATTGGAGATGTCAAAGAGCTTTGAAACATCTCAGCGATGTTACCTCCGTACAACATCTCTTGTATAAGCATGTCGGTAATTGAGAATTTAAGCTTCTTCTTAAAAGAAGAGAAATCTCCGGTGTGCGCTACCTGAACTTGTGACTTCACGAAATTGGTCTGCCCACCGACAGTAAAATCTCTGCCTCTAAGTCCAACATTACTTTGTTGCTTATCAGATACAGAGTTGAATACAAATACCCTCGTCTTTGCAAATGGAAAGTAACCGATTGTTTCAGTGATCTTACTGAACTCGGCCTCTAAATACGCTATGGTCTTATTCGCCATGTCGGATCCATTACCATAGTAATAGACCTCAAAGTTCTCTGAACCATAGAAATTCCAATCGAACGGCTTGTATTGAACCCTATTCTTACCGAACTCTTCATTAAAAGCTTGTGCATTTAAAGCATGGTTTGCTAAAAAGCAGGTAAGTAGCAAGCATGATGCTAGCAATCTTAGTTTGGCTTTATTCATAGAAGTGACGGTCCCAAAGAATTATTAAAATAACGAAAAAAAGCGTTCAATATTGACCTCTTTATCTAATTCATGCCCTTGCTCTAAATGAGCTAGCAATTGTTTAGCGTAGAATGGTGCCAAAGAAACACCTTTTGCGCCAAGACCATTGAAAATTATCATCCTTTCGAGATTAGGATGACGCCCAACAAAGGGCTTTCTATCCTTAGTAGCAGGCCTAATACCAACCTTCTGATCAATCACTTCAAAGTCAAATTTTACTAACTCACTTAACTTCTTTACTAACTCATCTTTGGCCTCAGAAGTTATCACCTCTTTAAGGTTTTTATTGTCATAAGTAGCACCCACCTTACAAATGCCATCAGAAAGTGGAATTACAAAGACTCCCTTATTATAAATGACGTCAAAAACTGCCTCTGTCTTGATGTAAAGTAGCTCACCTTTCACTGGCCTCAGGGGTAGCCAATCAAAATATGGATTGTCCTGTACAAGCCTACCGTCACAGAATACTGCTTTGCCTGCCTGAATATGCTTATAACTGACTTCATTACTACTTGTTTCAAGTTGAGTGTAATCAAAATAATCCCCATAAAACAGGCCATTAGCAATGAGATATTCTCGATAATGCTTAATCAGCTTACCTGTATCGAGGTAACCACATTGCTTCAGTAACAAACCACCAAATTCATTTCTGATATCTTCATTGAAAGCTGGTTCAGTTTTGATATCCTTGATATAAGGAATGAATGTTGAATCCGCACTTTTCCCCATCCATTCGTTTAGCACTTCCATTGAAGGAAAAGGCCTGTATATCGGCATCTCGACCAAGAAGCTTTCCTGCAACTTTTCCTCAAGTGACTGGTAGAACGGAGTGAGGTACTCAAATAAGGGGTCACAATTCCAAGTTTTCACTAATTTTCGGCCAGTTATGGGATTATAAAGGCCTGCAGCGACTTTTGATGAATTGGATAAACTAGGATCATCGATGACTATTGCTGTCTTTCCCGATTGTAGCACATGTTCACAAAAAACAGTTCCCGCAAGACCTTGCCCAATAATCAAATAATCTACCTGCATGGGGCGAAATTAAATGAAGTATCTTTGATAAATGCGGTTTATTAAATGAAATTTAGGCCTTATACCAAGATAAGTTATGCAGGTAAAAGCATTCACCTTTAATCCTTTCATGGAGAACACCTACGTGGTCTATGATGAAACCAAGGAAGCTGTCATTATAGACCCTGGTTGTTATGACCCCCGGGAACAAAAAGAACTTGTTAAGTTCATTGAGAGCAATGATCTAATCGTAAAATTAATACTCAATACACACGGGCATATTGATCATGTACTGGGAAACTACTTTGTTAAAAGTCAGTTCAAAGCCCCACTTTGGATAGGTGAAAAAGACTTAGAGACCTTGAGGTCTGTAGAAACTTATGCTTCAAATTACGGTTTCCAAAACTACCAGCCTGCTGAACATGACAAGCTTTTAAAAGCAGATGAAGTGATCACCTTTGGTAATTCTACTCTCAACATACTTTTTGTTCCTGGGCATGCCCCTGGCCATATTGCCTTTTACAGCAAGCCTGAGGGCTTCATCATCGGTGGTGATGTTTTGTTTGATGGGAGTATTGGCCGAACCGACCTACCAGGTGGTGATCATGATACGTTAATAGAAAGCATTCATAATGAATTCTTTGCCTTTGACGATGAGACCGTGGTCTATTCAGGACATGGCGATTCTACTACGATAGGAAAAGAGAAAGCTTCAAATCCATTTTGTGCGATTAAATAGATGAATTGGATTAGAAAAAATATCCCTAATCTATTCACGATACTTAACCTGTTATTGGGTGTTATGGGTATTCATGCCATACTCACCGGAGATACGGGAGTAGCACCCACAATTCATTATTATGTCTTCGCAGCAGCATTCTTTGATTTATTTGATGGTCTATTGGCCAGAAAACTCAACGTAGCTTCTGAGTTTGGGATGCAATTAGACTCTCTTGCTGACTTAATCACCTTCGGGGTGTTGCCTACTTTCATTTATGGGAGTTTTGTAGGCCTAGAAGGATGGGGATTACTCTTACTATCAGTCCCGATTTGTTCCGCAATTCGCTTAGCTGTATTCAATACAGACGCTTCACAAACGACAAGTTTCAAGGGCATATCAACCACAGCCCACGGTCTCTTCGCGGCAGTAATACCAATTATTATGTATAATCAGTCAAGCTGGTTTGCTCAATACTTCGATGGTAACAACATTGCCATGATCTCATTAGCGCTGTTTTTCTCTTTCCTTATGGTGTCCCCTTTAAGAATGATGTCGTTTAAATTCGAGAACCTAAGCATTAAAGATAATTGGGAGCGCTTTCTACTGATACTGTCGGCTATAGTTCTAATTGCGGTTTGGCAGTATGATGCTGCACCATTTATCATATTGATCTACATCCTTTTGTCACTAATGCATTATTTCAAAGGGGTTTCTTCCAATAGCAAGCGATAATTATCGTTATCTTTCAGAGTCACTTCCACGAGGAAAATTGCTAAATATTAAATCAACCATAACCACCCTATTTTGTCTACTACTGACATCAATTGTCGGAGCACAAACACCTAGTGTTTTGAGCTCAGGAAGATGGGTAAAGATGGAATTTGATTCCCCTGGTATTTATAAGATAGATCACAACACACTCAATGAAATGGGGTTCACTCCTGCGGATGTAGACCCAAGAAACATTGCCATATACGGCAACTCTGGTGGAATGCTTCCACAGTCCTTAGCTATTGATCGTGCCGATGACTTATTAGAAAACGCAATAAAAGTTATGGGAGAAGAAGATGGAATCTTCAATGAGAATGACTATATCTTATTCTATGTTGACGAGATCAATGCACTCGAATTTGACGATACTACTGAGCGCTTTATCGTTACAAAAAATCTCTACTCTGAAAAAAACTATTACTTCATAACCACTAAGGAATCAGCAGGGAAACGACAAAGCACCCTCGAAAACCTAGGCTTAAATCACCCCAAAATAAACTGGTACAACCGTCTCATTTTTCACGAATCTGACGATGTAAACTTACTGAGTTCAGGGAGGGAGTGGCTAGGAGAGCAATTGAACATTCAAAATGTGCTTAGCTTTAATCATAGTCTTTCAAATCTTGCTGAAAATCAAGAGATTAACTTATCTCTGAATGTTTTGGCTCAGTCATTCAGTGCCTCTAGCCTTAGTGCTGAGATCAATTCATCCCTTGTCGGAACACTGAATTTCAATTCAATTCCTAACACACAATACGGAATTAAGGGAAATACTCAATCGGGTCACTATAGCTTAGCGACCAACTCGGTATCAGGAAATAATATCTCGCTTCGATTAAACTATGACCAACAAGGAGCCAGTAATGCTATCGCATACTTGAATAACTACCTATTGGATGTGCCTACTAACCTATCCTACGCAGGAGAACCAATATTTTTACGAAGTTCAGCGTCTCTAAACCAAGCTATTACTACCTACGAAATCAATAATGCGTCCGATGCGCTAGAAATATGGAAAGTCACTGATCCTGGAAACAGTCAATTTCAAAATGCTAGCGTTAGCAATGGCTTAATAAGTTTTGGGGCATTCTCCAATTCGCTTGAAGAATTCATCATTTTCGACCCTACTAGCATATCCACGCCTGCTAATTATGAAGAGATAAACAATCAAAACCTGCATGGGGCCTTATCTACGGACTTCCTAATTATAACTCACCCAGCCTTTCTTGAGCAGGCAGAGCGACTAGCCAGTTTCAGGAGAGCCAATGATCAATTGAATGTCATTGTCACAACGGTAGAACAAGTTTACAATGAGTTCAGCGCTGGACGTCAAGATGTAACAGCCTTAAGAGATTTTATAAAGTGGCAGTTTGACTTAGGAGACCTCAAATATGTTCTACTCTTCGGTAAAGGATCTTATGACTATAAAGATCGACTTGAGAACAACTCAAATTTTGTCCCTACCTACGAATCACGCAATTCAATTCATCCACTACTCACTTACTCTTCTGATGACTACTTTGGCTTCCTTCAGAATGACGTTGGTGAGTGGCTAGAATCATCAACAGGCGATCATGATCTAGATGTTGGGGTCGGAAGAATCCCATCGACTAATTCTGCACAAGCAAAAAGAGCCATTGACAAGATCATTCTTTACCATACAGACGCAAGAACATTAGGTGATTGGCGAAGCAAACTTGTCTTCATAGCCGATGACGGAGATAACAACAGACACCAAAAGGATGCTGACGCTTTAACCCAACTCATCGACTCGACATTCACCGATTATAGTGTTGAGAAAATCTACCTTGATGCGTATGAGCAAATCAGGCTTCCAAACGGTGAGAAATCTCCGACCGCTGAAGAAGCCATCATCAAAGCTGTAAATGATGGGGCTCTAATCGTAAATTTTACTGGTCATGGATCAGAGTCTGGGTGGATGCAAGAACAAGTACTAACCTTCGACTTGATGCAAGAATGGAACAATACGTTCACCTTACCTTTTGTTGTAACGGCAACATGCGAGTTTGGTCGAAATGATGATCCAAATACATTTTCAGGTGCTGAGAATCTCCTGTTCAAGGATGTAGGAGGAGCTGTATCGATGGTCACAACGGCTCGACCTGTATTTTCTAGCACCAACTTTGATCTTAATTTAGCACTGTATGGATCAGTTTTAAAAAGAGAGTCAGGTCAGTATCAGCGACTAGGCGACATCATCAAATTCACTAAGAACAACAGTAAAAGAGGGAGTTTAAACCGAAATTTCATTCTACTTGGCGATCCTAGTATGCGTCTTTCTTATCCCAGTAAATCAATTGAAGTAATTGAAATAAATGGTTCCGCTGCTGCCAATGGTGATACAATCCGTGCACTCCAAAGAGTAGTAGTTACGGGTCGCGTACTAGACGGGGTTACTCAAGATGAAAGCTTTAATGGCACACTAGATTTTAGCCTTTTTGACAAAGCAAGCAATAAACAAACGCTTGGCAGTGATGGTGACGCTTTCGATTACTTAGCACGTGATAATGAATTATTCCGCGGTTCAGGAAAGATTGAAAATGGGGCCTTTGAAATTGAGTTTATTGTCCCTAAAAACATTGATTACAACTTTGGGAATGGCAAAATGGTCATGTATGCGCTTGATAATTCATCGGGAATTGATGCCCTAGGTACGTCCCTTGATTTTAAAATTGGTGGTACGGCAGAGGGCTTTATTGCTGATAACACTCCGCCCACTATTGAGCTGTTTATAAATGACTCGACTGCAATAATTCAAGGTGAATACAAACCTGATGTAACTTTCATTATTAACCTGTTTGATGAAAGTGGAATCAACATTTCGGAAAATGGTATTGGCCAACACATTAGCATCAGTATTAACGATTCAATTAGCTATAACTTGAATGACTTCTACCGGGCCAAACTAGAAGACTTTAGACAAGGTTCTCTCAGTTTCGAAATCAAAGATTTAAAAAAAGGACTCAATCAAATAGAAATAAAGGCATGGGATACTCATGGGAATTCGGCTAGCCGATCACAGAACTTATTTATAATCGAAAATAGTTCGAACCTTACAGTAATAAACAACAGCCCTAATCCGTTTAGTGAAGAGACTCAATTTAGTATTCAGCATTTATTGTCAGGCGAAAACTTGGAAGTAGGGATTGACGTAAGAAATATTAATGGAGAACCAGTGGCCGCTATTTTTAAGGAAGTATTAAGAGCGGATGAAAGAATCACTCTTCCTTGGTCAGGCTCAAAAAACAATGGACAAAAACTAAATCCAGGTATCTATATTTACACCATCAAAATCTACTCAAAAACCAGTGGAAAATCCGGAGTCAAACGACAGAAACTCATTATTTCTAATTAATTATATAGTACTATCTTTGAAAAAAAAATCCATGCGCATCAGAGCAAGCATTCTCACCCTTCTGATCCTATTCTTCTTCATTACACCATCTTTGCGAGCACAAAACTCCGTTGGTATTAATGGTCAGGATACTGCTATAAACGTGATCACCACAGCGGTGCCATTTCTTCTTATTGCACCCGATCCAATTTCAGGAGCTATGGGTGACGTTGGCGTAGCTACTGATCCAGATGCCAATTCGACTTTCTGGAACCCAGCAAAACTTGCATTCATCAATAAAAGTGGCGGTATAGGCCTGACCTTTACCCCATGGTTAAAGAAATTCGTGGATGATATGTCGGTGTCCTACCTGACGGGATTCAAAAAACTAGACGATCAACAGGCTATCGGGATGTCACTCACCTACTTCAATCTCGGAGACATTCAATTGACAGATGGTGCTGGGAACTCAATCGGAGAATTTACCCCAAGAGAATTCGCTTTATCAGCTACTTACTCGAGACAACTAAGTAGAAAACTCAGCATGGGCGTGACAGGTCGATATATTTTCTCTAACCTATCGGGAAATATTACTACAAGCCCTGTTACTGATCCAAAACCAGGAACGAGTATCGCAGCAGATATTGGAGTTTATTATAAGTCTGAACTGACTGTCTTTCAAAAGCAATCACAACTATCCTATGGCGCTTCTATCAGTAATATCGGAGCGAAAATCTCATATAATAGTGCCGATGAAGAAGATTTCATTCCGACTAATTTTAGAATTGGTTCGGCATTGTCATCCTTTCTAGATCCTTACAACAAACTAACATTCGCTCTTGATTTCAATAAGCTAATGGTCCCGACACCACAACCTGATGGCTCAGAAAGAGATAAATCGCTCCTTTCTGGTATGTTTGGATCATTTGGGGATGCCCCTGGCGGCTTTACTGAAGAGCTTCAAGAAGTATCTGTGTCTTTTGGCGCAGAGTATGAATACAAAGAAACCTTTGCGATTAGAGCAGGTTATTTCTATGAGCATAGAAATAAGGGAAATAGAAAATACTTTACAGCTGGTCTTGGTTTCAAGGTAGACAAGCTTCAGTTCAATTTCTCTTATCTTGTCCCACAATTCCAAGAGCATCCACTAGCTGAAACGCTTCGTTTTGGAGCTATTCTGGACTTGTCGCAACTTTCAGACGACAATTAGTCAATGCTATTAGACCGTACTACTCCTCCATTAGTTCATGCTGTAGCTGATATTAGCCTACCGAATGTACTATCCGAGTCCATCAATGGTATCAAGACCCACACGCATTTAGAGAAGGGGTCTGGCACCTTTAAGATCGAACTTCTGACGAATGGAAGCCAACTCTACTCGGACACATCTGCACTCTCTCAACTGGCTATTAGAATGCTTAATGAGGGCACCCAGTCAAAAACAAGTGCACAGCTAGCCGAAGCTGTGGATTCTATTGGTAGTTTCCTAGAAGTGAGTCCTGGCTTCGATCATGCAACCATCTCAATCTACGGTTTAGCCAAGTATTTCGAAGAGAACCTTCAAATTCTGTCTGAACTGATCTATCAACCACTATTTTCAGATAACAGCCTTGAAAACCTCAAGAACAAGGAGATTGATAAACTAAAAACGAACCTAGAGAAGGGAAGCTATATATCCTCAATTAACTTGAGGAAGAACTTATTCGGGACAAACCATGCCTACGGCAGGTTCTTAACGGAGCAAGAAATACAATCAGTTACAAGCAAAGAGATAAACAACTTCCACGGTTCGAACACTCTAAACTTCGAGATTTATTCTGCAGGTGACTTACCAAAAGATTATGAGTCACTGCTCGCCAAATACTTCTTACCCTTTAATGAACAAAATAGTTCTCTAGTTCAAATATCTGCTCCTACCACTCAACCAGAGAACAGTGCCTATAAAAACCCTAAATTTGTACAAAGCTCCATAAAGTTTGGTAAGCGTCTATTTAACCGCAGTCATCCAAATTACTACAACTTCATTCTAATGAACGAATTGCTAGGTGGCTTTTTTGGATCACGTTTAATGAAGAATATTCGTGAAGACAAGGGATTTACGTATGGTATTCATTCTAATCTCTATTCACTACTCCATGATGGATACTTCTTGATTGGCACAGATGTCAATAAAGAAAACGAGCAAGAAACTATTGATGAGGTCATAAAGGAAATTAAGCTCCTACAATCCGAATTGGTACAACAAGAAGAGCTCGACACAGTTAAGAACTATATGATAGGAGTATTTGTAAACGCCTTTTCCTCCCCCTTTGCTGGGATTGATAAATTCAAAACTTTAAACTCTCAGGGTATAAATAAGGCCTTCTATGGTCAATACGTATCATCAATTAAGGCTATTTCCGCTGAGAATTTACGAGAAACTGCCAATCAGTATTTACAAACCGATTCTTTAAGCTTAAGTATTGCCGGAGCCTAAGCTCGAGCATTTTCAATACTATTCAATCTCCTTAATTTCAACAGCCAACGATTGCCCCTTTATAATTTTTTGGGATGTGGGGATATAAAAAAACCCTTATCCGTTATGGACAAGGGTTTTAATAATAATCTGGCGACTACTTACTCTCCCACCGGTTAAGGCAGTACCATCAGCGCAAGTGGGCTTAACTTCTCTGTTCGGAAAGGGAAGAGGTGGACCCCACCGCTATAATCACCATATAATCTTGAGTCCATCATTTATGAACTATAATTTCTTATCCACCAGGTAAACCTGATGGACTGACATATTTACTGTAAGAGTATCACACAATAGAGTGTTTGGCGCCATCCTCTGAACTAGTCAGAGGATGGCTTACGGAAAGTTTACGGGTAATTAGTACTGCTCAGCTTTGACATTCCTGCCTTTACACCTGCAGCCTATCAACGTCATCATCTATAACGTCCCTTATAAAGAAATCTCATCTTGAGGGGAGTTTCGCGCTTAGATGCTTTCAGCGCTTATCTCTTCCCAACGTAGCTACCCAGCAGTGCCCCTGGCGGGACAACTGGTACACCAGCGGTTAGTCCATCTCGGTCCTCTCGTACTAAAGACAGGTCCTCTCAAATTTCTTACGCCCACAACAGATAGAGACCGAACTGTCTCACGACGTTCTGAACCCAGCTCGCGTGCCACTTTAATGGGCGAACAGCCCAACCC
>ENA-OWPI01000215-OWPI01000215.1-marine-metagenome-genome-assembly--contig:-NODE-215-length-88431-cov-4.181554_pt1 | contig 88431 bp, 66 predicted proteins | sample MGYA00238138_ERZ651775 | MGnify/ENA primary metagenome ERZ651775 (study PRJEB26906, sample SAMN06265043) | marine metagenome | isolation source: Helgoland LTER site | place: Germany:Helgoland, sampling... | reverse complement strand
AGGCCAATGATGTTCAAGTCTTGAGAACTAATTCCTTCCACTGCATCTATCATTACAATACAAACGTCTGCTCTTTCCAGGGCTTTAATCGCTCGCATAACAGAGTAGAACTCCAAATCTTCATGTACCTTTTTCTTTCTGCGAATTCCAGCGGTATCTACTAATACAAAGTCAAACCCATAGGCATTAAAACGTATGTCGTTTGTATCTCGAGTAGTTCCAGCAATGTCGGTTACAATATTTCGTTCTTCTCCTATTAATGAATTTATTAAAGAAGATTTTCCAGCATTTGGTCTGCCAACTACTGCAAAACGAGGAAGCCCTTCGTATTCATCAACAAACTCTGTGTCGGGCAGGTCCTTTACAATTCCGTCTAAAACGTCTCCAGTTCCACTGCCATTGATAGAAGAAACGCAATAGTACTCTCCTAATCCTAAGCCATAAAATTCAACTGCATCTTCAGCTCGTTTGTGGTTGTCTACTTTATTAACCACTAAAAAAATCTTTTTTTGGCTTTGTCTGAGTAATTGCGCAACTTCTTGATCCAAGTCAACGACACCCGTCATAACATCTACAACAAATACAATTACCTGTGCTTCATCAATTGCAACTTGAACCTGTTTTCGAATTTCTGCATCGAAAACATTATCCGAGTTTTTTACGTAGCCGCCAGTGTCTACTACAGTAAAATCCTTGCCGTTCCAGTTGGTTTTTCCATAGTGGCGGTCTCTGGTAACACCACTAAATTCATCAACAATGGCATCACGTGTTCCTACTAATCGATTAAAAAAAGTAGATTTCCCGACGTTTGGACGCCCAACAATTGCTACAACTGAATTCATTTTCGGTAATTTTTTGCAAAGAAACGTTTAATTCTCGGAGGAGGAGAAATAAAGCTAGTTTAAGTAGCCAAAGCGTTTTAATTCTGGATTTTTATTGCGCCAGTCTTTATTCACTTTGACATACATTTCTAAAAATACTTTTTTATCCAGAAAAACTTCCATTTCTTTTCTAGCCTCTGTCCCAACTCGTTTTAAGCCCAAGCCTTTATGCCCAATGATAATTCCTTTTTGACTGTCGCGCTCAACATAAATTTCAGCTCTAATTCTTGTTATGGTAGGTTCTTCTTTAAACTCTTCAATTACTACTTCACATGCATACGGAATTTCTTTTTTATAGTGGTTAAAGATTTTCTCGCGGATAATTTCAGACATAAAAAATCGCATAGGCTTGTCTGTAATCTCATCTTTCGGGAAATAGGCAGGAGAATCTGGAAGGTTTTTAATAATGTGATCCCAAACCGGTTGAATATTTGCACCATGTAAAGCCGATATTGGAATTATTGTAGCCTTAGGCATTCTTTCCTTCCAAAGGTCAACTTGCCCTTCAAGTGTTTCTTGATCGCTCAAGTCGATTTTGTTTAGTACTACGATTACTGGAATATGCATTTCTTGTACTTTCCGAAAGATAGCTTCGTTCTTGATCTTGGTTTCACCTACTTCACTCACGAAGAGCAGAATGTCGGCATCCTGCAATGAGCTTTCTACAAAACTCATCATGCCTTCATGCATTTTGTAGGCCGGAGTTAGAATTCCTGGGGTATCGGAATATACAATTTGGAAATCTTCGCCGGATACAATTCCTTGTATTCTATGCCGTGTAGTTTGAGCTTTCGAAGTAATTATTGAAAGCTTTTCGCCTACTAACTTGTTCATTAACGTGCTTTTACCAACGTTTGGGTTGCCAATGATGTTTACAAATCCAGCTTTATGAGACATATTTTAGTTTTATTTAGGTGCAAAATTAAAGAAAGATGTATATTTGCAGCCGCGAAATTAACCAATACCAACTAAGACATATCGCGGGGTGGAGCAGTTGGTAGCTCGTCGGGCTCATAACCCGAAGGTCGCAGGTTCGAGTCCTGTCCCCGCAACTAGAAAAGGCCTAATTAATAGTTAGGTCTTTTTTTATTTTATGAACTCATTTGTTGTTTACATTCCACAGTCAGATCGCTATGACAAACGATATATTGGCTGCACTAGCCAACTTATCAATCGATTTCAGTCCCATAACAGTCTAGGGGCAAAGGGTTGGACTATCAAATTTCGACCATGACGGTTAGTTCATTTAGCGTTTTAAAAATTTGGGCTTTCTTAAAATAGTTGAAAGACTTTTAAATTGCCAGGTTTAAAAATCCATTAATTAATACTCATCAAAAGAATTTTCAGAGTTGTTGTTTGTTATTTGTTGTTTGTTGTTTGTTTTGTGAAACAAAACAGTATTATTGCAGCATAATCTAAATTATTAAAATTATTGTTATGAAAAAATTATTATTAGTTGCTGCGGCAGGTTTCATGATTGCTGGAATGTCTTCATGTAAAAAAGATTACACATGTACTTGTACAACTCCAGAGACAACAGTTTTGGGATTCACAGTACCTTCTAGTACAACTACTACTACGTTGGAAAAGCAGAAAGAAGATGACGCTAAAACAGCTTGTGACGCAGGCAATGTAGCTGGTGTTACTTGTACTCTTGCTGAGAAGTAGTCAATTAGACTTACACTTATAAGAAAGCCGCATAATGCGGCTTTTTTTTGCTCTAATTTTTGAAGTGTACTTGCTTACGATTCAAGTTTAATTGATGAAACATAAGAATGTAGTTTATAATTTATAGGTGTTCAAGTAAAGTTGAAAAATCTATTCGTTATATTTGCAAAATACTAAAACAATTTAAAGTTTACTATTATGAAAAAAATGCTAATGATTGCTGCAGCAGGTCTTATGATTGCTGGAATGACTTCTTGTAAAAAAGATTACGTATGTGAGTGTACTTTTACTTCTGCTTTTATATCAGGAAGTAGTTCAGAAACTATTAATGATACAAAAAAGAACGCTGAAGAAAAATGTGAAGGTTATAATGATACAGGTGTAACTTGTACTATCAAATAATTTTTTAAAGTTTTTAGAAAGCCGCATTTTAGCGGCTTTTTTTTTGACTAAATTTCACTTTCTATGCTTTAGATTCTTGTCATAATTGTAATTGTTTTAAATACACTAAAACTAGATTTGCCTTATCATTGTTGAATATTCTGACGTATTAAAATTTATAAGAATGAAAAAATTATTATTAGTTGCTTTTGTGACGATAATTATCGCAACATTATCTTCATGCCGAAGGGATTATGAATGTTGCTATTTGGATGCCGATGGAAGTAAATTAGGTTCTGGCACGGGAAATTTTGGTTGCGCCACTTCTAGAATGAGTAAAAAAGAGGCCGAAGAAAGAGAGGCCGAATTTAATTTAGATGCCAGTTCATTTGGTGGAAGCGCAAAATGTGAGAAAAACTAGAAAGGAAGCATACAGGACTTTTTGATTTAATAAAATGGCCTTATAATGTGTAATTAGTCGACTTTTAGAGAGCATTTATAGAACAGCAAATTAAAAAACTGTACTTTTCTCTTCCAGCTACTTTTGTTGAATTAATAAAACTATGAAAATGAAAAAAATTCCATTATTACTTTTATTTGGATTGATTGTTCTCGTATCAACTTCTTGTAAGAAAGATTACCAATGTTGTTATTTGACTTCAGAAGGAGAGCGGTTAGGTGCCGATGATTTAGGTTGTACTTCTGGTAAATACAGCAAAGGCGAAGCGGAGGACCTGGAGGCAGGTATGATTGAAAAAGCCAATACCGAAATTTCTGGAACGGCTAAATGTGAGGAGGTCTAGGCTTCTTTTTTTTTGCATTAAATATGTGGTTGTTAGCCAAATGATTCAGTTGGATGAAGGTTTTGTTTTTTCGAGATGTTTCACATATTTTTTGTACAATCCAGTCTAAATGTTACGACTTTTGATGGCTGATTAAATACAGACGTTAAAAATTGAACCGTTGGAGAAAACAGAAGAATAAATGAAGAAATATAGATTTTTGCTTATTGCCACCTTATCAGCACTTGCATTATCCTCTTGCAAAAAGAACTATGAATGTTGTTATTTTGATACTGTAGGTGAAAAGATAGTGGAAGGAGATTTTACTTGTGGCGAAAAAAAGATTACTGAACAAGAGGTTACCGATTTAGAAGTAAGGATGAATGATGCTGCTACAGAATGGAATGGTTCGGGAAAATGCGAGCCTTTGACTGAAGTAAAATAAAGCAGATCATTAAAAAACAACTCTATTTTTTGTATGGGTTTTAAAAACACCAACTCAGCTATGCCGATTATAAAGGTGATAATATGACAATCGATAAGAAATTTGCATTAAGGTATTTATTTCAACTTCTTATTGCTGCGGTTTTTTTGGTTTCAGCTTGGTTAAAACTAGCTCCAATAGAACCATTTGAATTAACTCTAGTAGATTCTGGACTTGTTCCGTGGTCGATTTCCCCCTATGCGGCGCGTTTGCTTATAGCATTGGAAGCTTTTATAGGAGTGGGACTTTTATTTAACACTAAGTTTACCAAACTTCTTTTAAAATCGGGGCTATATTTAACGCTGTTCTTTTGCGTGTACCTTTTGTTGTTATGGTGGTTTAGAGGCAACGATGTAAACTGTGGTTGCTTTGGAACACTATTTAGCATGACTCCTATTGAGTCCTTACTGAAAAATGCTTTATTAATAATTATATCTCTTGGAGCATTAAGGTTATTTACTCCAACTCCAAGAAATTTTAAGTGGATTTATATTGTTGGAGGCGTAGCAATTGCTGCATTGCCTTTTATTTTAAATCCCCCTGATGGTTATTTTTCAAACATTGACGAAACTCAATATCCTTATAAGCTACGAACGGAATTAATTCCAGATACCATCAAAGCCAATATCCCATTTAATATGGAAGAAGGAGAATATTTGATAGCTTTTCTGAGTATATCTTGTCCTCATTGCAGAGTAGGTGCGCAAAAACTATCTGTTGCTGCAAAAAAGCATGACCTCCCAAGAATACATGCATTGTTTATAGGCGATGAGTCAAAAATGGATGAATTTCGATTTGAATCCAATAGTAATTTGCCCTACACCATGTATCGTGAAAACAGTTTCTTCAAATTTACAAAAGGAGTACTCCCCACATTTTTATTGGTAAAAAACGGCCAAGTTTTGAAGCGCTGGTCGGGTGCCGCTTTTTCTTATGACGAAATTGCTAAAATTCCAAGCTATCTGATAGAGTAAGGTATTCCGCGGATGAGTTTGGTGTAATGCCCTTAATTACAGTATATTTTTCTGTTTTAGAAAGATTTCTTTTATTATTGTATGGAATTAAAAAAATAGTAAAATGAAAAAATTAGGACTTTTAGCAGCTACAGGAGTATTATTTTTCGGAATGTCTTCTTGTACGAAGGATTACGATTGTACTTGCGTTACAACGGATCCAGATGGAGGAACGACTTCTAACACAACAGTAGTTAAAGGAACAAAGAAAACTTCTGAAACAGCATGTGATTTGTTGGATAACACTACTGGATCTGGAGATTTTGAATTCAAAACAGAGTGTTCTATATAATTAGAGCACTTAAAATAATTCTGAAATCCCTTTGTTAAAAGGGCTTTTTTTTACTCAAAACTTCCAGATTAATTGACTTTTAAGCTCGGTTCGAGTCCGATTTTCTATCAAATCTTTACCGCTTCCAAAATAATCTCTATCGGCTAAGAAGGTTTGGCCAACCTTGAAATTTAGTGTTAATCCGTCCGAAATTTTATAACGAACTACGCCATAAATCCTGCTTCCTGTGAGGTAATAAGCGGGAACACTAAATTGATAGAGCAAATCGTGCTCATAGGCATACAGTCTAGCATTATAATCTGGAGCATCAAATAATGCATATCGAATTTTTAAGGTCAATTTATCATCGAGCATGTTAAAGTAAAGGTCATTGTAGTATAAGTAACCAACGCTTAAACTTTCTGGAGCATGCTCAAATTGCCGAAATTCGACACGCGTTCTAAACCCAACCCACTTGGTAATATTAGTGCTGTATTGAAAACGGTATCGACTCGATTTTTCATCAGTAAGGATATTGGCTACTGGATTTTCTATCGACGCATTTCTTTCTTTTGTTTCGTGTCGATAGAGTAAAATGATTTCTTGACCTCTTTTTGGCTTTATGGTTAATTGTCCGCTAAACTCTTGTCCACCAGAAGGAGCATCTGCTCGAAAGGAAAGCCATGGAAAAGAATAAAGGTCGTAAAAAGCATTAATAATCACCTTCTTAACAGGATACATTTCTACACCAAAATAGACCCCGTTTTCGTTTAGCACTCCATTTTTTTCTCCAAATGCATTTGCGTATTGAGAGCGATAGTCTTTTGCATAGTAGCGCTGTAAAACGCTCAATTTTAGTCGGCTATCTAAATTCATTAAGACTCCATTTAAAGTTGCGTTTCCACCGCCAATACTTTGAGCTGTTTCTCCAAAAAAATGAAACTTACCAAGCGTCCATTGATAGTCAACCCCAATATTGGTAAGTTTATTTCCTTCAAATTCGTGGAACTGATAATAAGAAAGCGTCCTATCTAGGGGTTGATCGTATTCGGATTGAATACCCAAAACACCAATTTGAATGCCTTTCAAATCTACTCCTAATCGTCCAGCCAGAATTCTTTCCTCAATAGCGTCTTTATCTTCAAGTTCAGACGGTAAACGGTGCATTCCACTTGCTTGAAAAGAACTAAAGCTAACGGTTTCTTCCCCAGTTAAGCTATCTAATTGCAGATTTAGATTTCCATCAATTTGTTTTTGAGAATAGGCTATGGTTACTTTGATTTTATCGCTACCCAATACTGCAGCAGCCCCGCGCAGAAAAAGGTTTTCATCGGTTGAAGTATAGGGCCTAATTTGTTGAGCATACCGTTTAATATTTACCGTTTGGGTAGGCGATTTTCTGAACCCAAACCCCGACCATACGGTCAGACCTTGTCCCATTTGTAATTGGTAATCTCCTATTGCCAATTTATCTACTGGCCCTATATTTTGCAGGAACAAGTGCGCTGAATAAAAATCAAATCCATTTTGTTGACTTCCTCGAGCAAACTCTTCTCCTGGATCTTTTTCGCCGGTTATTCCTGCACTTATCGTTTTACTGTATCTAAATCGGTACCTGGCATAAACTCTATCAGGACTGCCTAGGTATTTTGCATTTGGATTTTCTGCTTGTGCTGAATCGCTAATCGTTTCATACCCTATAGAAGCAGGTAATGTTCTTATATGACGCACGATAAGCTCGTCTCTTCCATATTTTAGCACATTTTTTGGACGAATTTTTCTTTTCGATTCAATAGGAACAACAGTAATAAAAGGAAGGATTTGTTGAATAATATCGGGGTCAAACCCGTCAATAGTTCGTAACTCATAAACACTTGCAAACCCTTTGTTTTTTGATTGATAGTAGAGTAGAGCCTGAATCTGAAAATCGTTCAATAATTGAAGGTCAATTAACTCTTCTTTTGTCGCATCGTTCAGGTTAATAGGATTTTCCAAATAAAAGTAAAGATGATCAAATAGTGTAGTTAAGTCGACCTCTTCCGCTTCTAAGGATTGCATTAAGTATTCAATCCTATCTTCAATTATTTTAGTGGATTCTTTATCCGTTTTTTGATCCTGGGAAAAGCCCATGAATGAGCCAATTGAACAAGCAATAATCAGTATGAGCTTCCTCAAATTAATCATTGCGATTGATTTGCCACCGAATAGACATATTAGGCACAAAGCCTAAAGCTTGATGATATTCTGAGGCTAAGTTAATTTCCCAATCATCTAAGTTAATACCAGCGCCAAATGAAATTTTTCGTTGTAAACTATTTACGCCAAAACGTAGGTCAAATTTTTCATGTATGCCATATTCTGCTCCAGCTTTCAAATTCATTTTAGATTCTAAATCTTTTTCGATTTCAAATACGGTTATTAGTCGCTCATTAAATGCATAGCTGATTCCAGATTTAAGAATGGTAGGCACTCTATCGTTTAAGTTCTTATCTAGGTTAGTTCTTGTTGGGTTATAAACATGGACTCCAATAGCCAATTCTTCAGTTAGTTGCCCGCGAATGCCAAATTGGCCAAAAAGCACACCTTTACTTCCATAAGGTTCCGTGAATCGCGTTTGCATGTAATCAAGCTGCAAGCCCATTGAGATTACTTTTCCAAACTTTTTTGCAAAAGCAAGGCCGTATTTATTCTCCGCATATTGATCAAATCCAAAAGAAGAAACGTTTACTCCAATAACACCAACCGATTTTATTGGAATGGCTAATGCGGCAGATTTTAGGCCCGTTTCGCGCAAAATAAAATTGTTTTTGTAGGCTATTCCAACTCCAAAACGATTAACGCCGGCAAGGCCAGCTTGATTATGGAAATTCGCAAAAACATTCTCGAAGGTGCTCGATGCGTTGCCCATTGCAGAGGCTCGGGAGCCTATCGGATAATTATTGTTTGAGGCGGATAAAGTTGATGTAACCAATAAAAACAAACATCCTGCCCACAAAGGATTTTTCATTTTTGAAAAGTAGGAAAATGCTTTCAACTTAATGTTTCGTTTTGGTTAAGCTATTACTTCGATTCCAGCTCTTTTGCTGAATCCAAAACCTTAGTCTTTAGTTTCGCTTTAAAATCTTCAACATTCTGATAAACATTTGGGTGATGCGCTCCAATCATTTGAGCAGCAAGAATACCCGCATTTTTAGCTCCGTTAAGCGCTACGGTTGCCACAGGAATGCCATTTGGCATTTGTAAGATGGACAATATGCTGTCCCAACCATCAATTGAATTGCTGGACTTTATTGGAACTCCAATTACCGGCAATGATGTTAATGATGCAGTCATTCCAGGCAAATGAGCAGCTCCTCCTGCTCCAGCAATAATTACTTTAATTCCTCTTCCGTAAGCTTCCTTGGCGTAGTCGAACATTCTTTCGGGCGTGCGATGTGCTGATACCACTGTAATTTCATAAGCTACACCCAATTCTTTTAAAACGTCTGCAGCATCCTGCATTACAGGCAAGTCACTTTTACTTCCCATAATAATTCCTACTTTACCCATCGTGTCTTCCATATTTATTTGAAATTTTGTTGACGTTCTACCTCCGATAAAATCATTCCAGCTGCTACTGCTACATTTAGTGAAGCCACTTTTCCACCCATTGGAATTTTAGCCACATGGTTTACTTTTTCTAGTGTTTTGGGATGAACGCCGGCGCCTTCATCTCCCATTATTATTGCAATAGGTCCAGTAAGATCTGTTTGGTAAATAGTGTCTTTAGCCTGCTCGGTGCTCGCCACCAATTTCACACCACAACTTTGAATAAACTCAATGGTGCTTCCAAAGTGAATCTCTTTACAAATGGGTAAATTGAATATTGCTCCAGCAGAAGTTTTTACGACGTCAGCATTAATTGGAACAGAGTTTCTTGCCGGCAACACAATTGCATTAACTCCCATGCACTCAGCAGTTCTTACTATGGATCCAAAATTTCTGACATCCGTAATTCCATCAAGAATTAAGATTCTAGGTACAACGCCTTTCTCTATTAATTTGGGGAGTATTTCTTCTATAGAACCATTTTCTATTGGTGACACAAAGCCCACAAAACCTTGATGGTTTTTTGGCGTTAGCCGAAATAACTTTTCTGCTGGCACTTCTTTAACCACAACGCCTGCTTTTCTTGCCATGCGCTTTAATTCGGTAGCATTTTCTCCTTTTAATCCTGTTTGGACTAAGAGCTTGTCAATGACTTTTCCAGTTAAAATTGCCTCTTTAACAGGGTGTATACCGTAAATTAGATTGTCGTTTTCTTCTTCTTGCATCTTAATAGCTATAAACTCTTCCTTGTCTCCAAGTGTCGACCGCGTTATACCAAAACGACTTGTATTCTGGGCTTCTTTTTAGCCTAAAATCATTGTCGCTAAACGGGTTGAAGGTTTTGGTAAAATTAAAAGTTAAATTGGGTTGAGATTTGCTGTTTCCATAAATCCAACTTTCGCCAGAAACGGAGCGGTAAATATTATCTGGAGGACCAAATACAACATAGACTAAGCCTCTATCACTTTTCCAGCCGGGAACGTGAGAAGTGAAGAATTCATTTGAATTTTCAATTCGACTGTAGTAATTGCGAATCAGTTCTCTTGACTTGTCAGGGCTAGAAGTTCTGTCCAGCCAAAATTCATCAACAGCATCTTGAGGGTCTTCTGCCTCTGATATGGATTTGTATTCCTTGTTGGTACTAATAAACCGCAGCGAGGGCAACATATCCTCGTGTTTTTTAATAGCAGGAAAGTATTTGTCCACTCTCATAATAGTTAGTCCTTCGGTTGCGGATGAATCGGACTGAATATGATACAATCCCTCTCTTGTAAAATTAGTTTCAAAGGAACTATTTTGATCAAGCGTAACATAAAAGAAACTGTCGGGTTCAAAGTCAAATCTTTTTGCGTTATGGCTTATAAATGGAGGAGGAGATAGCGGAAACTCTCTATCGTAGTACTTTACAACAAGGCGCTTAATCATTTTGTCGTTATGCGTAATTTTTATTGCTGTATTGCTGTTGGTTTGATAGGATGCTATGGGTTGATTAGTTTTTACATTCTGCATGAAGTAATTCTGCCTGTTTTGTCGAGAGGTTTTGTCAATCTGAATAAGCTGCTCTTCTTCAATGTTTCGGTTTAAATCCTTGACGATTATTCTAAGAATATAACGCTTGGGGTATTGCGCTTTTATTTCAAACATACCCGTAATGGACTTGGTTGCTTTTTGGTTGTTTATATCAGAAATCACAAAGGATGAAGAATCAATTATCGTAGTTGAAGTAAACGACTCGTAGAGCAAATACATGAATTTTAGTTTGGCCGAATAGTCTTCTAAATTTTCAGGTTTGTTGTACAACAATCCATTGCTAAGCACTTGAAAATGAACTTCAGAAAGACTTTCTGTTTTATGAAAGACAATGAACTTAGGCTTAATTACAAGCTCCGATCCTTGATACAACTTGGCAAAATTATATTTGCTCATATTTTGGGTAGTGGTGCAAGAGCTTGCTAACCAACTTATGAAAATAAGTATACCCAAATGGCGAATTAAACGCATGCGACAAAGGTAATGGTTCGTTATGGTTTTAGATTTAGAAAAAGTTCACAAATCCAAAATGAATTTTTGCTGCTCTGAAAAGTATAGGGTTTGAGAATTGTTTCCCTAAAGCATAAGAAATTGAGAAAATGCCAATCTTAGTATCGAAGGTAATTCCCGTTCCAAAACCAAAGGGAGTGTCGGTAATAAATGTTGTGGAACTCTGATTTTCATACCAACCTTGATCATAAAAAACACTGAAGTAAGAGTTTTCTTCAAGTATAAAACGGTACTCTAAGGTAAAAATAGAATAGCTGCTTGCGAATATTGACTCTTCATCAAACCCTCGTAAGGTTTTAAGCCCACCAATTCTGAATAATTCATTTGTAAATAAGTTATCGTTTACTAAAATCCCAGACTGATTTCCAATCATAAAAGTATGCCGATTAAAAAATGGGATAAAATACCGAGCAGTAACTTGTCCTTTTGTTCGTGTACTTTTTAATGCAAGTGAATCGTATAAAACGGGGTTGATAGAGGGGTTTTGTCTGATTTCTTTGTTTCCAAAGCCAACCTGACCTACTATATCAAATCCTCTGGTTGGGTTTAACCTGTAATCCAATTCTTCTATTTTGCTCCCAAACCCAAAGGAATTTATCACTACATCGGCATATTCTGGAAGCTCGGTGGCAATGTCCAAATCGAAGGTAGAAATCAAATTAGATTGTTCCTGCTCCCAAAACACTTTAACATAATCACCTCCTCTAAATATATATTGAATGCCTAAGTCAGTAGTTACGGTGCTAAAAGTGGTATCTCTTCTATAAATGTGTAAGGAAGCATCGACTCCGATTGGGGTATCAAATAAAAACGGATACTGAATTCTGGCTTTTAGATCTTGGGTTTGAGTTTGAAGTTTTTTCCAGCTAACATCAACAACTTCACCTTTGCCAATTGCATTTTGAAGTTTCAGTTCAATGTCTCCAGTAATGAGTAATTCCCCCGTATTCTCATCGGGCATAAAACCAATAATTCCATTAAAATCATTTGCTTTTTTATGGTTTACATAAACGTACAATTTAGTGGAGTTGACTTCAATGCCAAATTCAACTTCTGCGGTTCTATATTCATCCGTAAAAGCAAGTTCTTTGATTCGGATCGGAATGTCTCGAATTAATTTCTCATTGTATAAATCTCCCGATTTGATTCCAAGGTAATTGCTCAAATAACGATTACTAATTTTAGCTGTCCCTGTAATAATGACGGTGTCAATAGTTATTTCAACGGATTTGTCAATTTTCAGTTGCGCCTCAATTTTCTGATTTTTTACCCGTACGGAGTCGAATTGAATGGATGCAAATGGGTAACCATTGTTTTCGTAATAATCGATAACCTTACCAAAAAGATCCTCAACATTAGAAGAGGACATAGGTCTGTTTTGATAAATTTTATCCCTAAAGCCAATTTTGCTCAACATTCCTTCTTCTGCATTTCCAGCCTTCAAATTTTTCCATTCAAACTGCTTTCCTATTGCAACTTCAATAATCCAAGGAGTAGAAGAGGAATCAAATTTTAGAATTTCGCTGGCAATATATCCTTCAGCAGATAATTTGCCGAATAATCGTTCTTTCTGAATTTCAAATTCTTTTGCCGTTAGATTTTTACCGTTATCGTTCTTCTTTATTTTTTTAGAGGGTTCGTTATCCGACCAATAAACTTGATAGGATATTTTATTTTGTTGTTGCCCAAAGAGATTGACCGCAGCAATTGTAATAATGAATATGAGAAATAGTCTTGTCAATTCTGTAAAATAGATGCTAGAACGGTGCTAGTGTCAAAATATTAGTCAAAAATAGAAGCACAATACTACATAAGCACACGACAGGCAGAATTTAGTTTAGCTCACTTTGCATAAATGCGATATTTCTAAAGGACTGAAAGTATTTTAGTTCGACTAAAAATAAACTTTCGGGTTCATTTAGATTGTTCATAAGCTCGTTTAAAAGACGGTTTAAAACTTTTTTAAAGCTGTATAAGAATAGTTCAATTGCAGCATTTTTTTTTCTTCAATTCTGTTTAATCCCGTTACTTTGTAAATATGGATAGCGTTAAAAAAATCATGCAGAATAAAGGCACAGGGCAGCGTAAAAAGCCGCCCGTTTTCCAAGGGTTAGAAACTGGAAAATTGCCGCCGCAAGCCATTGATTTAGAAGAAGCTGTCCTAGGAGCAATGATGCTTGAAAAAGAAGCATTGAATGATGTAATTGATATCCTAAAACCTGAATCTTTTTACAAAGAGGCGCATCAAAAAATATTTGAAGCAGTTGCACAGCTCTTTAATAATTCTGAACCCGTTGATATTCTCACAGTTACTCAAGAATTAAAAAATAATGGAAACCTAGATTTTGTAGGTGGTCCGTACTACATATCTCAGCTCACTAATAGAGTAGCATCCGCTGCCAATGTGGAATTTCACGCTAGAATTGTTGCCCAGAAATACATTTTAAGAGAATTGATTCGAATTTCTTCCGAGACTATTCGAGATGCTTATGACGATACCCAAGATGTTTTTGAACTCCTAAATCGTTCAGAACAAGATTTGTTTAGCATTGCTGAAGGAAATTTAAAAGGCAGCAGCCAAAAAATGGCCGATTTAATTCAGTTGTCCATTAAAAGTATTGAGGAGGTTTCTAAAAAAGAAGGTGGAGTTTCGGGAGTACCAACTGGATTTAGAGATTTGGATCAATTAACGAGTGGGTTTCAGCCAGCTGATATGGTTGTGCTTGCCGCTAGACCGGGTATGGGTAAAACTGCTTTTGTATTGTCGATGGCAAGAAACACTGCTGTAGAATTTGGAAAAGGTGTTGCTGTATTTTCCTTAGAAATGAGTGCTGCTCAATTGGTTAACCGTTTGATTTCTAGTGAAACAGAATTGGCCCAAGACAAATTGAAAAAAGGCAACTTGGAAAATCACGAATGGCAGCAGTTGCACGCTAAGATCAAGAAATTAGCAGATGCTCCTTTGTTTATTGATGATACTCCAGCTTTATCCATATTTGAATTGAGGGCAAAGTGCAGAAGGTTAAAATCGCAACACGATATACAGATGGTCATAATTGACTATTTGCAATTGATGACTACGGGCGGTAATGAAGGAAATCGTGAACAAGAAATTTCATCTATCTCTCGATCGATAAAGAGTATTGCCAAGGAATTGGGAGTTCCAATAATTGCACTTTCACAATTGAGTAGAGCGGTGGAGACACGTGGCGGCGAAAAACGACCAATGCTCTCTGACCTTAGAGAATCTGGAGCGATTGAGCAAGATGCAGATATGGTAATGTTTATCTATCGACCGGCGTATTATGGTATTACGGAGGATGACGATGGCTTGCCAACGGATGATTTAGCCGAATTGATTCTTGCAAAGCACAGAAACGGTAGTTTGGACACTGTAAAACTCAAGTTTCAAGGTAATCTTGCTAAATTCTCAAACAGAGAAGAGTTTAATGCCGACGACGCATTTGGTAACTTGGAAGCCAATAGCGGGTTCGATGAAGATGGTGGCATGATAATGAAATCTAAGATGAACGATGATGAACAAGCTCCGTTCTAGGTTCTAATTTCTAGCCAACTATTGAGTTAATTAATTGTCTTTTAATGGTCAAAGGGGGGTATTCTATTCACTACATTTGGCGACTTTATTACTTTAAAGGAAATTTATGACTCGAATACTGTTAGCGTGCCTAAGCTTAGTCGCATTCATTTCTACTGCGTTTGCTCAAAATACTTCTTGGACAGAATTAATGATGCAGGATAATGCCAATTATTTTGACATTGTAAATGCATACGACAATTACTGGATAAACTCTGGTAATGAGAAAGTTAAGCACAGCGGTCATAAGCAATTTGAGCGCTGGAGATACCACGTAGAGCCTCGAGTTCAAAATGATGGTTCTATTCGATCGGTAAAGGATATCATGCGTGCGTCAAAAGAATATTATTCCAATCATGCTTCGCGATCAGCTAATGGAAGTTGGACAGAAATTGGACCTTGGCGAGAGGAAAACTATTCCCGTGGAGTTGGAAGGCTAAGTCACCTTGCGTTTCACCCAACGGATGTGAATGTGATGTTCTTAGCAACTCCTGCAGGTGGCATTTGGAAGTCTGAAGACAAAGGAGCAACCTGGAAAAATGTAGACAACGACCTGCCAAATTTTGGAGTATCCTTTATTATTTACGACGAAACTGACCCTGCAATTATGTACGCGGCAACTGGCGATATTAATGCCAACGAAACCGATGGAGCAGGAGTTTACAAAAGTACCGATGGAGGAAAATCTTGGTTGCCTTCGAATGGAGGTATCGAAAATGAAACGGTAGGTAAAATCCTCCAAATCCCTGGTTCTGCCACTGACTTTATTTGTATTACTAAAACGGGTGTTTTTAAATCAATAGATGCAGGAGTAAATTGGGTTAAAAAATCTGATAATCGAGATTTTAGAGATTTAGAGATGAAACCAAACGACCCAAATACTTGGTTTGCAACAAACTGGACGGCATCAAGCATTGGGTCTTACCTCTATGTATCAAAAGATAAAGGAGAAACTTGGACAATTCGAAATTATTTTAATGGCTTATTCCCGGATACACGCTACGAAATTGAAATCTCAAAAGCAGAACCAAATAAGTTATACTTAATGGGTGGAAACCGAATGTATTATTCGCTCAATGACGGAGACTCGATGACTCTTTTGAATATGGGTGGTGCTCATTTAGTAAATTACGACTCGCAAGGCTGGTACAACGCCTCATTCGAAATATCAGATAGCGACCCAAATATTATGTATTCGGGTAATGTGCGCTTATACAAGTCAGATGATAGAGGAGTCACTTGGATTAGATTAAACCACACTCATGCTGATAATCATTACATTACTTACGCACCTGACAAAAAAACGCTTTACGTTTTAGACGACGGTGGCATACATCGTTCGATTGATGAAGGTCGTTCTTTTGAGGATTTGACAAACCTTGGAATTGGCGCCATCTATTCTGTTTCTCAAAGCCCGTTTGACAGAAATCACACGCTAACAGGCTATCAAGATTGTGGTTCTAAATACTACGACGGATACAAATGGACTTCAGTGTATGGTGCCGATGGAATGCAAGCGCTTTATGATCATTTTGATTCAACTCGTTTTTATACAGGATTTCAATATGGAGGAATTGTTCGTCATTTAAAACATATTGGGTCTGCTCAAAATGTACCCAAAGCAGATAATGATTACCGAGGCTCGTGGGTAACACCTTATCTATTGGACGCCTATGACCCTCAAACTATGTATTGTGGGGGCAGGTACATTTGGAGAACCACCAACCTTTATGAAAACAAAACCAAAAATATAAAGTGGACAAACATTAGTACGGGAATTGCCAATAACCCGAGTGGCGACTATATGAAAATAAAGCTACATGAAACGAACCCCGATAGAATGTACGCACTAAAGAGGACTTCTGGAAGGAGACAAACGCAGTTAATCGTGTGCGATAATATTTACGATACCACTTTAGTTTGGAGAGATCTGAGTGGCGCTTATCCTTACACCAGACTATCCTCTGATTTTGAAACAGATCCATTTGACAGTCTTTCGATTTATCTTCTCGCAAATAACGAGGTGCTAGTTTCTAGAGATGGCGGTCAGAGTTTCACAGATATGAGTGGTTCTTTGCCAGATGTGCCTATGCATGCAATAAAATTGGACACCGTTACCAGAGACTTATACATTGGTTCTCATGCTGGAGTGTTTTATCGCGGAGCAAATGATACGGATTGGACACCGTTTAACAGCGGCCTAAGTATGAATGCCCGTGTTAGAGATTTAGCGATTTATTACCACCCTACAGACCATAAGTTGAGCAGACTAAAAGCGGCAACCTACGGTCGTGGACTTTGGGAAAGCGATTTGGCTGCGGGTACAGGACTTCCTGAGCCTGCAAAAGCTTACATTACCAGTGAAGAAGGAGTATTCAGTTTTGAAGACACTTACCAAATTGAAATCAACTTTAAAAATCACATCCACAAAAAGCCAGTTTTGGGTTTTGATTCCAGTGATGTATCGGTTACTAATGGCACAATTCAGTCGTTTACCGTAAGCGGTGATGTTTATACCGTTGAAATTAAAGCAAATGCGCACGGCTTTGTTTCGGCTAGTATTTCAGATAGTGTTGCCAATGATGTTGCATTTAATCTTCCAACTCAAAAATCAAATACTTGGAGGGTTAACTACCAAACACCTTCCGAACAGCTTGGTTATATGGGCCCAGGTGGAGTAGGAGATAGTAACTCTCTCGTTTTTTGGATGCGCGCCGATCATATTTTGATGAATTCAACTGGAGATACCTTGAAGAATGACGGTGACAAAATTGACCGTTGGAACAACTTTATGGGTAAAGATTATTTTGCAACGCAAGGTGTGGATAGTTCTCAACCTTTTTATAGAACAGATACCGCTGGAATTAATGGTTGGCCAGCAGTCGAATTCGTACCTCCAAATCGTTTTTTAAGAATTAATGAAATTACCCCTGTGGGTGAAAACCTTTCGGTTTTTGCGGTAGCAAAATCGAATCAGGAGGATTGGGTAGGATTTACTTGGATAGCGAATAGTCGAGAAGACAATGGCTTTCTAATCCACAACAATAACAACTCAAAATCGGTTTACAGTGTGGTTTGTGATAACGAAAGAAGGTACGTTGGTACTTCGAGTATGGACGCAGTGGATCCTAGGAATCCGCACATTTTTGGCATCCAAACTGATTTTAGCAAATGGAGAAACAATTTCCAAATTGACAACCAAACTACCTATGATAATATAAACCGAGATTATGTTAGAGATGGAAACGACACCATTTCATTGCGATTGGGAAAAGACAATGGCGAGCGTTATGGAGACGGAAAACTATCCGAAATAATCTACTTCAAAGAGGATGTTTTGGAAGCAAAAAGACTGATTGTTGCAAATTACTTGGCTTCGAAGTATGCCGTAGACTTAAAGCAAGACCGTCGATACGATTTTAGAGAAGATCATCCTTTTGAGGTTGCTGGAATAGGTCGAGTAAGTTCTACGGATTACCATGCTGATGCAAAAGGAACTGGAATTCTAAGAATGCTTGCAGGGGCGGGTATGACAGACGCAGAGTTTCTGATGTGGGGGCACAACGACAAGTCCTTCAGCACTTGGAACGAAGTAAAAGAGTTGCAAGATGAGAAATTGGAAGTTTTAGAACGTTCTTGGAGAATAACCGAAAGGGGAGATGTTGGCAGTGTAGAGATCAGGATTGAAACATCGGATATACCGCTTTATACGGGTAAAATTGGTTTGATAATGGCCGCGAGTGCAAATTATTCGGACGGAGTAGTTTTTGAATTAACAGACATGGGCACTTATTTTTCTGCTACGGTCAATCTGAAAGATGCCGCTTACCTGTCTTTTGCCACAGCAGAAGATTTTACCATAAACAGCACTGAACTCAATGCACTCTCTTCGATTTCATTGTTTCCTAACCCTGCCGAAAATGGGCGAACAAATTTGAGTTTTATAAGCGTAAATGATGGTGAAGCTTCCATTCAGCTATTTGACCAAATGGGGCGTGAATTGCAAACGAGAACTGAGCAATTGACCGCTGGCGAAAACACTATTGAATTTGATATTTCCGCCTACTCAACGGGAGTTTATTTGATATCGATAAAAGCCGATGGAGTGAATAAAGTGTTGAGGCTAGTGAAGTAGTTAATTCTATAGCTTCGAAACGTTGATGCTCAAACTGATTGATTTGTTTGTGTGCATTGATAAGGAGTAATCAAATTTTTAACAATTCGATATATCTACCGGTAGATATATCCGCTTTATATTTTCAGTATTCGTAATTCTTTGCAAGGTATTGATTATAAATGTTTTATTTGATTTATACGTTTACAATCGCTTCCAAGCCGGTATTAATTGCTCTTTTCAAATTTAATTATTTTATAAGCAGAGTGTAGGTCAGCTTACAACGGTGATAAAGCAACTGTTTGACCGTCTAAAAAACAATTCCAAAATTGATCCCAAAGTTGATTTTCAGGTTGCTATCGTAAATGAAGGTGTCCTCTGTAATCGATCCGCTAAGGGCTCGTCTATTCGTTCTGGAAACCTCAATAATTTGGTTGTTTTTATACCCCGTGCCTAGGTACAAATCAAGAGTGAATAATTCTTCAAATACAAATTGATACCCTGCATTAGCGGTAATGTTTAAATGCGAAAACTGTATTTGATCGCCTCTGTTATTCCTCAAGAAAAATCGAGCATCGCTATAGGAAACAAGTCCAAAAAGAAAGAAGCCTTCAGGAGGAAACGTTCCATCAATGGCACTTTTATTTACCATGGCCATTGGATAAATTCTATAACCCAATTGCAATCTAAAACCCAACAAGGCAAAGTTTTGGGCGGTAAATCCAGAATTTACGAATGACGAGTCTTGATCTAAAACCGCTTTAAGAATGGGACTCATAGTATACAGCGAAACCCCTCCTGTAAACGAAGATTTATAATCGGCAACGTATTCCACAACAGCTCTGTATTCCGATGCGAAAATTGGAATCTCGCCACTCAATATGGCTAGGGGGTTGGTCTTAAATACAAACTTTGGCCCCGAGTTTTTTTCAACGACAACATGCGATTCGTCGACATAATCATCGAACTGAGCACTTAAGGACAAGTTGATGAATACCAGCGCAATTAGCAGTAGTTTTCTCATACCGCAAGTCTAGCTGAAGCGGTTACACTTAAATCTGAAAAATCCTTGTTTAAGTAATTGAAATAGCCCGATATTCCAATCATAGCAGCATTGTCGGTGCAATATTCAAAAGCGGGAATAAGTGCAGGAATGCCCAATTCTTTCCCAAGTTCAGTAATAGTAGTTCTCAACTCACTATTTGCCGAAACGCCTCCCGCCAATGCAATGCTTTTGGGCTGGTGCATTTCAATAGCCATTTTCAGTTTTTTCAGTAAAGTTTGGATGATGGTATATTGAACCGAAGCGCATAAATCGGCCTTGTTTTCCTCGATAAAATGGGGGTTTTTATTTACTTCTTTTTGCAAGAAATAGAGCACTGAAGTTTTTAAACCGCTAAAACTATAATCCAAGTCTTTTACCACACTTATTGGAAATTTGAAGGCCTTGGGGTTTCCTTCTTTCGCTAACTTATCAATCAATGGGCCTCCGGGATAGGGAAGTCCTATGGTTTTTGCAATTTTATCAAAAGCTTCACCCGCGGCATCATCAATGGTTTCTCCAACAACTTTAAAATCGTAGGGCGAAGAAACTACTACCAGTTGAGTATGGCCGCCACTCACCGTTAGGCAAAGTATTGGAAACTCAACTTCCTGATCATAGTTGTTGTTATCGATTAAATGCGATAAGATATGCGCTTTCATGTGGTTTACCTCAATTAAGGGAATACCTAGATTTATAGATAGGCCTTTAGCGAACGAAGTTCCTACTAACAAAGATCCCAATAAACCCGGGCCTCGAGTAAATGCTATGCCACTGAGTTGATGCAGCGCAATACCCGATTTATCCATTGCCGATTTTACCACCGGAACAATGTTTTGCTGATGTGCGCGAGAGGCTAATTCGGGCACTACGCCTCCGTATTCCTCATGTATTTTTTGGGTGGCAATAACGTTGGAAAGCACCGTTTTATTTTTTAATACAGCAGCAGATGTGTCGTCGCAAGAAGACTCTATAGCCAGTATGAAAATATCCGATTTCAATTGTTCTACTTTTGCACGAAATTAAGGCTTCAAAGTTATCAAAAAAGCAGTAAAATATTTGTCTTTCAGCCTTACTGGGTTTATAGTTCTTTTAGCTATAATCATCGGTCTATCGCTCTTGCCTGCTGTGCAAACCATTGTTGCAAAAAAGGTGGTAACCTATCTTTTTGAAGAAGATAATATCGAATTTGATTTAGAGCAAATAGCAATCTCTCCTTTTTTGACGGTTAAAATTTCAGGACTTTACTTGAGTGATCAAAAAAAAGATACCCTACTTTACACCAAATCCCTAGAAGTATTTGTGGGCGATTGGAGTATCTCGCCTTTTGCATTGAAGTTTGACAGCGTTTTTCTGGATGACACTAAAGTGTATATGTCGGTTGCAGATGGAGATAGTCTTTCGAATTTACAATTTGTAATTGACCGTTTTTCTAACGATAAAGAGGATACTTCACAGACGGACTACCAAATAGATTTTGGGAGCATTGGAATAACTAATTCGTTTTTTCATTGGGATAATTTTAACCTACCCGATACTGGCTTCGGGGTCAATTATGACCACTTGGCGGCGCATGAAGTTTTTGCTGCTGTGCAACAACTTCAAATTGCTCCAGGAGAGATTTCTGCATTGGTTTCTTCTGTAAGTTTAAGCGAACAATCAGGATTTGAGCTGAGCGAGTTAGGGACGAAATTCACGATGAATGATAGGGTGATTGATTTAGATGAATTACTTATTGTAACGCCAAGCACAAGAATAAAAGGAAGTTATGCAATGAATCACAACGCCTACGCATCCTTTTCAGATTACATAAATAAAGTGGAGATGGTCGCAGTTTTAGATTCGTCTTTTGTCAGTAGCTACGACCTTTCGTTTTTTGTTCCTCAGCTAGAGGGTATGCATGAATCGATTAGTATTGATGGGCTGTATCAAGGAACGGTAAGTAGTTTTAAAATGGAGCGCTTTGCATTGGGGTATGGAAAATCTACTTTTTTGGTGGGTAAAGCGGATATTCATGGACTACCAGAAATTGAAACAACACAAATAAACCTATACCTGACTGATGGCTATGTGCTCAGGTCTGATCTAGAGCGCATCCCATTGGCACCATTTAAGGCTTCGAACACATTAAAACTTCCTGCACAGTTAAAAAAATGGAGATATGCTAAACTGTATGGAAAGTATATTGGTACCATTAAGAATTTTGTTGCCGATGCCGACATCGTTACCAATGTAGGCACGATAGTTTCAGATGTAAAAGTGAATAATAATTCTAAGCGATTAAGCTATCAGGGAAACCTTCAACTTCGCAGGGTTCAATTGGGGAGTTTGTTGGATAATCAAGATTTAAACTTGGTAAGTGGAAGTATGAAAATCCGCGGTAGTGGAACAACTATTGAATCTGCTGATGTTTTAGCTAAAGGAAAAGTTACATCAATAGATTATAAAGGTTACAGATACCAAGCTATTAGCTTAGACGGGCATTTTAAAAACGGTCGTTTTGATGGCGATTTAAACGTGGATGATCCGCTGTGTAAATTCAACTTTGACGGTTCATTAAGTTTTTTATCCAAAAGAGATACCTATCGTTTTAAGCTACAAATGGATACGCTGTTTCCTGCCCAGCTCGGTTTATTCCAGCGCGATTCAAGTGCTTTTTTTGCTGGTAATATGGATATAAACATAATTGGAGCAAGCATAGATACCTCTATGGGAACCGCACTTTTTTCCAACCTCATTTATCACGAAAAAGACAGCTCATTATTCATAGATACTATGAGTGTCGAATCATTTGTGAAAGACAGTTTAAGGGAAATTCATATTGTAAGTTCTTTAGGTGATATCTCTTTAAAAGGAGATGCTGTTTTGCAAGGAGTAGATCAGGCAATCACCAAGATTTTGGACAATGCGCTTCCCACTTACTTTAAAGATGATTACGATATAAATAAGAACAAAGGCGGAATGGTTTTGTACGCCAATATGAATGAAAATCTAAATGAGGTTCTCAGTGTTTTTGTTCCTGCGTTAAGCATAGATAGCAATTTAGTTGTTCGCTCCAGTTTCTTTTTAGACCCGCCTACGCTAAATTTTTCTGTGCATTCCGAAGGGCTGACTTGTGCAGGTTTAATGGTTGATTCTTTTGAGTTTAATGGCGGTTTTATAGATTCAACGTTTCATGCTGAATTAATAGCAGATACCGTATCACTCAATGAAAATATAAGAATTGAAAACCTTACGCTAGTCAGTGATTTTAGCGAAGATTCGGTGAATCTTTATTTGGATTATTACAACTTGGGAGATAAGACTTATGCTGGAAGAATGAACATTGGTGGCAGGGTAAATTCACCCACAAATTTTGGTTTTAGCATCTACGACGCCTTTGTTGAAGTTGCAGATTCGGTATGGCGTTTTGCTCCTAATAACTATGTGGAAATTGATAGCAATTTGGTTAAAATTGATAAAGTAAAAGTTTCCAGTTACAATAAATTTATTGCGCTCAATGGGGTAATTGGACCAAATCCAGAAGATGCGATTCGCCTGGATTTTAACGACTTAAATTTATCAAATATTGGAAGAATGTTGAACCGCAGCGATATTAATTTGGCCGGAACAACTTCAGGAAGAGTGATCTCTAATACCACAACCACCAGCCCTCATGTAATGATGAATGTGGGTATAGATGGATTAGAATTGAATGATATGGCCATTGGAAGTGGTAAGCTAATTTCTGAATGGAACAACGAGCTAGCCCGAGCTGAAGTAGATTTTGATTTAATTCGATTGCCAGATAGCGTAATTCCAGACACGGTACACAGTTTAAAATTGAACGGTTATATATATCCCAATCGAGAGGAAAATAATTTGGACCTAAGGCTAGGCACGCAAGGTTTTTACCTCCAATCGCTAGAGCCCTTTACTGAAAGCTTTATGGATAGTTTGGATGGAAGGATTACAGGATATATTGGAGTGAGTGGAGAGTTTGATCATCCTGTTTTGCAGGGCGAGTTTGATTTAGTGGATTCGCGCTTTCGGGTAAAATATTTAAATACCACCTACTACGCCAAGAATGAAAAACTGAGAATTGAAGAAGATTGGTTTGGTTTTGATAATTTGAAACTGACCGACCAAAACGGAAATAAGGCCAGTACCATTGCTACTGTTTACCACACCAACTTTTCAGATATTAATTACGATGTAAGTGTCTACATGAAAGACTTTCTGGTCTTAAATACTACGAGTAAAGACAATGATACCTATTATGGAAAAGGATACTTAACAGGAGATGTTGCGATATCGGGGTATAACCAAACGGTGTTTTTGGAGTTAGATGCAAAAACGGCAAAACGAAGCGACTTTATAATACCATTAACGGGTTCTGCCGAGATTGGTCAAAGCGACTTTATAACCTTTGTAAACTCTGATGGTTCGGTGGATTCTATAGGTGAAAATAAAATCGATTTGAGCGGTATAGAAATGACGTTCAAATTGAAAGTTGATCCCTCTACTAAGGTTCGAATGATATTCGATGATGTAACCGGTGATGAACTAAGCGCAAGAGGTGATGGTGATTTGAAATTGGAGATTAACTCAAAAGGAGATTTTGGAATGTATGGTAAGTACCGTATTTCAAGTGGAAATTACAGTTTCACCTTCAAGAATTTATTCAGTAAGAAATTTGACTTAGAAGAAGGAGGCACCATTTCGTGGAATGGAGATCCGTTAAACGCAGATATGAATGTCACGGCTATTTACAACGTAAGAGCTCCACTTGGTGAAATTCTCAATGACTCTACCATGACTACAAAAGTGAATAACGAGCTATTAATGAAAATGAGTGACCGTTTGTCTGAACCACAAATTGATTTTGATATCCGATTGCCAAATGCTTCTCCGGGCATTGCGCAGCAAGTAAAAAGTCAAATGAGTACACCAGAAGAAGTGAATAAGCAGGTGTTTTCACTGCTGTTGTTCAATCATTATTCGCCGCCGCAAAGTGGCCTGAGTGCCTCTGGTGTAGGTCAAGCAACCTCTAGCGATTTAATTTCGAATCAATTGAACAACTGGATTGCTAAACTGGATAATCAGTTATTTGACCTTGGGGTGAATGAAGTAAAATCGGGCGAGGTAGAAATTGCACTGTCTAAAAAACTATTGGACGATAGACTTATTCTTGAGAGCAACGTTGGTGTAAACCGCTCTGATGAAGCAACTCAAAATACAGAATCACAAGGTCAGTTTGTAGGTGATTTCAAATTGGAGTATTTGATTACTGAAAATGGCAAAGTGCGCGGTAAGGTATTTAATCGAACAGAGAATAGGTCCTCAATAGAAACCCAAGACGGAGCAAACGCTCAAACACAAGGTATTGGAATTGTATTGAGAGAAGACTTTAATTCAACAGCAGGGCTGTGGCGTAAAATGTTCAATAACCAACAAAGAAAGGATAAGCGAAAACGCAAAAAAGCAGAGAAAAAAAGGAATAAAGCGATAAAAGAAGAGTGAAAATAATGTTGAGTGTTGAATTTTAACTAGAAACTAAAATCCTATTTTTTCTGCAATCAATCCGTTAACCAGAATCAAGCCATTGAAAATTGAGAATTGAGAATTAACTAAGCTACAGGCACATTCTCAACAATCTCTAACCCATAACCAATAAGTCCAGTTCTTGATTTTGCATTATTGGTAATCAATCGCATTTTCCGAATTCCTAGGTCGCGAATAATCTGAGCGCCAACTCCGTAATCTTTATCATCCATTTGTAACCCAAGATCGATTTTTTGGTTTGGATTTTTGTCCGATTGCATTTTATAGGTTTCCAATTTATTGATAAGTCCAAGCCCTCGAATACCTTGCTGCATATAAACTACAGCGCCACTTCCTTGCTTATGAATCGTTTCAAAAGCCTTACTTAAAATAGAAGGTTCATCGTGTTTAAAGGCATTGAAAATTGCGCCCAAACTACTGCTAGAGTTTACTCGAACCAAAACATTGTCCTTTTCGGTCCACTCTCCAATCGTTACGGCCAAGTGCTCATCGCCCGTAGTTTTTTGACGGTAGCCAATTAAGGAAACTTCCCCATATTCTGTATTGACTTTTACTTCAACTTCACGCGTAACTAAAGTCTCTTGTTTTAATCGGTGCGCAACTAAATCTTCAATCGAAATGACCTTCATGTCGAAGCGTTCCGCAATTTCTTTGAGTTGGGGAAGGCGAGCCATTGTTCCGTCTTCGTTCATTATTTCAACCAGAACACCACCTGGAGTTAGTCCAGCCATTCGAGCCAAATCGATGGTAGCTTCAGTATGTCCAGTTCTTCTTAGTACGCCACCTTCCTTTGCTCGGAGTGGAAAAATATGGCCGGGTTTTCCAAGGTCATTTGGATTCGTATCTGGGTTAATTAAAGCTTGTACAGTCAAAGCTCTATCCGATGCTGAAATACCAGTTGTGCAGCCATGTCCATTTAAATCAACCGACACAGTAAAGGGCGTAGCGTGTAATGCTGTGTTGTCAGAAACCATAAGTTCTAAACCCAGTTCGTTACATCTTGATTCGGGCAAAGCACAGCAAATTAAACCTCTACCATGAGTAGCCATAAAGTTTATGATTTCAGGTGTAATGTGCTCTGCTGCTGCAATAAAGTCACCTTCATTCTCACGATCTTCATCGTCTACAACAATTACGATTTTACCCTGTCTAATGTCTTCTACTGCTTCCTCAATGGTATTTAACATGCTATTCGTTTTTCGGCCGCAAAAGTAAGGATTCGTTCTTGGGTACTTGCTGGTAAATTTTGATAACATTTGTTGTTATGAATGATGCATCACATTCAACTTACGTCCTATTTGGGCTTGCCATCCTTGCAAGTATCGTAGGAGCATGGCTCGCACTTAAAATGGTTAGCTATTTTAAGGGGCGAAGCGTAAAACGCAGATTAAATCGCGGTTTACAAAAAGAAAAAGAAGCTGCCAAATGGCTAAAGCGAAACGGCTATAAAATTATTGACTATCAATTGAAATTGAGCTACACTCTGCAGGAAAATGGGGTCGATAAAAGAGTAGTGGTGTCACCTGATTTTAGGGTTTCTAAAAATGGACAAGAACAACTTGTTGAGGTTAAATCAGGAAGCGCGGCACCCCGAATCGAAAATAGAGATACCCGCCGTCAACTGCTGGAATATCATTTTATTGAACCCGATACCCCTTTGTTTCTTTTGGACATGGAAAATAACGAATTAAAGAAAATTGAATTCCCTTTATACGGAATTCAAAACAACCCAACAGCTTGGAAATTCTACTTGGGCCTGCTGATGGGGGTGAGTGTAACGGCATTTTTTTTCTGGTGGTTTACTAGAAAATGATTAATTCATTTTTCGAATAAATTCCTGTTCAAGTCGAGCTATTACTTTAGGATCTGGATTTGGTGGAAGGTTGTATTCTTTTATGTACAAATCGTAAGTTTTGATGAATAAGGAATCATTGTATTTGTAGCTGTGTGCTTCTATGGCTGGACTTATTTCTTGAACTCCAGTTAAAGGCATCTTTAAATTTGCAACATAATTTGTTCCACTGTATATTTCGAACGCAGTGCTTTTGTTATACAAATTAGAAAAGTTCAATGCTGGAAGTATGGTGAATAGGCTTAGCGCAAACCAAGTTATTCGATTGTTTTTAAACCAAAATTTAGCGCTGTAAATTGGGGATGTCTTTCCAATTCCTAACCAAAGTGTTGCTATCATAGCAAGATTCCAAATCCAAACTATAGCATTTGTACTTAAGCCTAATGGGCCCAACAATATGATAATAATAGCATGACAACCAATTAAACCAACAACTGAATATTTTGAGATTTTGGGAATTAAAATACCGAGGGCGAATAGAATTTCGAAATATGGAAATAGAGCAGATATCGCATAAATTTCAGTTTTAAAAGTGGTTAAATAGCTCGTTAACGGATAAACTACGTAGGGAACAACATATTCATTAAACGCTGGGTTTAACTTGAAAACTCCAGCCCAAAAATAAAAGCCAACCAAACTTATTCTGAATGCCAAATCGATATATTCCAAGGGTTCATACTTGCGGTAAAGCCGCTGATAAGGAATCAATAAAGTCAGCATTCCTGCGCTTTGCACAAACCAAGGTTGAATTCGATTCCAATCTTGCGCACCTATTAGTATTAGTAAAATGACGCCAATCCCTAGCGGTAACCTGCTTTTGGGGTAAAGGAAAACGACCAAAAGATAAGTCAGTGCAACTGCTAGAACTATCTTTTGAATCAAGGGCAATAATGCAGGTAGGAAATCAACTATTGGAACTTGTGGCAATCCTTCAAAATCAAACCATAGCCTCCATGAATAGGCAATACAAAGCAGTAGATTCAATATCAGAATGCGAGTAACCCAGAAAAGGCGCTTACCAATGCTCATGAATTCAAATTTAGACTGCAACTTGTGTGAAATCTGTGAATAAACCAGTCCTTTTCAACATACAGCCGTGTATGGTGAAGTGTACTTTTGGAAAAATATTTACACCTATGTATCACATGATTTTAAAACCGATATTATTTCTGTTTAATCCCGAAAAGGCACACTATTTCACCACAAATATGCTGAGCACCGTTTTGGCGATTCCGGGCATGAAATCCATATTTGCCGCTCTTTTCCAAATAAAGGATAAGCGATTGGAACGCACGGTATTTGGAATAAAATTTCCAAATCCAGTTGGGTTGGCAGCAGGTTTTGATAAAGAAGCTAAGTTGTACAAGGATATGGTACATCTGGGTTTCGGGTTTATAGAAGTAGGAACCATTACTCCAAAAGGCCAGCCGGGAAACCCAAAGCCACGTTTATTTCGTCTCACGCAAGACGATGCTCTTATCAATCGAATGGGATTTAATAACGAAGGGCTAGCCGGAGCTGTGGAAAGATTAAAGTCTAGAAATTCGAATTTAATTATAGGTGGAAATATTGGTAAAAATAAGGTGACGCCAAACGAAAAAGCAACTGAGGATTATATCACCTGCTTTGAAGCACTTTTTCCTCATGTTGATTATTTTGTGGTAAACGTAAGCTCTCCCAATACGCCTAACCTGAGAGCTTTACAAGATAAAAAGCCACTTACGGAGTTATTATCCACCCTTCAGAACCTGAACAACAAAAAACCAAACCCAAAACCAATTTTACTCAAGATTGCTCCAGACTTAACGAATGAGCAGTTAGACGACATTGTAGAAATTGTAGCAAACACGAAAATTGCAGGACTTATTGCTACAAATACGACCATTAGCCGTGAAGGACTGAAAAGCAATCCGAGCTTAGTGCAAGAAATGGGTGGTTTAAGCGGAAAGCCAGTCAGAGATAAATCTACAGAAGTGATTCGTTACCTAAGAAAAAAGTCAAATGCAAGTTTCCCTATTATTGGAGTAGGGGGTATACACTCTGCTGAAGATGCTATTGAAAAGTTAGATGCGGGCTGCGATTTGGTGCAATTGTATACTGGTTTTGTTTACGAAGGGCCTGCGTTGGTGAAGAGCATTAATAAGGGGGTTTTGGCTAGAATGTGAGTGTGAAAAACGTATTGCGTATCACGAAAAACGTATTATGCCAGACATTAGAACTCAGTTTTTGAAAAGAATTTTGAATGTTTAGTGTTGAATTTTTTTTTCACTCAAAACTCAAAAAGCTACCGAAATCAAACGAAATACGTTGTACATAATACGTCATACATTCAAAACTCAAAACCTTTTCTCTTAAAAAAATCACTAACCAAAATCTTAGGCTTTTTCAAGGTTCTAAGTCCCCATTCTAATTTCAAAGCAACAATTTCCTCTTTCGATAATTCCCAAACTGCCCTTTCCATAGCGTTTAATTTGCTGCGCATATTTTGAAGAATAAGAGCTGAAGAAACTGACACATTAAAGCTTTCCGTAGCGCCGTAAATTGGTATTCGAAGGTGCACGTCTGCTTTTTCCAGAACCAATGGACTAACTCCTGTTTTTTCACTACCAAAGAAAAATGCCGTTTTTTCATTCGGAATGTAGTCTTCTAAAATCACGTCTTTTTCGTGCGGTGTTGCTGCGACAATAGTGTAGCCTTCTGCTTTTAAATCATCTACACATTTCGAAATTCCTTGAGTCCCTTTGTGCGATTTAATTGAAACCCAATTCTCAGAGCCCATTGCCATTCCACTTTGCACTTTAAAGTTGTTTTCGTCTTCCATAACATGTATGTCTTGAATTCCAAAACATTCAGCACTGCGAATGAGTGCGCCCGAATTGTGCTCATGGAAAACATCTTCTACACCAATTAAAATATGGCGAGTTCTATACTCTAAAAGGCGATCAAAAAGCTCATTTCTCTCATCCGTTAAAAATCGTGATACATCCTTCCATAAATCGCATTGGTTTTTATAATCTAGCGTTTTCCACATGTTGCGAAATTAAATGAGAAAATCAAACTTCCCACTTTCATAGGGTTGGCTAATTTTGGCTGACCATAAAAATAAGCCTATGAGAAGAAATTTGGTACTAGGAAATTGGAAACAAAACACTACAAAAGAAAGTGCTGTAGAACTTTTAGACGCAATAAAATTGGAATTGGAAAAAGCACCGACCAGCACCGATCTTGGTGTAATTCCGCCTGCATTGTTTATTGAAATGGCAACGGAAGAGCAGTATTCACCCCATTTTTCTGTAGGTATCCAAAACATTTCAAAAACCCAAAAAGGTGCTTTTACTGGTGAGATAGGAGCTGACATGGCAGCTTCAGCTAGCGTAAAATACGCTTTGGTTGGTCATTCTGAACGACGTGCTTATTTTAATGAAAGCAATCAGGATTTAGCTCAGAAAATAGAGCGTTGTATTGAAAATAATATAGTCGCGGTTTTTTGTGTAGGAGAAGAGCTAAAAGATAGGAAATCAGGAAACTACCTTGAAGTGGTAAAGCAACAAGTGAATGCTGTTTTAGCTGAAGTAAAACATCTGGATATTGAAAAGTTGGTTATTGCCTATGAGCCTGTTTGGGCTATTGGTACTGGTGAGACAGCAACAGCAGAGCAGGCACAAGAAGTGCACGCAATGATTCGGTCATTGGTGAATAGTAAGTTGGGATCCAATGATATTTCCATTCTATATGGAGGTAGCTGTAAACCTTCGAATGCTAAAGAATTGTTCATTCAGCCTGACATTGATGGAGGATTAATTGGCGGAGCAGCTTTAAATGCTCAAGATTTTGTTGCCATTGCAAACTCATTTTAACTATGAAATACATTGAAGTAGAATTTTCATTTGATCCGGAAGTGATGGATGGCGAAATTGTTCTAGCAGAAATTTCTGAACTTCCATTTGAAAGTTTTGCCGAAGAGACCGGAAAAATAATGGCTTATGCTCAAGAAGAGGATTTTGATAAAAATGCGCTGGAAGCCTTTCAATGGCTAAAAGAACATCCCGTTGAATATAAATTCAATGAAATCAGCGATATCAATTGGAACGAAGAGTGGGAAAAGAATTTTGATCCAATTGAAGTGAGTGATAAGTGTATCGTTCGAGCTACTTTTCACAAGGTGGATAAAAAGTACGAATACGATTTGTTGATTGACCCCAAAATGTCTTTTGGCACGGGGCATCATGCAACTACACATTTAGTGCTGAAGCATATGTTCGATTTTAACTTTCAAGGAGCGCATGTCTTAGATATGGGAACGGGAACTGGTGTTTTAGCGGTGCTGGCCATTAAGCTTGGTGCAGAACATGCCTTGGCAATCGACAACAATCCATGGGCATTTGATAATGCTGGCGATAATATTAAACTAAACGACTGTGAAGGAAAAATTACGGTTGAAATCGGAGAGTCGGAACTTATTGAAGGCAAAACCTTTGATTACATTTTGGCAAATATCAATAGAAATGTGATTTTGGCCGATTTACCGCAATACGAAAAGGCACTCAATAAAAAAGGCGTTCTATTGGTCAGCGGGATTATGACGCACGATGTTGAACACGTTTTAAATAAAGCCAAGGAAGTTGGTTTAATTCTTGAGTCGTTAGAAGAGAAAGATAACTGGAATCTATTCGTGTTTAAGAAATAGTTAATAGATTAGTCAGTTGTATTAAACAGCTCAATTTGCAAGCACTCCGCGCCCTTATACTTTATTCGTTTTTTCTGCTGATTTCGTTTGCGGCTAATGCTCAGATTGACCGTTCTCCATTTCCTCATGACTCACTGGCGTTTTTTGATCACTTGGAGGGCATGTTCAAGGAACTAACCGTTGGAAAGGCCGAGGGTAAGGATTTTATTAAAGAATTTGAACCCATCTGGTTTAGTGATTTTTTTGAACCTGAAATTCGCGAAGTAATTTATAATACTTGCGATAATATGAATGAAAAGCGCATGCTCCCGCTTTCTGAATTTAGGGCATATCTAGTTGCTGTTACTGCATTTGTTAATTCGGGACAAGAGATAGAACAATTTTATTCTTGGCATTCGGCAGTTGATTTTAAGCTACTCGGCAAAAGTAAAAGACGTTATTACGATTTTCTGGTTTTCAGTCAATATCTATTTGATGAAAATGCACTGTATAAAACTAACATAACCACCTGGAAGTCAGATAATTCAAATTACAAGATTTATTGGGATGATGAGCTTCGACAGCCAGTTGTAAAAATTGATGAGTTGGATCTGATTTGCTTAGCCAAGAAAGATAGTGCTTCTATATACGAAACCAAAGGAATGTATTATCCCGATCAAAAACTATGGAAGGGATATGGTGGTATTGTGAATTGGCAGCGGGCGGGCTATGAGGAAAATCAATTGGTTGCAAAAATCAAAAGCTACGAAGTGCAAATGAACCATTCTAGTTACAAAGCGGATTCGGCTATATTTAGTAACGCAATATATTTTGGCTCGTCAAAACTTATTGGAGACCTGGAAGATAAAGTCCTCGCCAACGTTTCTGATGGCCGCTCCACTTATCCTCGTTTTGATTCTTATAATGATAACCTTGCTATTGAGAACATATTCCCGAAAGTGGATTATCATGGAGGATTTATTCAAAGAGGGTCTAGTTTTATTGGTAAAGGTAGCGATGAAAAATTGGCTCGTGTGGTTATTAATAGAAATGGTAAACCATTTATTGAAGCCTTCGCCCACACTTTTGTTATTCGTGAAAGTAAATTGACCGCTGATCCAGCAGAGGTGTTAATATATCTTGACGGTGATACGATTTTTCATCCTGGCCTCAATTTTAAGTTTGACAATGATAAGCGCACGTTGACCTTGTATAGAAATAAGGTGGGGCGATCAAAAGCACCATTTTTTAATCATTTTCACAACTTAGATATGTATTGTGAAGAAATCGTTTGGAATGTAGATGGAAATATGTTTCATTTAAAACCCTTACTTGGAAATACGGATCGATCGGCATTATTTGAATCAAAAGATTATTACAGAGCGTATCGATACGATGAATTGTATGGATTGGACAACCGTCATCCTTTGGTTATTCTAAAAAAATGTTCTGAGGAAATGGGTAGCACTGAAATGACGGCTTCCGATATTGCTGCTTGTTGGCATTTGCCATTTGTAGAAGTCCAACGTTCATTGATGGTACTTTCTAATGTGGGATTTGTTCGGTACAATTACGACAGTAAAATGGTAACTATTTTGCCCAAAACGTTCAATTATGTGCAAGCAAGGTTAAGGAAAAGAGATTATGATATTATTCAGATAGTATCTGATCCGCCAAAAAGGAACGATAGGCAATGTGTTGGTAATGAGCATAATGCAGATTTTAATTTAGACTCTTCTTACATGCAAATACACGGTGTGCGAGGTATAAACTTGAGTGATTCGCATAACGTGACCATATTCCCACTCAATTGTGAGATTCTTTTGCGACCAAACAGAGATTTTGATTTTTCTGGGGTAGTTGTGGCTGGTAATTTGGAGTTTTTTGGTCGCGATTTTAAATTCGAATATGATTCCTTCCAAATCAAGATGCCTGTAATTGATTCCATGAGAATTAATGTAGAAACTGAAGAAATGGACGAGTATGGAAAGCCAATTATGAAACGAGTTAAAACGGTAATTGAAGCCATTAATGGAAAATTAGAAGTGGATAAATACAATAATAAATCAGGGAAACGAGCAATTAAAAGATGGCCAGTTTTTACTAGTTACAACGAATCATACACTTATTACGATCGACCTGAAATTGAAGGTGGTGTTTATAATAGAGAAGATTTTTATTTCAAGCTAGAACCCTTTGAGTTTGACAGTCTGGATAATTTTGAAAATTCCAGTATCCAGTTTGCTGGAACATTTAAAAGTGCGGGTATTTTCGAAGATTTTGAGGAAACACTATCTTTACAAACCGACTTTTCTTTAGGTTTTATTCATCCAACTCCAGATGAAGGAATGCCCATATATGATGGAAAAGGAACCTTTACCGCAGATATTTTGTTGAGTCATGAAGGATTAAAAGGCGCGGGATATGTCGATTATATAACCTCGACTACTGAATCACAAAGCTTTTTCTTTCATCCAGATTCGGCATACGCAACTGCTGAGCAATTTGTTATTGAGTCGCAGTACCCGGGGCCACCCGAATACCCTAACGTTGAAGGAGTTAATATTGACTGGCATTGGCACCCCTATCATGATACCATGACGGTTGCAAATTACGCCACGCCATTCTCTATGTATGAAGCTGATAAAACGTTTGATGGAACTTTGATATATCACCCAGACAGTTTAATTGGCACTGGAAAAGGAGATAAAAGAGGTAAGTTCGAATTTGATAAAGCCATTACAGTATCCAATGAAATTCGTTTTAAGTTTTTCGAGTTTTTTGCCGATACGGCTGATTTTGCTCTAAAAACAGGATCACTAGGTGAATTAGGGTTTGATACAAAAAACATCAACGCACATGTAAGTTTCAAAGATAGGATTGGACATTTTACAGCGAATAGTGAGGAATCATCAGAAATTATTTTTAGAAAAAACGAGTACATGGCTCGGATGGATGCATTTACTTGGTACATGGACGACGATATATTAGATCTAACAGCTAAGAAACGAAACGTGGACGAAGGCGCTGATGGAGAGGTAGAAATAGAAGGGGCTAAATTGGTGGATATAAGCAAGCACGATAAGCCCAATCAGGACAGTCTCTTCTTTTATTCTAGTTCTTGTAAGTTCGATATAAAAAATGAGATTATTACTGCCGATAAAGTACCCTATTTAGATGTAGCAGATTCACGAATAATTCCCGATAGCGGAAGAATTATAGTTTTGCGAGCAGCAAAAATTAAAACCTTAAAAAATGCTCAAGTAATTGCCAACCGAGAGAATAAATTTCATAAAATTTATGGTGCTACCATGGATGTATCAAATAAGGTTTCATTTAAAGGTAGCGGAAAGTATGACTATAAAGATGTTGACGGAAACGTCGCAATTATAGAGTTAAACGATGTTTTCGTCAGTACCCAATTACAAACAAATGCGAGTGGAAATATCCCTAAAACTCAAGAGTTCTTTTTAAACTCTAGGTTTAGGTTTCAAGGTGGCGTCTCTTTAGAATCCAGTAAGGAACTGCTGTCCTTCTCTGGTCTTACACAAATTATTCATTCTTGCGATCAATTGAGCACGCCATGGATACAGTTCAATGCGTATCTTGACCCTAACGAGATATTAATCCCTATTGATTCCAACACGACTACTGAGAATGGTAAAAGAGTGCATGTTGGGCAGATGATGGGTAGCTTGCCCAGCAAGGTGTATTCTCTTTTTGGTGCATTGCCCGCAAAACCAACAGATGCAATAATTTCTTCTGTTGAAGGAGTAATGGGTTACAATTTTGCACAAAAAGAATTTAGGGTAGGTAGTGAACAAAAGATAAACATTCCCAATTTGACTGGAAATTATTTCGTTTTACAATCTGAAGAATGCATTGTGAAATTTGAGGGCGAGCATTCATGGGGAGCTGATTTAGGTCGAATGGAACTAAGGCCAGTAAGTAGACTGCGACATAACCTTAACAACGATTCAGTTACGCTTGAAACTTCTATGCTGCTCAATTTCTTTTTTGAAGATAAGGCGATGAAAATTTTGGCAAAAGATTTTGAAGAATCTGAAAATGAAAGAGTTGATTATGATGACGCTACCTACGGTTATGGTCTAAAAACCTATGTTGGAGAAGAGGCAGGTAACAAGATAAAAGCTGACGTAGGACTTACTGGTAAAATGAAGAAAATTCCGAATGAGTTGACCGCTTTACTATTTATAACCAATATGGATTTGTATTGGAATCCTCAAAAAATAGCCTTTCAAAGTGTAGGTAAAATAGGCTTAGGGAATTCGTATAAGAATCAAGTGAATAGGCTATTAGAGGGTAAGTTTGAAATTAAAATTAAGCGTTCAGGTGATCGTTTTATGTTGCAGATAAAGAAAGATAAAACAACTTATTATTTCTTTACCTATTCAGTTGAAATAATGCAGACAGTGTCCACAAATGATAAATATAATGTAGCTATAAAAGAGGCTAAAAAAACAAAACAAGAGCGTTCAAAAGGACAGGCTAAGTATAAATTTATTCCTACAACAAAGGCCAAGGCTAATCAACTAATCCGTCAATTTTAGTACGGTTTATTTTTTTTCTTTGCAAACTGCATGGAGCAAGAACAAATATTTGAAATAATAGGGCTATTAATAGCATACCTCTTGGGTTCAATTCCCACTGCGGTTTGGGTTGGTAGAGTTTTTTACGGTAGAGATGTTCGAGAATTTGGCTCAGGAAATGCTGGCGCTACTAACACCTTTAGAGTATTGGGGAAAAAAGCAGGTATACCCGTGTTGTTGTTTGATATCCTTAAAGGTACATTTTCGGTTTATTTAGCCTCTTATTTTGTAGACTATCAGCCAGGAACATCAGACTTTGTTAATTATCAATTGGTATTAGGGATTGGCGTTTTAATTGGACATATCTTTCCTATTTATGTAGGGTTTAGAGGTGGAAAAGGCATTGCTACCTTGCTTGGAATAATGATTGCTATCCACCCATTAGCGGCTTTTAGTTGCATTGGTATATTTTTATTGGTGTTCATATTAACAAAGTACGTTTCATTAGGTTCTATGATTTCAGCGGTATGCTTTCCTCTATTAATTATTTTGGTCTTTAAATCCGAAATCCCTTCTTTAGTGATTTTCTCGATTTTCATTGCAATTATGGTACTTATTACGCACCAAAAAAATATAGAGCGTCTGCTTAGGAGAAGTGAAAGCAAAGCCAATATAAATGTATTGGGGCGCAACAGGGCAAAGCCCGGCGGTATTGATAGCTATGAAGAGTTTAACTTAGAAGATGAGGATCAATAATAACTATTGCAAATGATTTATAATTTCATCGATAATTGGAATTTGAAGTACCTGTTAGTACTGATAATGTTCGCGGTTTCTGGAGTCACTTTTGGCCAAGATTATAAAAACGAAAAACAACTTATCAAAGGAGCCGACGATCAGTTTGAATCCAAAAACTACAAAGAAGCCATATCCTTATATTCAACCCTGGTAAGTAATTACCCCAAAGATCCAACTTACAATTACAAATATGGAGCGAGTCTTTTATATGGGTCAGCAGATAAAGAAAAGCCCATTAAGTACCTTAAGTTTTCAGTTAGTCGACCGGAAGTAGAGCCTATTGCATATTTCTATTACGCTGAAGCACTGCACCTTAATTATGAATTTGATCAGGCCATTAAATACTATAAGAAGTTTACAAACTTGGCAAACAATTCAACAATTAAGAGAAACACGGTTGAAAATCAAATAAGACAATGCGAAAACGGAAAAACCTTACTAAAAAAGATTACCGATTTAATTGTTCTCGATCAGAAAAATACGCTGACTAAAGATTTCTACAAAGTATATGACCTAAGCGCGCAAGGAGGCCAAATACTAGTTAAAACTGATGACTTTAGATCACCCTATGAAATGAAGAACAACATCAATGGCTTGTTCTATTTTCCGAAAAATGCTCAAAAAATATTTTTCAGTAGCCATACTTTTGAGAATAAAGATGGAAAAGACCTGTATTATGCAGTGCGAAATGATGATGGCTCTTGGTCTAAGCCAATTAGTCTTGGAAAAACAATAAACACCGAATTTAATGAGGATTTCCCATACATGTCTGCAGATGCAAGCACCTTATACTTTGCCTCAGAAGGTCATAACAGTTTAGGAGGCTATGACATTTTTGTATCGCGTTTGGATACAAGTACTGGAAGTTGGACTGTGCCACAAAACTTAGATTTTGCAATTAACACACCAGCAAATGATTACCTGTTTATTCCAAACTTAAGCGGGGAAACCGCATACTTTGCTTCCGAACGACAGACTCCTATTGGAGAGGTTAGTGTCTATCAAATAAATATGGAAAGAGTGCCATTAGATCTCACTTTTATCTTTGGAACCTTTTCATCAGAAACTACAAAAAATGCAACCATAAAAGTAGAGGATGCTTCGACCAATGCAATAATTGGCGAATATCCGACCGATCAATATGGTAAGTATAAAATTAAATTGCCAAACGATGGGAAATTCAGATTTTTAGTCGATTATGAAGGTAGTGAGGTTACTCACTCAGGAGAAGTTGACCTGCAAGACCGAAATACTTTTAAGCCATTGAAGCAAGAAATGTTGGTAATGGGACAAGGAACTGAAAATGAAAAATTAATCATTAAAAATCTGGTTGACGAAGAAGTAGCTGAAGATGTAGAGCTCACAGCAGAGTTTTTTAAGGAAAAGGCAAAACTTAAAATGAATAAAGATAAATTCAAGGATAGAAAGCCAAAAGTTACGACTCCAGTTGGTGGTGAAATTGCTGACGCTTCTGTGGTGCCAGGTACCGAAGATAATTCTTCAATTGCTGAGAATGCAGAGCATGCTGGAAAAGCGGCCACGTCAATTTCAGATGAAAAAGTCATATCCAATTCGACAGTAAAAACAGATGGACCGGAACTCGTAATTAATGAAGATCCTGGGAATACAGCTCCGAAATTGTCCAATGAAGAAGGAACTGCTCAAAACGCAAATGGAACAGCTGGGTCAGAAGGAAGTGCTGTAGAGGAAAATACAAGCGTTAATGCCGACGAAGCGTTAACGATTGCGGAAAAAGTAGCGAATGAAAAAGCTCGGTCAGCTGCTACGTCAAATCAAGAATCAGGGGGCGGTTTTGACCCTGCTGAAGCCTATGAAGATGTTCAAGGAGCAAATGAAAACTCAGCTGAGGTTATCGGCACAGTAGAGCATGAAAGTGGGGAAGAAATGATTGCTCAAAAAAGAACGAGTAGCTCTCAAGATGAGGTTGATTTGTTGAATGAAATTGTTTCAGCCCCATTGGCAGTGGCAGTCGTTCCAACAAAATATGCCACCGTTGACAAAACAGTTCCTGAAATAGATTCAAAAATGGCGCTATTTCCTGACATGGAAGAAGGTGATACTTTATCTGAATCTGATAAAGCATTGATGCCATCAGAAGGAAATACTGCGACGGCTTTTATTCCTGAGAATACGCTTGCAAGTTTGGAGAATGAAGATCAATCGTTGCGCACCCAAATGAAGTCAAATTATCACGCTACTTATTTGGATGAGTTTTTTGAATTAGCTGAAGAAGAAGATGAATACACTAAGTCGGTAAATACCTATGTGTTGAATCAAAGCTGGCTTTTGGACATTGAAAAGGAAATAGAGTATTTAGAAAGTATACAGGATGATGTGCCAGCAGATAAATTTACGGCAGTGCAAGAGCGAATTAATGTTCTAGAAGGTTTTAAGGATACTAAGCTGAATGACCTTGAATCTTCAAAAGCTAATTTGGATGCGGCTACTCCACAAGAAAATCAAAATGCTGGAGAAATTGCAAGCGATTATCGTTCGGAAATGAGTCGCGTCTTTGAAGGGAAAAGACGCTTAAGTTCAGAAGAGATTGCTATAGAGGAACAAAGAAGAGATGATGTTCAGTCTCAACGAAAAACTGAAATGGCTGAGTTAGTTGCGCAAAATGAAGCCGAATCTCAAGCGCGACAAAATTCTGGGAATGACAACTCAACAGCAGAAAATGAAGCCGAAAACGGATTAAATGCTGAAATAGCTAATCAAGAAAACGTTAACAATAGTCAGAATGAAAACAATGAAGGATCCGGAAATAGTTCTGAAGGTAATTCGTCGACTGCCGATAATAGTAATAGTATAGCGGATGACCAAGTTTTTAACGAAACTAACCCAGGCTCAGTTCCTGACAATAGCAACAGTAACAACTCTAACAATAGTAATAACAGTAACGCGGCCACAAACACGGTGAATACGGCGATTTCAGCTCCTTTGCTGGCAGCGAGTGTTCCTGTAAAATATGCTGGAGTTTCAACAGATGTACCTGAATTAGATAATAAAGCGGCGTTATTTCCAGATTTAAATGAGGGCGACTCCTTATCAACCGCTGATACAGAATTGTTGCCATCTGAGGGCAATTCAACTTCTGTTTTTATTCCTGAGAACACTTTAGCAGAATTAGAAAACCCAAGCCAATCTTTACAAACGCAGATTAAAACCAATTATCATGCTGCGTATATGGAGGAGTTTTCAAAATTGGCTGAAGAAGATGGTTATGATGAGTACACCAAATCGGTCAATACGTATGTGTTAAACCAAAGCTGGTTATTGGATATAGAAAATGAGCTTGCTTATTTAGAAAGTATTAAAGACGATGTTCCTGCAGACAAATATTCAGTTGTTCAAGAAAGAATTTCAGCATTAACGGATTTTAGAGATACTAAATTAAATGACCTGGAATCTTCAAAAGAAATACTAGATAAGGCAACCCCATCTGGAGATAAAAGCGCGGGTGAAATTGCAGCAGAATTTCGTTCAAAAACAAATGCTTCATTTGAAGAGAAGGCAAAGTTGAGTGATGATATGCTTGCTGTTGAAGAGCAACGTCGAGAAGTTGCGCAAACACAAGGAAATACTGAAACAGCCGCTGCGGTTACACAGAATAGTGCAGCGGGAAATACAAACAATAATCAAAATGAAAGCAATACTGGAACTGGAAGTAATGCTGAAGATAACACGCTTACCGCTGATAATGGTGTAGCGAATGATCAAGGTGCTAACCAAAAAAATTCCTCATCGAATTCAAATTCAGGGAATGGAAACGCTGGTGGTGCAACAAACCAAAATGTAAGCTCGAATGCTGCTAGTTCAGCTTCAAACAATAATCAAGGAAATTCTGATTTTAATGCAGGAACGCCAGGCGCAGGAGCGGCCTCAATTGCTTATTCAGATAAAGGCGAAATCATTCCAAATCAAAAAGAAGATAAACTAGCCAATGTGCTTGATGTGCAGAATGCTGGAACGGTCGAGGCAGTAGTTACCGATTATACGGATAAAGTTGAAAAGGAAGAAACGCTTAAAAAAGAGTTAATTGAAACTGAGACCACAGCAGTTCAAGAAAAGCAAAAGGAATATGCTTTAGCTAAAAGAAAACAAAAAGTGGTGCTAGAGGCGGAGCTAAGGGAAGAAGAACAGGCATTAGATTTATTAGAGCAGGAAGTTGCTTTGTTGGCTTACAACAAACAAGCTGTTGCGCGTGCTGCTGATAATATATTGGCATTGGAGCCCGGTGAAGAAAAAGACTCTGAAAAAGAATTGAAAAAGGCAGAAACACTTGTTGTTCAAGCTCAAGATATAAGAGCTGAGGCAGAAACAAAAGCCGTTGAAAAAGTAAGAGGTAAAAAGAAAACAAAAATCAAATTAGCTGAAGTTGATGATTTAAATCACAAGGCTGATAAGTTGGACTTTGAAGCAAATAACCTCAAAAAATTGTCTAAGGAATTAGCGAGTGTAGAAGAGGATGTGTTACTTGCTAATCAAGTTGGAGAAGGTGATGTTACTTTGCCAAAACCTACCCGTCAAATTTCTCAAGCAGAAGTGCAGGAAGTGCAATCTTTAGAAGAGTATAAAGTATACGATGCTACTCGAAAAGACGCTGTAAAATCCTACAAAGCAGCCCAAGTACTCTATTCCGAAAAACTGTCATTAGAAGCGCAGAATAAAGTAATTGATGCTGAAATTCGAAACGTGGAAACTGACATGGAGTCGGCCAATGATCAAGCTCAGAAGGAAGAATTGTCCAATAAAATGGATGAATTAGTTGCTAGCAAAGAGGAAAACACGAAGCTGATGAATCAAAAAGAAAGTCAGTCCCGAAAGAAATATGCCGAGTTTACTAAACTGAACAATGCAGCAATTATTGGTTTACGTTCAGCAGAAGGAGAGAATGGCGAAAAGCTTATTGCCTTAGCCAATTTGGCTGAAACACAGGGAGCTTATTCTTTAAGCGGTTCTGGCGAAGACCAATTGATTGCTGCAAATGCAAATGTTGGCGGTTCATCACAAGAAAATGCAGGAGCTTCTCAAAACGAAGGAACTACCGAAACTGGATATTCTCCTGAGAAATTTAATAGAGTAGTGCAAGGAATTGATAATTATCCAGAGCGACTGTCTGATGCTATCTTTAAAATGATTGATTTTAATGAGAGTTTGTACAGCTCGGACAATCCAATTCCTATGAACAATACTATGCCAACGGGCTTGGTTTATAAAGTTCAAATTGGAGCCTTTAGAAATCCTCCACCACAAGATATTTATAAAGGGTTCGCACCAGTGCGTGGTGAAACATCTCGTCCAGGTTGGATAAGGTATACTGCTGGATTGTTCCAACAAAAAAATCAAGCTCAGCTTAAACGCAATGAAATTAGAACACTTGGATACGAAGACGCATTTGTAGTTGCTTATTTGAATGGAGAGCGCATCTCTTTGTCTCGTGCAAAAGACATTGAAACAGGTGTAGAAAAAGTTCCAGAAGCGACAAGTAATGCATTGGCTTCTGGCGGAAGACCAACTCCGGTAGTTCCAACTTCTGCGGTTTCTGGAGAAGTAAAGCAGCTTTCAGAAATTGAAGGACTTATGTATACCGTTCAAGTAGGTGCTTTCAGAAATCAAATAACTTCGAATGAATTGTTTGGCATTTCGCCGCTGATAGAATATCGCGCTGGAGATTATTATAAATATGGATCAGGTGTATATAACGATATCAACAGAGCAAATGATGCTAAGGGCAAGATTCAATCTTTAGGAGTGTCTGATGCATTTGTTACAGCCTTTTATAATGGAAACAAGGTTTCTATGGAAGAGGCAAGTAAATTAGCAAATGGCGGAACTAGCTTTGCAACAGAGCAGCCAGTTACTGTAAATGCTTCTGCTGGAAACAATGCGGCGGGTATCAACTTTAGAGTTCAAGTAGGAGCATACCGTCAAGAAGTTCCAATTGAAGATGCTAAGGTTATTTTGAGTCTTTCAAATATTGGATTAGACACGAAAGTCGATGGCGATATGACTTATTACACAGCTGGAAACTACGGTTCTTATGCCGAAGCGAAGCAAATGCAAACACAAGTTTCAAATCAAGGATTAAGTGGTGCTTTTGTTGTAGCCTTGCAAAACGGTAAAAAAATTGATTTACAAGAAGCAATTCGCTTAACTGGGCAGTAAATTTGTAAACTATGAGTGAAAAAGTTTTAGAGCAGGAATTAACCCTTACCAAAAAAACGGAAGGCCACCGTGTTATCTTATTTAACGATCACGTCAATTCATTTGATTATGTAATCGATACTTTGGTTGAGGTTTGTGAACACGATCCAATTCAAGCCGAACAAGTAAGTAATATTGTACATTACAAAGGCAAATGCGATGTTAAATCGGGCGAAAAACGCAAACTGATACCCATTTGCAATGAGTTACTGAGAAGAGGCCTTACAGCTGAGCTTTCGTAAGTATTTTGACTTAAATCACTTGGTCATGCTGAATTTAAATCAGCATCTCTTTTTTTCCATACGTCATTACCGTTAATCCCTATATCTATCGGGAGGGAATCTTTCCAACTTAATTACTTTGTAGTTTAGCAAATCTGGAACTTCTGACCTTGTATTACTTTCCAATAATTAAAGTCAATTCTAGGTTCCTTTTATTTTATTACTTTAGTAAAAGTATGGTTATACGCTCAATCTTCCTTTCAATTCTGTTAGTAACCAGCCATTTTTTAGTTGCTCAAATCAATGTTGTTTGCCATAAAAGCTCAGACACAATTGGTGTAATTGGACAGCAAGAATTGATCATTGAGGCTCAAGAATTTATTATCGTTTACCCAATGGGCAAAACCTTTTCATCAAAGGTATTTGCATTAGTCGATTTTGGTAATTCACCGAAATACTTTTCATCTATCAGCTACGTGAGTTATACTAATGAGAAGGAAAAAATCAAAAAAATGACCTTCAATTCGGAAGCAGATGTACTGAACTATTTCGTTAAAAATGGATTTGAATTCAAAGATGCTGAAGGCTCGTTTTTCGTTTTTCAGAAAAAGTAAATCGGAAATAATTCTCAATTTCGAATGCATCAATTTTCAATTCTTTGTTTCTCGTAAATAAATTAGATAGTGCCAAATTTTAAGACTACCTAATTACCACATTGATAATTAACCAATTGAAAATTACTCTACCTCAGTATCCGGCAACTCCAACACATCAGAAGAAGCCAGTGAATTTCCAGCAATACCTTTAATAGAACCAAACAAACTCGAGATGTTTTCTTGCACTACCCAAATTTGCTTTTCGCGCTGACTCCAAATTTTATGCATGGCCTTTTTCTCTGAATTTAATTGATGAATCATTGCATCGTAATTTTCTACAATACGTTTAATATTTTGGATAAACTCATTACCCGTAAGGTAGGTGTAGAGCAATTCCATTTTCTCTCCCTTATTCTCTTGAGAAGCAGCAGCAGCATAGGTTTTTATGAGAATTTCGCGCAATACTACCGCTAAACTTTGCACCTCTTGGTAACTGCATACCCAAACACCATCTTTCTGTCCAAAACGATCCATTTCTTTCGGCATGGTTTCCGTTACTAAAACTGCAATATCTGCTTTGCAGGTTATTTGATCTTGTTTTAGTTTATCAATCCAGTCTCCAGCAAAAGCTTTGGTGCGCTTGCTTTCAAACACAATTTTACCACATACTTGTTGCGATGAATTTACCACATTTTGAATAATATCAGCTCCGCGTATTCCTTTTGGTACTTCCTCAATTTGGTCAAAAGGAAATTGTCGAGCGAGCATTTGTTCGATTGCTAATTCCTGCACTTCGCCTTGCATTTGCATAGAACCTTGCTCGGCTTTGCGCTTCATTTCTTCAGCGAGTTTTTTGTTGTCGTCGATTTGTTTCATCAGTTTTACCTTTTCCAACTCAAACGATTCGCGTTCTTTTTTACGTGCCTTTTCTTCTATTTCTTGCTGGCGAGAAAGGAGGTCCTTTTCTGATTTTAGTGCTAAATTTTCTTGCTGCTCAATAAGTGCTTGTTCTTTTTTGAGTAACTCCACTTCTTTTTGGCGCAATTGAAGGTTTTCGTTCTTCCGTTTTTCGTTTTCTTCCGCAAGCGCTTGCATTTTTAACGAAACCGACTCTTGAGTTTGCGCTTCTATTTTCTTTTTTTCTTGCTCTAATCGCTGGCTCAACTTCTCTTTGAACAATTCGTTCTCGCGTTCTTTTGCTTTTTGGAAAGCTTCGCGTTCCTTTTCTAGACTATCTCGCTCTCCAGCAAAACGTTTGGTTTGTTCGGCGAGTTTTTGCTCAAACTCCTTTTTTAAATGCGCTTCAATTTTGCCCGATAAAGCTTCTTCTACATCAAATTCGTGACTACAATTGGGGCATGTTATTTTATCAGACATAGATGTTTAATTTGAAAAGGATTCCAAAGGTAATTGAACATAATCGAATTATTAGAGCAAAAAAAAGCCCCGATAAATCGAGGCTTTTGATTTGGTTCAAAAAAATATATTAAGCAAGCTTTACGTTTACTGCATTAAGACCTTTTCTACCTTCTTGTAGTTCGAACTCTACTTCGTCACCTTCTTTAATCTCGTCGATCAAACCTGATACGTGTACGAAATACTCTTTGTCCGTTCCTGTTTCTGTAATAAAACCGAATCCTTTGGTTTCATTAAAAAACTTTACTGTTCCTTTATTCATGATACTATTATTAAAATTTAAGCGGCAAAAGTAGGTATAATTGTATTTCGCGTTCGTTTCTATAAACTTCGTTTGTGATAGATCCGATACAAAATTTAATTTAAACCTTCGCAATTAACACTTCGGCTTTTTATCTCTCCATTTGTCAGTTGCATGGTATTACCAAGAGGGTCGAAAAGAGTGCAAGAGAATTTCGCGGTTGAGATGTACTTACTAAAATTATCATTATTAGTGGTATGAGTCAATATTTCAAATTTCCCACCTTGTACTTTATTTGAGTCTAGGTAACTCGTCCAATACATTCCACCAGCGTCAATATAATAAACGCCAATTCCATCAATTCCAGCATTTGGATTAGCATAGTTATAAGAGCCAACCTTAAACATGGATTCCACTTCGCTACACAGCGTTACCGAACCAGGAAATGTTTTCGTGATAAATACTCCAGCTTCCTCAGCTCTTAGCAAAGGATTGCTAAGTACCATACTTTGCTCATGCTGTCCTGAAGTAGTGACAGATTGACCAGCACCAGAACCTGTAGTTACTGACAAATCATTAATATTTACACTTTTTCCATCTATGGTAGCATTAAAATAGAAATTTGGAGTTGGTGCAGCTGCTGGAGTTGGGGTAACAACAGGTGCAGGAGTAGATTTTTTCTTACAGCTGATAAAGCTTAAAAGAATTACCATTGGTATAAAAACGATGTGTTTCAATATGTTTCGTTTAAAATTAGTAAGTGTTACGATAGTAATTAAGTTGAAGCTATTGTTTTATGGAAGCAGAATTTACGCAATACCGTAAACCGCTAGGTTCTGGACCATCTGGAAATACATGCCCAAGATGAGCGTCACAAGTATTGCATAAAATTTCTACTCGAATCATTCCAAAAGAGGAGTCTTGAATGTACTTGATTGCGTTTTCTTTGATGGTCTGGGTAAAACTAGGCCAACCCGATTTTGATTCGTATTTAATGGTAGAGTCGAATAGGGGAGTGTTGCAGCATTTGCAATTGTAAATCCCCGCATCGTAACTGTAGCAAAGGTCTCCTGTTCCGGCTGCTTCAGTTCCGTGTTCTCTTGTAATTCTAAACTCTTCTTCTGTAAGTAATTCTCGCCATTCCGATTCGGACTTTTCTACTCGTTTGTCTGGAGTTGGGTTTCCGTTTTTATTAAAATCTAAGATGGATTTCCAATTTATCATACTCAATTATAGCCTTTAATTTATTGAATTACCAAGCGCAAATTATGCTCGTTTTTGTCAGTTTCGACTTTTAAAATGAACACTCCTTTTTTATGGAATTCGAATTGATGAATAGGACGATTTGAAACGTCAAATGTTTTAAGCAGTTTACCCTCCAAGCTATAAATACTTGCAGTAATCAGTTTGTTAGTATTTGTTGAAAGCGAAAAAATTCCGTTACTTGGATTTGGTGATAGAACGACTCCTGTGTTAGTATTGAAATTAGCTATCCCAACTCCTAGTGCTTCAATGCACTTGCTGGTATCTTCACAACCGTTTTTTGAAACAATTACAGCAAAGTTAGAGGTGTAAGTAGGGGAGTATTCTTGATTATTTGCTCCGATAATCAATTTGTTAGAATTGCAATCCAGCCACTGATAAGTTACTCCGCTTGCATTAGAGCGCAACACATCTCCTTCTTTTTGAATTGAGGTGTCAATTGAAACTACAGTCAAAGAAAAATCAATAACACTATCACAGCCAGCCGCATTTAAAAGCGTATCCGAATAATTTCCCGGTGTGGTCCAAGTGTATTTTCCACTTGGACTTCTATATTCATTGCACGAGGTAATCGAGCTTGAAAAGGTTTTTAATGCAGCATTATCTTCAACTTTAAAATTGACTAGCGTAGTTCCGTCGGTGCCATCGCTTCCGCCATTTTTATCACCAATGTTACAACCCGGCTGAGCAGATGAGGCAATTTCTCCAGCAAGCCCTTTTTCGGTATTGATATTCGGAGCGGTAGGAATGTTAGATCCACTAAAAGCAACCACACCGCCACCTCCGCCGCCACCAGGTCCACTGCAATTTCCTGATCCAATATTATCGACAAAGGCACCAGTTCCTCCGTTAGCTGCTATATTAATTCCGCTGGATATCGTAGTGACATCTAGAATTATAGTACCACCGGCTCCGCCGCCACCGCCGCCTTCGTTTTCAGTTTTTGCTTTACCTGTAGCTCCATTAGAATAAATGCCGGAGCGATTGGAGCCTGTTATTTCATCAGCAATAATGAAGATAATTCCACCGCCATTTTCGCCTTTTTCTCCGTTAAATCCGGGGTTATTTCCATGACCAGCTCCACCGCCGCCGCCCATAAATATGCGACCCGCATTAATTTCGGTTGCCAATGATTTGGAGTTAAGTCCTATTACTGAACCGCAAGTAAAAGTGGTGCTTTTTACTCGCTGCCCACCAGCGCCTCCAATTCCATAATTTGAGCCACCAGATCCACCTCCATTGTGGTTGTTGCCTCCACCGCCACCATTAGCTTGTGGGCCACGGCTGCATTCTTTTCCTGCTATATAGTTGGCAATTCCTTCGCCTTTTAAGGCTCGATCGTTTGTAGAAGTTCTGTCTGTAAATTGAGTTGTTGGACTTAAAAATATACAACCTCCGCCAGAGGCAAGAGTTTCACCACCTCTAAATCCCTTTCCGGACATTTCAATAAACATGGAACCTAAGTTCAAGGTGCCTGTGCATTTTAGGGCTAATACTCCTCCCTTTTCGCCGTCCCAAGCTGAACCGGTTAATATGCCACTAAGTGTCGCTCCATTTGGATATTCAGGAACTCGAACCACTTGTATTTTTCCAGATGCTTGGTAGTTGTTTTGGAATTGGTTTTGAAAGAAAATATCATTACCGGAAATTCTACAAATGCGCTGTAATTCATACTTACCAGCTTCGTTGTAGTTGTTTATTGTTCCGAAATTATTAGTTAATGTTTCATCTATTTCCGCTCCTTGTATTTGGATAATTAAAACCAAATCGCCTAGGTTAAAATCTGCTGAGCTTGCAACGGAGACAGATTGTGTGGCAGGTCTAAAAGTTGAAACTGCTTGATAATCGTTGACCGTTCCACTTATACTGGTTTGTGCTTTGGTAAAGCTCAAAAAAGAACAAAGTAGAATTAAGGAGAAAAGTTGTTTAGTCATGTGTTGTATTTGAGCTTGAAATTACTGAAAATTTGAATACCATTTATTTCCAGTTTTCGGGCAAGCGTTTTCTCAAGAAAAGAGCAATAACTTCTATTAATCGCATCAAACTGAATTTGTTTCTGGACTCAGTTAGTTGCAGCATTCAGAGAGATGCTGAAACAAGTTCAGCATGACTCTGGTGTGTTAAGTTATGCAGTGCTTTTAAGTCAAAAGTAACCCAGTTAACTGTAGTAGAATTCGAAGTTATTAGCAACGTCGATTATTAATTAGGTTATCCTGAATTTATTTCAGGATCTCCTTTTTAGAGTATTCAGAAAGATAATGAAACAAATTCAGCATGACTCTGGATAGTTGGCTACTTTATGCTATTTCGAATGCAATCTATTTCCAGTTTTCAGGTAAGCGTTTTTGAATTTCAATATTTTTAAAACGTTTTGCTTGCTTGAGTTCTGTGTTTTTTGCCCATTCCCAAACCGTTTTGAGTGCCGCATTCAATGAAACCTCAGTATACTTCCCAAAATGATTTTCGGCTTTTTCGTGAGTGCTAATTGCATCAATAACTTCGTTTCGTGATTCCAAGTTCAATGTTTTGCTGCTTGAATCAGAAATTGATAAAAGAATTTGTGCCAACTCATTTATGGAATTTGATGTGTCACTTCCTAAATTATAGACTTCATTTTTGGATTTCGGATTTTCAATACACGCAGCGATGGTTGATTTAATGCTATCAATATGCGTAAACGCTCGTGTCTGTTTTCCGTTTCCATAAATGGTCAACGACTCGTTATTTAAGATTTGCCGCATAAAAATCCCAATCACATTTCGGTATGGATCGGAAAGGTTTTGACCAATTCCATAAACATTATGAGGTCTGAAGATCGTATAATTGAGCCCAAATTGTTGATGTGCAGCTTGTAAATCCATTTCTACGGTATACTTAGCAATTCCGTATGGATCTTCTGGTTTTGGAGTGGTTTCCTCGATAAATGGCACTTGGCTCGACCCATATACTGCAATTGAAGAGGTAAAAACAAAACGTTCTACATTGTAATTTACTGCAGCGTTTATGAGGTTGATGGAAGCAATTACATTATTCGAATAATTGAATTTTCTGATAAAATGACTCAGGCCTTCAGCAGCATAGGCAGCCAAATGAAAAACGAATTTGAATTGGTACTTTTCGAATAGTGAATCAATAAGTTCTGCATTTAAAATTGATCCTTCAATAAAGGTGGAATTGCTCGGAACATTCCGTTTAAAGCCGCCACTTAAATCGTCTAAAACAATTACTGTATAATCAGATTTAAGCAATTCGTGAGCAACATGAGCGCCTATAAAACCCGCCCCTCCCGTAACAAGAACATTCGCTTTGTGCATTACTTAAAGAACTGTTGAATTCCGTCTAAGTAGTTTTTATGCAATACAGAATTGTCGGCTAAAATTTGATTTCCAAAAATGTAGTCGTCTCCATCTTTCCAGTCCGTAACGGTGCCGCCAGCTTGCTGAACAATAAATGCACCTCCAGCGACATCCCAAGGGTTTAAGCCATATTCGTAAAAGCCTTCAACACGACCGCAAGCAACATAAACTAAATCGACGGCAGCTGAGCCTAATCGGCGCAGACCACTGGTAGTTTGCATAAAATGCTTTAGCAAGTCCAAGTATTCATCTACTTCTTCGTAATCGTGATAAGGAAAACCTGTGGCCAGGAGAGACAAGTGTTCATCATTTTGATCAGAAACGTGAATCTCTTTGCCGTTTAAGTAGGCTTTAGAGTCTTTCCATGCGTAAAACTGCTCGTTAGAACTAACTTCCAACACCATTCCGATCACAATTTTATCGTATTCCTTTAAAGCGATACTGATAGCATAAATTGGAATACCATGGATAAAGTTGGTTGTTCCGTCAATAGGGTCAATTATCCAATTAAAGCGTTCGCCAACCTTGGTAGATGTCCCCTCTTCAGCAATGAAGCCAGCTTCTGGTAAAAATTCGCTCAATCCTTCCACTAAAAGTTCTTCGGAAAGTTTATCAATATGTGTAACGTAATTGTGTAAGCCTTTGATTTCGATATTGCTTGGGTCAAATTTTTTGCGCTCGTTTTTAATTACATCAGCAACTCTGCTGGATAATTCATTGACTTGTTCGCACAGTTTTTGATAATTCATTACGCAGGCTCAGGTTCTAAAATGCTTACCAAAACATTTCCGTTTCCGTCGATTTCATTCAAAAGCACTTTTTCGGTTTGGTTTACTTTATCACTATCGAAGGGCGATTGTACTTTTACATAATTCTCAGTGAATCCAGTCATAAAGCCATCTTCATCAGTAGCTTCCCACAACACGGTGTGCTCAGTCCCTATTTGAGATTCGTAGAATTTTCGTTTCTTTTTGGCAGATAAAATTCTTAGCATTTTACTGCGCTTGTTTCTTGTTTCCATTGGAACTACATCATCCAATCGCACAGCAGTTGTATTATCTCTTTCTGAATAGGTGAATACGTGTAAATAGGAAACGTCCAACTCTATCAAAAAGTCATAAGTAGTTTGGAATTCTTGGTCTGTTTCTCCTGGAAAACCAATAATAACGTCAACACCAATACAGGCGTCAGGCATTAGTTTTTTTATCAATCCAACTCGATTTCTATATAAGTCAGAAAGATATTTTCGGCGCATAGCAACCAATAAATTGTCTGAACCAGATTGCAATGGAATATGAAAGTGAGGAACAAATCGTTTCGATGTACTCACGTAATCTATGATTTCGTCGCTCAATAAATTGGGTTCTATACTTGAAATACGGAAGCGGTCAATGCCTTCAATTTGATCTAATTCTTTAACTAAATCGTAGAAGGTTTCCGCAGTTCCCTTTCCAAAATCACCAATATTTACTCCAGTGATCACAACTTCTTTGGCTTCGGTTAAAGCAACTTCTTTGGCGGTTTTTATCGTTTCTTTAACGGTATTACTTCTGCTTCTACCACGCGCTAAAGGAATAGTGCAGAAGGCGCAGAAATAATCACAGCCATCTTGAATCTTCAGGAAACTGCGCGTTCTGTCACCAGAAGAAAATGAAGGAAAGAACTCTTTTACTTTTCCAATCTTATCATATAATGCGATCCCAGATTCATTTTTGTCTAAAGATCCAATATGATCCAATGCATTGAATTTTTCTTCAGCTCCCAATACCAAATCAACTCCTTCAATGCTTTTAATTTCTTCAGGCTTCAATTGAGCATAACAACCCACTACAATTACAAATCCTGTTGGATTGTTGCGCAATGCTTTGCGCACAATGTTTCGGCATTTTTTGTCAGCGTTATCAGTTACCGAACAGGTATTGATTACGTAACAGTCAGCATGATCCGAAAAATCTACAGTAGCAAAACCCTGTTCATTAAAAGATTTAGCAATACTCGAGGTCTCTGAGAAATTGAGCTTACAGCCTAGGGTGTAAAAAGCAACTTTTTTGTTGGGATGCATTACTTAGATTACAGAGTACAACTTGTTTTTTCAAATACTTCGTAGTTAAATCCATTACCAGACTGGGAGGTAGTTAATGAATCTTCGAAAGTCGTACACCATTCATCTGCGTCTTTGTCTTTCATTTTTTTATCGTAGGACTCAACAGTATTTGTTGCAGTATACAATGGGAAAGGTTCTCCATCAGCAGTTGCTGAGCTAGTTGAAGTGCAAGTGCAAGTTTGATCTTTGGTACAAGCAGAGAAATTTACAGCAAGAAAAACAGAAAGTAAGGTGATAATAATTTTCATGAAGTGCTTTTTATTGAGTGCAAATTTAAGCGTTTCGGATTGCAGAAAATTTGGCCTTAGGAGGAAATTATATTTTTCAATTCTGTGAAGAATTTTGGAAAGGATTTAGTTACCACTTTTTCATTGTCTAATTCTATTGGCCGAATGAATGATACCATTGAAAAGGCCATAGCCATGCGATGATCTTGGTACGTATTGATCTCTACAGGTGTTGCCGAAAATTGAATTTTTTCATCAATTTCTATACTGTTAGAGGTCGTGTAGGTAGCGATACCTAATTTTTTTAGCTCAGTTGACAATGCGTTTATACGATTCGTTTCTTTTATCAACAGCGATTCAAGCCCAGTGGCTTTTAATTTTATTCCTAAACAAGCACATAATACCACTATGGTTTGAGCAAGGTCAGGATAATTCGAAAAGTCTAATTCCAATTCTTTAGGGAATAGGAAATTTGAAATAGCCGAAAGTGAGACACCATTTTTATTAAAGTACGAGCTAATTCCAAAATATCTCTCGAACCAAACTACCAAAACTGAATCACCCTGAAAAGAATTTGAATTCAAATTGTCTAATTGAATTGTTGAACCAGGTATTAGCGCAGCAATAGCATAAAAATAACTGGCACCGGACCAATCGGACTCTAATTCAAGTGCTTGAGGTTCAAATTGATGGAAGGGAATACTAATCTTATTTTCTGTAATTGTCGATTTTATTCCAGTTTGTTGAAGTAAATTATTGGTCATTTCAATATACGGCCTTGAAGCGACCTTACCTGTGAGGTTAATAGTCAAACCTTGGGGCAACGAAGGAGCAATCAACATCAAAGCAGATATAAACTGACTACTTGTATTAGCCGAAATCGATACTTCGGTTGTAAGTGCTTCTAGTTTACAGGCGTCTAAACGAATAGGAGGGAAGCCGTCATTTTCAATGTAGGTAACATTAGCTCCAATTGCATTTAAGGCTTCTACCAATGATCCAATAGGGCGTTGGTGCATTCGTTTGCTGCCGCGAAGCTCAATACTTCGTTGTTGAAAGGCAAAATAGGCAGTAAGAAATCGCATTGCGGTTCCAGCATCTTCTACATCTATAACATTGCTTGTTGTATTTAAGCATCTTTCAAGAATAACAGAATCATTGGCCTTTGAAATTTCTGATAAGTAGATATTTTGATTAGAGATTGCTCTTAGTATTAAAGCACGATTACATAAGCTCTTCGATATTGGAAGTTCTACAATTCCTGATAAATGCGACTTGATTTCCTTAAAATCCAACAGCATTATTTACAGTACTTTTTAATGATTTTATAAGCTTCACTTAACCCAAGCTCTCCAGCTTTGCTAAAGTCGCTGCAGGCTTTTTTAGGATTTTCCAAAAACAAGTAATTTACCCCTCTATTTAGGTAAGCTTCTTTAAAGTCTTCGTTGATTTTTATAGCTTTTGAATAAGCTTCTAATGAAGCATTAAAATCTCGTTGTTCGCCAAGCACAATTGCCATATTAAACCAAGCTAAATAGAATTCAGGTTCTATTTTAATGGCTTTTTCGTATAATTTTTGAATTTCCTTTAACCGAATATTAATTGTTTCGACATCTTTTAATTCTATAGCCTGATATTCATCTCCAGCATTTATGAACTCACCATTTCCGGTTTCTAGTTTAAGTAAAAGCTCCAAAAGGTCGAGCATGGTATTGGCTTTATTAAAATATGCCAGTGCTGAGTTTGGATTTTCAGAAAGCAAAGTATCGTAAGTAGCAATAGCATTATTGAAGTCAAATTCCGACTTGTAGATCATTGCCTGCCATAAATAAAAACGTTCGTCTTTTGCGTTTCCATTTGCTATAAACTGCGCATCATAACGATTGAACTGCTCCTCGGCGGATGGCACATTTTCATTCAATAAATAATTAGTAATGTAGAAGAAGGGTTGGTTTTTGTGTATTTCATTATAATCGTTCACCAACGGGGTGTTGTAATACAAATGAGCCTTTTCAATTTCTCGGTAAGCAATACTTTTAATTTCGAAGAATGGCATTGCTAGAATAACCAAACGCTGCTCGTTTTCATCGAAATTGGGATGATAGAAATCGGCATCCATTTGGGTAAATCGTTTTAATATTTCTTCTGTTTCTAGGTTGTATTCCTTTTCTCGGTTCTGGCCTCGAATACTGTTTCCTTTAATGAAATCTAGTTGAGCGCCAGCTTCATTTCCAAGTTTTCTGCGTACAAATGCCCGATTAAACCATGCGTCTTCCATTTCTGGGTAAAGCTGGATTACTTCTGTGTATTGTTTCTCTGCTTGAGCATACAAATCCATTTTATGGTAGGTAAGCGCCAAATTGAAATGGGATAAAATATTATCGGGATTTATATCAATTACTTTTTTGAAGTCATAAACCGCTCCGTTATAATTATCGAGTTTGGTTCTAATATTTCCTCGATTGTAAAAGGCTAATGCATTGTTTGGGTTAAGTTCAATAACTTTTGAATAATTATCTTCAGCCTCTTTGTAATCGAGTTGGTCGGCATAAATATTTCCCTTTATAAAATAGCCAAGCGATGAGGTGGAGTCTCTTGCAATTGCTGAATCACAATCCAATAGCGCCTCTGTTGGGCGTAGCAATGAGCTTTTTGATACTGCTTTTCTTAGCCATGGCTCAGCGTCGCTAGGATCAATTTCTATGGCTTTATCAAAATCAACAATTGCTTTATCGTATTCTTCTAAATGATTCAAAATAATACCCCTAAGTACATAACCTGAGCCTAAGAAAGGGTTTATGGAAATGGCTTTATCAGTGGAAGTGAGGGCATTTTCATATTCTTCTATTTGCACTTCGCTACTGGCTTTTTGAATAAAGATAAAGTAGTTTAAGGGGTCAATTTTAATCGCGAGTTTATAATCTTCGATCGCTCCAAAATGGTCATCGTATTGCGATCGTGCAATTCCTCTATTTTGAAACGATGCTGCACTTAGGGGATTGATTCGAATACATTGTGTATAGTCATCTGTGGCTCCTTTATAATCCCCTAAACGGTATTTCGCCATTGCTCTCAGAAAATAGGCATCAACAAGATAAGGTTTGGCTTTAACAGCAAAATTGAGTCGTTGAATAGCTAGGGTGTAGTTCTGGTTTTGTAAATCTTCCCGAGCCATTGAAATGTACTTTTCGGCATTTAACTGACTAAATGAGTCGAGATTTAAAACAAGGGCAAACAAAATAATTAGGGAAAAACGCACACTTCAAATTTAGTTTAATAGCAACTTTAATCATTAACGATTATTATTTTCCTTCAGATTATTCTTGCCCATTGATGTAATAAATTTGTATTCATAAACGAGTAAGAATTATGGGAGAGTATTTAGATGCATTTATTAACGGTTACACCGGCTATGCGAACTACTTATGGGGTGAAATCTCCAACCCGTCCTTACACAACTATTTTTATTGGTTAATTGCGATTTCCTTGTTTTTTATGGTGCTTGAATGGGTAAAACCTTGGAGAAAAGATCAAGCTAAGTTTCGAAAAGATTTTTGGCTAGATGCTTTTTATATGTTTTTCAATTTCTTTTTGTTTTCATTGATTGTTTACAATGGACTTTCAGACGTAGTTGTAAAATTCTTGAATAACACCTTGCAGAGTATTACGGGTTTAAGTTCTTTTACTTTTAATCCGTTAAGTAGTTTCCCATATTGGTCTGTTTTGTTGATAGGGTTTTTAGTTAGGGATTTTGTGCAATGGAATACGCATCGATTGCTGCACGCAACGCCTCGATTATGGGAATTCCATAAAGTACATCATTCAGTAAAAGAAATGGGATTTGCAGCGCATCTGCGTTACCATTGGATGGAAACCATTGTTTATAGAACGATAGAATATTTACCATTGGCTTTACTTGGAATTGGGTTGTATGATTTTTTTATAATTCACTTGTTTAGTTTAGCTATTGGACACCATAATCATGCAAATGTTAAGGTAACAGGGTTTTATAAAGCAGGTGTTTTAGGATTGCTTGTATGCTTGTTTATTATAGATCAAACAGGTATGGAATTAATAAATGCAATTGCATGGATAGTAGGTATGCCCATTCTTTTTGCCTTGTCACTTGGCCCTTGGATGAAATACATTTTCAATAGTCCTGAAATGCATATTTGGCATCATGTTCGTGCTTTACCAGAAGGTCGAATCAAAGGAATAAATTTCGGGATTTCGCTAGCACTATGGGATTACATTTTTGGCAGTGCCGTAATTCCAAAAGATGGACGCGATATTGAGCTAGGCTTTGACGGTGTGGAAGAGTTCCCTGATTCATTTGCAGGCCAGTTTACCTATGGTTTAGTCCAGAAAAAGGAAGAAAAAACTAGCTAGTCTATCTTAAACTGTTTTCGATATTTTTTTCCAACATAAAAAAGATATACTGTGCCCAATACTGTAGGTAGCATCCAGTTTACTACAACGATTGGCGTTATGTTTTGAATGGCACTAAATGCAGTTAATGCAGCTATAAAAGAAATGGTAAATCGAGTGTAATGCTCAAAGTACCAATACATTTTGTGCGACGCCAGTGGATGTTTATTTGCTCTAAAAAAACAGGGTTCTGACATCTTTAAAAGAGTTGATTCCGAAAAGCAATCCAAAGACGAGAAATATGGTCGCAAAGCTTACGTTTCCTTTCATATAGAATTTTCCAGCAAAAAATAATATTGCAATCGAACAGGCAAAACCTGCTACTGTGATTGCTTTATCCATAAGCGTGTTTGGTTGGGCTTTTACAACAGCAAATCGAATTCCGGTGACTGCATAATACAAACCAAAAAGTCCAAGGAATGTAATCATTATACCGCCAATACTAGCGCCACTTATAACCAAAACAAACCAGGTAAAAAAGTAGATTTTTATAATTAAACGATGTCGTTTTCCTCCTTTTTTAAGTACGTATTGAAGAAGGCCAGTTGCAAATATTACATAACCAGCAATTCCGTGTAAAATGGAGATTTCATTCATTATAGAATTTTTTATTGATCGTTAAAAACATTTGTAAAATCCTTTTTCCAGCCTAAAAACAAATGATGTGTCCTACGCCAAAAAAGAAATAAACCTAAGGAAAGGAACCAAAGCAAGGGATTATTTATCGACGAAACCATAAAACCAGAAATTATACTGAAGGCAATTACTAAATATATGCCATAGATAAGGATCATTCCACAATACAAATAGAGCCGATATTTCCAGAAATTTTCTTTGTCGACAAAAGCATCACTTTCTTTTCGGTACGCGCTGTAAGGCATTTTTGCGTGGCGACTTGCTTTATCAGCGGGATGTCCTGTTCTGGTCTTTTTTTTCTTGGCCTTGTAGCTCTTTTTGGAGTGAACGTATTTGGTATAACGAGGTCGCTTTAATCGCTCAATTAGTCTATCGTAGGCTTTTGTAATTTCAATGAATTTTTCTCTATCGCTGGTTGGTAAATTTAAATCGGGATGATAGATTTTGGCGAGTTTTCGGTAGGCTCTCTTTATTTCTTGAATACCTGCATTAGGCTCTAAACCTAATAATCGATAGTATTTGGTAAACACTATCGAAAAGGATATAATAAGTGCATCAAAGTCGTTTGGTATCTAATCAATCTTTTTTCTTCTTTTTAGAAAAGAAAACAACAGCTAAAACCGGAATAATGCAACAAACGACAATAATTATGTAAGTAGTAGTGTCCAACTTGAGAGAATATTTAAGTTGTAATTATAAGTTGGTGAAAAGTAAAGTAAAAAATGAGCAAAAAAAAGGCGGGATAAATATATCCCGCCTCTTAAACTAAAAAAAAAACTATTTATTGCTTAATAAATCTCTGAACAGAGTTGTTACCTTCACTATCAACGATACTGATTATATACATTCCGTTTTCGAAATTACCTAAAGAAATAGACGCTTCAGTATTATTCGGATTTGAACTGTATACTTCTTTTCCTAAAACATCTACAATGACTATATCAGAAATGATCATTGAACCTAAAATATTTATAAGGTCACTAGCAGGATTTGGATATAGCGCAAATCCGTCGGAGTTTTCCGCTGATTCAATTCCCTCAGGAAAACAAGTCTCACAAGATTCCCAACACATTGCTGGAAGCGTTGTATCACCACTAACTTTCAGTATTCTATTAACAAACGTTCCAGTTTGTTTTATACAATCTAGAGTGGAATCAAGTGTTTCTTGTCCAGCCCAATTATCATAAGAGAATTTATATTCAAATTCTGTAGTAGTAATATCAACAGAGACTTCCCAAATATTATCATTGTCAGCATCAGTCATTGGAGTACAGCTTCCACACCAGTTGTTGAATGTTCCATTTACTTCAGGAGTTGTCATAGTTCCGGTAAATGTATTCATATCCACTTTAAAAGTAATAGTATTAGTATCAGGTATTGGTGGAGTTCCACCGCCAGTTCCCATATAAATACTATCTACATAATATGTTTTTGCACCTGCTGTAGCTCCATCTACTCCGAAATTGTAGAAAATTGAAACCATGTCATATGTTTTTGCAAAATCAATAATAGCTGTTCCAGCTGCCTGCTGAGAGAAATCGAATGATAACGTTTCCCAAGTATTTGCAACCGTAGTCGTTGCCTCAGTTTCAACAGTAACAGTGTTATCAGTGTGGTCTTCTGCTTTAAGTCTTACTATGGTCCCCGCATCTGGTGAGTAAACTAGAGCTTTAACAATTGTTTTACCAGTTGCAAAAGGTACTTTGTTTTTAAGTCCCATTGAAGTACTAACTGTCGTTCCTGCCCACGTCATTGATGTTGCAGTTTTTTCTGATTTTAGTACCAGATTGGATGCGTTAGTTGGATCTGCCGCTTGAGCAGACGCGTTTCCACCAAAATCACCAACAGAATAATCAATATTTAAAGTATCATCCCAAGTTATTGGAAGGTCTATTTGATTCTTGGCTGGAGGAGGAGGAGTACCTCCAGCAACAAACCATACATTATCAACATAATATGTTTTGCCTGAACCCATAGTTCCGAAATCGTAGAATATGGTGGCTTTTTCGTAGTTGTTAGCCAAATTAATACTACCATTTGTTGGAGCAGTGAAATCAAACGTTAACGTGTCCCAAGCGTTTGCGACAGTAGTTCTTACATCAACATCTGCATTAATACTTCCCGTATTAGCATTTTCAACCTTTAATTTTACAATTACACCTGAATCAGGAGAGTATACTAATGCTTTTAATGTCATTGAACCAGCCGTGAATGGAATTTTTTTAGCTAACCCATTTGATGTGCTTAAAGTAGTACCTGCCCACACTTGACCAGCATTTTTTACAGTTTTTAATACGGTATTAGATGAATTAGAAGGGTCATTATCTAAAGAAGAAGATGTTCCGTCAAAATCAGTCACGCTATAATCAACATTTGCAGAATCATCCCAATTAATAGGAAGATCTATAGTGCTTTTTTGTGCCTTAGAAAAAGGAGCAATAAGCACTGAGATTAAAATAAAGAGTGTAATTTTTTTCATAACTATTTTTTTATTTAATTTAAAGATTCGATAAAGATATAGTAAATTATACTATAAGGTTAATTTGATTTATTATTTTTAAAAAAAAATTAACTAATCAACCTAGCAACCCTTAATTTACAGCAAAAAAATGGGAGTGGCATTAATTTTAATTTTCTTTATTTTTGAAATACTCTCACATAATCTACATGTAATTGCTGAGGAAATGTTGTAGTTGAATTAGGGTTGCCAGGCCATTTACCCCCAACAGCAACGTTAAATATGAAAAATTGGCTTTGACGGAATTCTTCAAATTGCCCATCGCGTATATCAATGGAATGAAATGATTGATCATCTATATACCAAGTTATTCCATCCTTATCCCAAATTATACTGAATACATGATATTCATCGTAGAGAATGCCATTGGAAATTTTCTTGTATCCACTGAGTTCCGCGTGTGAATCATTCGCATCCGCCCAATGAACAGTGCCATGTGCTATATTATCCCCTTTTTTTTCAGAACTTTCTCCACCAACCATTTCCATAATATCAATTTCACCGCATTGCGGCCATCCAATGTTGGTAAAATCATCACCTAACATCCATAATGCCGGCCAAATCCCTTGGCCAAATGGCAATGCTGCTCTAATATCAATTCTTCCGTATTTGAAACTTTGAAGACCATAAGACGAAATTCTTGAAGAAGTATATTGGCTTGAATTGTAAATCTGTTTTTTAGCAATAATGGTAAGTACTCCATTTTCGACTTTGGTATTGGCATCAGTGTAATATTGAAGTTCAGAATTTCCCCAACCATTACTTCCCGTCCCAATTTCATATTTCCAATTAGCACTGGATAGAGCTGTTCCATCAAACTCGTCTTGCCATACTAACGTATAATTTGGATAAGATAGCGGAGTAGAATAGCCTATCACAGGAGGGGCACCTGGAATACGTACAGGAACATTTGAAATAATTTCTACAATTTCTACTTTTTCAACATACTTATCGTCTAAGGCATGAGCGCGAATTGTTATTGTATATACACCTGCTGTTTTAAAGGTATATGATGCCTCACCGTTATTCGATTGCTCAATATTTTCAATTTCATTTTCTACGAATCTGAACGTATAGAAATTAGCATTGTTGGCACTAGCTCTTATACCTACAAAACCAAAATTGTTTGAATCTAGAGAAATAGTTACTTCTAAATTACTTGGCAGTGTAACTGTTTGATTTTCGTCTGGTTCATTTTTTTTACAAGCATTAAGAAACGAAGAAATAAAAAAAATAAAAATGAAAATTCTGAAAAGTTTAATCGAAATACGTGAAAATTCCTTATTCATAAAATGAAAATTATACTTTTTATAGAATAAGAAAATTCAAATCTACTTTTGTTCAATATCGTCTAAGTAATATTTGCCTGATGAAGGTTTTTTCCATCCGGGTATTAGAACTAGTCTGTCATAGGTCCCAGCTGCAGTACCTGAAAAATCAGCTGTGATTTCAACCCATTTGTTAGTCGTAGTAACGGCAATGAATTTTTCAACAAAAATTGAATTATTACTTTTACTATCTTCAATTTTAATTAAAAAATCTTCTGCTATTGGAGAATAAACCTTTAATGAAATGGTCTTTTTTATTGAAAAGTCTAGTTTATCTTTTAAATCAATAAAAACACCAGACCAGTCTGCAGTTCCCTTCTCCGTTTCTAAAACCCAGGCACTAGAATTTCCGGCTGTATCCGGATTAGCAACAATAGTATCAGTTTGTTCCTCAATTACTTCAAAATTAACTTTCTCAATTTCGAAGTCAATAGGCAATGAATATTTAGTCAACTCTGGTTCTTTATCTACAGTATCTACTGGGTTATCAATTCCTTTGTAACCTAGAGGAACCAACCTTAAGTACCATGCTAGTGCAGGGCTAGAAGCATTCGCATCAACATATCTCAATGACAATTCATTTTCACCAAGTTTTAAAATTTGGTATTTTCTTGTGCCTGCATAAAATCCAATAAAACTTTTTCCGGTTACACTTAAATAATTGACACCTTCTTCTTCAACAATATTCCAATTTTCTCCAATTTGATCATCAAGAGGCGCATTATTATTGTCTGCAGGTGAGGGGTATGAACCCGGATAATCTCCTGCCGCAAGGTCGTCAAGAAAAACCACACCCTTTGTTTTCATGTCAAAATTAAATTCATTGAGATAAAAAGTATATCTATCATTATACATGTCTACTGCTCTTTGCTCAAATGCTTTAGCTGAATACCATTCGGGTACTAATCCTGCTGCACTAGCAGGTTCTGGTCCAACACCAAAATGACCATCTCTTGATGAATCGACTACCCATGTTTTATATCCTTGACCATCAACACCACCAGTAAGGTTTACAATATCGGGACTATTGAGTAAGGTTAAATCATCTTCGGCAATACTAATTTCCTTATTTAGAGTTACACTTCCACCTCTAGAAAATACTGTTATTTTAACCAAATATGAGCCTTTGAGAGGGTATGTCGCCTTTACAGTCCTTCCTTTTGCTGAAGTTCCATTACCAAAATCCCATACAGCAACAGTTCCGGATTTAGTTGCTGTAAATTGAATAATGTTTGGGCTCTCCGCAGTAGGAGCAAAGGTGAATTGGGCATCTTCCATTGTAGGAGCTGCGCCTAATTCAGGCTTTTTTTTCTTGCAGCTAGTTGATATCAAACCAACAAGTAAAATGGTAATATAAATTTGAAATCTCATAGTGATGTTGTTTTTTTATTAATACCCAGTGTTTTGGCTCCACTTACTTCCAGCAAGAGCGATTTCTACTTGTGGTATGGGAAATAAATCATGCTTACCACTGATAAACCCTTCTATTTTATTTTCTGCTTCTCCAGTTCTTACTAAGTCAAAAAAGCGGAAGCCTTCTCCGCAAAGTTCAAGCCTTCTTTCTTGATAAATGTCAGATAATAACTCTTCTCCAGAACTTGACAAAGCAGGAGCTCCAGCTCTGCTTCTAACTTTGTTTACATATTCTAAAGATCTACCACTATTTCCAATTTCACTGTAAGCTTCAGCAGCCATTAACAAAACATCAGCAAATCTAATAACCCGATAATTTACAGGACTGGTAAGGTCATTATCTGGTAATCCAAATTCGCCAATTCTTTTTATGTATTTATTGTTGTAATAACCAGTATGTCCGCCACCACCGATTGCGTATGTAATATCAGTTTCAGACTGAAGTGCAATAAAAGCCTCGATATCAAGAACACTCGCATCTCTTCTAACTTTATCATTGACATCAAAAGCTTCATACAAGTCCTTAGTAGGAAGATTGTAACTATTTCCATCGCCGTAAATGGGTCCAGTATATTGTCTTATACCTTGAAACCCCGGTGCGGCATTACCTTCTAAACAAATTAAGCAACCATAACTTCCACCTTCTAAACCTGAATATTGAACGTCGAATACGGTCTCTGAATTTCCTTCCGAATTTTCGGCAAAAAGTGTCGTATAATCGGCTGCTAAATCATACTGACCTGAATTTATTACCTCGTCCAAAACACTTGCACATTCAGAAAATTTTCTTTGATACAAGTATACTCTTCCAAGAAGAGATTTAGCTGCTCCTGATGTTGCCTTACCTTTTATAGTAGCAATGGCAGGTAAATTTTCAGAAGCAAAAGATAGGTCAGATTCAATTTGAGCATACACCTCAGATTTAGGAGTTCTTTCTTTTTCCTTAAGTTCATCGATACCTAATCTTTCATCAACTATCAATGGAATATCGCCAAAATATTTAACCAATTGAAAGTAATAATAGGCTCTCAAAAATCGGACTTCTGCGAGTAATTGAGTCTTACCAGAAAAGGAAACATTGTCTTTATTCTCCATAATGTAATTTGCTCTCGTCACTCCAGCATAATTCCATCTCAGAACGTTTCTTAATTCAATATTTACACCTCCATGATTCATCTCATCAATATCATGAAGACCTTTTGAATCAACGACACTTTCTCCACCCGCAATAGAATTGTCTGAAGCTATTTCCCCAATCCAAATATTGATAAATGAACCTTGCAATAGATCATATGCACCTACAAGAGCAGTATGATAGTGTTCTTCTTCGGTAAAGTAGTTTTCTGCATCTTGACTATACAGCGGATCGGTTTCTAAATATTTTTTACATCCTACTGTTAGAATAGAAGCAAATGCTACGAACGTTAAAATCTTTAATGTTTTCATATTTATTAAAATCTGAAATTAGTACCTAACATGAAAGTTCTTGCCTGAGGATAAAACCCATAATCAACTCCAGCTGATAATGCCCCACCTGATGATCCAAATTCAGGATCGTACCCTCTGTATCTAGTTAAAGTAATAACATTGTTTACTGAACCGTATACTCTAATAGACCTCATTTTTATTTTCTTAATAAACTTTGAATCGAAAGTATATCCTAATTGAATGTTTCTAAGTCTTACAAAATTTCCAGACTCTACATAATAGTCAGAAAATTCTGAATTTCTGTTTGATTCTGATGTCACCCTTGGTACTTCTTCTGAAGACCCATCGCCGACCCAACGATCAATCACATAAGCTTGCTGATTCGCATAGGGTTGAAGACGCTCATAATTTCGAATAATTTCCTGTCCTATAGCGGAAAATATATTCGCTGAAACATCAAAATTTTTGTAGGTGGCATTTAGGTTTAAACCAAAAGTGAAATCTGGAATAGGGGAGCCTATTTCCTTTTTATCACTATCATCATTAAAATTGATAACACCATCTCCATTTTGATCAACATATATCAAATCACCAGGTTGAGCACCTGGTTGAACAACATCCGCATTGTCAATTTGTTCTTGATTTTGGTAGATACCATCTGTTTCAAGTCCGTGATAGTATCCTATAGCATATCCTTCTTGAAAACGAGTTGCAACATTTCCTCCGACTCCAAATTGTGCTCCTGGTATAAATTCAACGCCTTCTGGAACTTTAGTTACTTTATTATTTAAATAAGTAGAATTAAATTGCCCCCCGATAATGAATTCTTTAGACCTATCAGTTGTATAGCCTACCTCTAATTCAATACCTTTATTTGATACATCACCAGCGTTAATGAATGGTGGATATCCCCCTGGTCCATATGTGCCCAATACAGCGGATACATCAGGTTGGAATAGTAAATCTTTTGTGTTTTTCAAAAAGAAGTTAGTGGTAACATCCCATTTTTCCCAAAGTTCTAAATCGAACCCAATGTTAAGCTGTCTAGTTGTTTCCCATTTTAAATCAGGATTACCAGCTCTACCAACTGCAACTCCTTGAGTAATTATGTCATTAAAGACATATACACCTTCTCCATTAAGATCAGCACGATATGCAAAGTTTTGAATCTGGTCGTTTCCAGAAACACCAAAACTAGTTCTCATTTTTCCGAACGTTATGACATTTGACCCAAAAAACGCCTCATCAGAAAAAATCCATGCCCCGCTTATTGCTGGAAACATTCCGTACTTATTATTAGGTCCAAATTTCGTAGAACCATCTCTTCTTAAAATACCAGACACCAGATACCTATGCTGATAACCATATTCTAATCTCAAGAAAGAAGAAAGTAAACGTTCTTCATATTGAAAAGAACCAGTATTGTTTAAAATTCCACCATCGGCTTGGTTCGCAGAAATATCCGCAAAATCGACAGAGTTACCTGGGATATTGAATGCTGTACCGCTTAATTGGTCTCCAGTTCTTCTGAAAATTGAAGCCCCCGCTGTTCCTTTAAATTGATGTTTTTTATTAAAAGTTCGATCGTAATTCAAAAAAGATTCTCCAGAAAGATCAACATAGGTAGTTTTTGCTTCGTAAACACTGGCTCCTCTTTCTAAAAAAGCACTATCACCATTTGCAACTAGTGTAGGATCAAGGTTTTCATTAAGTGCTGTGTTTTGCGCTTTACCTGGTCCATACCAAGTCAATGGAGAAAAAGTTTTTGCGTCAACCAACGCGAAATTGTAATTAAATCGATTGGTAAAAGTGAAGTATTTATTGACTTTATAGGCAAGTTCTTCTTTACCAACAAATTTATTTACCACAGCTTGATTGTGGGTATTCTCCATTTGTGCTAGAGGATTGATAATGTCACTGACTTCTTCTAAATAGGAATATTTTCCATCTGAAGTTTCTACAGGTTTTGTAGGTGAGGCATTTATAGTATTGTATAATACTGAGCCAATTCCATTTTCCGGTAAAGCTTTTCTTTTTTCTTGGGTGTATAGGAAAACACTAGTTAATTTAAATTTTTTATCGAGTTCAGTGACGAAATTTAACCGGGCGTTGTAGCGTTCAAAATTTGATTTTTTTCCACCTATAATCCCATCTTGATTATAATAAGAACCGCCTATGGAGTATGAATTTTTCTTTGAGCCTCCTGTAATTGAAATGTTATGACTATGCATCCATGCGGTTTGAAACACTTGGTCTTGCCAATCAGTTCCATCACCAAGGTCCGTATTATTAAAAGGTAGCTCCTCACCGGCGCTGCCGAATGTTTCGTTTTTAATAACGGCATATTCCTCTGCATTCAATAGATTTAACCTTCTAGCGGTTTGCTGTATTCCAGCGTAAGAATTAATCTCAATTTTAGTAGGAGTATTAATCGTTCCTTTTTTTGTTTCAATAATTATGACTCCATTTGCAGCGCGAACTCCATAGATACTTGCCGTAGCATCCTTTAATATATTGATAGACTCTATATCAGAAGGGTTAAGAGCATTTAAACCTTCTGAATCATATACAATACCATCTACTAATATAAGTGGATCGTTATCCCCGAAAGTAGAAAGGCCTCTAATTCTAATACTTGAAGATCCACCGGGAGAACCAGAATTGGTGTTAATGTTTACTCCAGAAACTTGACCTTGAAGTGCTTGATCCATTCTAGGAATATTTAGTTTCTCAATAGCTTTCCCTTCTACTTTTGATGTTGCCCCTGTAACTTCCTTTTTGGTAGTTGTTCCATATCCTACGACCACGACTTCCTCTAATTCACTTGCGCTAGAAATGAAACTAACATCAATTTTGGATCGACCAGCAATTGGGATTTCTTGGGTTTCAAATCCAATAAATGAAAACACCAGTATAGACGTGTTTATATCATTCACAGAAATTTCAAAATTCCCATCCAAGTCGGTCGAAACTCCGTTGGTCGAACCTTTTTCTACAACTGTTGCACCTGGAACTGTTTCTCCTTGATCGTCCTTAACAACACCTTTAATTTTTGAGTTTTGCGCATAAACGTTACAGCTCAATAACAAGATAATTAAACATGCGAAAGCTTGTGACAAGAATTCTTTTTTGTGTAAATTTAGTTCCAGCATACTTATAGTTATTTTTACTATTACCCTTGCAATGTTAATTTATTTTAACCAGAATTCAAAAAAAATAGCGATCATACTTGAATTCTATAATTATTTTAATGAAAATAAGCTTAATAAAAGGAGCAAGTGATTCTAATAATTCACTTCATTTGTGATTACCAATTTATTTGCATCAATTGCATTTAAGAACATTAGTTTGATTCTATGGAAGAAAAAAAGGAGAATTCATTAGAGAAAGTGTTAGGACATCAGTTCAGTGCATTTTATAAAATATCAATTGATAAGTTTTTTCAATTTGCATTATCAGTTGATTGCGTTATTTTAGGCTATAATGAAGAGTCTCTTAATTTATTGGTCATAGAAAGGGGAGCACAACCTCATATTGGGAAAATGGCTTTACCGGGCGATTTGGTTTATCCAAGTGAAGATATGGATTTGGCTGCTGGAAGGGTGTTAAATGAGCTTACTGATCTCGAGGATGTTAATATGACTCAATTTCATAGTTACGGTCAAGTTGATAGACATCCAATTGGTCGAGTTATTACTGTTGGATACTATTCATTGATTAGCGTAGATCAATTCGAGCCATTAGCAAGTTCATGGGCAGATAATGTTTCGTGGTTGAACGTAAAAAAATTACCAAAATTGGCTTTCGATCACAATGAAATTGTACAAGAAGCACTGAGATCGCTTAAAGAACGAGTACGTCTTCAACCAATCGGTTTTGAATTATTACCTAAAGAATTTACTTTGGGACAAATGCAAAATTTATATGAAACTGTTCTGGAAGTTAAGTTTGATAAAGCAAATTTCCGTAAAAAGATTCTAGGTATGGGTCTTCTAGAAGAAACGGGTAAACTGCAAAGTGATGTTCCTCATAGGCCAGGTAAATTGTACTCGTTTAACAAAAAAGCTTACGAGTCGCTTCTCCAAACGGGGTATACTTTTGAGCTTTAATTACGTTGATTGCGTTATTTATTAGGTTCGTTTCCATTTGATAAAGACTGTTGCTTACAAAAGTAAATTTCGGGAAATTTTAGTTTCTTATTTTGCTTATGGTATATTAAACCATAAGTATTTTTATATTTGAGTTGTGAAAAATATAAAAGTGACAGAAAAATTTGAACTTATTATTTTTGGTGGCGATGGAGATTTATCCTACCGAAAAATATATCCAGCTCTATATTATCGACTAAAGGAAGGTCAGATTTCCGATGACGTTCGGATTCTTGCTGTTTCGAGAAAGTCATACGATTTAGCAAAATTTCGTGAAAAGTTAAGATCTGAGATTTTATTTTATGAAAAAGGAGCAGATTTAGAAATTGTTGAGAAGTTAATTGGAATGATAACTTCGAGTCAAATAGATGCGGATAATCAAGTCGAGTGCGACGCAACAAGTACTTGGTTTACCAATTCAACTGAGAAAGTTAGGGTTTTCTATTTAGCAACTCCTGCCGCTGTGTTTGGCTCAATTTCAAAGTATCTGCATAGTAAAAACTATATCAATGAAAATTCTAGAGTAGTTTTGGAAAAGCCTCTAGGAAAGGATTTGAAAAGTTCGGAGCAGATTAATGATGAGGTTGCGACATATTTCAAAGAAGAACAGATTTATAGAATTGATCATTATTTAGGTAAAGAGACTGTTCAAAATTTAATGGTTCTGCGATTTGCGAACAATATTTTCGAGAGTTCATGGAATGCTAAGGACATTGATAACGTTCAAATAACTGTTGCTGAATCAATCGGCGTAGGAACAAGAGGAGCTTTTTATGATCAATATGGGGCTTTGCGTGATATGGTTCAAAACCATTTACTTCAATTGCTTTGTCTAATTGCGATGGAGCCACCAGTAAACCTGGAAGCTGATGAAGTTCGAGATGAAAAGTTGAAAGTGCTTAAAGCACTTCGTTTTTATACTCCAGAAACAATTGAAGCAAATTCTATAAGGGGTCAATACACAAGAGGAGGTACAGATAAAGACCCATTGCCTTCATATTTGGAGGATATTGAAAAGTTCAGTTCCAAAACGGAGACATTTGTTGCATTGAAGGCTAATATTGATAATTGGCGTTGGGGTGGAGTGCCGTTTTATTTGAGAACAGGTAAAAGAATGCCTCATCGATACTCAGAAATTATAATCAACTTTAAGAAAGTTCCCCATAATATATTTATGGATAAAAAGAATGTTGAGAGCAACAGGTTAACTGTTCGATTGCAACCAGATGAAAAAATTGAATTACTTCAAATGGTAAAAATTCCAGGACCAGGAGGCTATAGATACAAACCTTATGCTTTAGAACTGGATTATGCTGATCATTTTGAACATAGATTTCCTGATGCATATGAACGATTGTTAATGGATGTAGTTAGAGGAAATCAAACCCTATTTATGCGAAGGGATGAAGTGAAAGCTTCGTGGAAATGGGTAGAATCGATTACTAAAAACTGGGAAGTTAAAAACACTTCAAATGTCTTGTATGAAGCTGACTCTTGGGGGCCAGGTAAACATGTATTAGAGGAAGGGCATGATTGGGCAAAATCTCACCATGTTAAAAGACTTGAGGAAAAGGAACAGGGTGAATGATGGAAACTGTAATTGGTGAGAGAGCAACGATAGATGGTGAACTAAAGGAGGCTATAATTAGTTCCTTAAAAGATGAAATTCGGCAATTCGGATTTGCGTCAATATTAGTTTCTGGAGGTTCTACTCCAAAAGGATTATTTAATCTACTTTCAAATGAACCTTTGGAGTGGTCTAGAATTACAGTTTCTATTGTTGACGAACGATTTTTACCAAATGGACATGCAGATCAAAATGCAGAGTTGATAAAAGAGCATCTTCTAATTAATGAAGCGGCAATAGCGAATTTTATTCCATTAGTCATTGATCCAAGTGATCCAGTTAATAATTTGAAACTAGTGACCACTGAACTTCAGAAAATTAAAAGACCCTTTACTGTTGTTGTTTTAGGAATGGGTTCCGATGGTCACACCGCATCACTGTTTCCTGATTCACCAATGTTGGACGAAGCTATGGACTTAAATTGTCAAAATATTTTGTTAAATGTGAGAACTCCTAGTTCGCCTTATTCTAGAATCACTTTTAGCAGAAAAGAAATTTTAAATTCTAAGAATTTGTATTTGCATTGTTACGGTCAAGAAAAAAAAGAAATCTTAAATAGTATTTTAGCATCAATTCATCAAGACAGATATCCAATTTCAGGCTTTGTAAATCAAAAAGAAAATCCATTGAATATTTATTGGGCAATGTAAATTATGAACGAAACAATAGAAAGAATTACCGAACGTATTAAAAAACGTTCATTGAAATCAAGAGCAGAATATCTGAATTTGATGAATAATAGCGCGCAAAATACTGTTACAAGAAGTGGACTTGCATGTGGCAATCTTGCTCATGCTTTTGCTGCTTGTAATGATGATGATAAAATGGAATTGAGTGAAAATACTTCTTCAAATTTGGCTATTATCACCTCCTATAATGATATGCTAAGTGCTCACAAAACTTATGAAGATTATCCACCAAAACTAAAGTCCTACGCTAATAAATATGGGTCTGTAGCTCAAGTAGCATCAGGCGTTCCAGCTATGTGTGATGGAGTTACTCAAGGGCAAGCCGGAATGGAGTTGTCATTATTCAGTAGAGATATAATTGCATTGTCTACCGCCATTGGCCTTTCCCATCAAATGTTTGATGGAGGTATGTGCTTAGGTATCTGCGATAAAATAGTTCCCGGAATGTTGATAGGGTCTTTAAGATTTGGGCATTTGCCATTTGCTTTTATTCCAGGTGGTCCAATGGAATCAGGAATAACTAATGAAGAAAAGGCTAAGGCAAGAACAGAATATGCTGAAGGTAAAATTGGCAGAAAAGAGCTTTTGGCTTCAGAATCAGCTTCTTACCACTCTGCTGGAACTTGCACATTCTATGGGACTGCTAATAGCAATCAAATGTTAATGGAAATCATGGGAATTCATTTACCCGGTTCTTCGTTTGTAAACCCAGGAACTCCTCTTCGAGACGCACTCAATGAATTTGCTGTAAAGCGACTTACTCAAATAACTGCTCAATCTAAAGACTATACTCCTTTGCACAAAGTTGTTTCTGAGGAGTGTATCGTAAACGCTTTGGTAGGACTAGTAGCGACTGGAGGTTCAACGAATCATACGATACACCTTATAGCGATAGCTAGAGCTGCAGGTATAATTATAGACTGGAACGATTTTAATGACGTTTCTGAGGTTGTGCCTTCTATCACCAGAGTTTATCCTAATGGTTCCGCAGATATTAACCATTTTCAAGCATGTGGTGGAATGGGATTTCTTATGAAAACACTAATTGAAGGGGGATATTTAAATGAAAATGTGAGCACTCTTATGGGAAGAGGACTTAGTTATTATACCAAGGAGCCATTCTTAAATGATGGAAAGTTGGAATGGAAAGATGCACCTTCTGAGTCACTTGATGAAACGGTTTTAAGAAGTACCTCAAATCCATTTGCACCTAATGGTGGATTGAGATTACTAGAAGGGAATTTAGGAAGAGCAGTAATAAAAATATCTGCGGTAAAAGAACAGCACCAAATTGTGCAAGCAGAAGCAGAGGTTTTCGAAGATCAAGATGATGTTCTTAAGGCTTTTACTGAGAAAAAGCTGAATAAGGATGTTGTAGTCGTTGTGCGAAATCAGTCTGCTACCGAAAATGGAATGCCTGAACTTCATAAGTTGACTCCAACTCTGAGTATACTGCAACAAAATGGATTTAAAGTTGCGTTGGTGACGGACGGAAGAATGTCTGGAGCCTCAGGTAAAGTTCCTGCAGCAATTCATCTTTCTTCAAAGAATGGCAGTAATGCGTTAATTAATAAGTTACAATCTGGCGATCCTATTCTTCTAAATGCTAAGACAGGTGTTTTGAGTTGTTTGAATGCGGATGAAGTTATAGTAAGAGAAAATTCAGCGCAACCTCCAGGAGATGGACAGGGCGTTGGTCGTGAATTATTTGAGCGATTAAGGCCTCTCGTTTCAGAAAGTGAAAACGGAGCTTCATTCATTATTTGATATGAAAAATAAGATTAGAAATATATTACAACTTAACCCATTGATACCGGTGGTTACATTTCAAGAAAATGATAACCCTATCGAATTCATGGAATATCTGCTAAGTCAAAATGTTAACTGTATAGAAATTACTCTTCGGACAAAAAGTGGGTTTGCTGCAATAGAAAGTATTAAAAGAGAGTTTTCCACAGTTATTGTTGGTGCGGGCACTGTAATTAATAGTGAGCAAATTGGTAAATTATCGGACCATGGAGTTGATTTTATAGTGAGTCCTGGTTCTACTGAAAAGTTAATTAATGACTTTATAAAGTGTGATATCCCCTTTATTAATGGTGTGAGTACTGCAAGTGAAATTATGCGCGCAAAAGAACTGGGATTAGATACGTTAAAGTTCTTTCCAGCACATTTATTTGGAGGTATAGCTGCAGTAAAAATGTACGGTCAATTGTTTCCAGAGATTGCTTTTTGTCCTACAGGTGGAATAAGTTCTGAAACTAGTAAAGATTATCTGAAACTGTCTAACGTATTGTCCGTTGGTGGGTCATGGTTTCAAAAGGATTTTAAAAATAAAAAAATTAAGTAAAAAATATGATTGCAATTGCTGAAAGCGGTTCAACTAAGTGCGAGTGGGTTATTATTAAGGAAGACTCAAATGAAGTTGCTAGAATTAGAACTCAAGGGTTTAATCCGTACTTTCATTCTAGTGAACTTGTAAAAAGTAAACTTTTAGATAATGAGGAGTTTTCTCCTTTTCTTGGAGAAATCAAGGATGTACATTTCTATGGAGCTGGTTGCTCAAGTTTAGAATTGAATTCAATTATCGAAAACGGTCTTAGCCAAGTTTTTTCTAATGCACGGATTAACGTAGATCATGATCTGCTTGCATGTGCCTACTCCCTGTATGAAGGAAAACCTATGGTTTCTTGTATTCTTGGGACGGGTTCTAATTCATGTTACTATGACGGATTACATCTAAAACAAATAAATTCTGCTCTTGGGTTTATTATTGGAGATGAAGGTGGAGGAGCATATTTTGGAAAGCAATTGCTCAGCGATTATTTCTACAGAAAGTTGCCACTAGAAGTATATGAAGATTTTAAAAAGACGTACAATTTAGATTGGGAAACCGCTCGAAAAAAAATCTATTCGAATGTTTTTGCTAATGTTTATTTGGCTTCATTTATGCCATTTATAGCAAAACATAAGGACAACTATTTTGTTAAAGAAATGATTAAAAATGGGTTCGCAAAATTTATTGATGTTCATGTTATGAGCTATCCAGTGAATTCATCAGTTCAAATAGGATTTGTAGGCTCAATTGCTTCAATCTTTGAGGATATTCTTAAAAAAGAATTGCGAAAAAGAGAATTGGAGTTATATAAAATTGTTCGCAGTCCAATTGATGAACTCGTGCAACATCACTTGAAAAAATTTGAAAGTGATAAAGAATTAGATAATAATAATAATAATAATAATAATTCAATTCAAGTTCATTAATGACTGCTTTATCAAAATGGAAAAGTCAAGCCTTTCAATTATGGTTTATGTGGTTGGTTTGCTCTATTTTGGTAATTGGGATAGCTTCTTGTTCGCAAAAAGAAAGTAAAGGACTTAATGCGTCTCAAATATTAGGAAACCATGAATATCCTGCGGTTTGTTACGGAGGATACCGTGAAAACACCCGCAATGTTGAGCCGTCGAATGAACAATTGAAAGAAGATTTAAGGATTCTATCAGCTCTAGGAATCAAAATTTTTAGAACCTATCAAGCAGCTGAATTTCCTCAGGCTGAAAATCTGTTAAAAGCTATTTCAGAATTAAAAAAGGAAAACTCGGAATTTGAAATGTATGTGATGCTTGGAGCATGGATTGAGTGTGAAAAAGCTTGGACCGAGAACCCTGATCACTCTCAAGAAAATTTTAATAAAAATAGAAATGAAGTTAGAACGGCTATCCGTCTAGCAAATTATTATCCAGATATAGTAAAGGTGATTGCTGTTGGAAATGAATCTATGGTGCATTGGGCCGAAAGTTATTATGTATATCCTGATGTTGTTTTAAGGTGGGTAAATCTGGTTCAGTCGTTTAAAGAGAAAGGTAAATTGTCACAAAATATTTGGGTAACAAGTTCAGATAATTTCGCATCCTGGGGTGGAGGTGATTCTTCTTATTATAACTCAGATTTGCTGAAATTAATTGAAGCTGTCGATTATGTTTCTATACACACATACCCTTTTCATGATACACATTATAATTCCGAATTTTGGATTCAACCTTCGAGTAATGATTCATTAGACAAACTAGCGCAAATCGACTTTGGAGTTATAAAAGCAATAGAATATGCTCGAAATCAATTTGTATCTGTTCAGTCATTTTTGCAAGAAAATGATTTGAAAAAACCAATTCACATAGGAGAAACAGGATGGGCCTCTGTCTCAACTGATAATTATGGTTATAGAGGTTCTAATGCTGCCGATGAATACAAACAAAGGGAATACTATCGGGGAATGAAGGAATGGACTGATTCATTAGGAGTAAGTTGCTTTTTTTTCGAAGCTTTTGACGAACCATGGAAAGATGCCAAGAATACTAGTGGTTCAGAAAATCATTTTGGGTGGATTGACATAGAAAGTAAAGCGAAATATATTTTGTGGGACCAAATTGAAGAAGGAAAGTTAAACGGTCTTAAACGGAATGGTAAAAAAATCCTTAAAAGCTACAATGGAAACCTTGACTCTATGATGCGTTATTGTTTAAGTCCACCTATTGAAGTTATAGAAAACGAAATATTATGAAACAAAAAAACAGAATTTTAGTTCAAATCGCTTTGATTGTTGCCCTTGGCGGTCTATTAATGGGTTTCGATGCTTCAGTAATATCAGGTGTGATTCAGTTTATTGAGGTGGAATTTGCACTTACAAAACTAGAATTAGGCTGGGCCGTAGCTTCACTTACTCTTACTGCAACTTTAGCGATGATGGTTGCTGGACCTTTGAGTGATCGATATGGAAGAAGGGCTATACTGCGATATGCGGCCATTTTATATACTCTTTCGGCAATTGGGTCCGCTTTGGCACCTTCATTTATTTGGCTAGTTGTAGCTCGAATGGTTGGCGGTTTTGGTGTTGGAGCCTCTCTCATATTGGCCCCCATGTATATTGCTGAAATGGCACCGCCTAGAATTAGAGGTAGACTAGTATCATATAATCAATTGAACATCGTAATTGGAATATCCTTAGCATTTTTTACCAATTACCTTATTCTTCAATTTGCAAAATCAGATGCTAGCTGGGCCCAATCTCTTGGTTTTAATCAATACAATTGGCGTTGGATGCTTGGTCTTGAAGCTATACCTGCTATTCTCTATTACTTAGGTTTATTTTTTGTTCCAAAGAGCCCACGTTGGTTAATTCTGAAAGGAGAATTTGAAAAAGCAAAAGAAGTAATGTCTCGCTTTAATTCTGAAAAGGACACTGAAGAAGTTATTGCTCAAATGATTGAAAAGAATAACAATTCCGAAGTTAAAAAAGAAGGTAAAATTTCAGATTTATTTAAACCCGCAATGCGCCTTGTTTTAACTATTGGCATTGTGGTGGCAGTACTTCAGCAAATAACTGGAATCAATTCTGTGTTTTTCTATGCTCCAATGATTTTTGAACAATCAGGAATAGGAACGGATGCTTCTTTTATGCAGGCTATTTTAGTTGGTATTGTAAATCTAGTTTTCACGTTATTAGCTATGTACTTTATCGATAAGCTGGGACGTAAACCTTTGTTAAGTGTTGGAGTTGCGGGTATTGCACTTTCTATGTTTTTATTGGCTTTCGAATTTAATTCGGCAACCTACCAACTTACGCCAGAAAAAATGTATCAATTATCTTCAAAAATGGAAATTGGTGCATTAGAATCATTGAACAATATTACTTATGAATCTGAAAGTGAATTTAAAGTTGCGCTTATTGATAATCTAGGCAAAGAAGAATTTGAAGCGAATAAAGAAGTGTTATTGAAAACCGCAGTTTCCATGAATTCGATGCTAATATTATTTGCGATTTTAGGATTTGTAGCCTCCTTCGCATTTTCTATCGGGCCTGTTATGTGGGTGTTATTTTCTGAGTTATTTCCAAATTACATAAGAGGCATCGCCATTTCATTTGTCGGTTTAATCAATTCGGGAGTTAGCTTCATTGTTCAGTGGGTATTCCCGTGGGAGTTAGAGGTTCTCGGAAGTGATGTGACTTTTTTGATTTATGGAATATTTGCAGCGGTGGGGTTTGTGTTTATTCTCAAGGTAATACCTGAAACAAAAGGTAAATCATTAGAAGAAATTGAGGCTCAGCTTGTAAAATAGATAATTATGAAAGAAATAATTTTCGGGTCAATTGTTTGGCTTGCTATGGTCGGTTGCAATACGAATAAAGCGCTTGAGATTGATGTTCAAAATGAAGATCTTTCAGAGAAAAGAATTGTAGTTGTGTTTGATAGTTCCAATCTTAAGAGTGAAACTCAAAATTTCATAGCAACTATTCACATAACCGGAAGATATAAGATTTGTGTTTTTGGCTCCAAAGGAAGAGGTGAATTATGGATCGAAGATTATATTGATAATAAGGATCAGCGGGAGTATAATGTTACAGGAAGTTTGAAAATAGAGGAAAATTCATCAGATTGTATTGACGGTTCGCCTTTAGCAACCGGAGAACATAAAATGCGATTACACAAATCAATCAATGTACAAATTGATAGTTTGGTATTAGAATTAATTCAAACTATTCAGGTTACAAAAGACACTCTAATTCAAAATACTCAAGGAGAAAAATGGGAATTGGTATGGTCCGATGAATTTGAAAGTACAGGCCTACCAGATACTACCAAATGGTCCTATAATATTGGAAATTGGGGTTGGGGGAATAATGAACTGCAGTACTATACTACCGATAAATTAGAAAACGCTAAAATTGAAGATGGAAATCTTGTAATAACGGCAATCAAAGATCTTAAAGATTCAACATGGACTTCTGCAAGATTGACTACACAGGGAAAGGTTGCATTTAAATATGGGAAAGTAGAGTTTAGAGCAAAAGTGCCTTTAGCTCGTGGCACCTGGGCAGCTGGTTGGTTACTTGGAGATGCCTATCGGGACGAAATTTCTTGGCCGTATTGTGGTGAAATTGATGTTCTTGAGTGTGTCGGTTATGAAATAAATGATACTACAGAAAAAGGAATAAATCATGCAACTTGTCACACTAGAGCTTATTACTTCAAGCAGAATAATCAAATTGGAAGCGAGATAGAGATGGATAGTATGAATATGAAATTTCATATCTATTCTGTAGAATGGTATCCAAATGAAATCAAGGGTTTTGTAGATGGAGTTCATTATTATACTTATGATAAAAACGCAAATGACCAAGAATGGCCATTTCACCAGTCACAGAATATTATTCTAAACTTAGCTATTGGCGGTGGCTGGGGAGGTCTAAAAGGTGTTGATCAATCTATGGTTAGTCAAGAGTATATTATTGATTACGTAAGAGTTTTTGAAAAAAGATAGTCTTGATCTTTAGATTATTACTCATATCCTTTACGCTCATTGCATGCAATTCGAAGCCTGATCAAGATTTAGATATTCGAATATTTCAAACGAGCGCCAGTGGAGACAAGCTGACTGAGAAAAGTTTGTCCAAATTGGAAAACAAGCCGGAACATATTATTCAAATAAATCCAAATAAAAAATTTCAAGTCATAACAGGTATAGGTGCAGCTTTTACTGAATCTTCAGCATCTATTCTAAATCAATTGAGTAAAGCCAACAGGGATAAAATAATGAATGCCTATTTTTCAGATACTGGTGCTAATTATTCCTTGACTAGAACTCATATAAATTCCTGTGACTTTTCTCTGAGCAGCTACTCTTACGATTCTGTAGCAAATGATACCCAACTGATTTATTTCGACCTCTCTCGAGATAAGAACTACCTGATTCCAATGATAAAAGAGGCCCAAGCTATTTCTAAAGAAGGGTTTAAAATCATTTCTTCTCCATGGACGGCGCCACCTTGGATGAAGGATAATAACAAATGGAAAGGAGGGAAGTTACTTCCTGTATATTATCCAACTTGGGCAAATTATTTGGTAAAGTATATTGATGAATATAAAAAAGTAGGAATACCAATTTGGGCTTTAACAATAGAAAATGAACCACTAGGAAATGGAGGGAATTGGGAAAGCATGCACTATACACCTCAAGAAATGGCCAGTTTTATAAAAAGCCATTTGGGCCCAACCTTAGAGAAGAATAAGCTAGAAACTGAATTGTTGGTTTATGATCAAAATAGAGGAGAAGAATTAAATGTGTGGTCTTCAATTTTATTAACAGATAGTATTTTAGAACCATATATTTACGGAACAGCAGTTCATTGGTATTCTAGCACAGTTGATTGGTTTCCGCAGTCTTTGCAGCAAACACATGCATATGCACCACAAAAACATATTATTCAAACAGAGGGCTGTATTGATGCAGAAATTCCTAAGTGGAAAAACGATGAGTGGTACTGGAAAAAAGAAGCAACTGATTGGGGTTGGGATTGGGCAACTGAAGAAGATAAACCAAATCACCCTAAATATGTTCCTACATACAGGTATGCCCGCGATATAATAGGTTGTATGAATAACTGGGTAGAAGGTTGGGTAGATTGGAATATGGTTTTGGATAGGAAAGGAGGTCCAAATTGGGCAAAAAATTGGTGCATAGCTCCAGTAATAGCCGATCCAGAAAAAGATGAAGTTTATTTTACGCCTTTGTATTATGTAATGGCTCATTTTAGCAAATATTTCCGACCTAATTCAATAAGAGTAGAAAGTATTTCAACTTCAAACGACATTTTGGTTACCGCTGTTGAAAATTCTGATGGAAGTATAGCTGTTGCTGTTTTAAATGAACAGAATGATCCACTTGCTTTCAATTTAAAAATAGGATCACAGTCTCAGATAATAGAAATTGAAGGGAGGGCTTTACAAACTATTGTAGTTAAGGGAAAATCAATACTGAAAAAAGCAAATTAGAATGGAGGAGTTAAACCCAGAAATAGTAGGTGAATACACTACACTGAATGACGGAGAATACTTTGTAATCAGAAACTTTAATAAAATGCGTGCGTTTTTCATGACGGTTGTAAGTGCAAATAACCATTGGATGTTTATATCGAGCAATGGCGCTCTAACGGCTGGAAGAATTAACCCCGATAGCGCATTTTTCCCATATTATACAGATGATAAAATAACGGATTCCGCAGGAATTACGGGCTCAAAAACTATCATTCGCGTGCAAACAGAAGATGGTATTAAAGTATGGCAGCCCTTTAATGGTCAACTAGAAGGTTTTTATAATACAACCAGCAACTTATACAAAAACAGAGAAGGTAACAAACTAGTTTTTGAAGAAGTGAATCACGACTTAGATTTAATTTTTCGATATTCTTGGTCTTTTTCGGAGAAGTATGGAATCGTAAAAAAGTCCGAATTAATCAATATTGGAAAAGATGACCACAGTATAAACCTATTAGATGGAATTCAAAATATTCTTCCATTTGGTATAACGCAGGCATTACAAAATGAACGAAGTACATTAGCTGATGCCTATAAAACAGCAGTTTGGGATGACTCCAAAAAGTTAGGAATTTATTCTTTGAGTTCAATGGTCGTTGATAAAGCGGAGCCAAGTGAAGCACTGAAAGCAACTACGGTTTGGACAAATGGAATTGACTGTAAAAATATTTTGCTTTCATCGGTTCAAGTAGCTGAATTTAATAGATCAGGAAAAATTGAGTCTGAGTGTATCGTAAAGGCTGAGAAAGGTGCATTTTTCGTTAATTCTGAATTTATTTTAAAATCAAAAGAAAACAAAGAATGGTCTTTAATTGGAGAGGTAAACCAGTCTTCAAGTGATTTGGCTAAGCTTTCGAATTTAATTTCTAATAATTCAAAAATTGAGCGTGAATTAGAAGATGATATATGGAAAAACAAACAAGATCTTAGAAAAAAAATAGGACTAAGTGATGGTATTCAATTATCAAAAGACAGATTAGGAACAGGCCGCCATTTTTCTAACGTATTGTTTAACATTATGCGTGGTGGAACTTATGAGGATGAATATCAGATAGATACTCAAGATTTATCGGAGCATATTGCTGTAATGAACAAGACAGCTCATGCTGAGCTTCAGCCAATATTAACTGAGCTACCAGATTTTATTTCTTATCACCAATTGCGTTATTTTTTACAGGCTTCTAAGCACAAGGGAATAATGCGTTATTACTTGGAATATCTTCCTCTTTCCTTTAGCAGAAGACACGGAGATCCGAGCAGGCCATGGAATTATTTTAGTATAAAACTAAAGGATGAAAAAGGAAAAGGAGTAAAAAATTACGAAGGGAATTGGCGTGATATTTTTCAGAATTGGGAAGCGCTTGCATACAGTTATCCAGAATATGCACTTGGAATGATTTCCAAATTTGTAAATGCCTCTAGTATAGATGGGTATAATCCTTACCGAATTACAAAAGACGGAATAGATTGGGAGGTCGTAGATCCTGCTGATCCTTGGTCGCATATTGGATATTGGGGAGATCATCAGGTGATCTACTTAACCAAGCTTTTAGAGTTTTCAGATAATTTCCATCCCATTAGATTAAGGAAATTATTAAATCAACCCATTTTCTCTTATGCTAATGTACCATATCGAATTAAAGGATATGATGCGATTGTAAACGATGCGAAACACACTATAAATTTCGATTTTGAAGTAGAGAAGTCCATCAAAAAGCAAGTCGAAAAATTAGGTTCAGATGGCAAGCTGGTTCATAATTCTGCAGGAAATATCGTTCTGGTAAATTTGACTGAGAAGTTTCTGGTAATGGTACTTACCAAGCTTTACAACTTTGTTCCGGAAGGTGGAATATGGTTGAATACACAGCGGCCTGAATGGAATGATGCCAATAATGCTTTAGTTGGTAATGGGGTTTCTATGGTTACACTGTATTACTTGCACCGTCTGCTGAAATTTTCAGAGTCCTTATTTAGCAATTTAGAAAAAAGCAGTGTTTCAATTAATAAACCGGTTATTGACCTAATGGATTCAATATCTAGGTCATTTAGTGATTATAATGAGTCTCTTCTTAATGGATTTAATGATGTGGATCGAAGAAGCTTTATGGATAGTGTTGGTGTTGCAGGTGAGCATTATAGAACTACTGCTTACGGCGGTTTTACTGGTGAAAAACGTGAATTAAACTATTCTAAACTCAAAGATTTTTTAGCAACTGCGCGGAAATATTTGAGTCATTCGATTGCAATTAACAAACGAAAAGATGGGTTATTTCATTCTTATAATCTTTTAGAATTTTCCAGTGATAAGGCTAGAATTAGTCATTTGTATAAAATGCTAGAAGGTCAAGTGTCTGTTCTAAGTGCAAACTACTTATCTCCAAAAGAATCCGTTCATATTCTAGACGCTTTAAAGTCAAGCGACATGTTTCGAGCGGATCAATATAGCTATATGCTTTATCCAGATCGTGACTTGTCCTCTTTTGTGAATAAGAACAATATAAATGCTGAAGACCTGGAGAATTCAAGATTAGCTGATGCCCTGCTTTCTAATAACAATACTTCAATTATAGAAAAAGATATTAATGGGGTAGCCCATTTCAATGGCGAATTTCATAATTCGGAAGATTTAGAAAATGCGTTGGATAAATTGACTGGACCAATATGGGCGCGTCTCGTTAGAAGCGAAAAAAAGAAGTTTATTGCTCTTTTCGAGAAGGTATTTAATCACAAATCGTTTACTGGACGTTCCGGTGCATTTTATGGCTATGAAGGACTAGGAAGTATTTATTGGCACATGGTTTCTAAGTTATTGTTGGCAATTCAAGAAAACATTTATAAGCTCAATGACTCAGACAAAGGAACTGAAACGTATGGAAAGCTAGTCGAACATTATTTTGAGGTTAGAGCTGGAATTGGGATCAATAAATCTCCAAAATTGTATGGAGCATTTCCGACAGATGCATATTCGCATACTCCTAAACATACTGGAGCAAAGCAGCCTGGAATGACAGGACAAGTAAAGGAAGACATCATAAATCGTTGGGCAGAATTGGGAGTACAAGCTCATCAAGGAAGACTCTCTTACAAACCGACATTCTTAAGGAAATCAGAGTTTATCGATCAAGAAGATTCACTTTCTTGTTATTCATACTTAGGAGAAGTAATTAAGGTTATTGTTCCAGAAAATGGATTAGGATTTACTTACTGTCAAACACCTGTTGTCTACAAAATTGCAGATAACAATGATCTCAATATTTTTTATACCGATGGTAGTTCTAAAAAAGTTGAAGGCTGCACGTTGGATCTTGAGGATTCGAAAAGTGTTTTTAAGAGAAAAGGAAAAATCTTGAGAATTGAATTATCTATTAAGGAAGAAAATCTTTTGCCTTAAACAGACTAATAATGGCACTTTCTAAAAATTACAGAATATCCTTTGCGCTTATTACTGTTCTATTCTTTTTTTTAGGATTCATTACTGTGCTGGTTGACTCTTTAATTCCGCGATTACGAGAGCTTTTTGATTTAAGTTATTTTGAAGCTGGAACCGTGCAATTTGCTTTTTTCAGTGCTTATTTTGCCTTATCAATTCCGTCAAGTTACTTTTTGACAAAAATTGGATACAAGAGAGGAATTATTACTGGATTGCTCGTAATGGCTTTAGGATGTGCGTTGTTCTATCCTGCCGCAGAATATCGGTCATTTGGAATATTTATTTCTGGTTATTTTATTTTAGCTGGAGGGATGACTTTATTGCAAGTAGCTATAAATCCGTTTGTAGCCATTTTGGGTGATGAAAAATCTTCGTCAAGTAGATTAACGCTAGCGCAAGCATTCAATTCATTGGGGACCGCTATAGCGCCTGCCGTTGGAGCTTTTTTTATTCTGTCTGATACCATTAAAACTAAAGCTCAAATTGGAGATTTAACTCATTCTATGAAAGAGTCATACTTGGCTGCTGAAGCTGCAGCAGTGCAACTTCCATTTGTAACAATTGCAGCTGTTATTGCCTTGGTGGCAATTCTTTTTCTTTTTGCAAAACTACCTAAGCTGATTGAGTCGAGTGAAAGAACTTCTTATTGGGATTTATTGCAACATAAAAATTTATTGTACGGTGTACTAGGTATCTTTTTTTATGTGGGAGCAGAGGTTGCAATTGGCAGTTATTTGGTCAACTATTTATTACACATGGACTTAGTGCCTATAATAAAGAATAATGTAATGATGAAAATCATAGCTGAAGGTCTATTGAATACTGAATTGGTTCAATTGGATCAAAAAGCAATAGTTGGCGTTTTCGTTACATTTTATTGGTCTGGAGCAATGATAGGAAGATTTGTAGGAGCTTATTTAACCAAACAATTTAGTCCAGGTAAAGTGATTGGGATATTTGCTTTCTGTGCAATGGCTTTGGGGCTTATTTCTATCGCAACTGTGGGATTAACAGCCATGTGGAGTTTAATTGCAATTGGATTATTCAATTCTATTATGTTCCCAACAATTTTCAGCCTGGCAATTGGAGGTTTGGGAGTGCTTAAACCAAAAGCTTCTGGTTTGCTCTGTATGGCAATTGTTGGAGGTGCATTAATTCCACCAATGTTTGGATTCCTGGCAGATACAAGTGGTTTTAATGTTGCTCTTTTACTGGTCGTAATGTGTTACGCTTATATAGCCTTCTTTGGATTCAGAAACTATCGAACGAAAGAATTAGTGCTCTAACTCGACAAGGTTTTTAATCTTCAACGCTTTCTCGAAATGATCCAATTTATGTTTCAGTACCCACCATTCGGCAACTTCTATTAGTAGCTCTGGATTGTCATTTCGATTGGCGAAAAATGCGTAGAACGAAAGACCTACATTTTCACCTTTCTTTTCAATTTTTTCATCGCAGACTTGGATGATCTTTTCTTGAATTGATTTGCTCATAGGATTACTACAATATCTCTTTGTGACAACTTTCTAATATTGCTATTGCCCTCTCTTTAGTTTTTCCTTCAGCATAAGTTCGCAGAACAGGTTCTGTTCCTGACGGTCGAATCATTAGCCATTCGTCTTCGTTGAAATAGTACTTCCAACCATCAAGATTTTCAATTCGCTCAACTTTCCAATCCCCAAACGAAGTGTATTTGTCAACTTTACAATTCCTTACAACTTCATGCTTTTTCGCTTCAGTAAGCTTTAAATCAATGCGTTGAAAGGAGAATTCACCAACTAATTTGGTAACTTCATTCAATAATTCGGGAAGTGACTTTTTGGTTTCCATCATAGCTTGAAGTAACACCAAGCCATTCCAAATCCCATCGCGTTCAGGAATGTGACCTTTTACCGCGATTCCACCAGACTCTTCTCCGCCTACCAGTATATCTTCATTTACCATCAACCCACAAATGTGTTTGAATCCAATTGGAACAACCTCCAATTCTAAATCATGCATTTTGCAGAATTGAGTAATTTTTACTGTTGAGCTAAACCCTGTTGCAACCTTTCCTCTCCAGCCTTTGTAATTGTGTAAATAGTGGAGTAGGAGTAGAATGATATTATGAGAGTCAATATAATTCCCCTCTCCATCAAATAAGCCTATTCGATCTGCATCGCCATCATTCACCAATCCAAAATCGATACTTGGAGTTTCTTTGACATGTTTTTGGTATGCTCCTAAGTTTTTAAGAATAGGCTCCGGGTTTATTCCATAGAATGTAGGATTCCATTCGCAGCGATACAAATCGGCATCTGGAAATAATTCTCGAACAATAAACTGTCCACTGCCATACATGGCATCATAAGAGATATTAAGCCCTGAATTTCGGATAGCCTCAATGTCAAATGCTGCGTGTATATTATCTAAATACAGTTTCTTTAAATCAACTTCCTGAGCAGATTCATTGCTGAATTCTTCGAAATCATACGAGATTTCATCCGGAATCAACTCTTCAATTTCTTCAATTGATTTTGCCAAAAGTGGGCCTCCAAATGCTCCCTTTAACTTGTAACCATTGTATGTCGCAGGATTATGAGAAGCTGTTATAATTACTCCTAAACCACAGTTTAATTCTTTAGCAGCTAAACTTATTGCAGGTGTAGTGATAGGTTGGTTGTAAATTATTGCGTCAATTCCTTCGTGTAGCAACACTTTTGAAACCACATCCATAAATTGTTTTCCAGCAAAGCGACAATCAAAGCCGATCACCACTTTATGTCCAACATTATTTTGCTTTAACCATGCAGCAACGCCATAGGTAATCCGAGCTACGTTGTAATTGGTAAATTCCTTCGCGATTATGGCTCTCCAGCCGTCAGTTCCAAATTTAATTTTCATTTAATTATAGATTTTTCGTTGGTTTAAAGCTCTTTGGTATCGTTTCGCGTAATTAATATGATCTCTGTAGTTTGTAGCAAAATTGTGGTATCCAGAAAAATCCTCCTTTGCGCAGAAGTATAAATAATTGTGTTTTTGTGGATTTAGAACAGCATCAACAGAAGATATTTCAGGAATTCGAATTGGACCTGGAGGAAGACCTTTATATAGATAGGTGTTGTATGGGGAATCGATTTTTTTGTGAATGTTCAATACTCTACGAATCGAAAAATCACCTATTCCAAATATGAGTGTTGGATCCGCCTGAAGCAACATATTTTTCCTTAATCTGTTTAGATATACTCCAGCAACACGTGGTTTTTCGTCATTCATTTTCGTTTCTTCTTCAACTATGCTTGCTAAGGTAACGACCTCACTGTGAGTGAGATTAAGCTTTGTTGCTTTGTCTTTTCGTTGGTCATTCCAAAATCGTTTGAATTCTTGAGCCATACGCTTTACAAATTGCTCTGGAGTAGTGTTCCAGTATAACTGATATGTGTTCGGCACAAACAAAGCTGGAAATGTTGCTTTGTTAAAGCCGTACTTACGGATAACCTCTTTATCAGTTAAATAGTTTAGAAAAGCTAATGAATCTGCTTCGAAATGTCGGGATACTCTACCGGCCAGTTGTGCTAATGTTCTTTGATTATTAAAAGTTACTTGGACTGGCATTTGTTCGCCAGATCTGAGTCTATCAACAACTTGAGCATTACTCCAACCAGGTTCAATTTGGTATTTCCCTGGTTTCAAGAGATTAGGATAGTTCTTTTGTTGGGCGACCCAATCAAAGGTACTTGCACTTTCAAGCCAGGTTGAATCAGCTAGCGCAGTCATCAGCTTACTATAATCCCAAGTACTTTCGATGTAAAGCAATTTAATTTCATCACTCAATACTGCTGGAGCATAAATTTTTTGATAATAATTATATCCAACTAAGCCCGAAATACAGACTATGATTAGAACAATAAATAGAATTATTTTTTTCAATTATTCAAATATTTTTTGAAGCAATACTTCATGGTGCATTTCATTGCCAATTCTAATCCAGTCTTTTTTTACACCAACCGCATTAAACCCAAAATGATCAAATAGGTTTAAACTTATTTCATTATCGGTTAGCACATTGCAATATACTTGATGGCATTCTAAAATTTCTTTACAATATTCCAGTATAAGTCCAATAGCTTCTTTACCAAATCCCTTATTTCGATTGTCGCTCTTGCTAATTAGTATTCCCACGCCAACTCTTCGATGATTTGGATCAAAATCAAAAAGGTCGACACAGCCCAGAGCTTTTTTGGTTCCTAACTCTTCAATAATAAATCTAATTTGTTTTTGCGCATAAATATCTTGGACACTATTAATGTACTGCTCAAGAGCATAGCGGCTGTAAGGCTGAGTGGTGTCTGAGATCTGCCATACCTCGCTATTATTTTCCCATTCAAAAAGCAAATCGATATCTGCTGGTTCAAGCGCGCGAAGTTTTATAAGGTTACCATTGAGCATAAAACAAATTTGAAATAAAATATGGATTAACAGTTCCTAAAAGCGAATAATACTAATTTGGCTGCAATAAGAACTAGAAAATTATGAAAACTACCCCAAATAGACACAGCGAGACTCTGCAAGAGAGTGAATTGGTTTTAAACAAAGATGGCAGTGTTTATCACTTGCATTTGAAGCCAGAGCATATAGCTGATACTGTGCTTCTAGTTGGAGACCAAGGTAGGGTAGAGCAGATTTCTAACAAATTTGATACTATTGAATTTTCAATTCAAAATCGAGAATTTTGCACAACAACAGGAAGCTATAAAGGAAAACGAATTACAGCTTTATCTACAGGAATTGGCACAGATAATATCGATATAGCCATAAATGAGCTGGATGCTGCAGTTAATATTGATTTAGAAAACCGATCTATTAAAAGTGAATTGAAGTCCTTGAATTTGATTAGGATTGGCACTTGCGGAGCTTTGCAAGCTGATATTCCTGTCGATTCTTTCGCTATTTCTTCTTTCGGAATTGGTTTTGACGGACTATTAAATTTCTACACGCATTCAAAAACAGCG
>ENA-OWPI01000210-OWPI01000210.1-marine-metagenome-genome-assembly--contig:-NODE-210-length-89980-cov-11.439919_pt1 | contig 89980 bp, 65 predicted proteins | sample MGYA00238138_ERZ651775 | MGnify/ENA primary metagenome ERZ651775 (study PRJEB26906, sample SAMN06265043) | marine metagenome | isolation source: Helgoland LTER site | place: Germany:Helgoland, sampling... | reverse complement strand
GGCCGCTGCGCCGGCGGAAGCGGCGCCTGCTCCCGCCCCTGCTCCGGCAGCGGCGGCACCGGCAGCTGCGGCACCGGCGCCGGCTGCGGCGGCACCAGCACCGGCACCAGTTGTGAACACTGGACGAATCGTTGCCACGCCATACGCGAAGAAGCTCGCGAAGAAGTCGAAAATTAAGCTCGAAACAATCAAGGGTACTGGATTGAACGGTAGAATCACCGGCGAGGACGTCGAGAAGGCGGCTGGCATCGCGCCGGCGGCGAAGCCTGCTGCCGCGGCGGCAGCGGCTCCAGCTGCTGCGGCGCCGTCTGCCAAGCCGGCACCGGCGCCGTTACCGGCTCCGGCGGGTACTGCGACCCCGTTACCGCCGATGCAAAAAGCCGTGGCGAAGAACATGCTCCCGTCGTTATCGGTTCCGGTGTCTCGCGTGGCCATGCCAATCTGCACGGATAAATTAGACCAGCTCTACCAAAAATTGAAACCAAAAGGCGTGACGATGACGGCGCTGTTGTCCAAAGCCATGGGTAACGCGTTAGCGAAGCACCCGATTATGTTTGCTTCTTACCACGATGAGTCCCAATCCATCGTGTACAACGACGAGGTCAACATTGCCTGCGCGGTTGCTTTAGACGGTGGTTTGATCACGCCGGTGTTGCGAAATGTTGCCAACACGGACGTGTACGAAGTTGGGCGCCAGTGGAAGGAGTTGGTTGGCAAGGCCAAGTCTGGGAAGTTGGGGCCGGCGGATTACGCCGGCGGTAACTTTACCATCAGTAACATGGGTATGTTTGGCGTTTCCGCGTTTGACGCCATCTTGCCGCCGGGGCAAGGTGCGATCATCGCGATCGGTGCGGGTATTAAGACTGTTGTTCCGATCGATGGTATGATTGGGGTGAAGACGATGATGACTGTGAACGTCACCGCGGATCACAGACACATCAATGGGGACGTCGCGGCTGGGTTCTTGAAGACTTTGAAGGAAGTCATCGAAAACCCAGACGATTTGACCTTCTAAAGTAAAATGTTCTACTGACGAGAAAAAAGAAAGAGGGAGAGAGAGAAGGGATAGCATACGATTTAATATGACACGTTACTAAACTATAACTAAATTTATTGCATGCTTTCTATTATTCAACTATCGCTAAAAAGAAATATATCTAATGGGTTGACCCCCACGAGCATTGACACATGGGACACGTTGACTTGGAGGAAGTCGTGAACCACTTCATCAAACAATCGCCGTGATAACTATTCGAACACTGTCTGCACGTCGCTTCTGGTTTACGACCGTTACTTTTTGCAAGAACTTGGTAACAGATCGGGCACGGTTCCGCACCTTCAAAGAACTTATCCACAAACTTGGACCATTTCAAGATGGCAATCAAAATAGAACCGCGCGTCGTCGATGTCGCCGTCGTAGAAGAATCGTCCTCGATTTCGTAATTCTCTTCTTCGGCGTCGTTCAGCAAGCCACTCCCAGAGCTCAACATAGTTTTTAAACTCAAAAGCCAAAAGCGGCTTCGACGTTCGCTCACGCCAACGCGTTTGCTCTCGCGAGGTTCCGCCGGTTTCAACGGGAACGTCGCCGGGATATCGATTGAAATTTCCATGAAACTCTCGTCGATGTCGTATCGAGCTACGATTGCGGACATTTTTTCGGAATATCTCACAGATAGCGCATCCGATACATTCTCCGAGGCAAACGAGCTTCGCAAGTTTTGAAACCTTTCGGTGTCGGCAATTTCACGATCGAGAAATGCTTTGCGGAAAATGTTTTCGCAGATGAAATCGAGGTCGTTTACGAAATCTTTCTTTGCCTTCTTCCCGTCGAGTTCGCGATAGGCTGAACGCGAGATGGAAGGAAAGTGTTCGATGAAAGATCCAACGAGTGCGAGGAATACTCTGGGAGGAATATTATCCGTTATGCTTGCTTTTGAAAGCGCACCGTAACGATGTCGCAGCGGCGCAAACGCTCGAACAGTTTCGGCGTGACTCCCGTAATCGCACACAGTTATGGCTAGCTCCGATGATTCGCCTTCGTCGACGTTTTCATCTTCTGTCAAGAGCGATGCAAGCTCGTAAAACGGTGCAGAGTTTAAAACGCGGTTGAACGCGTTGGATACGATGGAACTTTTCGAGTTTATCTTCGCGATGTATTGAATTAAACGCAATTTTGCGCGTCTCGGTACTTCTACGCGACTCGACGATAACGCTCGGAAAACGAGAGACCACGCGTAATCTACGTTCGTAACACCTGAGACTTGAGATTTGACCATTTTTTCTTCGTCGTCATCGTCGTAATCATTGGCACGTGATTTGCGCCCCTCTTTTTTGAGTATTGCGACGAGATTTTCACGCAGACCATATTTTGTGAGGAACTGTTGTTCCGCCATTTCCTCCAATTCCGAGTCCATTTCGGGTTCCTCCTTCTCGCCGTAGTCGTCGTCGTCGTTATCACTCGCGGCGGCTTTTTGTAACTTTGCATCTCTGTAAAGTTTCTCAACTATTGCGTCGATTTTGTTTACATCGTTGAATGAACAATCAATGCCAAAACAGGCGGCGCGAACGACATCATCCGAGGAGAGCACGGCGAACGCGACGTACGCCGCCTCTCTTGGAGTAAAACGAATGTTGTCATCCAACAACGCGTACATTGCATTCAACGACGACGACGAGACTTCACTTTCAGGAAGCATCGTTCCTGCAAAATATTCAAAACGACGCATCGCCAACGAGCAACACATCGAGCTTGCAAAAATAGCCTCCGTACCGTCGCCCAAGATGGACGCGAGCGCCGCCGAAACTTCTCTCAAAATCGGTTCCATGATTTCTGCGCGGTCTTCGCTCTCTTCCGAATGAATGTGCTCGAAAAGCGCGGCACTGAAATTTATCAAGGGTTCTAAAGCTGTCGCGAGCAGTACTCGACGAATTCTTGGCCATTTTGCTCGCGCGAGCGATTTGGCCAAAGTTTGGCCAAATTCTCCGGATTTACTCGCAAAAGCGACCACGTCGCCGCCACTTTTTAAGGTGGCAAGATCCACATCCGTGGAAATATCCTCCATAGGATTCATTTCGTCCATGTCTGTATTGTAATACAAACCGTATTCTTCCACATCCTCGTCATCTGAAATACGAGGCGTTGCGACTGCGATTGGGAATCTCTCGATTGAAGCTAGGCAAGACGTCGCGAGTTCAAAAAGATGAAACTTTCGGTCGACGACGCGACCACCGTGAACTTCCAATTTCACTTCGTCTTCGACGACGTGCGATATTTTCCCGAGATATATCCGACTGATTCGCGCAAACGAGTCAATCCAACCAATCATGGATTCAAAAACACCCACCCAGGTCTTTTCGTCCAGCTCCGAAGATGTTTTCGCGCTCGAGAGTATCGCGAGATGAATCCTCGCGGAATCGATTTCATTCTCAATGGCGAGGTCATCGTCGGTAGATGCGTCGTGAAACTCATCCTCTTCATTTGAACCTCCGCCGAGCGTTTTAAGTCGAGCTGCTGTCGCTTTGTCGCTTTGTGCGCGCGTTTCGATGGCGATCCACACGGCGAGAGCAAACGCTCCGATTTCGTCCGCTCGCGCTCCGGTTCCGTCCGCATTTCGGACGTTGAATTCGCTGTGTTTCTGCATCGCGTTCGAAATATACGAATCGGAAACAAAATACGCAAACAATCGCGACGCTGGAAGAAACGGTTGGCTCGTAATGTTCACTGAACGATCTTTGTAGTACCTCTCGATTCTTTCGACGAGGCATCGAAGAAAGGCATCCATCCATTCTCCTCTGTGCAAAAGTTTTGGAACAACGTGTACGAGTATTCTCGTCTTTTTCGAGCACGAGTCGAACGAAAGAGCGTATTTTAGCACTGAATCATCGTGAGGATACTCACACACAGTCTCGTCGTTCTTCCAAATGAACCCGTAAGAAATGAGAATTTTCTTGCCAAGCATGAAGTCAGCCGGAGATTTCGTCGGCAAAGACACGAGTTCCCACGCGAGTTGGTCGTTCTGAGTTGCAACGAGTGCGTCGAGTACGGCATCGCGCAAATTCTCACGCTTCGCGACGGCCGAAAGAAGTCCACCATGCTTTGGCGCCAACTCCGACATCGTCGCGATGACTGTATGCGCGCTCGCGACTAAACCGTCGCTACTACCGGCGTACTTCTTCACGTAGGCATCGACAAGTTCGTGCCAGCTGCCCAGCGCAGACGCAATAGCGTGCGCAAGCTCTGCAGAATCGCTCATTTTCTCTGACATTTCCAAAAACGTGTTTGCAAAAACATCGTTCGTAACTTCAAAACATCCGCATAACACCGCGTGCGCAAACTTTGTTTGAATACTTAAGGACGTGACGTCGTCGTCTCTTGCGATTGCCTCCGCGATGTACGCTGTTAGCGGGTTTTTCAAAGCAGCGCAAGACTCAACAGTACTGTTCGCTCTCCTTACGTCGCTGTGCGAAGAGCGGAGGAAGGCATACCAGGACGAATCACCGCGAGCGAGTTCGCACAATCTCGAAAAGTCACGCGCGACACCGTCTTCTTCGTCTCCATCTTCGTCTTCGTCATCTTCATCGACGTCACTGTCTGCTTCTTCTAAAGCTACATAGTTGTCGAACACGTCTTCGTTGTTTGCGATGATGTCTTTACACCTATTCATAAACGTTACTGCGACAACTTTTTCGGCCCAAAAGTTGAGAAGCGCTTCTTCTTTCGCAATCTCTGGTGGCGGCGGCCACGAAAAGTCGCACAAAATATTTCGCGGTATAGACTGAGATGATGTTTTCTCAACAGCCAGCGACAGCGAGTTCAGCCCTTTCTTATACGCATCGACACTCAGAGCAACGCGAACGAGCGCGGTGTTACTTGCAAACGCTTTCACAAAGTCCACTTCTGCTTTAAACGCTTGGCTCGACGGCGTCGTCGACCCTCCGTTTTCACTCTCAACGACAATATTCTCACACGCTCTTACAAAAGCATCATCGATGACGGCGCATTTTAAATCTTGCTTTTTGTTATCTGCGACGAATCTTTTGAGCAAGGCGAGTATGTGAGGAAGCGCGACTTCGAGCTTTTGCGTCTTCAAAATATGTTCGCAATGTTTCGACCACGTCTCCACGCTCGCAAATTTCAATGCTGCGAAGAGCGATTCAATCGACGACGTGGTATCCACTACAGCGGTAGCACCATCTCCTCGTGCAATAGTATCTTCGCGCTTTTGTTTTCTATTTATGGTCACGCGACCGATAAAACTGGCAACTTCGTCGGCACCGCCGAACGAATCTGGACTGAGCGTCTCAATCGCGAGCGCCAAAAATGTATCGTCTGTACCTCCATGTTTCTCTTCGTGTCCTTGTATCGCGTTCGCAAAGCTCATCTTAAGTTCGAGCATTTTCTCGTGAACTTCTTTAGGAACGAGCGCTCCTTTATTCGAAAGTTCGAGAACGATTGCTTTGAATTGCTCGCATATACTCGTACCTCGCGACGGATTCTCGTCGTAGGAAACGACCAAAAATTCGCCGAGACTTTCCAACGCTTTCATGACTACGCCTTGCGGAAACGCCGTCGGTTTGGAGGCGAGAGAGGCTAAAGTTTTTGCAGCAACGTCTACCCATCTCGACGTAATGCTATCGGTGCCATTTCGAGCTTCGAGGGCACGCGGTATCCATTTCTCGACGAGGAGTGTCTTTAGAAGTGTTTCTTTTTTCTCATCCGCGCGTAACCATCTCAACAACGCGAACAAAGAGCACTCCATGGAAGCTTTTGCGATAGCATCTGCCTCTGCGTTTTTAGATTGAAACTGTTCGCAATCTTCCGCACCTCGCAGTGCGGCGTTGACGATATTTATCGTGTTTTTAAGACATTCTTCATCTTCTCCTTCGCCGCCAGTCGATTGCGGAAACGAAAGAGACGCGAAGAGCGGCAACACGCACGGCGCGCACCCAACCGCCGCACCTTCAAAAGCATTTGCAAAGCCTCTCACGATGGCTCCATCGATAACCGTTCGACTCAGCTCTGGTAGCAAATCCCACACCGAGAGATTTTTTGCGCACCATTGTGCGTGGGATAGTCCCGCGGCCAACTCCCACGCTCTGGTTAAACACAACGAATCGTCTTCTTTTTCTATTCGGCTGAAGACGTTTTCGAGCACTTGTTTAGCCGTTCGCTCGTCGCAAAACGTGGCGAACGTAATCACAGCAGTACTATTATCTTCGTTTTCCGTTTCGCACTTGTCCAAGAAGAGCTTTCTCAGGCAATCCAAACTGGCGCCTCGTAAACTCGTCGACGATTCTAACATCATCACTTTACGCAAGTACTCTAAACTTTCTAACGCGCTTTCCAGCGCCTCTTTAACCGTCGTTATGGTTTTCTTCTCGCCATCTTCTCCTTCTAGACTTGACGTCGCCGTCGTTGGCGTGACCTCGCCTTCACGAAATTCCTCAAAACCAAACACGTCGACGACGTACTGACCAATCGCTCTCACGCTCGCGCACGCGTCCCGCTCGATGACGTCTCTCTCCTTCCCACTATTACTACCGCCACCTCCTTTCATACTTCCTCCTCCAAACTCAGTCATCGCTCTGTGCACCGACTCTTGCACCAATTCGAAAAAATCCACCGCAACGAACCGCAAAGCCTTCGCCCGCCTCGTTTTCGTCGTAAATATCCTCCGAAACCCGGTCTCGGCTTCTTTCGCGACGTTTTTATCGCCATCGCACCTCGCCAAAAGTATCAACGGTATCGCCGACGTCGTCCCGATGCACTTGGCCAACCTCTTCCCGCTTCTCTCGCACATCAAGTTATGCACCTTCACTGACAGTAGCCTCGCCTCATCCGTCGTCGTCCCTCCGCTCTTTTCGTTTCTCAAACACTTCGAGTGGACCCGCGTCCACATCGGCAACGCGTCGGACACCATGACTTCAATCTCTTCGTTCTTCTTCTTCTTCTTCTTCGCGTCGTCGTCCTCGTCGTTCCCGCTACTACTCCTCCCAACACCCATCTCTTTCTCCTCCTCCGATAAAACCTCTACCATTTGCTCTAACCCTTTCTTTTTCGATTGTTGGTTCGGTTTCGCCGCTAAACCTATCGCTCTCATCAGACGCTCTCCAAAGACGGAAGCGCCTCCCGCGAACGAGGACAAAGACGACTGTTGGTGGTCCAATTTCATCATCATCGAGACGTCCATTCCCACATTTCCGTTTGTAGTAAAACCACCACCTAATGGGGATGAAATCGACGACGCGCGTTCGTTCACGATCGAAGCCGTTCCCGAGTACCCGCCGAATCCAAAACTGCTTAAAAGAATACATATGTATAAGAGAGAAAGAGAGAGAGAGAGAGAAAGTCAGAATGAAACGTCGTCGTCGGTTACAGATTTTCTCTGCTCGAAACGTGACACGTAATACTCATAAGAGTACGAAGAACAATCGCACCTGGGTCCCGCCGAAGCCGACTTTGCGAAGCTTTTTTCTCCTTCTTCGTTTTCTCTCGTCGCGTGTCGGCGTTGTTTGCCCATGTTTTGTGTATCTATTATTACGAGGAGATGAGGGAAAATGTCTGTCGTTTCGTCGTCACTTTTCCTCCTTACGCGAAAAGATTAAATCATGCGCTCGTTTTCTGCAACGCGTTGCACTCATCGCCATCGAACGAATACGACTCCGAAAAAACTCGAAAGAATACAAAGAAGAGGGTCGCGCGTTTTTCGAGCCTCGTCGTCGGCGGAAGAAGAAGAAGTGACGACGACGACATCGATGATGATGAGAGAAAAATATCCAAAGTTTTACCACGAAGACGGGGAAGTGTCGTCCCTGTCCACGTCGCGAAACTTACAGGAAAAGTACCACACGTTCGAAGGACACGCGATACGGTACGTGAAAGGAACAACGTCACACGATGATGAGAAACCAAACGTTATATTAATTCACGGTTTCGGCGGGAACGCGGATCAGTGGAGAAACAACACGAGTTATTTTGCCAACGAGAAGAAATACAACGTGTACGCGTTGGATTTACTCGGGTACGGGTACAGCGATAAACCGGATCCGACCGCGCCGGGGAGAGAGAAGAACGATATTTATAATTTTTACACGTGGGCGAGACAGATTAACGAATTCATCGAGACGGAGATGGAAGGAGAGGATAAGAGAGCGTTTTTGATGTGTAACTCAGTCGGCGGCGTGGCCGGATTACAAGCGGCGTTGGATAAACGGGAGAATATTTTGGGATTGTGTTTGATTAACATCAGCATGAGAGGGTTGCACGTGACGAAACAACCGGCGTTTGCGAAACCGATAATCGAGGCGTTTCAGACGTTTTTGAGAACGTCGCCGATTGGGCCGAAGTTTTTCGCCAACGTCGCGAGGAAAGAGACGGTGTCGAACATTTTGAAGGAGGCGTATCACGATTCGGGAGCGGTCACGGATGAATTGGTGGACGTAATTTTGAAACCAGGCATGACGGAAGGTGCGAGTAAAGTATTTTTGGATTTTATTTCCTATTCCGGTGGGCCGTTGCCGGAAGATTTGTTGCCGCAAGTGAGCCAAGGGGAGAACGCGACGCCGACGTTGATGTTGTGGGGGGAGAAAGATCCGTGGGAGAAGATGGAAGACGGGAGGAAGTTGTACGAAAAATACGCGAACGCTGGGTTTACCGTTTTGAAAGGTGCCGGGCATTGCCCGATGGACGAAAATCCAGCGCTGGTGAACCCGTTGATGAGCGAGTTTATCGAGAGATATTCATGAAAAAATGTTGTAAAAACAATAGACTTGAAGAAGGGACACGCGTAGCAAACGAACCAAACGATTTTGAACTCTTTTTCTCTCTCTCTCTTTCTCTCTCTCTCTCTTCGTTTCGACAAACATTTCCAGCTCAGTAATGTAAGGCTTTTGATTTCAGTATGATACAAACATTCATTGGAAAGAAGACCATTCTCTTTGTAAAAGAGAAAAAACAAAAGATTTCGTCATCGCTAGTCGAGAGGAGGAGGAGGAGGAAGAAGGAGAGAAAGAGAGAGACCAAACCGCCGCTCGCCGCTTCTACTCACACCACCAACAAAAGCGCATACATCAATTTATATATACTTTTATAATGAACCAACAATTTCGTTCGAATTAAACAACAACGTCTTATACTCTTCTTAAGCAGACTCCCCAATCGTCTTTTCGATGATATCCGAGTCCCCCGCGTCCAAGATGCTCAAGCACGACACTCTGTAAAACCTACCGCACGCCGTCCCCAAGTCCACGTTGTTCCCGGTGTAATGGTGCACGCCGGTTTTCGCCAACATGGCGTAGTATTCAATCTCGGATTTTCGCAACGGCGGAACGTTGTTCGCGATGAGAATGAGTTTCGCTTTCCCGGAGCGAAGGGTTTTGAGGACCGTTTTGTACCCGAGCTGTTTTTGTTTAAGAGAGAAGAAGAAGAAGAAGAACACAAACGATGAGAACGCTTCGCTTTGCGAAAGAAGAAAGAAAAAGCGAGAGAGAGAGAGAGAGAGAGCCCGCGAGAAAGAACTCGAGCATCGTCCGAAGAGAGTAGTACACCTCGAGAAGAAGGGCCGCCACACAAAATCTCAAATCTTTTGGTTTTGGACCCTAGAAGAGAGAGAGAGAGAGATCGCATCGAAACCAATCGCTTTCGTTCGTACCGTGTACTTCCCGGATCGCATGACAACTTGTAAACGGTTGTTGATGCCTTCTTGCGTTTTCTTCGACGAAAGTTTCGACATTTTAAAAAGACTGACTCGTATTTAATAATGCGCGTGTTGTGTGTGTAATAAACTCGCCTTCTTAAGCAGTGACGCCGCGAATTTCTTTTGACTCTGAGGACATTTCACCCACAAAAAGAGGACGGCGTTGTGCTTGGTTTCTCATTTAGGGTTTTATAGTAACCCTAAATTGAAGCGAAAGGCAAATCTTTAAGCGAACGAGACAACGCGTAGTACGTAGTAAACGCCTTTGCCGTACGGCGGAAAGAGAGAGGAAAGGCGTCAAAAACAAGAACACCGTAACACAACGAGCCGCCTTTAACGCAGAAGAACAACGACAACTTTTCACGTCATAATATCATAAAAGAAGGCGCGAGGAGGACGCAAAAACAAAGGCACAAGAAGAAGAGAAAAAGATGAGGATTTCGATTGGTTTTCTCCAAATCTTCTTTCTCTTGTGTATTGCCGCGCCGACGAGGACGACGATTTGTTTCGCGCTGAAGCAAAGCGATGATGGAAGTTCCGTGCCTTCCTCGAGAGGAAGAGGAGGAAAGAGATCGTCATCAAAATCATCATCGTGGCGGGGCAACGCGGCGACGAAACGACCGGATGATTTCAAAGCGTTCCAAGCGAAAGACAACATGGAGGAGCTCGAATTCGCCACGTTTTCCAGCGGAGATTTTGCGAAAGCGGAAGCGCGGTACGGGTGTTTGCGAGACGTATTCGCGACGAACGTCGGATACAGTTCTCTCAACGCGGATTGGCGGCAAAGATTTAAAGTTGGCGAGAAAGAGCGCGTGTTGATGCAAGGCCATCGCGTGAGCGGAGACGACGTGGAAACCGTTCGCGTGTACTACGAAGGCGGGATGCGGACGTACAAAACGTTGCTCGACATGCACTTTCAGATGTTGGAACCGGAACCGTGGGTGGTGAGAAGAGGTCAAGGCGACTCGAAGATGTACGCGCACGCGATATATCCGCACACGCAAGAGCAGCTGAAAGCGGCGACGGAAATCGTAAAAGAGAAACACGAGAAGAGGATTGGACCGAGAGGCGAACGCGTGGCGACGAAAATCGTCCAGAATTTACGTAAAGACGACGGCGCGTTTAACTTTCGCCCGGTGGAACGAGAAAAGCAAAAATCCCAGCTGATGAACAGAGTAGAGTTACAAACCACCCAAGCGAAATGGAATACGGACGAGCACTTTAAGAACGACTCGTGGGTGTTTAACTCCACCGAGGCGATGTTCGTCAACGGCTACTTAGCCGGCGCGTGTAGCCAAAACGACCACGACGGTTTCGAAAAACCCCACGACGACGTGGAGAACACGCTCCGATCCTTCGAGATGAATCTCGAGCGGTTGGAGAGTTTAGGATTAGTGCACTTACACCCGGACGTGGTCATGGTGCCTCCGTTGGGCGGTAAAAAACAACTGGACAAAGATAGAGAGGAGATGTTAAAGAGGCAAGAAAGGATCAAGCGAGGTTTGCCCGAATTTGAAGACTTTGACGAGTTCGATGATGAAAAAGTCAAACACAAAGACAAAGACGGAGAACTCTAGCAGTATGAGCAGTAGTAGTAGCCGCAGTAGTAGTAATAATAGCAGTAGTAGCAGTACTTTTGAACTCTTTTTTTGGTTCCTTTTTTCCTTCTTTTTCCCACAAAAAAAATTCAGCGCGCGCGAGAGTTCTTCCGTAGGACGGGCGACACGAGCGGCAGATACACACACCCCGCGCAATACTATCAGATGATATGAACATGAGTAGTCGTTTATCGTAATATAGACGTAAAAAGAGAGAAACGCGCTCCCCAGAGAGAGAGAGAGAGACCGGTGATGATGTTATTGTTGGGGAAAATGCGGACGAGAACGACGCGCGGAAGAAGCACCCGCGCGCGCCCGCATAAAACGTTCCTCTTCCTCTTGCTCCTCTGTCTCGCGATCGCGATCGCTCTCGTCGCAGGTGAGGAGACTGAAAAAGCAGGAGCAGCGACGGCATCTCGCGATCGTCGTCGAAAAGAAAAGAAAATCACGACGACGACGACCACGGGGAAAGAAAGTCGTCCCGCGGCTAAAATGAATCAAATGGGCGAAGGCAATCATCGCGGCGTCGCGACCACCGGCGGTGGTGTTACTATCAAAAGAAAAGAAACGAACGACGAGAACGAATACGAACAGCTAAAGACGCGGTTTATCGACGCGAAGAACGTGCCGATATGGGAGGAACCGACGGAGAGCAGTTTGGTGCAATCCTCTGTGTCCTCCACCTCTTCAAGAGGGCAACGAAGCGAAGCGTCGGAGCGACGAGAGGCGCAAAAATTTAACTTCATCGGCAACGCGATGAAGATGGCCACGAAAGAGAAAGACGTGGACGCGGTCATTTCGAGTTATTTGACGAAGAAGAGCGCGGAAAGCGGCAGCCTTCCGATATCTTCCTTGGTGGAAGAAGAGCAAAGGCTCGGCGTGCCCGGGTTGATGGAGACTTTGATCGGGAAAAGAGAGGAGACGGAGATCGAGAGGAAGTCTAGGTTTCCCGAGCACGTGTTTGGGGCGACCAGGAACGTGGAGAAGAACCAAAAGACCAGAGATGGGTGGGAGCTGACGTTTAGCGATGAGTTTGATTTGGATTATTTAGATTTGGAGAAGTGGACGCCGAGGAACGGCGCGCCGACGAGCCGAAGAGGTGTTGGTGGTGTCGTTGGAAAGCCAGGCGTAGAGAACAGTGCAAACGAATTCAACGCGATGTCGCAATTAGGAGCATCTAAGAGTCATCACGGTAGTAATAGTGGAGGGGGTGGGAGTAGCGATAGTAGTAGAAGCGGCGAGAGTAGTGATATTATTAGCGGGGGCGAGAGAAGACGAAATGGCCAAAAGTCTCGAGCAGCGGCGTCGACGAGTGGAAAAGGATCATTTCTAGGCGAGCAAGAGGAAGAAACCGTCGACAAGGAGACGTGGTTTCACGAGAGAAACTGCAAAGTTGTCGATGGAGCTTTGGTCATCGCCTCGAGGAAAACGGTTGGAAAGTACGACAAACCGAAAAACTTTGACGACGATAACGACGATAACGGGGTCTTCTTGGACATTCCCGGAGCGCAAAAGTTCTCTGAATCTGAGTTTCCGTTTGAGTCGTGTTATATTGATTCGTCTAAAGCGTTTAGTCAGGTCTATGGTCGATACGAGGTGAGAGCGAGACTTCCGGGATTGTCGTACGACCCGAACGATAAAGACACGTGCGCCGGAGTGTTTCCGAGAATTGAATTACTTCCAGATCCAGATAAAACGGTACCGAAGGACGCGTGTTGGCCGAGAGGTGGCGATATTCGCGTCGCGCAGGCGTTTGGACAAGGCCGAGGCGGTCCAGGTGCGAAGATTGGCGCGGTAGAGTCTGGATTTCACTTCATGCCTTCGGGAGCGACGTGCGGGGTGGACGGGTACGTCGTCGATCGCACTCGACCGTTCGAGTTGATGAATCAAGTGGAAAAGAGCGAGTATTTAGCGATGAATTCGTCTGCATCCTCGTCGGCATCTGCGACTTCATCGTCAAGATTAGGCGAAGAGGAGAAGATCAAGTTCAACGCGGATTGGGCGAGAGAGTTCCACGTTTTTGCGGTCGAATGGGATAAAGAGTCTTTACGGTTCTTTATCGACGACGTCTTCACGCACGAAGTCAACGCGTATTCGGCTCCGATGATTCCTCGATGGCCGTTCTTCGTTGGGATTGGAACGTCAGTATCTCCGTACGGTGTCTTGGAAGCGCTAAAAAACTGTGAGCAAGACGATCAGTTTGCCATCATCGATTACGTTCGCGTGTACTCAAAGAAATCTCCGCACGAGGTCATCAACAACGAAGTGTACTTCTTCTGGTTGTTCGCGGTAATTGTATTGCCGACGTTAGCAACCATGTACTGCTCGGCAAAGTATTTGATTCGACAAGTCATTCGCGAAGATTTATTCGGGGCTGACGAAAAAGGATCTGGTAACTTTGGCGACGGTTCGTCGAACGTAGGCGGCGGTAATTCGATGGAATCTGGCGGTAACGGCGATCATCATCTCGGCATGAGTGGTAAAGTAAAAGGCGTCGCATTTGAATCCTTATCGGATGAAAAGCGACGACGTCGTCGCTTGTTGCGCAAACTCAAACGCGAGATGGGCGTCGTCGATTCAATCACCGTCGGCACCACCGAACCTTTGTTGACGAAAATCTTACACGAGAAAGAGGAAATCGCGAAATCAAGAGTCGAGCGCGCGTTTAAGGACGAAGGCGCGATAAATAATGGTGTCGCCGAAGGTTTGGAAGACGACAGTTACCGTAAATACTCCAAGCAACCAAAGATGCAAAAGGAGACCAAGAACGTCGGCGGCGTGACGTTACGACTGCCGGATATCACGCCAAAGCGCGGCGGCATGCAATCGACCTATTTCAGCGAAACGAGCGATTTCACGACCGAAGCCGAAGGCGTTGGTTCTGGTGACAATCGTCACCATCGTTCTTCGGGAGGTGTAAGCAGCGATTCGGGCAGCGGTGGTCAAAGACAATACGGAAGCGGAGAGTTATGATATAAAGCACGTTCTGATTACGACTGATAATTTCACGACGACGAGAGAAAAATTTAGCTTAGCTACTACGCATACATAGAAAAAGTTTAGACGAAGAATACAAGCGTAACACGCAGCAATCTTATTATTATTCGCGCGTTAACTACGAACACCGAAGACTACCGTCCTCTCCCTCCTCCAATTCTCCCGCCTCTTCCTCTTCCTCTCCCGCCGCCTATCTTTTTCGGCTTCAAACCCGTCACCGCTTGCGCTTCCAAAGCCGCCTCTCTCGCGAATATTTTCAGCTTATCCGGCGCGTTCGTCAACTCCGCTTTCCTCGACTGCTCTCTCGCTTCCTCTAATAACTTCTTCACGTCCTCTCCCTTCGGATTTGCAATCGCGTCCGCCTCGCTCGCGCACTTGGAGCACTTTTGCTTCCCTGGACCTTTATTTCTCAACTGGGAACGCGCGAACTCCGTTTCCGGTTTTCGCTCTTTACACTTTGAACACTCGTGTAAGCAACCTTTCTCCTCGTCGATCTTCAATCCTGCCATCGTCGTCGTCTGTATCGTCTCTTCTTCCTCGCGTTCGCTGCATCGTAAGCACACGAGCGAGGCGTTTTCGTTCGCTCGTTTCTTCTTCACTTGCGCGTGGCTGAACTCGCACGCCGGGAGTCTTTTCCTCGCGCACGCGGAGCAACTGAACGCGCCGTGCCACGAGGTCGGATGTGAGTTCGTTTCCACGCCGAGACGTTTGAGTTTTTGTTGTTCTTTCGTCTTCTCCTCCTCCTCACTCATCCTCGCTCGTACACGCTCGTCGCTCGTCGTTTCTAACGACTTTTGGAATCGAATTTCATCACAAAAGAAGACGCGCGACGGAAACGACGAGACGAGACCAACAACGAGAACAAGAGCACCGAGAGGAACTGGGGACTTTAGTCGTGCTTTTCACGAAACGACTCTGAAAATAATGACGACTCTAAAAAAACTCTGCGTGTTTTGCGGCTCCTCCTCTGGACGCGATTCGACGTACGTCGAGGAGGCGAAAGCGCTCGGGGAATATCTCGCGTCTGAAAAGATCCAACTGACGTACGGCGGCGGATCGATCGGCTTAATGGGCGCAATCGCGAACGCCGCCTACGACGAAGGACAAAATCGAGTCCTAGGAATCATCCCAGTCGGTTTGTGCGCGCGAGAGATCTCCGGGGAAACCGTCGGGGAGCAGATTCAAACGAAAGATATGCACGAAAGGAAACGACTGATGGCGGAGAATTCGGACGGGTTCGTCGCTTTGCCGGGAGGATTCGGAACCATGGAGGAACTGTTCGAAGTCATCACGTGGCAACAGTTAGGGTACCACAAGAAACCAATAGGGGTGTTAAACGTGAACGGCTATTTCGACAGTTTGTTGACGTTTTTAGACGAGGCGCGAGAGAGCGGTTTCGTCAGCGAAGAAGCGAGGAATATCGTCTTGAGCGACGACGACGCCGAGAGGTTGATCGGGAAGATGCGGCAGTACACAGCGCCGAGAGGGGTGATAGAGCAAGAATTTCAAGGGTAATTTATGTTACGTTATGTTAAAATACAAAAGGTTTGAACGGTTTTTCACGTATTATTCAATCGATCAATCTTCCTCCTCTTCCTCTTCCTCCGTTTCTTGTTTCAACTCCTCCCACGTCTCGTCGTCGTAGACGAACTGCGCGCCAATCATGTACGCTTCGTTCTCCGCATCAAACTCCGCTTTCACTTTCGACACCGGCACCGTGATGCCGTACACGGTCCCAAACTTCACGTCGTCTTTCACTTTCACGTCCACCGGAACGTCCTCGTCCACCTCCACGTATTGCTCCACCACGTCGATGATCTTCTGTTTCATCTCTTCCATGCTTTGATCGCTCATCGTGCATCGATCGGCGACTAAGATCATCCGTAAACGTTTCTTCGCTTCCGCCCGGGCCGTGTCCGCCTCGGACGGGGGGAAAAAAATCCGGTACGCCGCGGAGAGTTTCCCCCAAAACGTCGTTTCCGTCGCGACTTTTGCCTCGTCGAATATATTTGAGATGTCCGATTTCGTTTTCAACCCGATGCCTCCTCCGGTGTTTTTGCTCGATGATGATGATGATTCGGCATAGGAAATCGCCGCTCTTCTTCCTCTTCTTCTTTCTCCTCTCGACGAAGGCGAAGAAAAAGAAGTCGAGCACGAGGACGAGGCAGAAGAGGAGGTCTTCCCGACGCGGCCTCTGAAAGACGCGGAGGACGAGAGAAGTTGGTGTTGCGCGCAAGACGCCATTTTTGTTTTATTCAAACTTCTTTGTTTGTGGAGTTGGTTCGTCTTTTTTTGTGTGGGAGATTCAAAAAATCTCATCACAAAGGACAAAAAAAACCAACCAAAAGCACAAGAGAGAGAACTTCGTTTCTCGACGGTATTTTGTACGCGCGAACGCATCTGTATATCTGCGCGCTCAAAACGAGCCGCGAATCGCAAAACTCTCTCTCGTTTTACTCCGTTTGTTTTTCTTTCGTAGGAGTGTATTGTTTCATCACAAAGACAGATACACACTATATAGAGAGTGCTCTTTTTTTCTGATCTCGCGCGTGTATTTTTTCCACCTCTTCCTCCTCAAAAAAAAGGAGAGGCAAATTTTTCTTCGGTCTTTCAGAGAGGTTGGGCTGCAACAAATGCCCCTCGTCAGAACTGTGCTCCCACGTTCACGAGCGGCTGTGAATGAAAAGAGTTTGATTTTTAACCACGCGCAGACGTTTTGAGAAGGTTTTTTTGTAGTCCCAACTCTTACGAGATATCATAGCGAGTGTAGTATTTTTGTTCTGTTTTTAAACTCTCTTCTCCGTTAAAAATTCAAAAAACCAACCAAAAGCGAGAAAATCGACAATTTTTTTCTGTGGAAAACAAGCGATACGTCACACCACAAACCACCACACGACAAAGTCAAAAAATGGCATCATCATCATCGAAGAAGAAGAAGCAGAAAACGGAGGAGGTAAAAGAAGAAGAAGAAGAAGACCAAGACGACCAAACGACGATCTTAGTATCGCCATCTCCGGAGGACAGAGTCGTCGAGACGAATAATAAGGAGGAGGAGAAGAAGAAGAGCGAGAACGAAAACGGGACGAGGAAAAAAATGACGACGATGGAGAAAGGATTTGCATCATCGAACGATGGTGACGACGAGGAGACGAGAGGAGGAGAAGGAAACGGAGAGGAAGACCAAGAAGACGTGCAAGAAGATTTATCTCTGATTGACGTCAGCGAAGGCGCCATCGAGGAAGAGCGGAAGTTGATGAAAGAGAGAGAGGAAGAGAAGGAGAAGAACCAAGATCAGACGAAGGAGATTACCAGTCCCGAGCAGGTGGTTTTGGACGATAAGAAGTTTGAACATTTGGACGAGTTGTTGAATAAGACGAACATGTATACGGAGTTTTTGAAAGAGCAGATGGAGGAAGGGCAAGAGGAAGACGACGACGACGACGACGACGACGACGTTGATTTGACGAAGAATAATAACAGCAAGAAGCGAAAGTCCACCGGCGGCGCGGGTACGAAGAAAGAGAAGAAGACGGACGCGGAAAAGACGCGAGAGTTGTTGCCGCTGATGGATCCGAGCGCAGTTTTGAGAGGGTACCAGTTGAGAGGGGTGAAGTGGTTGATTTCGTTGTGGTCGAACGGTTTGAACGGGATCTTAGCGGATCAGATGGGTTTAGGGAAAACCATTCAAACGATCGGGTTTTTGAGTCACTTGAGGAGCAAAGGGATTTGCGGTCCGTTTTTGGTGGTCGGGCCGTTGTCGACGCTGTCGAATTGGATCAACGAGTTTAAGAAGTTTTGCCCGGCGTTTCCGACGGTTTTGTACCACGGGAGTAAGCAAGAGAGGGCGAACATTAGAAACACGCGCATGCCGGTGAGATCGGTCGTGGACGAGACGTTTCCGGTGATTGTGACGTCGTTCGAAATCGCCATGTTTGATCGCAAGTTTTTGCAAAAGTATCAGTTCAAGTATTTAATCGTGGACGAAGGACATCGATTGAAGAATTTCGATTGCAAGTTGATTCGAGAGTTGAAGATTATTCCAGCCGCGAATAAGTTGTTGTTAACTGGAACGCCGTTGCAGAATAACTTGCCGGAGTTGTGGTCGTTGCTGCACTTTTTGTTGCCGGACGTGTTTTCGTCCTTGGACCAGTTCAAGAGTTGGTTTGATTTCAGCGAAGAGTTGGACGATAAGGTTGAGTTTGCCGAACGAGAGCAACAAAGACGCGCGAAAGTCATCTCTAAATTACACGGGATTCTAAAACCGTTTTTGTTGAGACGGTTAAAAGGCGACGTGGAGATTTCGTTGCCGAGAAAGAAGGAAATTATTGTATACGCGAGCATGACCGAGACGCAAAAGAAGTTCAACGACGCCATGGTCGATAAGACGATCGAGGATATGTTGAAGAAAGAAGCAGGCGGAAATCGAGTGCCGGTTGGTTCTACCGCTTTAAACAACATGCTCATGCAATTAAGAAAGAACTGCAATCACCCGGATTTGATATCTGGCGGGTTAGATGGTTCCATCATGTTCCCGTCCGCGGAGGAGTTGGTCGCGCAGTGCGGCAAAATGCAATTGTTGGATCGCTTGTTGACCTCTTTGCGTAAAAGTGGTCACAAAACGTTAATCTTTTCGCAAATGACGAGAATGTTAGATTTGTTAGAATCGTTCTTTGAACAAAGAGGCGAGCGCGTCTGTCGCATCGACGGTTCGGTGAAACAAGAGCAAAGAAGAGACGCCATCGACGCGTTTAACAAAGACCCGACCGTGGATATTTTCTTGTTGTCCACTCGCGCTGGCGGTTTAGGTATCAACTTAACCGCCGCGGATACGGTCATCATCTACGATTCCGATTGGAACCCGCACGCGGACATGCAAGCGATGGATCGCGTTCACAGAATTGGTCAAACGAAGCCGGTGCACGTCTACCGCTTAGCCACGGCGAACTCGGTGGAAGGCAAAATGCTTTCCCGAGCGGCGTCAAAGTTGAAACTCGAAAAATTGGTCATTTCCGGCGCGAACTTGAAGCAAGGCACGACCAAACAAAAATCCACCGAGTCCATGTCCACGGAAGAGCTCGTCCAACTCCTCAAAGGCGGTGGAAGTACCGGTACGGACGAAGACATGCCGCAATCCGGAGTCATCTCGGATAAAGATTTGCGAGTCATTACCAGTCGTAAAGATTTGACCGGCGAACAGGCGAAACCGAACCCGGAGAGAGGCGTTGGATGGGAAGACGTGGAAGACCGCTCGGGCATGTCTTTGTTAGGCAACGTCGAGAAGAAGTAATTCTTCTAAGTAATAAAATACGTATTTCATTTCATTTCACATTCCGTTTTTTGTTTGTTTCTTCTTGATGATGAACTTTTTTTTTTGAAACAAAACGAACTGGTTGGCACGAATCTGAGGATTTCCTACCGTTTGATTTTGTTGACCTTTCTCGAACTCTCTCTCTAGGGCAATGCATTTCCGCATAATTTATTATATCTCTCTTCACTCTCTCTTGAAGGAAAAGGAAACGAATCGACCTTTGGCGCGTTTCGATAGTAATAAGACGCTCGACTACTCGCACGCGAAAGACGGAGACTTTTGTGAGATCGAAAAAGGTGCGCGCTTTTCATCTCTCTCGCCTTCATTTAAACGCGAAGGACAATTTTTCTCTCGAGCTTCTACACGGGTATAAATTGGTTGAGCGTTTAAAAATAAGAATAACAAAAGCGCCGCTTTGCTGTTTTGGGGGCCGCGTCGATCTTTTTTATTAGCATCGACGCGCGACGGCAGCGTTCCCGAATAGCGCGCGTTCGTCTCGCGCGGGGAACGCGAGAGCGCGCGGCAAAGTTCCAAAAAGCCGAGAGGGCAAAGTGGCATTTCAATTTTTCCCTTGTACTCACTTCTCTCTTTTTCTCTCAATTTTTTCTTTAGGATGAAGAAAACGTTTGTGTCGTTGTTGTTGTTGTTCGCGACGTTCGGCGCGCACGGTCAAGAAGATGACACTTCTTCTTCCATATGCGCGGCGGAAGGGGAATGGAAAACAAACATGTGTGCGAAAATTATTGATTTTTACGGAGACGTCACATGCCGCAAAAAATTGTTGGTGGTGCAAGAAGACGGCTCCACGATAGATATTGTGGAAACGATAACAACTTTGTTCGCGGAAAATTTGGAGCTTAAAAATCGTTTGGCAGCCGTCGAGTCGACGCTGGGAGTTGGAACACAGAGCAAGTGACGACTATGAGAGCTATGTTTCAATACGCTCCAGCGTTCAACCAAGACATTGGGAATTGGAATACAGCGCATGTGACTGATATGGGATATATGTTTTATTCCGCTTCTGCGTTCAACCAAGACATTTCCTCGTGGACCGGATCCGCGGCGACGACGGCGCAAACTGAAATGTTTTCCGGCGCAACTGCGTTTCAAGCTACATTTACTTGCACCGACGCTGTCACCGGTCCGGCGAATACTTGCACGTAAAAAGATTCTTCTTTATTAGTCTCTGGCTTTAATAAATGCTGTAGGAACAGACCCAAAGTCGTCGTTGGAAGTTTTTACAAGTGATCATCTCGCGTTCGCGTGATAAAAATATGGTGACTCATACGTATCTCTCTCCTCGCCGCCTGTTCCCAATAAAAAGCCGAATTTAACAAAAAAATCACTCTCCTTGTTTTCCTCAGTTTTCTTTTCCCTCTGATAAACTATACACACACACACGCACACGAGAGAGAGAGAGAGAGAGTATGTTCGCAACTCCCAGCGCACCGTCGTGTTCTTCGTCGACGTCAAAAGTCTTCCTGTCCAGCCGAAGTAAAACCGGGTGGGCTTCTGTTTTGAAATCATCGTCGTCGTCAAAATCGATCGCAGATAAGAGGACGAAGACGTTCCGAAAATCATCGTCGTCGTCGTCCTCTCCCTCTCGCGTTGTGGTTCGAGCGTCGTCGGAACAACCGAAAGACCCGCTTTTGGTCCGTGCAGCTCGAGGCGAGAAGACCGAACGCCCCCCCGCGTGGATGATGCGTCAAGCCGGGAGGTACATGAAAGTCTACCGCGACTTGGCGGAGAAAACGCCATCGTTTCGCGAGCGCTCGGAGACGACGGATTTGATCGTCGACATTACTTTACAACCGTGGAGAGCGTTCCAGCCGGACGGAGTGATTTTGTTCTCAGATATTTTAACGCCGCTACCGGCGATTGGGATTCCGTTCGAAATCGACGATTACAAAGGGCCTTTGCTGGATAAAACGATTCGATCGGAGGAGGACTTGAAGATGATGCACTCGATGGATTATAGCAAAGTTCCTTTTATCGAGGAGTCGTTGAAAATTTTACGCAGCGAAGTCGGCGACACGGCGACGTTGTTGGGGTTTGTCGGCGCGCCGTGGACGTTGTGCACGTACATCGTGGAAGGACAGTCTTCGAGCACGTATAAGACGATTAAATCGATGGCGTTTAGTAACCCGACGTTGTTGAAGAAGTTGCTGTCGAACGTGGCGGATTGCATCGGGGAATACGTGATTCATCAGATTGACTCGGGGGCGCAGTGCGTGCAGATTTTTGATAGTTGGGGTGGGCAGTTGCCGCCGCACATGTGGGAGGAGTGGTCGAAGCCGTACATTCAGCAAGTGATTGCAAAGGCACGGTCGAAGTACCCGAACGTGCCGTTGACGTTGTACGCGAACGGGAACGGCGGGTTGTTAGAGAGGATGGCGTTGTTAGATATCGATTGCATAGGTTTGGATTGGACGATTGATATGGCGGACGGTAGAAAGAGGATTAATTCCGTGCAGGAGAAGGCGGTGCAAGGGAACGTGGATCCAGTAGTTTTGTTTGCCAGCGAAGACGCGGTTGAGGAGGCAGTGAGAACGGTGTGTAAGAAAGCCGGGCCGAAAGGGCACGTGTTGAATTTAGGCCACGGGGTGTTAGTCGGGACGCCGGAGGAGAAGGTGAAACACTTCTTCGACGTGTCGAAAACGATCAAGTACGATTAAAATTCTTTGTTTTCGAGTTCGTCGGGGATTTGATGATGATGATGACGATGACGATGCTAATAATGATGTTGATGTGTAGAGAGCTAGCGTATTGATTCGATTGTTAATATATATTTTACATCGTTGCGACTAACGAGAACTATTTTCTTACGTACCTGGTACACCAACTTGCTAACTTTTTACTAAATTAATTGAGGAGCATCCTCGCGCATTGCTCCGCTAATTTTTTCGAACTCTCGTCGTCCAACACGAACGCGTGTTCGTAACTCTCATCCGTGACGATTTCGAGTTCCTCTAAACCGATTTCTTCCATCAACTCGTCCCTCTGGTGCAAAGGCCCCCAGTGATCTTCCTTTGCGTAGACGAAGCAAATCTTCTTCGCGTGCGCTTTCAAAACGTCCACCACGTTTCTTTTCCAATCGCGTAAAAACTTAAACTCCGTGTCTCCCATGAGTGCCATATTCACTAACGACATTTCTCGCGCCCATCTCTTGGTGACTGATATACCCAACTCGCATTTCATCCCTCGAGTCGCGCTTCTCTCGATTGTCTTTTTCAACGCTTTAAACTTTTGCATAAACCCGAGAACTTTCGCCACCACGCGCACGACCACGCGTTGGCTCACCAACCACGCGAGGAACTTCTGCACATTCGATCTCTCGTTTACGTGCAAAAACGGCATCAATCCAACCATTTTTTTCACGTCTTCTTCCCGCATCTCCTTCACCGCGTGCATCGCGACGTGCGCACCGATGGAATGCCCGACGAGAAAACACGCGTTCTCTTCCTCCACTCTCGAGCGAACGTACTTCAGCACGTGCGCTTTCTGCTCTTCCAGAGTGAACCACCGTCGCGTCTTGGCACTCGTCAAACTTCCATCCGCGTAGTGCCCGAGAAATCCCACGCACTCGACCGTAACCGATCGACGACGAACTTTATTTTCATTTTGCTGTTGCTCTTCTTCTTTGAGCAAAGCTTCGCTCAGCGCTCGCGCAAAGTTGGAGTAATACTCCGCCACGCCCGGGTTCCCAGGAACGCATAAACACAAAATACCATCATCGTCGCATTCATCCTCCGTTTTTGTTGTTTTCCTCGTCGCCGTCGCGCGCACGACTTCAAACGCTTCTTCTTCCTTCGCGTCGTCCGCATCCAAAACCAATCGCTCCACGCGCACATCGACGATGGCCCCGTCGGGGTTGTTCAGGCCGCTGCTCTTCCTTCGCGCTCGCTCTCCGAGACGCCCTCTCGTCGACCGCCGAGCGGGAACCATCATCGCACCGCCTCTTCTCGACGTAAACGACGTTCTCGAGCTCGAGTCGCTCGGGTGTCGTCGAGCCGCCGCCGGCAAAGCGAAGCTTTTCATATCTTTGTGGGGGAAAAACGTTACTTTTGCGCACACCTTTTCTTCCCCAACTTCACGCGCCGCGCAAGCATGTCTGTCTCATCCCGCGCTTTTGCGAGAGCGCCGTCAAAGTCGTCGTTTACGTCGTTTACGTCGCGCATTCTTCGCAGAGGAGGAGGACGAAGCCACGAGCACGCGAAAAGAAGCGCTTCGAAGCGCTTTTGTCGTCGCGACAACGCGACCACTTTCCTCGCGTCTTCGTCGTCGTCTTCCGAGACCGACCGGCAGCTTTTAGACAAGATGAAAGTCGCCGTCGCGTCGGCGACGTCCGCGCCGACCGCAAAACACGTGCTCGAGGCGCTGAAAGAACTCTCCTCGCAAGAGTTCGGGTTAGCGAACGTGAAGTTTACCGAAGTGATGGCGAAAATTGACGAATTGTACGACCACGATCCGCAGTTTGGGTACAGCAGTGGCGTCGGGACGGATGGCTTCGAGACGGAGAACAAAGCCGGAGTAAACATGGGGTCGAATAAAGTGTTTTATTTCGCGAAAATGCACGATTTTACGGAAGAGATGACGTTGAGGTTGTTTTGCGAGCACTATCAGGACGTGTTGGATACTCCGGACGGGCAGTCGCATCTGAACATCCGGAGTTTTATGAAGAACGGGTGGGCGGGCGTTCGCTTCGAAGGCGAGACGTTGAGACCGAAAGGAGAGCAAGGGGAGGGGGAGCGAATCGATCAAATCTAACGAAGCATACGTAGTAGTGCGTAGTAAACTAACGGTGGTGGTACCTAGATATAATAATAATCAACGCGCGAACTCTGCTTCTTCTTCTTCTACTACTACTCCTTCTTCTTCTCGCTTTCTTCGCCGGCGTCATCCTCCTCCTCCTCCTCCGTCGCCGAAAGCGACGACGCTACTTTTCCATTAGTATCATCATCATCACCACTATTCCTCTTCCCGCTACTCCTCGTCGGCCTTAATTCCCCGACTCTGTCGATGTATTCAATGTACGCCATCTTCGCCGCGTCCCCGACTCTGATCCTCGTTTGCGTCACTCGCGTGTACCCTCCGCTCCTTCCCTCGTACCTCTCCGCTAACGGACCGAAGAGTTTAATCAGACTCGCATCTGTCCTCAAAATAGCCTTCGCTCTTCGTCTCGCCGATAACGTTCCTTCTTTCCCGAGCGTAATCATCTTATCCGCGACTCGTCTCAGTTCTTTCGCCTTTGGAACGGTCGTTTCTATGCGTTCGTGTTGGATGAGTTGGTCCGCCATCGTTCGTAACATCGCCCAGCGATGGGCGGAATCGCGGCCGAGTTTTCTTAAAGATATTCCGTGTTTGCCCATTAAATTAGTAGTACGTAGTATTACACGTCGCGCGAAACGCAGACGACGACAGAGAGAGAGAAGAATGTGCGTATTCTCGCGCGAAAGTGTGTCTCTTTTTGTCCGTCTGTCTCTGCGCGTAGTCTCGCTCTTAAATCGTAGGGAAAAGTGAAGTCCTTTCCCTCACTTTTGGAGTGCACTTTGCCGACGATGATGCGCTCGACGACTGCGACGACGTCCTCGGTCTTCTGCACTCGCCGCACCCGGCGGTGGCGAGAACAACAGAAACAACAGAAACAACAGAAACAACAGAAACAACAGAAACAACAGATCGTCTCGATGAACGCGAGCACTAAAAACGACGGCAAAGACGACGAGCAAAAACTGACCACGACGGATTCCAAAGAGTACTACGCCGGGTTCCTGAACTCACCTCTCGGGGATATCTCCGTGGATAATAGCAGTAGTGAGAGTAGTAACAGTAAAAGAAGAGACTCGATCGCGCCCACGCTGAAATTCGCGATGAATTCAACCGCGGTGGTTCTGGTTTTGTTGCTCGCGTTTTTCGCCAGCAACGGGTTGCTTTTTTAGAGCGAGCGGAGAGTTGCGAGAGCGCGCGTTTTGAAACGGTACGTGATGATGACTTCTATATTATGCTATCTCTATCTAAACTATCGCTAAACGAACGCCTCCCGGGAGCTCGAGAGACCCATCTCGAACTCTCGGGTCGTTCGGACGCACGAAGTCTTGTTGGTTTTTCTTTTTCCTTCGTCTGCCGTTTTTCTTCTCGTCGTCGCCAAATAATTTTACGCGCGTCTGGTAGTTGATCTGGACCATCTTACGTTCGCAACCGGCGTCTTGGGACAAGCAGCCGCCTTTTCGGGTCGAGGAAAACTTTTTGAAACCGTGAAATCCTCCGTTCTTTCCAAACGCTGCTGGATTTAGAAACGCCAAGAGATTTCCTCCGTACGCGTCGTTCGCCGGAGTGCTATTCGAGCGCAAATCTCTCCTCGCTAACAGCTGTAGTTTACCGCACTCGCCGCATTCGGATTCGTGCGGCCACTCTTCGTTCAAATACACCAACGCGGTCACAACTTTCGACGCGTCGTCGGCGTGAATTCTCCCATCTTCTTTCGTCGCTACGCCTCGAATAGTCGACCGGATAAACGTGTTCGACAAATCCGTCCGGAAGACGCGTTCGAACGCCTCCCGCAACGTCGCGCTCGCCATCGCGTCCAAAAACGCTTCGAAATGACCTCCTATTTCGTTCCTTTTCCTGAGCGCGCCTTCGTCGATATTCCCCCCACCGTACGTCGATATTCGCTTCAAACTCTCCGGGAAATCTCTGTTCACTTTGCGTACACACTCTTTCGAGATGAATCCTTTCACGTAGACGTGTTTGAAAGGTTTGCTCGACACTTTGGCATTGATTAAATCATCAATTCGAAGCGACGAGCACGACTCCTTCTCGTTAGTGTTACTGTTATCGTTGATGTTATTACTACGAGTAGCATCAGAGTCGGCAAAAACATCATCAACAGCGGGGCCAGTGAAACCGATGATGATGGTCCCTGTCGTTGTTTTCTTCGTCGTTATCGTTATCGTGATTAACGCGAAGAGCGCGAAGAAAAACATCAAAAAGCGATAGAAAACGTGATGCATTCTTCTTCTTCTTCTTCTTCTTCTTCGGTTCTTCTTCTTCTCTCAGAGCTTACACATGGTATATCATGGGAACAAATTTGGCGTTTTTATTTTTATATTTGTGTTCTCGTTAAATTGTCTCAGTCAGTACTAAAGGTGTTGTTGTAAAAAAATGTATATATCCTTTACTACGCTGCAACGGCGACGAGTTGTTCTTCTTCTTCTTTCTTGCTCATGGCGTCTGAAGACGCGTCGCCTTCCTCTGGATAGTCGTGCTCGAAATCTTCGTCGGTTAAACCGTAGCAGTTTTCGATGATAAACTCTCCTTTTTCTACTCGAACGACGTGGGTCGGTCTCAAGGATTCGCAAAAGCCTTTGTTGTGGGAAACGGCGAATAAGGCGCCGTCCCAGTCTTGGAGACCGTCGGTTAAGGCGGAGACCGCGCCAACGTCCAAGTGGTTGGACGGTTCATCCAGAAGTAAGACGTTTCGTGGTTGTAAAACAAACGCGGCGAGCGCAACTCGAGCCTTTTCTCCGCCGCTAAGAGAGCCGATTTTACGTAAAGCCATCGGGCCGGAGATGCCTAACGCGCCGAGCGATTGTCGACCTTCGATTTCTTTCAATAGTGGGTTCTCCACTCTCGCGGTTTCTAGAACGTACTCTAACGCTTGCTTATCCATCGGCAACTCTTGCGCGAGATCTTGCGAGAAGACGCCAAGCTTCACGCGTTCGCCTAACGTGCGCGTGCCCTCGAGCAAAGGCATGGTGCCGGCTAAACTTTTCAGAAGCGTGGATTTACCCGCCCCGTTCGGTCCGAGAACGACCACACGCATTTCGCGAGAGAGTTTAAACTCTTTTCCGTCCTTACTTTTTAAAATCGGCGACTCTTTTTTGTATCCCAAAACGGCGTTTTCCATCATCAACACGTCTTGATCTGACGGCGGCGGTTTACTTAAACGCAAAGCCATTTTCGTGGAATCCCCGGCTTCGCCTTCGGAAAAGTTCGCCGCCGCTTCGCGTTCGAGCTTTCTCATTTCCGTTTCTACTTTAATCAACAGTTTCGCTCTCGAAGACGCCTGCGCGGCTTTAGAGGCGTTGGCGCTAAATCTCGCGACAAAATCTTTCAAATCTGCAGCTTCCGCGGCCAATTTGTTATAACTCGCTTGAGCTACGCGTACTCTTTCGTCTCGGTCTTGTAAAAATTTCGAGTAGTTCCCGACGTACCAATGCAAACCTTTCGCGCGAACTTCCATGATGTGCGAACACGCGCCGTCTAACAAAGACTCTTCGTGCGAGACGATAACGGTCGTATTCGGACTCTTTTTAATCCAATCGGCGAGCCATTTCTTGGAAATCTCGTCCAAATGGTTCGTCGGTTCGTCGAGCAATAAAAGTCCGTTCTCCTCGCTCCCGGCTGGAGACAACAACAATCTCGCCAACGCCACTCTCATCTGCCACCCGCCGCTTAAATTATCGCATTTAATATCCCACTGCTTCCTGGAAAACCCGAGACCGTCCAACACCGCGGCTATTCTCTTTTCTGCGTCGTTCCCGCCGGCGGCTTCAAACTCCGCGTAGCAATCCATCAAAACATCCGCAGCCTCGCAATAGTCCTCGCAATTTTCGCTTTCGCACACCCTCTCCGCTTCTCTCAATGCCGCTTCTGCTTTATTCAACCTCGTCATCCTCGCCCTCGCTTCTTCGTACACCGTCTTCGTCGATCCGCTCACTGCGGTTTGCTCGAAGTATCCCACGTTCAATTTTGAGCTGATGATGATTTCCCCGTCTTGAATCGAGCGCACGCCGGCGATGCACTTCAGTAACGTCGATTTCCCGCACCCGTTCCCTCCGACGAGGCCGATTTTTTGTCCCGACATGATTTGTGCGTTCGCTTCTTGCAGTAAATCAGTGTCCGCGACCGCTAAGAACACATCTTTCAGAAGTAAAGCGGCACCGGAAGCGTCGCCGAATGGAATTTGCGGTCCGTCGTCTTCCTCTTTTTTCTTCGCAACTTCCGCGACGGCTTTCTGCACCACCGCCGAAGATGACGAGGAAGAAGCACCACCACCACCTGGTTGTTGTTGTTGTGGTTGTTTTTGGGTCTTCTTCAATCCTTTCTTTCCTTTTTTCTTCGTCGGCGGCGTCGTCGGAGATGACGACGACGACTGCGCTCGAATGACGTCGCAACGACGAGCACCACCCCGAGAAGAAGAAGGCGAAGAAACGGAAGCCAAAACCAAAGGCCTCGGCGCGAACACTGCTTTCATCAGGAGCATATTTTTATCTTTTATCTATCGCGAGTGAGTCGTTTGATAAAGAACCGCGCGCGTGAAGTAATGGAGAGGAATTGGATTATTATCCAAACGGGAGAGGGAAAAATGCGTGTTGGTGGCTCAAAATCACCCAAAAGGAATGTTCCTTACTCGGATGCGTTTTTGTCCTTTGTCGTCCGGGAACGAAAACTTTTTTGTGTGTTTTTGTTCTTTTTCTGGCTCAAAACGACTCGCGTGCGAAAGATGTTTGTTTTTTGTGAGACACTCATCAAATCAGGATGTCTCTCGCTGATGTCTCTTTCTGGTAGTATTCGTAGTAGTATTGTATCAGACAATAAAGATGATAACGATGATGATACGAGGGGAGAAAAAGAGCTACGACCACCGCGCATACTTGCTGCTGTATAAATAACACCGCTATATAAAGTACCCAGGAGTACTCGCGGCCGCTTTCTTTTTAAACTATTACGTACTCTCTCGTCTCGTCTTCATTTTTCACGAAGGAGGAATGGAAACTTTCGTAAACTCGAAATCGATTTCCACGTTTGCGTTTGGTTTCACGTAGCTCCCGTCTTTAAACGTCAACCCGTCTTCTCCGCTCGTCGTCGTGAACACGCGCCTGCTCCCGTTCCTCATGACGTATCGCTCGTCCGAGAAACTTTCGTTGACGTCGTACGGAAGCACCGGCGGCGGTCTCGTTTTCGAGTACACGAAGCCGATGGGCCGGTTTGTTTTTCTCGTATCGAAAACGGTCTCGTTCGCGTCCAGATCTCGCACCGTCACGTTCGCTCCGCACAAAAACCCTTGCTGCACGTACTCTCCGCCTCCTTTGACGAGTTCTTCGTACGACGTCGACTCGTTCATCTTCACCGTTATTCGTTTCTCTTCGGCCACCGCTTTCGTGTTTTCCTTCTCCTCTCTCGTTTCTCGTCTCGTTTTCAACTGTTCCGAGACGACGCCAAACGTTAACAGACCGAGCCAAGCTAAGCCGCCTTTCAAGCCGAATCGTCGGGTGAGGAAAGTGGCCATAAAATCCGTGGAGTCCGCCTGTCGTCTGTTGTTGTTGTTATTCTTCTTTTCCTTGACCTGCTCCAGTATCTCTTTCGCGCTCAAATCTTCTTCCGCCGGGGGCGTCGCGCGAACAACGCGACGAGAGAAAACGGAATCACTTTTTCTCGTCCGAAAATGACGCGCTGCTAAGACCTGCGAGGAAAGATGAGGCGATGATGATGTCGATGATGATGATGCCGTTTTCGCCGCGCGATGACGATGGCAACACGCCAGGCACGTGCTCAGTGTCGTCGTCATCTTTGTGTGGTTTGAGAGAAGTGCGTTCGATGATGGTTTTTCTGAGGTAAAAAGTGGATAACAAATGAAAAATACGCAGAAAGATCCTCTCGCATCGAAGAATGTCATCATCGTCATCATCATCGTCTCCCTCGTCAAAATCACGCACTGCTCGATATTTGAACTTCACACAGCGCACAGTTTTGGTTACCGTAGATTAAGGTATGACCGTCGAGCCACTCTAACGTCCAAAGCGGTGTTGCGTTCGTTTGGTTCTCCGGGTGGCGGAGAAGAGGAGGAGGAGAAGGAGATGTCGATGTGGCGCTTCTGTCGTCGTTTATTTCGAAGAGAGCTTCGGCGTCGTCGATGGAGACGATTGATATTTGACCTGTGGTTAATGCGGACGCCACGAGGAGACCGTTTGGAGATATTTTGGTTCGTTTGGAGGTGGACGGGAGGTCGAGCGCGAATAAGAGGGTGTTGGCGGAGGTGTCGACGACGGTGAGGGTGGACGCAGCGACGAACGCAGCGAGGGAGGAGGAGGACGCGTCCTCGTTTTCGGTGTCGGAATCGAGTGGTTCGGCGGCGATAGTTTCGCGTCGCTTATCTTCTTCACCACTCGGAGGAGGCGTGAAAAAATCAAAGCTGCTCAATCGGCCGTAAAAAGGAACGCCTTTTTTCGGGTACTCGTGGACGTATCCGCGAATAGGCGTTTTTTGGTCGTCGTTTTGACTGAATGCGTCCCAACAGAGCGCTCTTGAAATATCAGAGTTGGAATCGAAGTGTGATGTTATCACGTATACTTTCTCGTCGTTGCTCGAGGTCGCTGTTGATTTATGTTTCCTCATCAACGCGGTCTTAACGATACCGCCGCATCCGCTCCAATTCACGTCGTGTATTTTTGCAAGTTTTTCGAGATGACCGCTATCGCCTTCCCAAACTTTGAAACGACCGCTCGCATCAGAGGTGACGATGTGCAGATGTTTTTGGTCTTTTTCGGTGCCGCTGAAATGGATAAGCGTCGAAGTTATGGCCGATTTTGGGGTCGCTTCTTTCTCTTTATCGGAATGGTGTCTCAACATCCGCTTCCTCGTCCACTCGTTGGAAGCGTCCTCGCAAGGCTCTTTCGCCCAAACGCTAGAGGTACCATCTGCCGATCCTAATACTAAAATATCGTCGTTAAAAGCGCAACACGTGATGCGTTTAGAGTGCGTTCCTCGTAAAACCGCTTTGCTCTTTACGCTCAAATCGATAGGGAGAAACTCGTACACGTGCGCGTCGCAGCCTTTCGCAAACGTCACCGCGAGAGAGATAGTTTGTCCGCGCGTATTATTATTTCCATCACCGTTCCACTCAAGAGCTGCTATGGCGCCGAGCTTGCGTTTAACGTCAGTACCCGCATTAATGCTCACTATTTTCTTGCTCTTCTTCTCGTATATAACTACCTCGCCTCCGGCGTCGCCGGATGCGATGAAAACGCACCCGTCTCCCTTCAAAACAGACATCACCGTCACCGCGTGTTTATGCGTCTCGTGCAACGTTCTCAATTTTATCTGCTCTTCTTGTTCTTCTTCTTCTGGATCATGACGATCGTTTCCGTCTTTTAAACAGTCGCTTTGTTCTGCATTATCGCCTCTTTTTCGTCCATTCATCTCATCCTCCTCTTCCTCCTTCTTCTTCTTTCCTCTGGTCCGTTTCCAATCGTACGTCGGTTTCCTCAAACTCTCGCGCTCGCCGTCCCCATCTCCCTCCTCCCACCAAAAACCATTCAAATCTTCGCCGTTCACGTGTCGCATCAGCACCTCCTTCGCCCATTTCCCTCGCTTAAACATCTCCTCCGACCCGGATTTTTTATCCGGATGCGCTTTCAACGAGTGCTTCCTAAACGCGCGATCGATCGAAGCTTTCGTCAAAATGATCTCATTCTCGGATGATGAGACGTTCAAAATCGACTTCGCTTTCGAGAGTAAGGGTTCGTACAGACGATTTTGATGGCTGTTCTTGTTCTCGGTGGTGGTGCTCGCGCCGCCCGAGTGATGATTCCGGGGGCGGGTCTCGTCGTCAATGTCATCGGGAGAGCAGAAGATCGTCATGATGTGTGACGATGATCAGATCAGGAGGGCTTTTTTTATTTTGACTTTTTTTTAGAAGAATTTAAGCGTTTCTGAGAAATTAATGAGAGGACGGAAACCTCTTCTTTGTCTCCAATCACAGCGAGAGAGAAGCACTTTTCGCCGTTAAAATATATATCTATCCCCTGGAAAACTATTGGTGAAGAAAGAAGAACAAAGAATGCGAGCGGCGGCGAGCTGTGTTTCACTTTTGGCGTCCTCCTCGTCCTCGTCCTCGTCCTCGACGACTAAAAGATTTGAAAGGAGGAGATTAGTAGGGGATTCCCCGGTGTTCAAAAGGAAGAGTAAAAGTAACGACGACGATGATGATAAAACCATCGAGGAGGAAAACTCCGGAAGAACGCCGCGCTTTGAGAACGAGGAGCGACGGACGTCGTCCTCCGAAGCCTCGTCGTCGTTAAAGAAAGAGCTGCTGAGCATCGTAGCCTCGTCGAGAAAAGCAAACACGATTGAAACGAGAGCCAAAAAACGAGAGATATTAGATAAAGTTCTCGAGCTGGAGAAGGAGGCGAGCGCGAAACTGGATTTAGAAGGGGACATCCAAGGCCGGTGGTCGCTCGTCTATTCCACGGACGACGATGAAAATAAAGCTATGTTCATGCTGGACGATGCGAACGATAAAGTCGTGAAGGAAATTTTGGATAGTTTGTATAAGTTCTTCTTCGCGTTCGCGGCGCCGTTGGCGGCCGGCGGATTTTCCTCTTCCGAGACTGCGAAGAGGAAGGAGCGAGGAGGAGAACTCTTCAAGTCCATTCGAAACGAGCAAATCGTCGACTTGACGAATGAAAGCGTAGAGAATTTCGTAGATTTAGAGATATTAGGACGAGAGACGCGAGTGGTCGTTCGCGGAGAGATTAAACCGTTAGATAAGAACCAAAGAAAAGTTCAAGTCACTTTCACGGATTGGTCGTTTGACAACCTCGTGACGTTACCGCTTCCCAGACCTACCGGCGGGTTAGAAAACACCTATTGCGACGAAACGATGAGAATATCGAGAGGAAGTCGAGGCGGCGTGTTCATCACCACACGGATAAGAGGAGGAAGGGGATAAGAGAGCGGTAAAAAGAGATCGCCTTCTTAAGTGATGATTACGTCTTAATCAACGACGACTAAACGATACTCCCCGGTACCTTTACTGATGTACAACGAAAAGCTATATAGAAGAATAAAAATCTACGATGAAGACGACGCGCTACTCCCCCCCGCCGCGACTGACCCCGGAAAAACCGCGCTCGCGTGATGCTGAATCATCCTCCACTCCCCTCCCTGCTTCTCAAACACGTTCGTACACGTCAACGTGCTCGCTCGCATCACCACCTCCTCGCACGTGACGATACCCAAATTCCCGTTGGCGTACGCCTGTACGCTTTTACACTTCACGTCCATCTTCTGTTGCGACGTCGACGAACTCGCGCTCCCACTTCCCCCTGCTCCTCCCATGGACTCAAACACTATCCGCCACGACTCTTTCACGTTCTCGTCGCCTAAAACTGTCGGCATTCCCGGGTGCGTGCATCGCACGTGCGCTCCGCTTCCCCACACTTTGGAGTGCATGAGGGTGAAATCCCCTCTCCGAAATGCGTCGTAGAATAACGAGTTGCACGTTTCCACGGCGACTAAATCGTCTCGTTTGAGCAGAGCGATTGAATCGCGTAACTTTGCGGCTTCCGCGTAGTTTTCTAGGGATATTTGTAACGAAAGTTCGCGTTCTAGCGATGCTAAAGCGTTCGAAGTGGATTCGTCTTCTTCTTCTTCTTCCTCGTTCGCTCGGTCGTTCTTCCCCGCGCTGTCGCGTACCCTGGTGCCTAAATTCCGAACGCCGTGACTTTTTCTTCTCGGAAGAAGCGCACCGGTAAAAAAAATACGTCTCGATGATGCGTGCGCTGCGAATGATGCTACTGCTCCCATCGTCGGTTTCACGCGCGCGGTAAAAGCGGCGAGTGCGCGGTGTCGATGAAGGAAAGAGAGAGAGAGAGGTTTTGAGGGACTTTCCCCTAAATGGGAAAAAGGAATATAAATCGGCGGCAGAAAAGAGACGCACACACACACACACGCGCGCGCGCGAAGGAAAGCGACCCGAGGAGAACGAGCCCGATATATTTCACCACCGGTGTGAGTTAACGATGATTTCTTTTCGCGCCGCTCATCATCCGTCGTCGTCGTCTTTCTCGTCGTCCTTTCAAACAGGACGCAACAAAATCAGGGCGGTGACAAAGACGATGCGAAAAGGTCTTGGTCTTTGTCTTCTCCTTCTTCTGTGCTTCGAAAAGCGCTCTCCACCACCTTTCGCCCTCGCTTTCGAAAACGACGACAAAAACGGGTCGGCGGAAACTGACGTCGCCAAATTTCTGGGTTACGCGTCCCCGGAGAAACTGTTCGGGAAGCAGTCGTTTTTGGCAAAGTTGCAGCACAAGCTGGAAGCGCCGAAACTTCGAGGGATGGCGAGTTTCGTGCCGAGGCAGAAGCTCGAGGGAGAGGAAGAGCCAAAGGAGAGTTTTGGGTTCAAGAGAGAAGCGTACATTGGCGGTCAGTTTATATCCGGAGCTTCGCCGGATTTGGACGTCGGGGTTGTCGTCAGAGTGCCGCGCGCGGCGTTTGCGGAAAAAGGCGAGTTGGAGAAGTTGACGGGGACTTCCGCGGAGTGGTTCGTGTTCGGAGATAAGAATCCAGGGGAGAGAGTGGAGCACGAGAGCGAGACGTCGGTGGTGTTTGCGAAGCTTCGAACGCCGGAACGTGGCGAGTTTGAGTTGCCTTTGAGGTTTCGTGCGAGGTACGCGAAGCCGGTATTTCGAAACAAGACTGAAGAAAAAGCGGCGGAACGAGGAGGAGCAAAGTCTGCGGAAGAGATGAAAAGGAGCGAGAATGATGTGAACAGTAGTAGTAATAGTAATACTATCAGCAGCAGCAGCAGCGAGGCCAATACAGAAGAAAGAGGAAAAAGAGAGGGAGGAGAGGAGAATGAGGAACCGAAATGGAGCAAGTCGCACTCCCGTATTGTGTTCCCGAATGTCGTCATTCTCGCACGACGTGAAGACGATACCGGACCGTGGACCAGAGTTGGCGAGTTGGAAATGAGAGGATCTTGGTATGTTCCCATCGCGTATTCAAATCAAGCCATCGGCGTGAAGATGATGAGTATCATTATTACCCTCGGCGCCGGAGCATTAGTATTCAAAGCGATTAGGCAAAAAATAGTAGAAGAGCATTACGGTTTGAACCGCTCGTCGTCGATCCCATCGTTGAAGAAAAGCAGGTCGAAGAAGAAGAGAAATTAAGCTCGATAGAGTGTATATACTGTACAGTATGTATGCGACGTAAATTCTTACGGTGACTATAAAACATAACTTGCGTTTTTGTACATTTTCGTTAAGAACGGAAGAGGCCATCTTGGCCTCTAAAGGCTCTATCTACAGATCTTGGCGGTGAAGAGGATTGCTCGTGGACGCGTTCGGCCAACATTAAATTACGTCTCGCTCGATCCGATAAACTGCGCTGACGATCCCATCTGCGCGTGCCACCTGGAGAAGATTCAGATTCGCTACTATCATCTTGAGATCTCGACGGGCTATTACTAAATGGATTATGATTATTTGTGTTATTGTTGTTATCGTTATCGTGCGAGGTTGGTTCGGGGGCCGCAGCAGCTGCGTTGTTGACGACGTACTGCGTATACGGCGTAAGTTCTGAAGGCACTCCGGCGAGTTCCACATCTCCAGTACCGCTCGTTGTTGTATTGCTCTCGTTGACCGCCGCCATCTGACGACTCGCCGATATCGCGCGATTATACTCTTGATACTCTTCCTCGAGCTCCCAAAACCTCCCGCCCAACGCGCGGTCTCTTCGCACATCTCGCATGTGATTAAACCATTGCTTAATAATGCCTTTATAAATCCAGTACATTATCGTGACGCCAAGGAAACACATGAACCCAATAAGGACGATGAACCTGGCGGAATCTTTCTCACCTAACCATCCCACGGAATTTTCTACGTTCTGTCCTTTCGAAACCTCGTCCGCGCCCGCGACACCGTCGTCGTTCACCGCGTACCGCACGCTTCCGTTCTCTTCGCGACAATCTAAGTTCAGATACGCGAGTTCAGAAGGGATTTCGCAATCGAAAATATTCCCAGTAATTGACGCGAACTGGATTTGAGACCCTTGATACTGCGATACCCATGAAGGTGCGGTTCCGGTGAGTATGTTATTACTCACGTCCGCAAAATGAATGATGTAATACTGATTGTTCACGAGCGTCGGCGACGTGCGAAACATCGCGCCAAAGTCCAACTTATCGGGCATGTTACCCACAAACTTGTTGTTCTTGGCGGAAAACTGAATCAAACTTGGCCAGTTTGTGGACACTTGAGGCAAATTACCGGTAAACTCGTTGTCGTGGAGGGAAAAATATTTCAATTTTGGCGCCTGTTGAATCCAAACCGGAATGTTTTCGCTCAACGCGTTGTTGGAAACGTCCAAGGAAAGGAGATTCTTCCCGGAAATTCTCCCACTCCCATCGTTTTCGTACACAGAAGTGGGAATACCGCCTACGTTGAGTTGATTATTCGCCACAGAAATCGCCTCTCTCGCCTCGTCGTCGCACACGCCTTGAGGAATAGATCCGCTAAACTGATTCTCGTTGAGATGTATAGTTTGTAAGTTTGGGGCATTCGTCCCCAACGTCGCGGGTATCTGACCGGTGAACAAATTGTCCTCCATGTGTAACGCCCGAAGTTTCGGCACGTTCCACTCGTCCGGTAACTCGCCGGAGAGTTTATTCTCGGACAACTCCAAATACGTCAAGTTTTTTGCAAAGTTTCCGTTCACCAACGACGCCGGCAAAGCGCCTTCTAACTCGTTTCCGCCGGCGTACAACACAGCGACGTTGGAATTCTCCGGGTTGTCCAGCTCGGGTAACGCTCCAGTTAATTCGTTATCTTGCACGATCAAAACGTGCATTCTTTCCAACGCGCATTTCGGAATCGTTCCATTTATACCGTTTCCTTGTACATTTATCGTGTGTAAACTTAACGGAAGTTTATCGCAATCCGCTCCGAAATCTACGTCCAGCGTTCCCGTGACCCCCGCTAGCGCAATCTCGAAATGTTCGAGCACGTTTGCACTCTTACTCGCCTCTAAAACCTCCGACACGTTCGCCAACGTCACCTCTTTGAATATCTTTCTATAACTGCCCGAATAGTAATACCCGCTCATTTGAAACCTGCGCATAGATGGCGTCATCAACGTTTTCAACGCCTCCGAAGGGAACTCGCAGTTATCTTCCGTCTGCGCGCGATTAAACTGAAACAACCATCGCGCGTCAAACTCCTCTAAATTCCCATTCTCGTCGCAGACGTTCCCGTCGTAGTGACACAAATCCAGCTCTTTCCCACTCCCAGCGTACTCGTTGCCTTCTCTCCACTCCACGCACAAACTTTCGCTTGCCGAGCAACACGCGTCAAAAATGTTCCCTAACGCCGTTTTATGCGCTTCGCTCAAACTCCTCGCGTTCGTAAACGTCTCAAACTCTAACGCGTATTCGCTCCCGTGCGCGGCCCATCCTTCCACGGCGATGCGAAAGTACATCCCAACGACGCTCCCTCCGTTCGAAGCATTCGCCCACTTTTGTATGTCGTATCGACTGATAAAGATCACGTCGTCCCTGTGCGCGTGCTCCGAGCGGAAATCAAACTTCGAGGAGGATGGAATATTGTCCTCTGCACTACTACTTGAAGTGAATAACGCGTACACGTCCGCGTCGCCGTCGTATACGCGCAATCGAATTTTAACGTCCACATCTTCGGAAGGAATCGTAAAGTTGAAATACGAAGTTTCTCCTTGATCTAAGCTCGTCGTGGATTGGTATTTCGGTGTTGAAGACGTCAACTCGATGAACTCCACATCGTCGGCATTTGTCCCCGGTATCGAGATTAAAAGACCGAAGATGATGACGACTAATCCAATAAGAGATTTTGTAAACGACACGCTTCTCATCGCGAACGTTTCGAGACGAGAGGAATGCTTTCAGATCGATTCTGTTCGTTTGACGATTGTGCAATCCTCAGCGCGCTTTTTCTTCCTCTCTCGGGGCAGATAAGACATAGAAATAAACCGAAAGGTCGTCGTAGTAAAATTCTGGCGTTTTTGAGCTCGATTTCGAGTGCAAAATATTCCTTTAAATTACCTGTATCGCGCGATATGCGCAAGTCGATACTAGAGAACGAAAATCATCCGTTTATTCGAAACATGTTGATATTACTCGCGTGATTGTCGTCGATGGTGAGTTAAAACCACGGTGAAAATCATTTTCAAGGTGTATTATAAAGGGGGAGGACACTCGAGTATTTTTTCTTCGTAAACACAAATTCTATACGTTCGAGGACTCTTCCGCTCTCTCTCTTTCTCTCTGCTATCATCACATCTCTCTCTATTATTATCTTTTATATCTTCTCTCGAGCGAAGCTTTCTGACTACTATACAAATGCTTTCTAATCGTAATCGTCCTCCTCGGGCTCGAAAAACGCTTCTTTGGTTTTCGCGTCCAACTTCTTCGCCTTTTCCGTGGTGACTTCGATCGCTTTCGTCGCTTTGACGTTAAACTGGACGCCCACGTGGGCGTCGCCGCCGGTTAATTCCGTCGAAGGCGCAATCCCGCCTTGCAACTGCGTCAGCATTTCCATCCTTTCTTTTTCTTCTTGTTCTCTTCGTTTCCGATCTCTCTCTCGCGCTTCGCGCATCTGCGCTTCGCCTTCCTTCCCTCGTCGAGGCCCGATCTCGTAGTTCTCGTTTAATAAATTATCGTCTTGCGGGACGCGAATCCCTGGCCGTTCCAACAATTTCGGCATCGGTTTCTCGTTTAGTTTCACGCACGCTTTTTGTAAACTCTCCGCGGATTCCATGGCGTCGTTCGCCGCGAATTCCCGCGCGAGTATCACCCGAGACGCCAAGCGCACGTCTTTCACCGAGACTGAGTTTTTCTTCATCTCTTCCAAGTTCATCATCATCGCCTCACCACCATCGCCTCCATCGACGAGAGATTCCCCTCCTTCGTTGTTCGCGACATCGTACCCAATCCTGTGTCTCTGGTATACCTTCGCTTCTTCCAGAACGTCGCCGACGTATCTGTATATGAATTCCAATCCTTGATTGACCACGCGAGGTTCGAAGTGTTCTGCGCCCATTTGGTTCAGGATGTGTTCGACGACGATCGCGTCTCTCGGTTTCGTCGTTGCCATTTTTTCGCGTCGAGGTCGTTTCTTTTTGACGTCCATCGTTACTCTCTCTCTCTGACTCTCTTATTTGAGGACGCGTGGTCGTGTTGCGCGCGCAGTGCGCTGAAGAAGTGAAGCATGGATTGGTTTTCCCCAACGGGCGGTTTAGGGGAAAATTCAAAATCGAATCGATTTCTCCGCACAATAGACTCCGTTTGTGCGCTCCACGTGATACTAAAAGAGAGAATAATGTCCTCCGAGGAGAAGATAAGATGTTCGCACCTGCTCGTGAAGCACCAAAACTCCCGACGACCCGCGAGCTGGCGCGACACCACGGGTGCAATCATCACCAAAAAGACCAAAGAATCCGCCATCGAAGAGTTACTCGCGTATAAAGAACAGATCGACCAAAACGTGATATCATTCGCGGAACTGGCGAAAAGAGTGAGCGATTGCTCGTCGGCGAAAAACGGCGGGGATTTAGGTCATTTTGGAAAAGGCGCGATGCAAAAACAGTTCGAGGATGCCGCGTTTAAGTTAGAGGTTGGAGAGATGAGTGGGGTGGTGGACTCGGACTCGGGTGTTCATATTGTGCTGCGCCTGGCGTGACGAGCGAGGAAAGAAGAAGAAACTTTAGCTGTTCCTTCTCCTAGTCATCCTTCTTCATGGTTACGTGCTGCTGCTGCTGTTGCTGCTAGTAATAGCAATCGATGCTGTATTCTTGATGAAAAATGTACTTCTCCTTGAAAAAATGTTCGCTACTAAAATTGTATTTCTTTCTTTCGTTATCGTCGTCGCGGCGGCGGCTGTTGTTGAGCTACGTTGTTGTTTTGGGGCATCATCGGCACTTGTCTCGCCGGTCTGTATCCGACGTTCTTTACCGTGTTCTTCGCTTCGTCCTTCACCACAACCTCGGCTAAGTCGTCTTCGGTTGATTTTTTGGGTACGATCATCTCCGCCCACGTTTTCGGCAACAACTGGTTCGCCAACATTTCTTTGTGCGCTTGTAACGCCAACAAAATAGCAACGACCGGAACTGAGACGACGATGATGGTCAACAACAAATATGCAACCACTCTCGCGTCCGCTTGCCCTTTCAACGCCGCTCTCGTGCCTCTGACCACGTACTCGTGGTGCTCTCTTAAAATCGAACCAATCGCTTGCCCCAAATTTTGTTTCCCTTCAAACATCTCCGGCGCAATCGCCGCCTCTTCCTCCGCCTCTTGAATAATGCGCAATTTGTCCTCCTCGGTCACGTTTTGCCCGAGTTGTTTCAATTGTTCGCGAATGCGATCTTCCAACATCTTCCCTTTCGAAACGTCGTCCAAACCGCTCTCTTCGCTCAACAACTCCGCGAACGAATCGTCCGACTCTTCCGTATCCACGCCTTCAATCTCGTACCCAATCATCCTCGCCGCTCTAATGTGCGCGGTTAACTTTAATCTCGTCGCTCTCGGCAACTGTCCGTGTTCTAAATCGCCCGTATCTAACGCCTTTTGTGCCGCAATCAACTTCTCTCGCGCGTTCACGCCCATCTTCCCCACGTGCGCCTTATACAACTGCAACTTTTGCAATTTCGCGTCGTCCCACAACTCCGCCGGAAACAACAAATATTGCACTCTCGACGTCAACTTATCCAACGGCAACAACCTCAGCCACGCCGCTAACGCTTGCACGGCTTCGTATCTGTGCGCTTCCACGTCCCCGTACGTCGGCGGAATGTACGGCACCGGATCTTTCCTCGCGTCCAAGTTTGGCTCCGGCACCAACTTCCCGCTCAAATAGTCCATAATCGCTTGCGTCGGCACGCACTGCCCGGGAAAGTACGCCGAATATCGCTCAATCACGCACGTGTGCGACTTCCCTAAACTCGTCAACTCGCTCGAATCCACCACCGCTTGTTCGATTAAAAATTGCTTCACCGCGGCTTCGTCGTGCGCTCCGGAAAGTACCGCTTTGTCGTGGTTTAATCGCCTGTAAGTAAGTGTTTCGTCATCGTCGATTTTGACGTCGTCGATGCGCGCAACAACAAAGGAGTAAAAAAGAAGAAGAAGAACGATGATTTTTGTCAGATTAATACTACAAGAAAACGCGCGCTGCGAACAAGAATATTATATATTCTCGAAAGATGAAGCTTTTTGTGGTGCCTTTTCCGCCGTTCAAATTTTGTGATCCAGAGTGAGAGATCTTATTCATCTCGAACACACACGCGCACACGCACACATAAAAGCAAGAGAAACACTGTTTAAACGTACTTTTCTTGTTCAATCTTCGCTTCGTGCAGTTTTACCACGGCGTTCGTGCAGTGCGTCCCGCAGTCTATGCCGTACTTTTCTTGGAGCACCGCTCTGTTTTTTGCCTTGGAGGCGGAGACCGAAGGGAAGACATTTCCATCATTTCCGTGAAAGAAAATCAACGCGAGGAGGAGGAGGACAAAAGAGGAGGAGCTTCTCCTCGGAGTTTCGCGACGAGGACGAGAGAGCATCTTTTTAACTTGCGTTTTATCGCTTTGCGTGTTTCTTGTTGCGTGGTAAACGACTCCTTCGCGCGGGTACTAAAAATGTGGATTCAAGTGGCCATTAATCCTCTTCATGGAAGAGAGATAGGGTTTAATGCCCTAAACAAATTTCTCTCGAAAAGCTTGGGAAGAAACTCTTTTGTTACACATCACATTATATCATCACATGAGCGCTTAAGAAGAAGTGGAGAAGAAGAAGAAGACCAAGAGTAGAAGAAAAATTATGACGCCAGAAAAGTGCCAATCGGAACTCAACGACGTCCTCCGCAACAACCCGACGATTACGTTCCTCTTGGACAAAATCGAATCCTCCGGGTGCGCCATCGATCGCTCGAAATTCTTCAAAATCGAGAAATGTTCGAAACAAGTCTGCGGGGGATTCGTCCCGGAAAAAGGCGTCAGCGTCTGCCACAATCACATACAAACGAGGACGGAGATGGAGAACTTATTAGCGCACGAGTTAATACACGCGTACGACGATTGCACGAGGAGGAAGATGGATTGGATGGACGTGAGGCATCACGCGTGTTCGGAAGTGAGAGCGGCGAATTTGAGCGGGGACTGTCACTGGTGCGTTCGTTGTTGTTGGTGTTGTTGTTGTTGTTACGCTTTTGCGAGAACGCGCTCGTTTTGGCGAATAGTTTTTTTACTTTCGACGAGACTTTTGTTATCTTTTGAACGGCGACTAATAATAACTCTTTCTTCTTCTTTCCTTCGCGTGCGTGTGTGTGTGTGTGTGTGTGTTATTAATAACATTATTGTTATTCACAGGGTAAACGAATTTTTCCGCGGGAACTTACAACTGAAAGGCCAACACAAGACGTGCGCGAAACGGAGGGCGGAATTGAGCGTAGCAATGAGCCCGGTGTGCGAAAAGCGAGAAAAGGACGGGATAGAAAGTAAAGAGGAGTGCGCGAGGAACGCGGTGGAGAAAGTTTTAGATCGGTGTTTTGGGGATACCAAACCGTTCGATGATATCCCCTAACAAAGAGATTCATTCGCGTAAAAAACGGGATGCTGATAATATAGTATTTAGCAAAATGTAAAATAGTATTTAGATGGTGTATTAAAAATGAAGACGAGAGAGTGCACTTCAATCTCTCTCTCTCTCTTTCTCTCTTTCTTTCTCTTTCGTTCGTTACGTGATCGTCGTAGAAGAACAAAAAAATGTCGCGAATAACTCGCATGATGATGTTCTTCGACTGATTTTTCAACTCGCGGCTCAAGACATCCAATCCGGTTTCTTCAAGCCTTTCAAACCTTTTCTCATCAAGTCTCCGAATTCGCCCTGCGCTCTCGAAACCGCGCCGGTAACTTGGTCTTGCACCTTCGCCAACTCCTCCGCTTGAATCTCCGCCGCCGTCTTCGGCGGCGCAAACGCCGGGTGCTCCATCAACGCCTCAAACAACTGCGTCCCTCTCAACGCGTTCGTCAGCGGCATGTGCCCCGGCGCCGCGTCCGCTCGCCATAAAAACTCGTTCGGAAACTTGCGATAGTCCCCATTCTCTCCCGTCGTCCAATCGATTTTCTTAAAAAATTTCGCCCAGTTCCTCTTTTGTGCCACCCATAACTTTCTCTGAATCGCAAACCCGTACCTTCCTCCGGAGAAGTGCGACCAAAGAGCGTCGACGGTTTTTAAATCAGTCACCGGCATATTTTTCACCTCGGTGAAATACACCCACTCTCGGTCCTCGGCGTCTTCACCCGCCAAGACGCACATGAGGCGTCTGTGTTCGTCGTCCGCTTTTTCCCACTCGCCGGATTTCAAGAGGTCTCGGAATGGGGCGTAGTCCACGCCCATCTGTTATTTGAGAGAGAGAGAGAGATGATGGTACTGTCAGTAAACGCGAAACAAAACGTAGTATTCTCCGCGCGCGCGAATATCATCTTGAAATGATGATCGCGTTTTTCCAATTTATCCACAAGATACGAAAACAAAGAACACTGTTACTACTCACGTCTGATTTCAACTCCGGCTCTGGTTTCTCCGTCGTCGCTGCTGCTGATGATGATACCGATGCTGATGCTGATGATGCCGCTTCTGGGGCTGCGCTAGTATTCGTCGTCGTCGTCGTATTCTCGGCAGTTTCAGCGTCCGCAGCCACTTTGACTGCTCTCACGCTTCTAGATTTTTGCTTTAATGATGTGGATGTTTTATTCGTTCCTCCTCTACTTTTCGATGATGATGCCGTCGCGTAAGAGTACGCCGACGACGACGAACAACAGCACGCGGTGGCTGAAGAGAACGACATCATTATTTGTGTAGTTTCGGGTTTGTTTTCTCTCTCTTTGGAGCGCTCTGCACTCTTCAATTTGGAGACACAAAGAGAGAAGTGATTTCTATCTTCCTTTAAAAAAGGGAGGAGATCTTTATAAATATAGGGTTGGAGACCCTAAATATTTAGAAAAAGTTTCTGGGAAATTCTCAACTTTTTCTTCAGTTTGAGTGAGTCGTCGCGTAGTTAGTCGTTTGCGTTTGCGTTGTTGTTATATGTTCGCGCGATGACCGAAAAACGAACGATGGAAAGAAGAAGAGGCGACGAGGAAAACAACGAGTGAAGGGGAGAACTTTTTTTTTGTTTGCGAGAAAGAAGAGAGAGAGAGAGAGAGAGAAGTAGCATCGTATCGTAACGAGAATTAGTTCTTACTCAACACGCTTTACAAATGTCCTCGTCTCCCTTTTGGATGCCGATAGAGCCGAGAAATTTGCGCGAACTCATGAAAACAGGGTACTGCGTGATAGATAATTTTATCCATGACGAAAGTGTGGCGAAGAAAATGCGCGAGGAAATGTGTTCGATGCCGATTCGGTATGAAAACGAGGAGGAGGAGGAAAAGGAGAAAAAGATGCCATGCATGCGACCGAACCGGACGCACTTTACGGACGCGAAGAATAACGCAAAAAGGTATTTGTTTTCTAAACCCGGGGTGTTTGAATACGACATGCACATGAATACCGTTGAAAACAGTTCTAACAACATAAATGGTAGCAGTGGTTCGATGGCGACGCTGGATCGATTCTTCGCGGCGACTGGGAAACAGCTCGCGGAGGCGTTCAACGAAGCCGCCAAAAAGGAGGCATTTTCTGCAATCGACGACGAAGAAGAAGACAAAGAAGGAAAACAACAGAAGCATCGCTCGTACGCCCGAGTAATAAAAGTGAAACCGGGCGATGAAAACAGAACGGTAAAACTTCAAATTAACACGTGCGGCGCGTTTCCGTACCATTTCGACAACCCAGGCGGCGCGCGACAGAATAGAAAATTGACGTGTATTTTATATCTCAACGAAGCGTACGAAGACAAATGCGGTGGCGAGATTGTTTTGGTACCTTTTATGGGACCATTCGTTACAATCCGTCCAATATTCAACCGGTTGGTCGTGTTTCAATCGGAAAGCGTGTTACACAGAGTGAACAAAGCGGTGAATTTTCCAGGTGAAGGGAGAGCGTGTTTAACCGTTTGGCTCGACGGCGACGACGATTCAGACGACGACAACGAAGAAAAAAGGAACGCATCAAACAAAAACATCCGCAACGACCTCGTCCAACTCCTCTCCTCCCCTTCCAAAGACCTCATCTCGTACATCCGCCAAACTCCGGACGCGCAACGCTTCCTCTCCCGCTGGGCGTACCGAGACGAATACGAAATAAGCCTCCTCGAGTCGCACGAACCGGGAAAAGGTCTCGAGCACATGTTAGAAGCGCACGAGGACGCGATTAAACGAATGAGGAAAATTCAAGACTCTGATTTGCAGAGAGTGTTGGAAAGAGTGAGAGAAATGCGAAGGGAAGAGGAGATGGAAATCGTTCGATTGTAATATTATATAATAACTTTTCAAAGAAGAAAGGAGTAAACATTTTTGAATAATTTCTTCACAAAAACACGAACCATCATGTCTGCGTTTTCGAGCGTCCTCCTCTCACCACTCGCTTCATTCTTCTCCACGACGGAGGACAAAGTTTTCCACGTCGTCAAATGCGTTTTGGCGTTCCTTTTTTTACTTCTTTGCGACCGAATCTTAAAACAACACGAGAAGAATGAGAAAGAAAAGAAAGCCATCGGGGAAGCGATTGAAACGACGACTGATGATGTGATGACGATGAAGAAAGGCGATTTGACCAGGAAAGAGTTGAAACAATTCGACGGCAAAAGCGACGACAAAAAACCTTTTCTCCTGTTGGCGTGCAAAGGGACGATTTTTGACGTCACGAAAGGACGCGACTTTTACGGTCCAGGCGGTCCGTATAACTGTTTTTGCGGGAAAGACGCCTCTTTGGCGTTTGCGAAAGTATCCACGAGCGAGGAACACATGAACGCGAACTGTTCGAATTTATTCGCGATGGAAGTGGACGCGTTGAACGATTGGTACAGGAAGTTTGAGGAGAAGTACCCGGTGGTCGGGAAGGTGAGAGACTCGGATTTCAAAGCGCCGAAGAAAAGGAAGAAGACGAAAGCGTCCTCGAAGTAGAGCGCGTTATTACGATGATGCGATAGCATTTTAGAAAATGTGTTTTATTTATTATTACCATTATTAGTTGTACATTTAAGTGTGATCATGCGGTGGGTCGATGACTTTGACGGACTTCCACTGCGGCGCGAATGTGAATTGATGAGAGGTCAGGTCAATTATCAATTAAAAAAATTGAAGCGACGACGGATCGACGACGCTGGCTATTAGAATCCTTCGTTTCAGGATTCTTTTGCATCGCATCCTCGTCGTCGTCGTCGACGACGGCGAGACGCACGTTGATTTGGAGTAAAGCGTCTTCCGCTTCTTTTCCTTCTTCGTCCTTCGTCTTCGAGCCCGCTTTGTCGCCGCTGGCGAATTTTTTCTTCGAATCTTCGAGAATGAAGTCTCGGATTTTTTCGTACCGCGCGAAGGAGGAGTGGATAATAGTTTTACCACCACCGTTCTTCTCCTCGTTGGTGGTTGTTGATGGCGGTAAAAGCGCTCTGCGTATCGCTCTCGTCACCGTTCGACTCAAAGTCGATTTGACCTCTTTGCCGCCTTCGATGGCGAATTCGCCTTCAAACTCGGATTCTCGAGCGAGGAAGGATAAAAGCCGGTCGTCCCAGCTTAAAGTGACGTTGACGCGTCGTTTAATCGCGTCCATTTGAGGTAAAGAAGCAACACTACCTGTTGGTGACTCTCTCGACGACGACGACGACGATGATAATGTCGTTAACATCGAGGAGACGAACTCGTTCTCGATGAGATAATTCGAGCGATACTCCAAGTGCGCGTTGGCGATTTGCTTCAGAGCGTCTTCGTCCAACGGCTGAAACGGCACGAAATATTCAATCGACGATAAGACTTTGACCGTATCGTGGAAGTCTTCGCAGTGCTCTTTTTCCCATTTCGTGAACATGGCGTTTTTCAACGCTCGCGAGAGCTCCACGTGATGTCTTTCGCGTTCAGACTTTAAGTAGTTTTTGTTCTTATTCTTGTCGACATCCCCTACTTTGCTCAATCGACGTTTCCGATCGGCTTCTGCGGCGCCGTGAATGTGCACGAATCCAGCGTTCGCCTCTAAAATAAATATCGCCTTGTTCCCTAAAACCTCTCTCTTCTCTCCATAAACGTCGTAATCTTCAAACGTATCGTTACCGTCTTCATCTTCGTCGTCTTCATCACCCCCGTTACTCCTCGCCGAATCTTCCTCTTCTTCGCTTCCTCTTCGCCACCATCTAGAAAACGCACCGCCTCTCTTCTTTCTCCTCCTCGTTTTCGAAGACGAGAACGACGATGAGGACGACGGAGTCGATTGCATCACCCTCCCGCTATCAAACAGCTGCCTCAAAACGCTCCTCACTTCGCACGGCAACTTATCGTACTCCTCAATCACGACCACGCTCTCGGGATATCTCCTCAAATGCGCTCTCAAGTTGCTCACAATCATCCGCTTCTGCCGCTCGCGGTCCTTTTCCACGTACTCCGCGCCGAACAGAATCTTATACGCCGGACACAATTCCCCCGGACACGTCTTCTTCTTCCTTTCAGAAGCGTAATAACTACCTCTAACGCCACCCGTAACTACGTTTCGCGCGACGCTCGCCAGCATCTCTCCATAAGCTTTTGCTCCTCCTCCGTTCTTCCTCCTCCTCCTCCTATTCGCACCATACACCGCTCTCGCTAACGCGCGATGGAAATGCGATTTCCCAACCCCTGGACTGCCGTGGATGCTCATCACCAGCGGCGTTTGCCTCTCCTCCTCCACTCCGTCTTCTCTTCTCTCTCCTAAATCTTCTTCTTCTAATTCGTAGCGTTCAATCTCGCGAAACTTATCGCAAATCGCGTCTAAAAGTATATCCGTGCTTTCCGTTTGTCCGAAAATTTGGGATTCTACTTTTGCTCTCACGTGGACGCACGCGTTGAATAAATTCGGCGCGTCGGCGTCTTCCTCTTCCGCATCATCATCAAATTCATTCCGACGAGAACGACGACAAAACTTCCCGTTTTCCCCGCAATAAAAGTTATCACTATTACTAGTACTCGTGATAAACGACGGACACAAATTCTTCGTAACACTGCCGCGCTGATTATTATTATTATTGTTCTCGCAGTGGTGCACGAAATAGGTCGTCGCGATGGCGAGAAACGCCGTCGCCACGTTCCCTAACGCAACAAACATGCTGGACCATTTCTGACGAAGAATTTCATTCAACTCTCTTTTTAGGGGTTGTGAGTAAATGTGTTTAGGGTTTTAAGTAAAACCCTAAACAGTTGTTTTCTTTAAAGCGGTTTTTAAAAACGACTCCTCTCTCTCTCTCTCTTTACTACACAAAAGAACACGACGACGGCGACGAAGACGCGCAGTAAAGAAGAACAAAGAGAGCGTTATTATTACTAAGAGCGTAAAGAGTGGAGCGTAAGAGAGTATTATTATTGTCAGTAGTAGTAGTAGTTTCAAATGGCACTGTTTGCCCCGTTTCGAGTCCTCGGGGATGTCTCCTCGGACGTTCCATTCTCGACGCACAAACGAGGCATCGAAACGTACGCGACGACTGCCTCCGGGCGAACCTTCCACATCTTCGACTGTAAAAAGCTCACGTTAGCCATGCTCGGTTCGATGCACGAAGCGGACGTTTCACTGGTGTGCGCGAAACGAGATTGGACGTTTACCGCGTGCTCCGGGAGGAAGATTTATTGCAGCCGCCGGGTGAACGTGACGTGCGAACTCGTCGGACACGCGACGGAAGTGAAGCATTTGTTCGCGTTCGGAACTTTACTCGTGAGCATCGATCGATCGGAGCACGTTTTAGTGTGGGACATAAGCGAGAAGGTGATGAAAAGGAGAGAACGAGAGTATCGCGCGTTTACGAGGGAAAGCGAGAGGAAAGCGAGGGAGGAGAGAAGACGGCAAGTGTTGGGAAGGAGGAAAGAGAAGGAGGAACGAAGACGAACGAATAGTAAGGAGAGTAGTACTACTACGACTCGCGTGGCGTCGACGAAAGAGATTTTTAACGAGCTGATGAGGAAAGCGCCGTGGTGTTTGCGGAAGATTAAACGTTTGGAGAAGGCGAAGGATATTGGTTCGTTTCCCGGAGACGACGACGACGACGACGGCGACGAGGAAGGAAAAGGGAACAATATGCAAAGAAAACGATCGCACAGAGATGAAGAAGATTCCGACGAGGACGAGGACGATACGTTTAAACGCGTCAGAGATATGGATAAGTTGGACCCAGATGCGATTACCGGACGACGGTACGAAGGCGAAGACTCGGATTCCGATGAAGACGAAGGAGAAGAAAATGACTCGGACGACGACGAAGAGGAGGAGGATGAGGAAGACGAATTGGAAGACGACAAGGGAGAGGGAGAGAAGAAAGATGGTAAAGATGACGATGCAAACGCAGAAGAGGAGGGAGAAGACCCGATGGATTTAGCGGCGACTATTATGGTCTTACCTGATTCGTTCGGTGGGAGCATAACCTGTATTGCGCATCCGGATACCTACATTAACAAAGTCGTCCTAGGAAATAAAAGAGGGAAACTATTACTATTGAATATTGTCACCGGACGCATCGTAAAAGTGTTAGGTGGCACTGCGGACGATTTAGAAACGAACGATGCGGAGATTACGTTTGTTCAAAACTCGCCGGCACTCGATGTCATTGCGGTTGGTTTTTCAGACGGACGGTGCGTTTTATACGACATCAATAAAGAGCGAGCGATTATGACGTTACCACACGATTGCAAAGTGACTTGCTGCGCGTTTAACGCGCAAGGAAATCAGGACGATAACGACCCACTCATTGTCGTGTGTGATGTGAATGGCACGATAACCACGTGGGATTTAGAGAAGCGACGACAGAGAGATTTGAACCAGCGAGCGCACGACAGCGAGATTATTTCGTGTTATTTTTTCCCGGGACAACCGTTACTGATGACCTCGGCGAAAGATAACTCCTTGAAGCAGTGGGCGTACGATCAGTCGGATGGTTCGAGCAGATTGTTAAAGTTTCGCTGCGGCCACGGGAAACCTCCAAATTTAGTATCATTCTACGCGGACGGAAAGCGCATCTTTGCCAGCGGTAGCGACAAATCTTTGAGAGTGTGGTCGACGATCCAAGATCAGCAGAGCAAAGAACTTTCGCAATCGCGCGTCGCATCTCGAGCCAAGAAACTGAACATACACGAAGAAGAGTTGAAACTACCGACGGTGTCGTACGTGTCGTGGAACGAATTGCGCGAATATTCGTGGGCAAATATCGCATCCTGCCACGAAAAGGAAAATAAAGTGTACACGTGGCGATTGGGAACCGGAATTTTAGGTGAAAACGTGCTGGAGACGCCACAAAAAGAAGGCGATACTTCCGAGTGCACGTCGTGCGCTATATCGCAATGCGGCAGTTACTGCTTCGTGAGTTACGAATCCGGCGCTGTTCGCAGGTACAATATGCAGAGCGGTCTTCATCGCGGCGACTTGAAGCGCGTCGTTGGCGTCGGCCCGGATAACAGGATCGATAAAAACGCCCTGGCGAAAAGCTTGAAAGGTAACGAAGGGTACAACTTTCCAGGCGGTAAAAAATCCGTGTGGGCGTATTCTGGTCCGCAATTGGGTAGCATCATAGACAGTAGGTACACGACGTCAGCGCACGACGGAAAATGCGCCTTGGTGCAAACGGACGGCATGAACCGTTACGTGTGTACCACCGGCGGAGAAGATGCAAAGGTTCGCGTGTGGAAATATAGCGACATGAAACTTGAAGGCGAGATGGATTTAGGCGCACCTGCGTTACACGGAACAGGCTATTTACACAAAACTGCGGAATTATTCGCCGTTGCTTTACAAGATGGAACTATTCGATTGTTCGATATTGGAACCAAGAAACGAGTGCGGACGTTTCGCTTGAACAAGGAGAAAAGCAACCAAGACGGCGGCGATGAAAAAGACGTTGACGGAAGTAAAAAGAAAAAGAAAAAGAAAAAGCTGGTCTTGGCGACGAAAGTGGAAATCACCTCCGATCGCGAATGGGTGATTTCCTGCGACACTCTCGGCATGCTTAAAGTCTTCGACATTCCCTCTGCTCGTTTATTACAAACAATGAAAATGGGATCCGATAGAATCACGAGTTTTGCGCTGTCGCCTACGCTCGAGTATCTCGCGACTACGCACGCCGGTAAAAGGGGCGTTTTCCTCTGGAACAATCGATCGCTTCTCTCCACAGACGAAGGCTTGGACGACGTCGTTGAAAGTATCGGTGGTACAGTTGAGCTTGAAGCACCGAAAATGACTGCATTAGCAGACGACGATGGTAACTTATCGTTAGAGAAAGGATCCGACGTAAACGACCAGATGCTTTTAGACGACGACGCGGACGATGAAGACGACATGGTACTCGACGCCGCGGATGAGATGGAAGCGAAAAAAACCGATCCGTGGGAGCAACAAAAGAGAGATTTGATTGCGTCTATCCCTGCGCAGCTCGGCCCTGGCATGGCAACCTTGTCTTTGCTTCCGCAAAAGCAGTTGGAAGATTTGAACAACCTGGACGAAATTCGCGCCAGAAAAGGAAAGGATCCAAACGTGCGAAACATGACGGATGCAGAGAAAGAGGAGGAGCAAGACGATTTTGGACAAGTGAGAGCACCATTCTTTCTACCTACGAAAGCAGATGATACCGATGTTCGGAACTCTGCGTTCATAGTCGAAGAAAACGGCGATGATGACGATGATGATATGAAAAAGGGCGATAACGCTCAAGTCGCCGTGCGTTCCAGAATCTTAAAACGCAACGACGAGAACGGAAACTCTTTAGATGCCGATTGCGAACTTCTCAGACGATGGAAGCGAGGTGCGCGCGAAATTGCCGAATTCGAACAACTCCGCCTCGCCAATAGCGCGAGGAAAAACAAACCAATCGCGCTGAAACAGAAAGCCCGAACGTCCGCGTACGACGGCCCGTACCGCGAAGCCCTCCGTCTCCTCCTCGCCTCCACTCCAGAAATCGTCGAATCTGAAATCAAATCCATCGGCCCTTGGGACATCGAAACCGCCACGGAGGAGGAGTTAGAACAAATCGGCATCGGCATAGATTTCTTTCACCACGAAGTTCTCTCCGGAATGAACTACGACGCCATCCAAGCCTTACTGCGCTTGTTTCTCGCCTCGCACGGCGAAACCATCGCCTCGAACGAAGGCTTAAAAGAGCGATGCAGAAAGTTACGCCAAGCCGTCTCGGAGAGCTGGGAACGCTTGGACGGCATGTTTAACGAAATTCGAGCGACGTTCTCGCATTACGCCGGCGCGCATTGATTCTATATCGAGATGTCGTTGTAAGCGCATACGAGTAGGTTTTTGTCTTCAAAAAGCTTGTTTTTAATTTACCACACTTTTTCCCTCGCACACATATTAAGAGAAGAAGCCCATCATGCAATCTCTCCCTGGTTTCGCGACGACGTACAAAACGCTCACCCCAGGTTCCGGCGCTTCCGTGTCTAAAGGCGACACCGTCCTCGTCCACGCCACCGGCGTCGTTTCGCAAACGAACACAAAGTTTTGGTCGACCAAAGACGAGGGGCAAAAGCCATTCCAGTACCAAGCCGGAGTCGGGGCGGTGATCACCGGGTGGGACCAAGGGTGCTTGGGAATGCGGTTGGGTGAAGTGCGAGCGTTGGAAATCCCCGCGGACGAGGGGTACGGGCAAGGTGGGTTCCCCGCGTGGGGGATACCGCCGGGAGGGACGTTGCAGTTTGAAATCGAAGTGTTGGAAATCAATGGAGGGAAGTGATTGTCACGATGATGTTAACGAAGGAGAGAGAGTGTATAGTAAACACGCACACATAAATATGCAAACGTATAAATGTAGTACGCATCAATCTTACCCCTACTCTGCGTTCCTAGCGAGCGAACGACGCAGAGAGAGAGACCGAGCCCTCTCTCTCTGTTTACAAATTCCCCTACCAAATTCTCCATTAAAAGGCGCAAGATGTCCAACGAAGAAGAAGAAGAGTGGCGGAAATACAACATCCACGACGCGCGATCCCTCCCCACGCCTTCTCATTCAAACGAGGAGTATTACGTGTACCCGTTCGACGACCGAAACAAAAGCGACCCCGACGAGTTGCAAACGCGATGCGAGGCGAACTTTTGCAGCGCGGAGGATATCGGTACGCATTTGTGTAGCGGAGATATGTTTACCTAAATGCACTCACGTTCTAACTGTTTTCTTATCCACTTTTGCGCTGACACGTACTCTCTCTCTCTCTCTCTCTCTCTCTCTCTCTCTTAAAAGCGCCGCACATCCAACAACTGGAACAGTTCATGGCGGGGAACTTCTCGCGAGAAACCAACGGGAAGTACTTCGCGCTCGTGGAAGAACACTGCGAGAAGATGAAGATGAAGTTGAAGAGAAAAAAGAAGGAGGAGGAGAAGGAGGATTCGGATGATGACGATGATGATAACTCCGAGCTCGCGTTTGAACGAAAGAATCACCGAGAACCACCGGATGTGATTAATCCGTGCGGGAAAGAATGGAACGCGGGGGATCTCGCGTACAGATGTCGAGATTGTCAAAAATCGAGCAGTTCGAGCGTATGCGCGCCGTGTTTTAAAGAGAGCGACCACGTCGGGCACGACTTTACGATTTACCGTTCCGAAGCCGGTGGGGTGTGCGATTGCGGAGATTACGAAAGTTGGGCGAGTTCGGGGTGTTGTTTTAGGCACGGTGGGACGTCGCGTGCGAATGATGAGAAGGAGAAGATGAACGACGTCGAGGATGACGGCTTTTTCGAGGAGGACGAAGAAGAGGAGGACGAATTTTGGGATTCGGCGTCGGAGGATAGACTGTTACGGGTTCGTCTAAAACAGAAGAATGTGTCTGAGAGCACGCGACAGAGAAGGATGTCTGGGGAAGAGCTTTTTCATAGGTACTGGTTGAAAGATGAGCGACGTAAGTTTCGAACGGCAATCGCGTTGGATATCGCGGTGAGGAGATTAGTTTTAGCCGTGAAAAACACGAGGCGATTAAAGATACGGTACGCCGAGTTGACACAAGCGGTTCGTTTTCGGGAGGATGCGAACACGAGTTTTGGAGAATTTGAACCAATCAACCGCGACGATGGTATGGTATACACCGCGAAAGAGAAACAATACGTAGTGAAGAAGGTCGCGCCATTCGTCGTTTCGAACGATAAATTTCCTTTTTGTTTCTACCGTAATGAGAAACGGGCACGATATGAAGAGCATGAACAGCGCTCGCGTCGAGAGGCGTTTCGGAGCGCGAGTAATCGCGCGATGCTGCTGAACGAGCGCGTTCCGCGTGCGGTTTTGGAGCAACTAGAAGAGATTTCCGTCGCTTCTTCAGTTTTGACGGGAGAGCATGCGGACGAAAGCGGATCCAACGCGGACGATGCAGAACTACACGTTCAACTCGATCCAATGAAATATGACGGTTTATCGCCTACTGCGCGCATGCAAAAATTAGAATCTATGCGTGACGAATATAGGGTTATAGTCGAACGCATCCGAATAGAGCGAACGGCCGCGCTGGTCATCGCACGCTGGTTGATGCATCAATTTGCTGATTCTGACATAGTCGAATGGAAAGAATGTTTGGCGATGGCTTTTATTTCCTCACCGTTCGAGAAATATGCGATGAAGGATAGCCGAATAGATAATCCAGATTTGCAGAATGATCCGAATATGGATTGGAAGACGAGAATGCGCCTCAGTAACGTTCTTCTCAAAAACGGTTGCGAGAACGACCACGGTCATTTATCATCTGTTCAGAAAGAGCTTGAAGATTCGATTGCTGTTCAACAGATGTGGCGAGACATCGCGCACGTGCACGCAGAAATTGAAGATTCAATGGAAGAATGGCTAGAGGATGTATCAATTAGAACGCGGGGGAGATCCAGTAACACTCACGAAGACGAGGAGAAAGGCGAGAAGTTTCAAGATTGGGGACGCAAAAAGTGGAAAAACTGCTGGTATGAACCCCGTTACGACAAAATTGAACGAAATCAATTAAAAGCGAATTGTATGAACTCGCTATTTGTTATAATGCATGAGATGAGCGAAACTCCCGATGGTGAGGTATATTCTGACATTGTGAGTATTTTTCTGAAACTCATCGTTTCGAGCGCATTTTTGCAAATGTACTACGCGCATGGTAAAAGCGAATCTTACGGGCAAAATCGCTTCAAATGTCACGTCGAATTTGAATCGTTGGGTGAGTTCAGAACACACTTCTTCAAAATATACATGCATATGTATTTTGATCTCTCCCACGTTGGTTTCATGTTCCCGTGGTCGTCTTTGAAACCTTCCGTATCGTCCGAAACCTTCCGGGGACGCCGGAAATACGACCGAATTCGAGCCGATCTTCTCGATCGAATAGGCGTGCAACTCTTCGCTTCTTCTTCGCTTCTTTCTGCGGTTAACGATTCGATTCGTTACGGAACGGTCGAAAATTACTCATCTGCAAACGAGAAGGAAACCTGGTTCGACTTGTTCCGTACGCACCAGCGATTATTATGGTCTGTGAAGGCTTTCGTTGACGAAGATTTGCGTAACCTGCTAAAAAATCCAACCTGGCACGTGGATCATCCATGCACAGAGAGCTGGGAAGAAAATGTGAGATCGTCGTATGTTGGACTCGCTAACAGACCTATATCAGATTTGAGAAACTTCGCGATGAATTCTACTTCGAATGCCATTAACTTTGTAAGCGGCGATCACTTACTCTTTGAATTCTTCGAGGAGATGTTTATGTTTGGGAGCAACCTCGTCGAGCCGGTCATCAGAGCACACGAAAGTCACGTTGGACGCGAGAGCGAGGAGTGGTTTAATATCGTCGCACTCGAGTTTAACTTAGTACAGATGTATAAAGATATATTGCACAAAGCTCTGTTGGATCCTGCATCGGATGAGCACGGGGGTATTGACATTTCTCAGGAGGGCGATGATATCGGCGAAAGAAGAAATGCGTGCGCAGAACATTTGAGACTGCGTCACATTCTGTACTTCTTGAAAGCAAGAGTTGTCAGCTCAGTGCAAAGGGTCTATACATCAGACATAGAAGGATCAAGGAACGAGATTGACGCGCGAAATCCGCACGCGCCGCATTTGCGATGTCTCGATATCACGATACAAGCTTTGTACGATTATTATTCTCGGAATTTGGAAATGAGATCCAATGTGAAAGAAAGTATCGCGCGCATGTGCGAAGAATTTTTCCGGAACGATTCTTCTTTAGACGACAGAAAGGCTTTCGGCAAAGATTTATTACCTACCGGTATGTTCAACCATACAACGGCATTTAATCTGGGCGAATGCTCGGATAAATGGGCAGTTTTTCAAGAGAACGGCATAAATTGTTCAGAAATAATCGCTCTTCGCGTTTCTGACATATTACATTGGAGCTTCCAAGTCAACGCACGCGCGTGGATACTCAACGGCGACCAAATGAGACTGTATTCTCACACGTATTCAGTCGGCAACTTTAAGTTCGTGTCCAGGTTTTGCGATATTAGTTTATTGGGAAAAGTATTAACGTTTTCGCCGAGGAAATCTATTCTCTTTGCGGTGGAGATATTTTTGCTCCGCGCCGCGGACGTTGGCTATCGATTTAGCGGACCGAGCACCCACCCATACAGGAGCATTCATGAACTTATGGAGAGATTAATAACCGAAGGAAAAGGAAAAGGACCTCCTGCGCGCATCCAAGAACATTTTCCCTTCGCGTGCGCTGGTCTGTTGTTAGAACCAGAGAAGGCGGTAATGTGCTTACGAGACGCCATGAATATCTTGGCTTATTTCGCAACTCGGCAAACCCAGTCTCTTTTCTGTTTCGACACAGAATGCGAACGCGTTGAAAATTCAATCATTCATACCGTCGCATTAAAAGAGTCTGCGAGAACTGGGCCAACGTACTCAAATATTCAATCTAGATTATCAGTGTCCCAAGCCACAGAGAAAAGTTTAGACGAGTATCTCGAACGTTTGTGTATCGTCAAGAAACCGTCGACATCGGCATTAGAACAACAGTCTGAAACATCCGCATTTTCAATGAAGGTCACGTATGAACTGAAAGAAGAGATCTGGGCAAAATTCAACGCGTTCCACATCGATTACACGGACGAAGAACGCGACGCGGCCAAAGCGAATGCGATTCGAAGAAACTCTGATTGGACGCCTATCAGTGAGTCTTCCGCACCATCCCATGAGTTTGATCACTCTGCTTTCAAGTTTCGATTTAGCGTAAGCCCCGTTATTGCGTATATTTGCTCGTTGTCTATACGGTTGGCTGCGTTTAACGAGGACCAAAATCCGATTTACGATGACGTAGCGCTTGCGGCGTTTGTAATCTTGGACGATGCCATGCGCAATATTTCTTCGCAGTTCACGACATCGTCGAGATTAGACATTTTAAAGAAGTTTGACGAAGCTATCGATGCTCACATCGAGGCTAGGGGATTGTCGAGTGAAGGTGATGAAGACGTCGCGATGAGTGAACTCAAAATATATGCGAAAGCGTGCGACGAGTATTTCAACGAAGATCTCGAAACTTTGAAAGACGGCTTCAATTCTAGCACGCTTGAGCTCTTTTCAAGAATTGAGGATACCGAACCCGCGTTTATAAGTGACTGCGAGCTACATTCTAGCTCTAAATTTGGTACGGGTGTGCCCGAAATCCCAGAGCAACTCCGCGCGAGTGAAATAGAGGTTGTTCAAAATTGGTCGCAACTGTGGCATGACTACGCTTCAGCTAAGAGAGAATGCATCGAGTTTATCAAGTACCTCACCTACGACAAGAGCTTGAGAAAACCGCGTTGCAGTGAAATAGGTACAGATAGTTTGGATCGCTTAATACGAGAATTAGGAGAAACTATCGATATTTGGAAAGAGAAAAAACGGTCAGCGAGAACACTGAGAGACGACCGATCATCGTTTTGTGAAGCGGTGTACCTTCTCACGACAAGGCAAGAGAGGAAAAATTCGAACGAAGATATTTTACGGCGAACTGCGATAAAAGTAGCGAAGAGCATGCGAAAGAATAATCATCTGTGTCTTATAGATGTGCAAACGTATAACGACATCGCGCATCGAACGGGTGCGTTTGCCGGCGATGGATCCAATCCATCCTCCTCCTCCTCCTCCAATGAAAGAGAACGCGACGGAAACGACGACGACGAAAATTTGAAACAAGAAAGGAAGGCGCGACTCAAGGCACGACAGGAGCAAATGATGAAAGAAATGCGCGAACGACAGAGAAAGGCTTCGCAGGCACTCGGTATAAGCGACGACGATGAAAATAGCGCCGAGAAGAACGATTCTACCAATATTTCATCTTCTCCTTCTTCCTCTTTGGTACAACACGACGTATGCGCTGGTTGCGGTAATGCCATAAATAAGGATGAATTTGACGCGTGCCTTATCGCAAAGTTCATGCTGGTGAATCACGCAGATGTATTGAAACGAAATGAATTCGATCGCCGTATAAAGCAGAGTGGTGAGAACTACGACCGTGGCATTTTGAAGGAAAGGATGTCTCGGTTCGATGACGAATTTTCTGATATGGCTAATGAAATCATGCACGACACGTGTTTGTCCGTCGAGACGGGTGGTCTCATCGCTCAATCTTGCGGACATAAAATGCATTTAAAATGTCTTCGAAAACACAAAATCGCCACTGGGGCGCAGGAACCAGGACTAGGTGCGGATTTGGAGAATCATCAAAGTATGGTATTTGTCAAAGGTGCGAACGTGTTCGAAAATACCACTCCCCGTACGGAGGATTTTAATCCTGAAGAAAATACTCTCTGGGCAAACGGAGAAGAGCGCAGGAGACAAGTCTTTATCAGGCGCGAAGGCGGTTTGGTCCATGGACAGTTTCACTGTCCTACGTGTCGCCGCGTCTCGGATTGTGCTATTCCAATCCTTGAAGATCAATCAAAATCATCAAGGGGTGCAGTGGACGTGAGCGATATGTGCAATATGGAGCGCGTGTTGTTAGAACGTGAACTCGTCGAATCAATATTTTGCAACCTGGCCTCGGCTGACTACGGAGGCTGGTTGCATCTCTCTTCTTTTATCAAGGTTTACGGGCATTATTTTGTTTTTCGGCACCCACACATACAAAATGCGGCTTGGGACGACGTAGTTCCCATGGAAAACGAGTTGACGAGTTTGCAATATCATATTAATAGTATGGGAATGAAAGTTGAAGCCTACAGAGGTATTGCATTGGAAGATATTACCCGCTTTACGACACGAAGAGATTACAACGCGCTGTGGAAAAGTGCGATTGCCGGTATTTGCTTTTGCGAATTAGCCATGCGCCCGACACTGAGAGATGAAATTACTGTTGCGGGAGATGAAGCGAATAATTTGTCTATCGATGCCACGTGGTTGGCGTCGATTTCGCTTGCAAAATTGGCGTTCGCGTTTATGAATTTCTCATCGAGAGCTTCTAGCATGATACTACACGATAACGCATTCAACCTCAACCTCCATGAGCCAAATTCCGTGAGTGAAGAGGGTATTTTCCGTTTCATCAGCCCTTCTAAACGCAGATTATACCTGGTCCTTCGGCGCTTGGATCTTCTTGAAGCATCCGGTTTTTCTTGGCTTTTTTCCAAGGAAGAAAATTCTAATATGGAAGAAGAGTTGAACAACACGGATTGGAAAGTAATCGAGAGAAATACGGGTTACTCTATAGATCGAAATATATGTACTTATGCGCGCGTACTTGAATCAGGTGTTATGGAAGTTATGCATTTCCCTTCGTCTCGTCAGACGATGAGGTATCGGCAAGATACGCGTTCATCCTCAGTCAATACCTACCTCGCTGGTGAAAGTGTCTGGATGCTTAAAACGATGAACCGAGAAGAAGGGGAAAGTTATGAAGCGAAGGACAAGAATTTCGAAAAATATGGCATGGATCCGTTTCTCGAGTTTGTACACACGATGTTATGGTGTTTTGAAAGTATTCGCCAGGGATTCTCAATAAATGACGAAGAAGACGAAGAAATTTGGGACGTTTTCGATAAACTCCCCCAGCGCGAATCTTGGCCGCCAAAAAAATTTCTCGAAGAGGACGATATTGAAGAGTTTTTGACGCGATTGAGAATGGATATCTTGGGAGTTTATGTTAAGGGGGTATTTGTTATTGATGAGAAGAAAGAAAATGTCTTTATTTTGCGCGAAAATTTGGACTATTTATCTTCGTTACACTTTCGAATGGGCGCGGTGATTGACGCTGCGAAAGTTTCGACTAAGAGTGGTGAGGCTGGCGGCGAAAGTTCAGTTCGAATCAAAATGCCAAGAAAGTACGACGTTGGCGGTATCAATAATATACTTTCGTGGGCGCTAGAAGACGTGTTTGGTTCCAAAACGCACCCAGAAATCACCGTCGCGTCTTACAAAGAAATTGAAGAAATCTGCGAGAAAAAGAAAAGGTACGACTCGAACACCTTAAAAGCGCCTTCTCTGGTCAAACCGCCGAAACGTCACGAAGACCTTCTCCTCGCCTCGAAAGAGCCGTGCAAATGTTGTCAACGCGTCCCAGAAGTCGCTGCCATGTGTTTACTCTGCGGTGATATCTTCTGTGCCGCCGATGAGCTCTGCAACCCGGAATTGTGCACACAGCGTGAGGGCGACCCAAACACCAACGAACGCAACCTCACGCCCTTCGATGTCATAGCGCGCAACAACAACCGTAACCTACGCGGCAAAGGTGAATGGGGTCTCTACAAACACGCGCGCCTCTGCGGCCAACGCACGTGCGTCTTCGTCCTCCCGCATCTCACCAAAACGTTGATCCTGGACGATCAATACGCGCGAATGTGTCCGTCCTTATACGTCGACGCGCACGGCGAAGAGGACGAAAACGGCCAGAGAGGCGTCCGACTCTTTCTCGTGGAGCAGAGATTCAACGTCATAAATAACGCCTGGAGAACCGGCGCGTTGGTTTTCCAAGGCGGGTCTTCGCCCGTCTTGAAAGGACAACGGTCCATGGCAAAGCAGTGGTAATAAATTTAATTTGTTAACAAAAAATCCACACTTTTCCCGCCAAAAGAAACATGAAATTCTAAAAGAAAAGAATATCAAACATCATCAAACGACATGGCCTCCTCGTTCCCTCCTCCTCCTCCCTCAAAGTCGTTGTCCTCGTCGTTGCCCCAAAAAGATGACGACAGTACCACCAATAAAACGTTTTATTCCTTCCCGTATTCCCCTCCGTACGAGCAACAAATCCAATTCATGTCGAAAGCGTACGAGTGCTGCCGGAACGGAATTCCAATCGGCGCGTTCGAGTCACCCACGGGGACGGGGAAAACCTTGTCGATTTTATGCTCCGCGTTGACGTGGATGGAAGATCGGAACAGGCTTTTACGCGCGGGGAAAGTGGAGGAGGCGGACGGGAGAGTGAACGAGAGATTGGTATCATCGAAAGAAGGTGTCGAAGGTGAAGAGACTCCTCAAGTTTTAGGGGAGGAGGAGGAACCGGATTGGATGAAAAATTTCATCGACGAGAAGGAATCGAAAGAGGCGATGAACACGTTCGAGAAACGGATGAAGAAACGAGAGGAGACTATGAAGCGGATAAAATTAAGAGAGCAGAGAAAGTTGACCAGATTATCCGGGGAAGGAAGAGGAATGGAAGAGGAGGAAGAGAAGAGGAGGACGACGACGGTGAAGTATCGAAGCGAGAAGAAGCAAAAGAGGGATCATTTGAGAGAACATTTGTTTAGCGATGCTGGGAGTACTAACGAGGAAAGAAAGAGTCATGGGAAAGAAGAGACGGAAGAAGAAGAGCGGCATAAAGACCCCGAGCAGTATAAATTATACGAAGAATTGGAGTTTTTACCGTCCGATGTGGAGAACGAGGATGCGGAGAAGGACGATTTGGACGTGTTTTCGTCGGACGACGAGAACGATAAGGATTCAGATTCAGATTCGGAGAGCATGTTGCCGATAACGAGGATTATTTTTTGCTCGAGAACGCACTCGCAGTTATCGCAGTGTGTGTCGGAGCTGAAGAGGACGCGGTTTCGGGAGAGCGTTTCGTCCGCGGCGATCGCGTCGAGGAAACAGTTGTGCGTGAATCCGAAAGTGAACAACGGATTGATGTCTGCGCAAAGGATAAACGAGACGTGTTTGGATTTACGAAAATCATCAGCGAGTACTTCGGCGTCGACTACGAAAGATAAAGAGAAGAAGAAGAAGAAGAAGGGAGAGAAGAAGGAAAAAGGGTGTCCATACTTGGTGTCGCGGTCGAAAGCTATGCGGGCGTTGGCCGATCGCGCGTTAGTCCAGCCGCTCGATATAGAGGAATTATCTTCCATGGCAACAAAAACGAAATCGTGTGCGTACTACGCTGCAAGGCAAGCGTCGAAAAATGCGGATATTATATTCATGCCGTACGCGAGTCTTCTCGCGCCGGACACTCGAGACGCCTTAGGTATTGAGTTAGATCCGAAGAACACGGTGGTCATTTTCGACGAGGCGCATAACGTAGCCGATGCCGTGAGAAGCTCATCGAGCGCTTCGATGACGAGACGAGATGTGAATCGTGCGATTAGTATGATTGAAAACTACATCGATCGTTTCAAAGAGCGCTTGACGGCTGATAATTTACGCGTTTTGAAGGTTCTTTTGAGCGTGGCGAAAAGATTGGTGTCCGTTCTCACAATGAGTTCGACAGAGAAAGAAAAGAAGACGAATCGTAAAAAACTCTCGTCTTTGAACGATTTCTTGTTCAGCGCGAAACTGGACGACGTGAACGTGTTTGAACTGGTTCGTTTCTTGAAGCAAACGAAAATTGCGCAGAAAATTGCCGGATACGGCGAATACGTCGAGCAAATAAAGGAAAACGGCGTCGACGCCTATGGCACGATTGGTTCTGACGATCGTGATTGGAGCGGCGCTTGGGAAGGTGCAAAGACGGTCATCACGGATGTGCGAATGGAAACGCTCGATACCGACGCAGGTTTGGAAGCAAGAGTTGTTACAACAAAGAAGAATCAACACAGCGCAAACGTAGCCTCCGTTCACGCTATGGCAAATTTTATCCACGCGTTAGGATCGGAAGATGCCGATGGGCGCGTATTGGTCGAGAAAATGTACGGAACCGAAGAGGAAGAAAGTAGCGTCAAGTTTGTATTACTCGATGTCGCGTCGCGGTTCCGGGAGGATATCGTGAAGAAGTGCCGAGCAACGCTTCTTGTCGGCGGTACGTTAGCGCCGTTTGAAGAGTTGTTGACGCAACTCGTCGGGTATAAGGAAAGTGGTATTCTATCATCGAATGATGCAGATATTACATCTTCTTCGTCGCCTCTCTCTCCGTTATCTCCGAAACCGATGTTGTTTTCTTGCGATCACGTGGTGGATAAGTCGAACGTGCTCCCTCTTGCAATCGCAAAAGGACCGTCCGGGAAGACGTTTGATTTCACCTCAAAAAATTTGAAGCTTTGCGAAAACGATTTACTCGACGATCTCGGTCGATGCGTATTGAACCTCTCGAAAGTGTGCGTGAAAACAGGTGGTGTTATCGTGTTCTTTCCAAGTTTCTCGTTGATGGACCGATGCTTTCAGAGATGGCAGAGTAATAGCAACAACGCGAATACTGCCGACGCTTCTTCGATGTTGCAAATGATGCGCAAAGTCGGGAAAACTGTGTTGAAGGAACCTCGCGATAACGCGCAACTCGAACGCACGTTATTTCAGTTTTCGAGCGCGTGCGGAGGAGAAAATCCTACGTACGAGCTCGCCTCGAAGACGGGCGCTATCTTATTATGCGTCGTCAACGGAAAGCTCTCGGAAGGCATAAACTTCAAAGACAATCTCGGACGCATGGTGATCGTAGTCGGTTTACCGTTTGCCAACGTGAAGGACGAAGAGTTGAGCGCTAGGATGGAGTACCTGGATATTCAACAAAAGCAAGCCGCCAACAATTCTTCTTCTTCATTGACGGCTGGTCGAGCGTATTACGAAGCCTTGTGCGCCCGGGGCGTGAACCAAAGCGTCGGTCGCGCCATTCGTCACAAGGACGATTACGCGACTATGATTTTCTTGGATCAAAGATGGTGCGAGAAGGATAAGAGAAATACGACGACGACAACACAGAATACAGCGTTAGGAAAATATCAACAAACTCTTCCCGGGTGGATTTCGAGAGAATTAAAAGTTGTGGATGGAAATTTCGGTGAGGCGGTTAGACACGTCGCGCAGTTCTTCAAAGCGAAATGTAAAGTAAGTAGAGGCCCATAAAGTCAATAGAAGGATGTATTTTTTAAGGAGAGATGTACAGTAGAATAGTTTGTGGAAATTAGCGTATCAATATATGTGCGATTAAGTTTACTTACACATGCTAAGACATTTATATAGTTCTTATCAAGACTGGATCTTCTCTCCTTCTCCTCCTCCTTCTTCTTCTTCTTCTTCTAAATACAAAATTTTTAATTCGCTCTCCGCGGAATTCTTCAAATTCGTTCGAGCGTATTCCTCACTCTTCTTCTTTATGTTTAAAATATATTATTATTCACCTTCCTCGTCCGCTAACTCGCTCGTCCACAGGGTCAAGTTATCTCTCAACAATTGCATGATCAAAGTCGAATCCTTGTACGATTCGTCGTCCAACGTGTCCAAATCCGTAATCGCTTCGTCAAACGCCGTTCGCGCTAAAGCGCACGCTTTCGTCGGATCGTTTGAAATCTCGTAATGGAACACGGAATAGTTCAAAGCTAACCCCAATCTGGTCGGATGGGTCGGGTGTAACCCATTCTTCCCGCTCGCAATCTCCGACGCTTTCTCGTAACTCTCACACGCCTTCTCCCCCGCTTCCTCTCTCCCCGGCGACGCTCGAAACTCGCTCAAATATCGATAATAATCGCCCGACATTTTATGGTAAAACACCGAAGTCTCCGCCGCGTCCGCGCTTTCCGACTTTTCCATTCTCGGAATCAAACTCTCTTTCAACGTATCGATAATCTCCGCGCATATCTTCTCCAACTCCTCCTCAACTTTCGAGCGGTAATCGGTTATCTTCGCCGCGTTTTCGTCTCGTCCTTTCGTCTTCTCTTTGTCTTCCAACGCCGAGAGGATGCGCCAGGACGCTCGGCGAGAGCCGACGAAATTTTTGTACCCCACCGAGAGTAAGTTACGCTCTTCAACCTAAACCACGTAAGAAAAAGAGAACAACAACGCGTGAGTATATGCGCACATATGCGCGACAAAAAGTCGTTCGCGAAGCGAGAGAGAAAGGGATTGAAAAAAGAGAGAAAAATGCCCCAAAGCGAAGAAAAAACGGAGTTTTAGAAGAGTCGTGTGCCCTTCAAAAGTGTCTGCAATTTTTAACGTACCGTCAACTCAATATCCGCTATCCCGCACAGTTTCTTCAAAGCCACGATCATCTCTGCATTGTGTGAGTAGTATTGTGAGTATTGAGAAAGCAATGGTGTTAGTTTCTTTGCACGTATAAACGCAACCAAACGAAGCACGTTTAAACGAGAAAATGATGGAACAAAACGACCCGATCTGATGGTTCCAATTGAGCACAAATATATACACACGTGCACGCGTAAAGAGTGCACATGCACACATAAAACGAAAGGTAATGGTGGTCGTACCATCGTATCTTTCCGCTTGTTCCGCCAACTTGGCTTGGAACACGCACTTCGATCGCTCCGTGAGTTCGCTCATGGTATCAAAAGAGCGACTGTAATGAGGAATAAAAAGGGAGAAAAAAACAGGGCAAAATGAGTTTAGGGTATTAAAACCTAATTCCGAGTTCTCGAGGAGAAGCAGCAGCTTGTCATAAAGGGGTATTGCTATAGAGCTATCTTTTTTGGACGTCGTTTGTCACTCGGTAGTTTTATCATCTCTGTCGGCTTTCGCCGAGGGTTTTGCGTTTTCGAGTGCGACTAAGTTTCTCGCTCGTCGTTCTAAAGCTTCCAAGCGCGTGTTCAGAACGACGGATCGGTCGAGGAGTTCGTCGATGGAGGAATAACTGGTGTTGTTGGTGGCGTCGCGTTGGTATTCTTCTTCGTCGTCGTCATCATCTTCTTCTGAGGCTGATGATGATGATTCTGATGACGACGATGATGATTCTTCCTCCGAGGAGGAGGTGTCCTCGTCCGAGTAGAAGTCGTCGTCGTCGGAATCAGAGTCATCGTCGTCGTCATCCGAAAACTGAAGCGGATGATGGTGCACCTTATTTTCCTCGTGCAATCGTCTCCTCTCGTCGTTTCTATAGCTCCAAAACTGCTTCGCGAACGGTGGCGTTTCCGGCAAAGGCGTCGTCGTCCGAAGACGCTCTCTTCTTCGCCGCTTTTGCTCGGTCTCTTTCTTCTTTGTCTTCTTCTTCTTCTTCGTCGTCGTCTTCAAAGTTTTCTCTTCTTTCAGCTTCGCGCGTAACGACTCGTTCTCTGCCTTCGCCAACTCCAACGCGCTCGTCGCTTTCTCCAGCAAACGTAAACTTTCCTCAAAAGTCCTCTTCTTCGCTTTCTTCATCTTCTTTAACTTCTTCGTCATCTCGCGTAACAAAGCTTTCCTCTCCTCCTCCTTTCGAATGGTGTTGGAGCAAGACGTTTCCAATTCCATCTTCAACCGCTCAATAACCGCATCTCTTTCTACTCGCTCTCGCATAAAATGCTCCAGTTCAATCGACATCACGTTTTCCTTCGTCTGTAAGGCGCTGAGTGATTGTTCGAGGACTTCGTTCCGGACTTTGAGCGCGTAGAATTCCGCTTCCAGATGTTGATTTTGCTGTCCAATTTTGAATTTTTTCTCCTCTTTGTCTTCATCTTTTGTTGTCGTCGTCAAACGCTCCTCCTCTCTCTCGTCGTCCGAAGTATATAAATTGTTGGTGTTGTTGTTGCTGTTGTTCTTAAAGTTCTCCAAATATTCGCCTATCCCGACCGGTTCGAAGACCACGTTCATATCTTTTATGTAAGTGTCTTTTCCCCAAATTCTTGTGAGGAATTTCCCAAGAAAAACTCCAAAACTAAGAGCGGGTTTACGAAGCTTACGACGATGGGCAAAAAGAAGAAGAACAGTGGTAATGGTACTGGTAACGATGATGGTTTTTTCCAATGTGCGCCAACCGACGCGAACGGGACACCGATCGATGTAGAGCGAGAAACGCTCGAGGAAATGAGACAAAGACACGCGAGAGAAATACAAAGCGTTCGGGAGTATTGCCAGAAGTTTTTCCAAAGCGGGATGAAGCAAGCGAAGACGAAAGCGATGATAGAGGAAGGGAAAGTCACGGACAGACACTTGGAGGAGGAAAATGCGCTAGAGAGGAGGGTGTTTGGAACGCCAGACGCGAGTAGCAGTGAGGGCGAGGAGGAGGAAGAAGAAGACAAGAGCAAAACGGATAAAGAGGAAGCGAGCGAGGAAAGGAAACAGCAAGGTGGTCCGACGAAAGCGCAGAAGCGACGGGAAAAGAAAGCGGCGGAGGAGAAAGCGAGAGAATTAGCGATCGAGATGGAACGCGCGCGACTTCGCGAGTCTGGACCGTCCAAGAAAGAAATCGAAGAGGAAGCGATGCGGCGAGCGCTGAAGGCGTTGGATTTGACGCTGAGGGAGGTGAAAGCGGACGGACACTGTTTGTATCGCGCGGTAGCGGAACAAGTGGATGAGATGAAAGAGGAGAGTAGGTACGGGGAAGTGAGGACGATGTGCAAGGACGAGATGTTGAAGAACAGAGAAGAGTACGAAGCGTTCGTGGAAATGGAAGAGGCTGGATCGTACGAAAAGTATTGCGAAAAGGTGGGATCGACAGCCGAGTGGGGCGGGCACGTGGAGATGTTAGCCATTGCGAGAGCGCTGCGGAGGAACGTGGAGGTTTTTGAAGTCAGGCCAGGTGGAGAGGTGGAGAAGATGGTCGTCGAATGTGTTGGTAGCGGTGTGGAAGGAGAAGAGGGAAAAGGCGGATCGTCGTTTCCGTTGCGCGTGGCGTTTATGAAAGAATCGTACACGCTAGGGGAGCATTATGACGCTGTCGTTAGTTTATGATGATGATAGAAGAAATAGAAGAAATACGCATTGGCCTGATATTGCCAGTATATCATTACTACTAGCAAGACGATACACATCATCCCTATTACTACTGCTATTACTACTTGACTTTAATCGCATCCAGTCGCCCAAGCGAGTATCCCCAGCAGACCTCCGAAAGCGACGACGAGAGGCGCTTGTAAAACGACCAACTTTGGATTTGGCATTTTCACGTACCTCGTTCCGAATAAGGTCAACATACCGATGACTACGGCAAATTTCGGAAACGGCGAGTTTTCTCTGACTTTCAAAAACATCTGCACCGCTGCGGCGACGACTAAACCAACCGCGCTGGCGTTCAAACCCGGAAGCATTTTTTGGTACGCTTGAAACGTTCGAATGTAACCCCAAAACGGCAAGACGCCGAAAATTAACGTCACGCCCGGGGCGAATAAGCCTGTCCAACACGTCAACGCTCCAGCGACGACACTTTTACCGGCTCTTTGCGCCATCACGGCACCTAAATACGCGGCAAAGTTAAACATCGGCCCCGGAGACGCTTGCACGAGCGCCAATCCGGCGAAAAACTGGTCCTCGGTAACCCAACTGTTCGTAGCGATGTTATCCGGCTGACTCGAATCGTACGAAACGACATCGTCTAACAACAGAGGTAAAACAACCTGTCCGCCACCGAAGATTATGCTCCCAGTTCTAAAAAACGACGCAAACCAGTGCGAATACTGATTCGAATCGTAATTCGTTTGACTCGCGACGGTGACCATGAGCACCAACACGATCGCCCAGGAAAGAATCAAGAAACCGCCAACGATTTTAGTAGCCCCGTAACTCGCCACCTCGTCGTCTTGTTCGTTTCTTTCCGCGATATCTTTATCCGCGCCGAAGAAATAACTCACCAAACCGCCAAAAACAATCAGCAACGGAAACAGCCACGCGGTTTTGTAATAATACGCGAAACACGCGCTCGTGAGTCCCAACAGTCTCGTCATGTTATTCTTATTACACTGCCCGTTGGACAAATTCACCGCCGCGTCCACTACTAACGCCACGCCAGCCACGGAGAGACCACTGACTAACCCTTTCAAAAAGCTCGACGGGTTCGTCAGCGCCTCAGCCGCGCCCGCCCCGGCTAAAGTCATCAAAATCAATCCTGGGTATTGAAACAAACCTCCCGATAAGAGGCCACCGAGAACGCCTCTCTGCGTCACGCCTAGAGCAAAACTGACTTGCGTACTCGTCGGTCCGGGCATGCACTGGCCTAAACTCAACAATTCCGCGAAAATGGTGCTCGAAATCCATTTTTTACCATCGACGAAGACTTTTTGGAAAATGCCAATGTGTGCAGCTGGCCCACCGAATGCGGTCCAGCCCATCAAGATGAACGCTCGAAAAATGTCTCCGTACGACGCCCGAGAAACACCCGCGGAGGCGTGTTTCTCCACGTCGTCGTCGTTCCTGTTATCATTATTAGTATTAGTAGTATCCGTTGCTTTTGCCATGCTTATCGTCGTGCTCATAAACAACTACTTTAAAATGGAATAATTCAAAAATGGAATATTATCTCTCGGCGGTACTCAACCTCTCCGCTCTTTTATGATATACACGCACTACTCCCAAAACAACGCGACGCAGAAACCCAAAAACAAAACACTTTTACCGCGCGTGTTATAAAAACGAGAGGACGTTCTTCTCTCTCCGCGTCTGTCTCGCTGCGTAAGTGTCCGGAAATTCCTTCTCTGAAAGATAAGACACGGGAAAGATGAAGGCACGAAAAACGCTTGATTTTCTCAGAAGAAAAAAAAAACGTCACAAGTCAAAATCTGCATTTTACACCCACTGATCAAGAACAACAAAACACCCCAACAGTTTATAAAACATTATGGTGGAGCAAAACAGAAGAACAGGAGAGGAAGAGGACGAGTGTCCGGATCTGTACGGCGCTTTGAACGTGGAGAACACGGCGACGTCGATCGAGGTATGCCTCTCTTTCTTTCTTTTTTAATATCTAAATCTCGCATGTGTCTTCTTTCTGATCTCTCTTTCGTTTTTTTTCTCGCGAGAAACTTTTCATCATCGTCGCGCGGTGAAAATGATGACGCGCGGGAGGCGCGAATCCGATCCTGATAAAGACGACGAGAGAGAGAGAAAGAAATCTTTTAATAGCCTTCTTTCGTTCTGCAAAGACGACGCGGTATGCGAGGAGGAGCGCACTCCAAAATTGGATTTTTGAGAATCCGAAAAGTCTCTTGAGCGTTTTTTTAAATCTCGCGATGAAACCGATGGACGCGCTCCTCTATTTCTCTCTCTCACATTAGACGCACAATGACACACTTTCTCCTCCCTTTGTATTCCCTTCCATTGAAAAATCAACAGATTCGCCGAGCGTACCGGAACTTAATCACCAAAGCGCACCCGGATAAAGGCGGCGATGCGAAGACGTTCGCGTTGATCCAACGCGCCTACGACGTTCTCTCGGATACCGACAAGCGCAAACAATACGACTCGACCGGGACGTACTCGAAATCGGTCGAGGAGGAGTTGTTAGATTCTTTCGGTGGCGGCGTATTTCGCGATAAACTGAACGAGGAGAACCAGCGGAAAGAGTCCGTCGCGGAAGCGATTCAAACCGTGGAGAAGAACAAAGGGTCGCACACGTCTGGATTCGAAGCGTTTATGCGATCCAGGGGCGATTCGGTCGCCTCGTTTGGCGTGGACGATATCATCAATCAGTTCGGCGTCGTGAAAGGATCGTACGATGAAGTGCAGTTGCCGAAGATTAAAGCGTACGAGGTGAATCAACCCGCCGGGAAGAAAGTCGTCGCCGGGCACGAGAAGGAGGCTTTGAGAGTTGAAACGACGAAAATCGCCTCGACTTTACAGTGGGGCGAAGTTTTAGTGAGCGTTCGCGTGGCGCCGATGAACGCGCACGATATTTACGAAGACCACATGTCGTTCATTACGTCCAATTATGGAAACAACGCATCCGATGCGAACGTTCATAAAGATTCGATGTTGAATCCGCGAAAAGGCGCTTTCGAGAACAACATGAACGAATCGAACGAACGCAAGATCCCAGGCTCGGATTGTTTAGCCACCGTGGTGAAAGTTGGCGCCGGCGTCAAGTCCTTAGCCGAAGGCGATTGGGTCATTCCGTACGTTCCAAACCTTGGCACGTGGAGAACCTTGGCTGTCTGGAAAGAAAAAGATTTGATCAAGATTCCGAAAGAAATGACGTCGGAAAACCATTGCGCGATGATGCGAGAGATGTGCGTCGCGTATCGTTTGTTGGAAGATTTCGGGGCGTTGAAACCAGGCGATGCGGTTATTCTGAACGCCGGTACCTCCTTAATCGCCACGGTGGTCTGTCAACTCGCGAGTATGCTCAAATTACGTCCGATTTTAGTCTGTCGCGCGCATCCAGGCTTCGAGAAAACCGTGAAGTGGCTCAAAAGTTTAGGCGCGATTGAAGTCTTCAAAGACGAGGGCGATTTGGGCGCCGAGTTGGAAGAAAAACGCCTCTTCGCGAAACCGAGATTGGCGTTAGACGGCGTCGGGGGTATTTCTGCCGTGCGTTTGGCGGAAACCTTGCACCAAGGGTGTCCTCTCATCGTCTACGCGTGCGCATCTGGTCGCGCGGCGACGTTTCCGTGGCATCATTGGGTCGGTAAAGGTTTGATCGTGCGCGGGTTTTCGCTGAGAAACTGGATGAAGGAAAACAAGAAGAAGACGCCGAAAATGATGGAAACTTTGGCAAAGTTGGTCAACGCGAACAAAATCGCGGTCGAGTACACCGAGTACGAATTATCGACTGAGTTTGACGAAGCTTTGGAGCACGCGTGCGAGAAGCACAGAAAGACGAAAATTTTGTTGAAAATAACCGATATCGGAAGCACCGTGGACGAAAACGACAAGTAATAAAATACGGATACGGATTTCTTTTTTCATCGGTCGGTCTTCCGACTTATTACTTACAGAGAAAAAGAAAGAGAGAGAAAAGATGAGCGTTTTTTGTAACAATCACACGAGCAACGACAATTAAAAGAGGTATCTTAGGCATACACTGTATTTCCTTTCAGCACAACGCAGACGTCGTATTTTTATTTTATTAATAACTCCCTCTTAGCTATAAAAAACTACCCGTTAGTTTTTTACTTGAATGTTAATTTAATAGAGTTCTTCTTCCATGTGCGTCTTGATGGTGCAGTCCGAGGTCGGGTACGCAACGCAAGTCAACACAAAGCCGTTACCGGTTTGGTCGTCGTCCAAGAAGGATTGGTCGGATTGGTCGATGGTACCCGCGACAACCTTACCCGCGCACGAAGAGCACGCGCCCGCTCTGCAGGAGTACGGCAAGTCAATGCCAGCTTCTTCAGCCGCGTCGAGAACGTAGGTGTCGTCCGCGCATTCAATCTTTTGGGCGCCTTCCGGGGTTTCCAAAGTGACCGTGAAGTTCATGATGGTCATGCCTCTTTGCACTTTCTGTTGGTGTTTTTAAGAATAACAGAAGGAGAAGGTTAATTTACTTTTTTGCGACCGACCCATTTAGGGTTAAACCCTAATCGTCGTCGTCGTCGTCTTTCTCTCGGTGTTCTCACCAGCGGAGATAAACAAGGCCGGAACACGACGACACCGTGGAGGTTCGAAATTCGTTTCCTCTCGCGCACGCGCGAAACGAAACGCGCGAAACTATTCACTCGAAATGAGTATCACGCGTTTACTCTTCGCGATTTGCGGTGTTTCGCGCGGCGCGAGCGCTCTGTGGTCACACACCGCGCGCGCGCGAAAAATGCACACCACCGGGCGACGCGAGCGGGAGAAGGAGGAAAGCAATCGGAAAAGAGAGAAATCCATCATCCAAAAAAAAAGGAAAAATCCTTCGCGGAAATCCGCGCGCGCTAAACTCCGGAAAGAAAGCAGTAAACGATGACGCGAACATATCCAACGACTGATTCGTAACGTACCATGGTGCGAGACTTCATCGCGACGGCTTTGCCGACGAAGGCGGTTTGTTGGACGTTAGTGGCAGCGAACATGGTGTGTGATTGAGAATACGTGTTTATGTTTTGGCGTAAAAAACACTGCGGGTGGGGAAAAAGAGGGTGAAAAAAAAGAGGGTAAGCCTCTCTCGCCCCTCTTCTCTGTCTGCTCTCGGGGGGCAAGGAAGAATAAAATAATCCAGAGAGTCCAGTTGGCAGTGGACGACACCACGAATTGTTCCTACGATTGATTTTGAGTCGAATCCATAAAAACGTCAGCACAAGGAGTTCTTAGAGAAAGTTCTTCGCACCACTTCCAAAAGAGAAAAAGGAGAGACAGACAGACACACACACACACACACTTTGAGCAAGGAAATAGAATAGAGAGAGATGTTGGCGACGACGACGACGTGCAGAGCGACCACCACCCTTTGCGACAGGTTTCCTTCCGCGTCTTCGAGGAGGACGCGAACAATCAGACGAATGCAGAAAAATCGAATGACGACGACGGCGACGAGCAGCAGCAGCGAAGAAGAAGAGAAAGAAGCAGAACCAATTCCTCCGAAGAAATCAGACCCGTTCGGGTTTGATTCCGGACGAAACGAAGGCCCGGTACCGATTGTTCCCGGGTTTGATACCGCGGAAGGCGGGAAGGTTGGCCCGCTCGGCACCGCTGGGATCTCCTTGTTGTTGTTCGTCTTGTTCGGTGGGAGTTTGTTTTTCACGTCCGTGCCGCGAGGCGCGGTGGAAGACATGGCGAAGATGGCGTTGGAAAACGATCCAGACGCGCCGACGAACGTGTTGAGACGTTAGGAGAAATTGTTATTGTGCTTGTTAGACTAATGATACTTGTGTACACTTCCACTAAAAACTAATCTTCTTCTTCGCCTCTATTCTAAAATTTTGACACATCGAACGTCGCCGAGAAGAAATCGCGCAAGGACTTGTTCAAAGGATATCGTCCCAAGGCGACGAGCGAGGACAATTGAGGAGTGAACAACTCTAAAACTTCTTTCTTTTGTTTTGCCAACGACGAGATGCTGCCTTTGCTTTCCTCTTCTTCCGTCTCGTCGCCGTCGTTGTCGTTGTTCTTCTTCTTCTTCTTTCGTTTTATCATATTCGTCAACGCGTCGACGACTGAAGCCAACATCGCGATCGTACGAGTAGAGACGTCGAAAGAGGATATCTCCTTCCCCTTATTTGAGAAGTGGTATCGCAAGACGATCTCGCATGCGGTGAGCGTACCGCTCGCGTCGTTTATCGTCGTCGCGAGCACCGCTCGCGTGGAGTTATATAAAAGCTCTTCGTGTTCCTCTTCTCCTCGCTTATCCATCGCAGAGGTGAAAGCGTCGATGTGAATGGTCCTTGCGACGTTTGCAATGCGATTTTTTGAAGCCATAACAGCACACGACGAGTACAACTCTGGAATGAAATCACAAACGAGCGATTTTGAAATCACTTCGTCCCTTTCGCTCTTCTTTTTCCGCGCGCGTATCGCATTCTCCAGGAAGTCGCACGCAAAACTCCAAAACATTTGAGAGGGAGAGGAAGTGCTCTCGGTGCCAAACGCTGCAATGCACGACAACGCGTGAGTTAACGAAGTCGACGCGACGTCAACATTTGCAAACGCATTTGCACAACCGATCGATACGATATCGTACCCTACATTTTTCGAAGACGTTACGTTTGAAACCAAGCGAGGAAAGAACGTCGCCAACGAAAATACTTTCGCCTCTGAGAATCCCTCGTTCTTCGGAGCACTTTTGTGCGCGTGATTCCCGTAATACTCTTCACGAGTGAACGAAACGATAGGGTCTATGGCATCTTCGCACACGTCTTGCCAGAATGCTTTTTCCTCGTTTTCGTTTTGAGACGTGGCGGTAAAGTTGAGCGCGGACGCAAAGACGCTTTCAAACGCCCTCACGGTTGTCGCCCGCGTGTTTTCGATAGAGAACGTCGCGGATATCAAACATCTCGTCGTAACTTTCCACAGGTTTCGTCCACGAGCCGTACTTCGATCTGCGCGAAGGATAATCTCTTGTAAAGATAGCAAAGCTTCAGAAACGACGATGGAATCGCCTTTGTCGTTTTTCGTTTGCTTTTCGACGTCGCGAAATTTGGCTAAAACATCCACAATGTCCGGTAAAACGTCGTCGGTGAGTTCTCCATCCACGATAGATGGAGTCGTTGTTGATACTTCTTCTTTTATTGATCTACCTTTGAGCACACTTTCGACGATGACGTTGCGAAAACTCACAAACGCGCGAATTTTTGCCGAGTCCGCGAATAAAACTTTCACTTGGTCCTCCGGGTTGCCGTCGTACTCCTCGGTGTTGCCGTGATATTCCGACAGAGTGGCGTTTGAAGCGACAACTTCGAGCGTCTGAGCGACTCTTCGCCAGGATTTCCCAAACTTTTTGCTCGAAGTTTCCGCCAGTCGTCTCAACGCATCGACGACAAATTCGGCTTTTCTCGTCTTCATTTCGAAAAAGACGGTTTCGTTACCCAAGCCGGAGTTTCGAAAGCTCGAATTTGCAACCGTTCGAATGGCTTCGTAGAATGGTAACAAAGCGTCTTCTCTCGCCGCGTCTGCGTTGCTGCTGTTTATATCTTCGTCCGTCTCCAAATTCGTCAACGTGGTTTTACGTTTTGTGGGCGTAATGTTGCCATCTTCGTCTTTGGACTCCGCGGATTCCGCGCTTCCTCTTTTCAAGAGCACAGCCTCGGCAACGACGCGAAGGCACTCCGAAGCTTCTTTGCACGCGTTGCGATTTACAATCGTTTCAATTTGTACGCACGAAGTTGCTGTCGTCGCTAAATGCAAGGATGCTGGTCCCCAGATGACGTTTCGCCAGGCTGCTAAAGATCTCCCGTTCAAGTTTGCCCGCGCGACATCCGCCAAACGTTTCATCGCGATTCTGGTATTTGGAGATTTTGTGATTTCGCTTTGCTCGGCGGCGCATAAATCGCGCTCGGAACGTTGTATTAACGCGTCGACGACGTGCGAGAGTTCGCTCGCGTCCATTGTGGACGAGTTGACGAAACACGCGTCGATGGCTGCCTTGGCGTCTGGATTTATCTCGGTTTCCAAACCAGCCTCCCTCGAAAACGGTCGGAGCCACGCCATGACGTTTTTGAACCCGAGAAGGCGTTGGATGTTCTTCTCCACTTTCGTTTTGTCCGGTAGAACTCCGTCCGTCGATTCTTGCGCGGTTCCGTTTGAACTGTTGTTCACATTCGCAACACCTCTCAACGCCGTCGAGTCATTTTCCAACATGGCAATCTCCAAACTGACGCAAATATCAATACACGACTTCCAAAATTTTTGACCGAGCTTGATGAAATCGCCGTCGGATTTTGCGCAGTCGAGAAGCGTTTTTGTCGCCTCGGCGCGTTGCATGGCTCTCAAATCGACTCGCGTCGCGTCGTCGTCGTTATCATTGTCATCATCAGCGTTGCTGTTTCCCCGATCATTGTCGGATGCACTCACGCCCGTAGCGTTGCACAAAAATTGTCCAAACAAATCTCGCAAAGTATACAGCTTCGTCTCAAAAGCGAGTCGCATGGCAGAACGAGCGCACTCCAAAGCCATAGCGGCACGCCCTGGATCATTTGCGAGGCCAAACGCAATCGATAGCGCGCGACAGAGCGCTTCGCCGATGACTTCAAACATTGGTCGAGCCAGTCCGGCTTCGGCAGCCGCGTGGAAGGCGGATTCGCCGACGAATACGTTGTCGTTATTGTTTTTCGCGCTTTCGTCGAGCTCTGAATTACTACCTTGTCCATTTTTGAGCTGCGGCGGGGAAAGTGCGGCTGCAGGAGCTATTGTCGATCTCGTCGTGACGGCAGAGAACGCTCGAGCAGTTTCTCTCAGCAAAGCTTTCGCTTCTTCCGAGGCAATTTTTTCCTCCATTTCCAGAATTTTCTGTTTCTTCTTGAACGCACCAAATATGCCAAAGTCGCTCATGAGACCGCTATTCGCTGCTGCAGTGGTAGTACTACTACTATCAGCGGCAGTGGAAGACGACGCCGTTTCCGCAATGGCGCGTTTATCCGCGGATAATATAATTTCTTCTTTCGTCACGCGATCGTAAACGCCTCGAATCATTTCTTCGTCCAAACCTCTCGTTTCTGGCGTATCCAAAGCCATATTCAAGAAATCCTCTCTCGACATCCGCATTTTCACATCCACCATGGGATTGTGCGCGTCGGTATTCAACATTATTATCGCAAACGCGATAATTGTCACGCAATCTACTTTCTTTTCTATTTTTTGGCCACCAAAGTTTGGATTTAATTCAATAAATCTTTTCGCGAAGCATTCGGTGAGTCTATCGATTTGTTGCGCTTCGCCGGGAATTCGAAACGTCGACATGAACTTCCTCAACGCTTCATCCACGTATTCGTTCGTGAAATCAAAGTTTTCCAGGTACGCTCGAATAACAGCAACGCCATCAGCATCGCTAGATCCCAGCAAGTGTCCAATTGCTGACGGGTCGACACCCGGCGCCGACCGTAAAAACTTGGCGGCGTCTGACGCCGACACGACTGAATTACTCGGCGCGTGCTCGCGCAGAACTGCCATAGTCGGCGTCTTGTTGAACTTTTTCACAGCAATCTCCACCGATTTTTTCTCTTTCTTAAGATTTGCAAACGTTTTCGTTTGCGATGGTTTTGCTATTGACGATGATGATGACGTCGTAGGCACATTTTCTAGCGGAACGGAAGAGAGCAATCCGCCGCCGATGACGCCTTCTGATTCGCTTCCCGGGGTTGTTCTCGTCGTCCTCGTCGTCCTCGTCGAGTTGTTCGATTCTGCTTGATTCTTGTTATCTTGTTTAGCCGTGGCGGTACTCGAAGGTACGACGACGTTTTGGGACGGTATCAACTCAAACGAGGTCGAAACACTCCCTGACCGGCGCAAAGTGGAGGAGGCTTTTCTTTCGACTTCGTCAATGGAATCCTCATCGTGAAATAAATCTTCCCCTAATTCCTTGTTTCTCGCGCGCCACACGCGCAACGAACGCACGATAGCGACTAAACACTGCGTCGCTGCATCTCTAACCGCAACTGAATCGATATCGATCGAGGAACCACTGCTAATTTTTACAAGAATGCGCTCCTTTTCCCGTTCAACTTTAAGCGTCTCTAAAATCGCCTTGGCGCTTCTTTCGAAGCAGTTTGTCGAACATCTCGGATCGCAATCGTAATTCACAAAAACGTCCGCCGCTGTCGAAGGATCGTCGTATATTTGTCGTAACGTTTTTAACGCAGCAATCTTTGCCTTCACGTGCGTTGACTTTGATCGTTCCAACGGGTGTAAAAGCATCGTTGGGAACATCAAAGCGATTTCAGATTTCCACGAATCTCTCGCGCGAGAGACAATCGCGGCATACGTCGCTCGGGCTAAACTCGATGACGCTAACGCCATGGGATGAAACCTCGTCGCGTTACTAAATCCATGCAAGATGGTGTTGCTGTTATTACTCGTGCTCGTGGTGATTGTTGTTCTGTTCGTCGACGCATTCAGCGTCTTTTCGATGCCTTCGAAACTCAATCTTTTCGCGTTATTGTTGCTATTGTTGTTGATCGCGCCAGACGCGGTAGCCGCGGCGGCCGCAGCTACTCCAGCGACGCCGCCTTTTTGAAGCGTGGACTTTGGATTTAACATCGCGTTCATCAACAACGCCTCGCTCAAAGGTTTCTTCAATTCGTTTCTATACGCCGCTAACCACGCTCTCGCGTTTGGTCCTTCGCACAGCTGTCGAAGTAAATCTATGGCTAAAAACCGACTCGCCAGGATGTACTCGTCCGCGTCTAACGCATTCGCCGCAGAAAAATACGTAGTTGGTTTCTTATTAGCATTATTGGCATCCGCATTCTCTTCCGCAATCATCGTCGAAGTCGTCGCGCTCGTAATCGCATCTGAATCTCTCGATGCGATTTTACACAATGCCTTCAAACACGTCAACGCTGATTGGTCGCTAAAAAAACTATCACCATTAGTATTGATATTTCCCGCAGCGCTCGCGCTACGAAACTCCCCCTCTGAGCACCTTTTGAAACAATTATTTATGTGTTGCACCAACGCCGTCTTCGCCACTCTTCTCTCCACGTCCCCATCGCTCGCGACTGCTGAATGCGCCAACCGCAAAGTCAAAATCTCCAACGCCTCCTCCCCTTCTTCGCCTTGAAATATCCCCGAGTTTACGATGTGTTCGCTCGTCGCCAACGCCAACAACATCTTCACTACCATCCTCGTAATTTCCAACGAGCTATCATCCTTCCCGCAAAACGCGACCGCTTTACACACATCTCTCAACATCGTCGCGCTACATGTCATCATCATCTCTACATTTTCCGTCGCCGCCGAATTCGTTCCGCTCACTCTCACTTTCTCCTTCTCCACGAAATTCATCACCAAAAACAAACACTCGAGCGCTTTCACCGCGACTTTCTGCCTCCCTCCTTGCGAATACACCTCTTGGTTGCTCAAAATCTCTTTACACGCGTCCGTGACTTCTCGTAAAATTTTCGTCTTCTTCTCAAAGTGCAAAAAATCCGACTTCTTTTCCTCTTCTCTCGTTTGCGTCCAGAACTGTTTCATCAGTTCGTCGTTGGTGTTGGTGTTGGTGTCTTTTAAAAACTCCAAAATCTTTCCTCGCGCCTCTTTCGCCTTCTTCGGGAGGAGTAAAACGAAGGCACCTCCGCCGAACTCTTTTACAGATTGGGAGAAGAGCACCTCGGTCGCTCGCAAGAACGACGCAAAGGCACCGATGAGATTTTGATTTTTTTCTTCCTCGTTCGCTCGTTTCTTCTTCGTCGTCTTCTCCTCGACATCGTTTTCATCGCCATCATCGTCCTCGGTCGTCGTCCTTTCGGTCGGCGTCTTCGTCTCAGACGAAGAAGAAGGCAGCATCTGAGAGACAAAAAGCAATTTTTGCTCGCCTTTTTCTCGAGCAGAGAGAGAGAGAGAGAGAGAGAAAGAGAGAGAGCAAATAAATGTGCGCGTTCGTTGTCGTGTGTCTCTTCTCTCTTTTTTTTATTTATTTCGTGTGAAGTGTGCTTTTTCACTCTGATGTCTCGCTTTGCTTTTTTTTTTATTTTTCTTTTCTTTGTTTGTGTTTTGTGCTTCTCTGTTGCTTTTCCCTTCAAAAAAAAAAACTCATCAACTCACATCACTTTTAAAAATAAAATGATGTTCGCTTCGTCGTCGTCGCAGTATACCGCGTCGTACGCGCGAGGCGTAAAATTGGTTTTCGCGGCAAAGAAGACAACAACACCGAGGAGGAAGAGGAGGAGAGGAAGAGCGAGAGGAGCATTTCGAGCTTCTTCGTCTTCTTCAGACGGAGAAAAAAACGGATTGGAAACATCAACAGAAGATGACGACGACGACGAAAGAAGAAACTTTGGAGGAAAAGCGTCGTGTTCTTCTTCATCTTCTTCTTTCTCTCCGTTGTTGTTGTCTCTTTTAGTAGTATTCGCGGGCGGTGTGACGACGGCGCAACCATCGTTCGCATCCATCGAAGATTCTCGGAAACAAGTCGTCCTCGACATCGAGCGGCGTTTGGAACTCGAACGACAGGAATCCATCAATAATAACGATATCGATAAAGAGAAGAGAGAACCGAGACCGAGGTGGGAAACGAAAGCGGAGGAAAGAGCGATGATGATGCGAGAATACGATCGACTGGCGATCCAACAAAAGGAAGAAAAAGAGGAATTCAATCGAAAAGCGACGGCGGTGTACGCGAGACAGGCGGCGGAGAGGAAGACGCTCGCGCGGATCGAGAAGGATGGCAATCCGGACGGGCTGTCGCAAAGCGAGAAGGAACAAGTCGCGAAGGAGGAAGGTGAGAGAGCGTACGAGATGACGATGAACGCGATAGACGCGTCTGAGCTGGAGTTGAAGGCGTACAATGAACGCATGGAAGAGAGGAGGCGGACGGCCTTGGAGAGGAACCGGGAGGAGTTGGAGAAGTTGGAAAAGATGGAGAGGAAAGAGAAGGAGGAGAGCGAGATTTTGGAGCAGATTTCGAAGAACTGCGAGAAGTCCTTGGAAGACGTGAACCCGTTCGACGATACCGTGTGTATTTAAACAACTTTTTTATATTGATGATGATACAAAAAACAAAGCAGCGCCGTTATGATTTATATACCTACTTTAATAACCGTACCCGGCTGCTGACGAAGACGAAGTCGAAGACGAACTCGTCGTCGAAGAATCTTCTTCGAAGAATCCCATCACTCTCGGAACTAAATGTTTAATCAACAACTCCAACGCGGACACTTCCCCGAACGACACCGGGATGTTCACGTTCAACTTCTCTCCAAACTTGGTCTGATTGTAATTCAAAAACACTCCCCCGGTGCCGTCCGGCATCGCTTCCATCTTCAAACTTTTCGTCACCGACCCTTGCGAACTCCCGCCCATCCCCGGGTCGTGGAAAAACTCCACCTTTTGCGCGATGCTTTGTCGACTCGGATTCAATCTGTTCGCCAACTCCGCGGCTTCAATCGGAGAAAGCATGAACGACCCTTTCCGAGTCCAATCGTATTTCCTCGTCCCGATGGACGGCGCGAATTCCAAGAGAATTCCGCCGGAACGTTTCATAATCGTCCGGCCTTGATGATCGGTCTCGAACGTCGGTTTGACCAATTTCACGGATAAAGCCGATTTCGATTTATAAATTGAAAAGTCCACGAACGTTCTGCCGCTCGACGATGACGATGACGAAGAATTGTTGTTGTTGTTGTTGTTATAACCGCCGCCGCCTCCGCCGTACGAAGAAGAAGACGAATACGAAGCGCCGGGGCCCCCGTAGTTATTGTTGCCTCGATTTTGCGTTTGCGTTTGCGTTTGCTGTTGCCCACTACTAAGACCACCACCACCACCACTCGCTCCCCACGGCGGCGCCGACGGCGTCTCTCTCGCGTAATAGTTATCCTTGTTGTTCGACGCAGCGTACGACGCCTCCTCCTCGCCAAAGGCGTTCGATTTCGCATCGCTGGGCACCCACTTAATCGCCCGATTCGCCCCCGGACCGGACAACCGATCGCCGTTGGAAACGACCAAAGGCGGCGACGCGAACGCGTCTTTGTATTGATTTTGCGCTTTTTCTTCTCGTTCTCCTCCGTAGTAGTAGTTGTTGTTGTTGTTATTCTCAGACGACGACGACGAAGAATAAAACGAAGAAGCGCTTTTTGTCGCTTTTCCGATTTCAAATCTCCCCGACGATGAAATCGTCCTCGTCCTCGTCCCCCAAAGCAGCGAAGAAGACCGAAACGAAGAAAAAAATCGAGAAGACGTCGTCTTCACGTTTTTGCCGCATCTCGTCGAGCACGAGGAGGCAGAAGAGGAGGAGGATTTCAGCGAGAAGATGTATAAACGAAGTGGACGAAAAGACGCAGACATTTTACGAGAACTAATTTGTAACGAGACTGTTGAAAAAATTTTTTTTGAAAAAAAACACTTGAGTTTTCAACATCAGAGAGACATTTTTTTTCCTCTTACGCGAAAAAAAAAAAGCAGCCGCGTGTTCAATTTCACACATCCAATGATGTCTCACTAATCTTGCGCATACTTAAACGCATAAACTCACACTCACACAGATTAAATCATCTCTTATCTTAGCCTTATTTTTGGGAAAAGAGAGAAAGAGAGAGGATTCGAGGAGAATTCTTCTCTTAAAATGGTCGCGGAGTACTACTCTGGAGGAGGCGTCCCTCCTTCAAATCATCATCATCATCATCATCACAAAGACGTCCGCTTGCACCTCGCTTTGTTCGCGATACAATGCGTCTGCGCGATATACAACACCTTGTGCCAACTTTTCTTGAGTAAAAATGATGAGAGTAAAGATGATTGGCGCGCGGTGTTGGTGTTTTCCTTGTACAGGGACGTTTTAGCGGCGCCGTTGCTCTACGTGTGCGCGTTTTTGCACGATTCTCACCAACAACATGTCAGCGGTGGAGTCTCGTCAAACTTCAGATGGTTCCCGAGTTCGCAAGATTTTCCGCGAGTGTTATCGCAAGCGTTTCTGGGGATTTTTTGCAACCAACTCGCATCTTTACTCGGGATTCAACTCGTCGGAGCAGTTATGGCGTCTTTAGTACATCTGGCGACACCGATGTGTGCGATGGCGATCGCGGTGTATTTAGGACAAGAGAAGTTGAACGCGTTCATAGCGAGCGGAGTGGTGGTGGCGTGCGTAGGCGCGATGAGTATGAGCGCGATTGACGCGTACTTGAAAGACGTCAGCGTGGAAGAGGAGAAAAAAGAGAGCTCGCCGGTTGGGTTGTTTGCGTTGTTTGTGGGGAGTTTAGCGAGCGCGGTGTATTATAATTTACAAAAGATTACGTTGAAGAAGAAAGAGAACGTGCCGTTGATGGTGACGGCGTGGGAGTACGCGTTCGGGGCGTCCATGATGGCGTTGTGTGCGGTGATTTGCGTGCCGTTTGGTAATGAGGCAGAAGTATACGCGTACGATGGCGAGAACAGCGTGTCGTCCATAGCCGCAAACGCCATCACCTCGGGAGGAAGGAGCGCTGCGAATAAAAGGTGGGTGTTGGAAACGGAAGGCTTGTACGCTCTCTTCTTCGCCGTCGTGTTCAACTCCATCTTAAAGTACGCTTTGAGCGCGTATTGCAACAAAAGAGCCGGAGTGACATTACTCACCGTCTATTCCACGCTACAACCCGTAGTCACCGCCGTTTTAGCGCTTTTACTCTTATCCCAACCCTTACGGTGGGGCTACGTCGGCGCGTTTGCCATTTTTTACGGCGTCTGGTTAGTCGCCAAAGGAAGAGATCTGAACGCGACGAGCGGGAAGATGAAGTACGACGATTCCGCGCCAACAACAACATCAACAACAATATCAACATCGAATACTAATAACACTAGAAATAAAAAAGAGGAACAACCGTACAGTAGTCTTAGCAATAGCAAAGAGTTACGCGTTTAGAATTTAATTATTTGTAAATAGTACGCGGATGATACGCGATTGGTTATGTGTATATGTGCGCTCTCTTTCATCGAAATCTCTTCACTTTCAGAGACTGTTCATCAGACCTTTTGAGACCAAAATTCAAACTATATATGTTCGTAAACGTGCTCGTCGCCGCGGCGTCCGCGACGACAACTTTCTTCGTCTCTCGTCGTAAAAGTCGTCGTAATGGTGAAAACAAAACGAACTTTGAGCAGGTATGTACGCGAAAGCGTTTTCTTTTGCGCAACGAAACGTTCCTCGCGGGGAAGAATTTCAAAATGTAATCCGCTGACACCAACAAAACGCTTCGTTTCTTTTTTCACATCAGGAGACTAATAGTACCGCCAATTTCCCGCCCTTTTTAGCGCGAGATGATGGGTGTTACTGCCGACAGTGTCCCCCGGATGATTCTTCGCCCGTTTCCTCCTCCTCCGCTTCTTTTGATGAAGGAGAAAACAAGGAAAATTTTGGACTCGATTCCCCGCCAAAGAAGAAACCAAATCCACTCTCGAAGGAAAAACGAGAGCGCTATTTATCCTGGGACGATTATTTCATGACCGTGGCGTTTTTGAGCAGTCAGAGGAGCAAAGATCCGAATAAACAAGTTGGGGCGGTGATTGCGTCGGAGTCAAAGTTGATATTGGGTAGGTTTTTTTTAATCTTATCGTTCGTTCGTCGTTGTTTGCGTCGTCTCGCTCGCTCGTCGCTCTCTCTTCGCGAAGTGGCGTTGACATTTTTTTGTGACTACATAAACAGGTGTGGGATACAACGGTTTTCCGCGAGGGTGCGGCGACGACGCCTTACCGTGGGCCAAGAAAAGTCCCACTGGCGATCCTCTCGAAACCAAATACGCGTACGTGTGCCACGCGGAGATGAACGCCATCATGAACAAGAATTCCGCGGACGTGAAGAACGGAACCATGTACGTGACCATGTATCCGTGCAACGAGTGCGCGAAGTTGATGATTCAAGCCGGGATTAGAGAGGTGGTGTATTGCGAAGGGAAGTTGAACAAGGACGATCGCGATAATAATAGTAATAAAAATAGTGCCAGTAAGAACAATAATAATAATAATAATAATAGTAAGAAGGTGTTCGGAGAGAACGCGAAGAACATCATCGACGGAGCAGCAGTAGCGACCACCGCGGCAGAGAAAAAAGAGGAAAAGAAAGTCGACCCGTCCTATTTTGCGAGCCAGAAGCTCCTCGCGTTGGCCGGTGTCACCGTTCGGCAATTCGAGCCGAAAGTGAAAGTCGATTTGACGTATTTACGCGATTAATAATAATTTAAGTCGTGTTGTTTTAAGTACCTTTCAAATAACACGCGGCGGATCTCTTCTTTTTATTCTACATTTATATATTTTGTTCAATACGCATCTCTCGCGCGCACTATGTGCGAGAGCGTCGTTTAGAATTCCTTCTCCCTTCCCGGCTCTCTCACTCTTTTTGTCTCTCTTTCTGTATTTTATAATATATTTCTCGTCGTTTTTTATTAGCAGCGCGTTCTTATAAATAAACAAACAGCTCAAATTAGTTGCCCTTCGCTTGCTCTCTTTCCTTCGCGTCGCTAATCTCCTCGACCGTTTCCCACTCGACCGCGCAATCCTCGGTGCACTCCTTAGCCGCTTTCAACGCGATTTCCAAAGACTTGGAAAGTTCCTTCACTCTCGCGCTCTCCTTCACTTTACCTTGAACTTTGCCCAAACTCTTCGCCGCGGTTTCGATGGAATCCAAAACCGCCTTGTCCATCTCCCCAGACTTGGCCGCTTTCAATGCATCTTGGGAAGCTTTGATAAACGCCAAATCTTCTTTGGACACTTCCGCATCGACCGCCGCCGGTTCTTTCTTGGCGTGCGCGGACGCGGCGGAGATTTCCTCCACCACGTCCCAGTTCGCGGCGCAATCGTCCACGCATTCTTGCGCGTTTTTGATGGCATCTTCCAAAGCTTTGGACACCGCGGCTTGGTCCGCCATGCGGACGATCGTGTTCACTCTTCGAGCAGATGTGACTTTTTGCTGTTTTGTGATTCGATGGACAAAAATGTTTGAGAAAGACAGAAAGAGGGTCAGTAATCCTCTCGCGTAGGTTCGTTTCCCCGACGGGGAGATGATCTCTCTGACCCTCGAGATGATATATCATCTCTCAGCTTTCCTCTTCTTTTGCTAACGAAATCAAAGCTCGAAGCGAACAAAAACAACAACACGAAGAACAACGCGTTCGCGTTGTCCTTTTCGCGTCCGAAAGAACAACCGAAGCTTTTTCCTCCAAAGTCGAAAGAGGAAAGAACGCGATGGTGATGACGCGATCGATTACTAAAAAAGAGAACTACTAATCCACCCCCAAAAATGCATCGCTTCTTTCGAGGAGAAAAGCAGAGAGCAACGAGAAGTAAAGCGAGGAGGGTTACGCATCACAAAGAAGATAAAACGCGCAATACTCGTACCTGTCTCGTGATCACTTTGCAGTGCGCGAACGCGGAGGCTCTTTGGGCGATCATGGATTGCATCTTGTTCTTGTTTGTCTGTGTTTTTGAAGTAATTCTCGGGCGGAAATGTGCTGAGTTGGTTTTCAATCAAAAACCCTAAATCTTATCTTGTTTTTCCTCCCTTGAATAGTAGAGGGAGGAGCGGGGAGTGTATATATACTGGTAGTAGCGTTAAGAAGACGAAGGAGGAGGAGGAGAAGAAGAAGAGTCCTCCAAAGCGTTTGATGTGTGTTAATATATATATATCTTTATATCTTTTCTTATCTCGTATAAACAACACCCGTCTGTCTTCTCGTTCTCGTTCGTTTATTTTTATCCTTCTTCTTTTCTTTTCTGTTGTGTGGGCTATGTTCTTTTAATAAAGTCTTTCCTCTCCTCTTTCTCTCTCTCTCTCTCTCTTTCACTTTGTTATCGAATTCTCTTTTTTAAGCGCCGCACATGAACTTGGCCGCCTCGACTAAATCGCTCGCTCTTTTCACGACTTCTTTCTCCATCTCCCCGGCGTACGGCACCGGGGCGTCTTCCATGCACAAACGCATCACCGGCGCGTCCAACTCGTCGAACAAGTTTTCGGAAACGATGGCGGATAACGTCGCGCCGACGCCACCGGTTCGCGTACTTTCGTCCAAGATTATCAACTTGTGCGTGCGTTCGAGAGAAGATTGGATGGTTCTCCAATCGACTGGTTTCATGCACGTCATTTCGATGAAATCAAACTCGATGCCGCTGGCGGCTAACTCTTTCATGGCTTCTTCAGATTCCTTGACGCCGTGTAAATACGTAACCACCGTGATCGCTTTGTTCGCCTTAACCGCCGCGTCCGAAGCCTTCGCGTGTTGCGTGGACTTGTGCAACGGTAAGAATTGGTTCGGGTTGCACGGACCTCTGGTCTTCATCATCTTCACCGGCAACAACAAAACGCCCGGCCCGTTGTCGCGAATCATAGATTTCGCTAAACCGTACGCCTCGTTCGGTTTACTCGCGGAGCAAATCTTCAAACCAGGGATGCCCATGATGTACGCGTGGAACGGTTGCGAGTGCTCCGCACCAAGCGATTGGTTCGGCGCGGTACCACCGGCACCGATGACGGTCATTGGCATTTTGAACTGCCCGCCGGTGGTGGCGTACGTGTTCCCGGCGGAAGAGAGTTCCGCCATGCCGTAGATACCAAAGTTTGCGTTCATCAACTCCACGATCGGCCTGTATCCGTTCATGGCTTCGCCCAAGGCTTTACCGATGAAGTGACCTTCGTCGATGATTTCATCCGCGGCTCGCAATCTCCCGAACGCTTGTTGCGTGTTCGCCGGAATGTTGTACGAAGACCCGGCTTGTAAATCCTCGGCGTGCGCCAAACACGTCGGGTCTCTCAACATTTCTTCCAAAACTGCCAAGTTGACCGCGTCACCGATGGAAATACCTTGCGGCGTATCGCACAATCCTCTCAAGTCCGCGATTCGCTTTTCCAACCCGGCTAAAGTGTTCGGGTCGACGATTTTCTTCGTCGTTTCTTGCGCCTTGGCCAAACCCATCTCCGGTTCGCGTTGCGAGTAATCCACTTGCCCGTTCGGATCTGGGTACTCCAACTCCGCCGCTAAACTCGGTGGCGGTGGCGGAGACGCGTCCGCAAAGTCCAACGCTCTCTTCACTTCGTCCTTCGCTTTCTTTGTCAACGCTTGCAAATCCAAACCTTGCGCGTGCGCGGACTGTTCGAAAATCGTAATCGGGTCGCACTCTTTTCTCGCCCATCTCTTCTCGTCCTTGCGGTTTCTCTCGTGTTCTGGATCCGCCGGCGAGTGACCGTTAAATCGAAACGTGTGCACTTGCAAAATTGCCGGACCTTTCGTTCTCACGTGGTTAATCGCCGCTTTACCAACCTTCAAGACATCCGTCACGTCTTGGCCGTCGACCAAGACGCCCGGGACGCCGTAATGCTTCCCTTGCTCAAACACCGACTGGTTTTGCGCGACATCCTTCGTGAACGTGTTAATCGCTCTCCCGTTATCGATAACCAAGAACAAAATCGGCAAATTCTCCTTCGCGGCGGCGTTCAAGCACTCCGCCATTCTCCCGTTTTGCGCGCCGCCTTCGCCGACAAACACAATCGCGATGCGTTCGTCCTCCATACCTTCCTTGCCTAAAAACTTATCCAAAACGATCGATCTCGCGGCGCCAACCGCGTACGGTAACTGCTCAGAAACCAACGCCCATCCACCTTGGAAGTTATTCTCCACGTCGTAAATGTGCATACTTCCTCCGGTACCTCTGCACGTCCCGCCGTCTTTCCCGTACAACTCCGCCATAACTTTACCGGCGTCCACGCCGCAGGCGATGGCGTGACAATGATCTCTGTAATACGAGTGCTTCAAATCAGACTTGCGAATGCTGTTCGCCAACAAGGCTGGAATAGACTCTTGCCCGTTATCCAAGTGCATGAACCCGCGAATCTTCCCGCCCATGTACGACTGGTTGCACTCGTTTTCAAAGTCTCTGCACAACTGCATCATCTCGTACGCGTTTTCCAACTCTTCCTTGGTCAATTCCCCGAACGTTTTTAAATCCTCCTCGGAGGTTTTAAACTCCGATTTCAAAACCGTTTGCGCGTCCTCCCACGGGGTCGAGATGCGCAAACGCTCCAGGTTTTTCGGGACGTCTTCCTTCTTTTGCGTCGTCGTTTTCGCGGCTGCCGCTTTCGCGAAGCATCTCAATCCTCCTCTCTTGTTGTTCTTGTTCTCGTTGTGATTGTTGCGCGTTTTAGTATTCGCAGTAGTGGTATTCAAAACGTGGTGTCGTCGCCCTCCCAACGCGAAACTCGTCGCCCGCGTCGTCGTCATCATCTTTATTGAACAACAACACGTTTCGATGTCGTATCAAGAAGCCCCGCTCTCAAAGTAAATCGTTATATGCCTCTCGGGAAAAGAATGAATGAGTAACGCTATTCTTAAAAACGCTATCCAAACGAGGCGTCGCTTTCTTTTTTTGTGGGGCAACCAACCGCTTTTTCTTTCTTTTCTGAAAGGGTTGAATTTTTTTCGTGGTCGTGGTTGCTCCT
>ENA-OWPI01000207-OWPI01000207.1-marine-metagenome-genome-assembly--contig:-NODE-207-length-90636-cov-11.086485_pt1 | contig 90636 bp, 61 predicted proteins | sample MGYA00238138_ERZ651775 | MGnify/ENA primary metagenome ERZ651775 (study PRJEB26906, sample SAMN06265043) | marine metagenome | isolation source: Helgoland LTER site | place: Germany:Helgoland, sampling... | reverse complement strand
TCTTTTTGTTTGGATTTTAGGTCAAGGGCATGCTGGGAAAAACTTTGGTTCCTGATTCGGACAGGCACAAGAGCGATGCTCTTGGCTTCTACATCAAGGAGATCCACTGGTTCAACCTGATTTTCGTAACAGGCACGATCCATGCCATGTCGCTCTAGACTAATTTGCAGCCAACGAACAAGACATCGGAGCCTATGAAGCTCGTTTACAGTGGTATCATGATTTTTTCACGCCTCCTCCAACTTTACTTCCTGATGCCGCTCTACGATTATAAGAGAAGATACCTCCGAACAGACAAACGCATCTGGATCATCTTCGGCGTGATCGAGGTGATCGGCCTGGGCATCACGGCTACTTTCAGCAGCTATAGAGGTATCACCGCCGCCACCTCCATCGTCGAACTCTTCGTCTTCTGCGGTCAGTTCCTCTACAGCTATATCAATGTTCGCATTCAGGAGAGCGGTGGCATGAAGGACTAGATAAATAACTTCCTTGAGAGCGAGCTGTTGAATACTCTCGAAGGCGCCAAAATGCTGATCGAGAAGCCAAAGAGAGACCTCCGCCTCGAAGGCAGCATCTACAACTACGCAGTGTACGCCATGATCCATCCTAATGTGATCAAGATGTGGCCACAAAACCAGGGATTCGCCACGGGTGTCACACTGTCTCTGAATGAGAGGGAGTCGGTGTTCCAGGGTGCCGTCGCCCTGGTAATCATCCAGGTGATCATGATCTCCCTCGTCATCTGGGAAATGTTCAACTCGATTAAGATTGTGCCGCCGGCTGATTTTGTCATCATGATCCCGCGAATCATCGCCTCCTTCTTCATGCACGCCAATTTGCAAGGAGAGATCAAGAATGGATTGAGGACCATGAAGTATGTGGTGCATCACCCGTTCGCCTTCATAAAGTTCGACCCCGACTACGACGAAAAGTAGAAGGACGAGGATGAATAAGTTGAGGATTTGATTGATGAGGATGTGAGGAATGATGGCCTCTACATTCGCGTAAGCTACGCCTTCTTCCTTGGCTTCTTCCAGACTAGTATTGGCATTCTTCTTGAGGTCATGTCGATTTATTATTTGTGCTCGAAGGATTCATTCCGACTGATCCTGATGAGCTACGCAACCATGGCCTCGATCGCCGCTTTTGATGATCTTTACTCGAAGTCGCTGCTTGAGCATCCGCTTCATGATATTGTCGGCAGGAAGTTTTGCACAACCTACAGGAGGTCAATGAAGTTTTAGGGTGAGAAGATCCAAGAAGCACTCAGAATGCAAAAGTAATCAACTGACAACTCGTATTTGGGACCTGGTGGTGTCAATACCAGCAGAGCCAGAGCTCGCGGCATCGGTGCAGCCCTGTCGACGATGGACGATGCCGCTGGCGGCGATGGTGGCGACGGTGGCGGCGATGGTGGTGGAGACGGTGGTGGGCTCGGTGGCGGCGCCGGTGGCGGCGACGGTAAAGCCGGTGGTGGACTCGGTGGTGGCGGTGGCGACGGTGAAGCCGGTGGTGGAAACGGCGGCGGTGGCGGCGCTGGCGACGGCGGCGGCGATGGCGGTGGTGGCGGCGCTGGCGGCATTGGAGGCGAGTAGGCTGCGGTATACTTACACGACGGGAGGTCCAGGTAAGTAACTTCCATTTCAAGTAACGTCCCGTCACCATAATCGAAGTTAAGATTCGCGACGCCACTTTCACACGTGAACATCATGTTAAACAACGTCGCTCCAGAAAACATAAAATAAGTCGGTTCTATGAATTCTGAGTAAATGTTGTTGTCAAAATTGTAAAGGGAAGTAAAATCCCAATATCTGCCAATGTTGTGTTCAAACGAAATCGCATCTTCAAACATGAACGACATCATGCTCACGGAAGAGACGTCCCAGCCGGTGATATCTTCGTTGTACGTCGTCGCGTTATTAAACATACCTATCATCGATGTAACTCGCGAAACGTCCCAGGATGCTAGGTTTCCGGCAAAATTCACCGCGTTTCCAAACATGGCGTTCATGCTCGTCACCTGAGACGTATTCCAGACTTCCATGCCCGAATTTGTTCCATTAAAGTTTGAGCACCCAGCAAACATGGAATCCATATTTTGAACATTCGATACGTCCCAATTCTCAAATTCTCGCGAGTTTATATACAAGAAAGGATCGTTCGCAAACATTCCCTCCATTGTCGTCGCGGAAGATGTGTCCCAATTGTGTACATTTATATATCGTTCAGACCCTTGCTGGTGACCTCCGATACCCCACCATTCACTAGAGTACGGATCCAACATCGCGAATGTGAACGAAAAATCCTTCACGTTCGCAGTATTCCAGTCTGAAAAAGCTTCGGGCCTATAATTGTCCGCCCCTTGAAACATGCGATTCATCGACGTGACGCTGGACACATCCCAATAAAATGGGACACTGGTTAGGCTCCTGGCAGATTCGAACATGCTTGACATGTCATTCACACTCGACGTGTCCCACACGATATCCGGATCCGTTTCGAAACGAAGCGACTCGAAATAGCTTCCAAACGATGCCGTGTTGTAAAACATACCATTCATTTTTACCACGTTCCCCGTTGACCACCCACTCAAATCCCCATCGAAAGAATTGCAGTTGCCGAACATGCCCTCCATAGTCGTTACGCTCGACACATCCCACTCCTTGAGGCGCCCATTGAACAAAACGGCGCCGTTGAACATATCCGCCATACTTTCAACGTTAGATACGTTCCAAGTATATATCAAAGTGCCCCTGAAAGCGAAAGCATTATAAAACATACTCGTCATGTCTGTCACGGACGAGGTATCCCAATTCTTCAAGTCTCCATTAAATGAAGATTTCTCAGAAAACGCGGACGTCATAGTTGTCACGGCGCTGACGTCCCAGTATGAGATTGGCCCGTATTCACTTTCTTCGCAATTTCCATACACCGGATCAATCTCCAAGCACGAAGTAATGGCGGAACTAAAAGTATTATCCGTGATAGAATTATACGGAGGAGGGCTTTCCGCTGGCGGCGGCGATGGCGGCACGTACACGCACTTCCCTGGACACGAACCGTCGATGGCATAGTACCACATGTTCGGATTCGACACATCTTCGACTTGCGAAAATAAATCTTGATTCCGAACGCATTGGATGCACGGAGAACATTCGTAAGAGTAAGAACCTGACTCGTACGAGTCAAGTTTCGACCCACAAAACATCTCTTGTTCCATCACGTGAGAGTATCCGCAGCTCGCGTGTGAAGTACATAGAGTGTCAAATGCATTGGTAGCAGAGCAACCCCCTCCATGAGTTCCCAAGACTGTCGAAGTAGTTTGGTACGAAGCGACCACTTGATTAATAGGCGTCCACGTAAATTCAATATAATCAATCATGTCTGTTGTTACGCCGTTATTACCCATGCTCCAATCCGTGTAATAATAGGGGGTGGGAACATACGCGTCGATCAAAACCGATTTTACGCCCGAGGTATCGCCAAGATCGGATTCGGTTTCATATTTACAGAAACTGTTTATGTACGTATACTCTTCTGAGTTACCCCATCGAGTGTTGCCCTCGATAAGCATTTGTCCCCATACCGCTCGCAACGATTGCAAGCTAATCAAATGCAAATTCACATTATTTACGAATTTCAAGTCACCCCTGACGTTTGTTAGAGAAGAGAAATACAATCCGACATAATAATCTCCGCGAAATGTATTCCCCTTGATTTCGATCGCAACCTCAGCGGCACCGGACGTGTACGCGTAAGAAGTGTTCGCGAGACTCCACGCGTTGTTATTTGAAGTAACGTACGCATCAGAAATGGAGTCGAAATAAAAAGTCTCCGGACCGTTTTCGCCAACTCTACCGAGTTCGTTGAATTCGCAATACTCTATACCACCGTTTGGGCTACTTCCGCCATTATCAACAATTTTGATAAACTGGCTCACCCCCAAAAGACTCTGCAAATAGACTCGCTCCAGCACCGGATTCGCGGACAGATCAAAAAGCCCGATGATTTCTTCCAATTGATATATATAAACGCTTTCGAGAGCATCGTTTCGAGTTATCTCAATCTTTCCCGTAAGGTTATACGGCGAACCGTCCGACATTTCGAAAGTCGTCAGCGTCGAACACTTGTATAAAATAATATCTCCAGAGAACCTGTCGAAATTTCGGCTCGTCAAGAAGATTTCCGTCGGCTGCACGCTATTCGCGTTCGTTTCTGAATCTTCGCACAAGATATTCGCCGTAATCACTCCGTCCACCGGTTCGATATCGCACGTATCCCCAGCCGCCGCGTTTTCCGGCACCAAGTCGTCCCAATTGCAGGTCCCGGCTTTGCACACGCACGCCGAAGCCGCGTCCGCGAATAAGAAGGATCCGAAACTCGTCCTCGACGAGATCGCTCCTCCTCCTTCCATCATCCCCGCTGCTCGGTACCGCTCGTCGCAATGAAATTGATTTCGTTGTTCTCCTCCCGGCGGCGAAGAAGCCATCAACAACATCGCGCACAGCAACGCGAACAAAACATGGTTCAAAATCCAGTCTTTTTTGGTCCTTCGCAGCAAAATCGTCGTCGTCATCCTCCTCCTCCTCGTTTTTGCGCGTGGTGGTGGTGTTCTTTTCGCCAACGGTGGTGAGAAAGAGGAGGAGTGTTTTTGTTCTTCAAACGACGTATACATCCAAAGATGCCGCGCACACGCACACGCACACACGAGAGAATTGATGTAACAAAAATTCCTTCAAATTCCTTCAAATCCGTTTGAACGACGACGCGATGAAAAACAAATTACACACAGAATAGATATATAAAAATACAGAAGAACGAGAATAAATAAAGAGCGTATTACGACGTCTCTCTTCTCTCTGCCGTTCCTCCGCCTTTATGATAAAGCTTTTCTCTTCTCACTCTCTTTCTTTTCGGACCGAAGAAGAGGAGTAGAAGGTTTAAAGAAGAAAGGTAACTTTATTCAAGTGCGGAATGAATCTCGAGAGAGGGTAAATATCTGAGGACATCCGACGGGGGCGGAAGAAAGAAAAAAGTGCGGATTCAAAAAAAAAAAGTGCCAGAGGGGTGCATTTTTTGTGTTTAATTGACTGTTTTTTTTTGTGCTGCTGCTCGTAAAAATATTCTTCTTGGTCCACTCGCACGTCACATCTCAAAGTTGTCTTTTCTCTCTCTGATTTATAGAGTCTCACTCTTTAAACGCGGTATTAAATAAACGCGCAGAGGAGAGAGCGCGTAACAGTGAGTACTGCTGAGACTCAAAATGTTTCGCGCGGTCGTGGCCGAGGAGGAGTCTTCTAAAACGAGGAGGACGAGAAGAATGAAAAGCGCATCGTCATCTTTCTCTTCCGTTATTATCTTTTACGTCGTCGTGGTAACTGTCTTCGTCTCGTTGGGAGTGTTCGTGGACGGACGAGAGTTTGAGCACAGAAGAGCTTCTTTTGGAGGTGGTTCTTCTTTGGAAACGACGATTCAGACGACTGCCTCGGAGGAGGGGCAGCAGCAGCAGCAGCAGCAACAACAACAACAACAACAACAACAACAACAACAACAATTACGTGCTTCTTCTCTCCTCCTGACGAGAGCGAAAGAGTTTGTCCTCAAAAGCCTTGGAGGAAAATTGAATAAAAAAGAAACCGATTTGGAGGAGGAGGAAAAGGAAAAGGAGACGAGAAGGCATTCGTCGTCGTCGTCGTTTACGTCGTTGTCCTCGTTAGTATCGTCGTCCTTGAAAGCGATCGAATCGCGAGCGGAGTTGCGAGAAAAGTTTCGTCACTTCGTATCCGTGCAATTTCCGGAGAAGAAGAAAGAATACGAAAGGAAAACGGAAGAAGAGTACGAGAAACGCATGGAGATTTTCCAAGAGAATTGGAAAAGAGCGATAGAGCGCGAGATTGACGATCGCAAAGGCGGCGGTTCGGCGAAACACGGCGTGACAAAGTTTTTCGATTTGAGCGAGGAGGAGTTTCGAGAGCAGTATTTGGGGTTGCTCTCGACTTCTACGTCTTCTTCTGCTTCAAAAGATGCGTTTAGAAAACACCAGATGGAAGCGCCATCGGAGGAGGATTTGGAAAAGTTACCGCAATATTACGATTGGAGAGCGAGAGGCGCGGTGACGCCGGTGAAGGACCAAGGTCAGTGCGGCTCGTGCTGGACGTTTTCAACCACCGGAGCGATCGAAGGCGCCAATTTTATCAAAACCGGTAAACTGGTCTCCTTATCGGAGCAACAGCTGTTAGATTGCGACGTTGGGTGCGCCCCAGATATACCGAACGCGTGTGATAGTGGCTGTAACGGTGGTTTGCCGTCCAACGCGATGGAATACATCGTCGAGCACGGCGGATTAGACACGGAAAAATCGTATCCGTACAAAGCTTACAAGGAAGATACGTGCCGCGCGAAGGAAGGCAAACTCGGCGCGACGATATCCAACTATACCTTCGTCGGTAAAAACGAAACGCACATGGCGCACGCTTTAGTAAAATACGGCCCACTCTCCATCGGCATTAACGCCGCGTGGATGCAATCCTACGTCGGCGGCGTCGCGTGTCCGTGGCTCTGTAACAAAGACGCGCTCGACCACGGCGTGTTGATCGTCGGCTACGGCGAAGAAGGTTTCGCCCCTGCGCGTTTACACAAAGAACCGTATTGGGTCATCAAAAACTCCTGGGGCATGGGCTGGGGCGAGGAAGGCTACTATCGCATATGCAAAGATAAAGGTAACTGCGGCGTAAACAACATGGTCGTCGCCGCGCTCAACGAATAAGAAGAAAAGAGATTAAGCGGTTACTATATACGCTCGCTCGCGCTTTATCATCGTAAACGATGTGAAAAACATTAAACGCACTCCTGTGTACATATTCTTATTCTTACTCATTCATCGCGTAATACAACCGACTATACTCTCTCTCGACTCTCTTTCGCGTCGTCGTCGCAAAGCTCTCGCGGTCCCAAAACCTTTCTCTTTCTCTCTCTCTCTCTCTACTCTTTCATCATCCCCACGGGTGGTTTGGTGATGCATGTGATCTCTCTCTCTCTCTCTCTAAACTATAAATACACCTGTCGCGCTTTCTCTCGTCGAAATCATCTCATCGCCATCACTCCTTCTTAACAAACGTCCCTTCTGGCGCCCACATCTGGCTGGGAATCCCGTGGTGCGGAAACTGCGGCCTTTTCTCCATCTTCCTCGATTGGTTAAACACGAACGCCGAGGCGACGAACACGATGCCAAATCCAATCGCGGTGTTTCTTCGCCAGTGTTTCGGGTCCGCGAACCACCCGCCGTACGAGGTCCACACTTGCGACGTGTCGAACGATCCTCCCGGCGTCGGACTGCCTCCTCCCATTTTTTAACGTCTTCTGAATCGTCGTCGTCGGTCTGTCTGAGGATGATAAAAGTGAGGACACATCGACTTCGATTTCTTCCCCGAAAACGGACGATTGGAAACCAGATCTGAGTCGTCAGACTTTTATCGAGCGAACTTTTCGCGACACCGACCCAAAGAAAACGAGCCTTTTAAGAGGAGGAGGAGGAAATATATTCGCAGAAAGAAGAACAAGAAAATGTTCCAAACGCGATCGGAATACGATCGAGGCGTGAACACGTTCTCCCCGGAGGGCCGTTTGTTCCAAGTGGAATACGCCATCGAGGCGATTAAACTCGGCTCGACTGCGCTCGCGATATCGACGAAACACGGGATCGTCTTGGCGGTGGAGAAACGAATCACCTCACCTTTAATGGAACCTTCTTCGATGGACAAAATCATGGAGATTGATTCGCACTGCGCGTGCGCGGTGAGCGGGTTAACCGCGGACGCGAAGACGATGGTGGAACACGGACGAGTGGAAAGTCAGAACCATTATTTCACGTTTAACGAACCCATGCCGGTGGAGAGTTTGTGCCAGACGCTGTGCCGATTGGCGATGTCCTTTGGAGGGGAAGGCGAGAAGAGCATGAGTCGACCGTTTGGGGTGGCTTTGTTAGTCGCCGGGTTCGACGAGGAAGATAAAGGAAACGACGTTGGCGGGTACACGTTGTACCACGTGGATCCGAGCGGAACGAAGACGAAGTGTCGGGCGAAATCCATCGGGAGCGGGAGCGAAGGCGCGCAGACGAGTTTGAACGAGGAGTATAGGGAGGATTTGACGCTGGAGGAGGCGGAGACGATGGCGATGAGCACGTTGAAAGCGGTCATGGAGGAGAAGGTGAACGTAAAAAATGTGGATTTTGCGGTTTTGAAGAGCCCGAAGTTTCAGGTGTACGACGCGAAGAAGATTCAGGAGATCATCGATCGGGCGGCGTGATGAGCGTGCGTATGCGCGAGTAGTCGTCAATTGTTTAGTTAGTGGTGATTTTATTTTCAAGGTTGTTTATAAAACGCGCATTTGTGTGTGTGTATAGCTATGCTTTCATTATTCTTATATTGTGTACACGTTTTTGCATCCAAGATGGCGACAGTTCAAATACATTTTTCCTCCTCTCGTTACGGTGGTGTTTTCTTCGTCCTCTTCGCTTTCTTCGGCGTCGTCGCTTGCGGCGCCTCTTCTTCTTCCTCTTCCTTTTCCTCCTCGGGAGATTGAAATATGCTCTCGTCGTATTTCTTCACGCCTAGACGTTGCATGCGTTCTTTCTTCATTTTGGCCATTTCCGTTTGTATGCCTTCGGTGTGCTTCAGAACGTAGTTGCCGTCGTAGACTTGAAACGGCGACTCGTTGAAATCAAAGTGTACCACGCGTTGGTCTTCACTAATTTCCACCTCTACCGTTGCTTTTTGGTCGGTTTGCACGAGAATGAATGGCAACTGGATGCCGTCTGGCACGGATGGAACGTCGTCGTCTTCCGCGACTGTCGTCGTTGTCTCCACGTTGTCTTTTTTAGCGCTCTTTTTCTTCGCCGACGCAGATGCACCACCTTTCTTCGTCGTCGCGCCCTCTGCCATTGTCGACGATTCTTTTTTCGGCGTTGCCACTTTCTTCTGCGCTTCAATCTCGTTCCGTTCGTTTCGTTGGACTAACGATAACAGAGCATCGAATTGTTCGGTTAATTCCGCGAGATACAGCGCTTTCTTTCGAATGCGCTCGCGCGTTTCTCTGTTTTCCGTTTCATTCTCTTCTTGCTCTTCAACCGTCAGCTCTTCTTTTTTCATGATCATTTGTTGTTGTTGTTCTTCTTCTTCTTCTTCTTCTTCTTTCTTCTTCTTCATTATTACATCCTTTTCTCGTTTTGCATCGTCTTGTTTTTCGTTTTTATCCCTCGGCGGCGCCGCGAGGTCGCCGTATAAGAACGCCTCGCCAAACTCTTCCCCGATCCCGTTCCAGGTGATTGTCTTCTTCTTCTCTCCGTTCTTATCTCTCGAAACAACGTTGATGGCGATGAGCACGTTGAGTGCGTCGTACACTCTCCGTCGAATATTTTTCTCGTCGACGGTTTCATTCGCGCGCTTCGATTTCTTCTTCTCTTTCGTTCCCTGCGGGGTTGTCGTTCCCGATTTTGATGGCGGCGTTTTATTCGCCTTCTTCTTCTTTCCGTCGTCTTCTATCGTTGCCTCTTTTGTATCATCCTCGTCTTTCACCTTCACTTTCACTTCAACTTTGTTCCTCCTAATTGGCGACGATAATCCATCGCCTTCCGTCATCGCCTCGTCCTCGTTTCCTTCTTCTTCTTCTTCTTCTTCTTCTTCTTCTTCATCTTCATCTTCCTTCTTCTTATTTACTTTCTTTCTGTTCGATCCGCCACCTATGGATAAAGGAATTCCTTCCTTTTCTCGTTCGGCTAACACGTCTGCCACGAGCGCATCGGAAACTTCATCGTACGTGGTCGTGCCTCTTTCCTTCACTTTTTCGCACACTTTCATGGCGAAAGATTTCAATCCACCTTTGATTTGTTGCGGCGTCGCGTTCACGTTTGGCGTCGTCGTCGCCGCGGCGTTGGAACCTTTCCTCGACAACGATGGCGGCGGCGTCGACATCATCATCGCGTTATTTCCAACGACGTCGTTTTCTTCTTCTTCTTTTTTCACGGCAGCGCCGCTCTTTTTCACCGGCGTCTTTCTTTTCCTCCCAGAGGCTGCTTCCTTTCTCTTTTCCTCGAGCTCTCTTTCCTCCTCCGTCTTCGTGCTCTCTAAATACTCCGCAATCTGTACTAATAACTTCGTGCTCGCGTCTCGAGCCTCGTTCGCTTCTTTCTCATCGTACGGGTCTTTTTGTTGTACTTGTTGTTTAGCTCCTATTATTGCGTCATTTTCTTTCGTCAAAGCGTCGTTGGTACTCGCTGTTACAGTATTTGTTGCAAACAACGGTGGCCGCACTCGACGATCGTCGCCTCTACCACCGCTATTAGTATTATTCGTCATCCCCTTCGACAACGACGAGAGATTATTCGCGTTCCGCCTCGCGCTCATCGGCGGACTCGTGCCCATCTTCCCGCCAAACACCGTCGCGGGAGACCCGTCCCGAGCTAAACCGGTTAACGGCCGGTGTCGTCCACCCGCGTCGTGGTCAATCATCGACGAAGACGGAGGACTGAAACCGCTTTCATTACCACCACGTCTGTGATATTGATGCGCTTGGCTGCTCCGATTGCCCTCTACCACCATCCCTTTCAAAGGTGACGATACATCCGCTCCTCCGTGTCCTCTTTCTCCTCCTTTGTTGTTGTTGTCGTTGGGAGAGGAGGACTGGGGCAAGATGTCGAACTCGTTCGCAAAGTCGTACACTCCCTAAAACGCATCGATAAAGAAAAACATCATCGGTCAGTTTACTGCCCGCGCGTGATAAAAAACGCAAAACGCAGAGAAAAGCAAAGCGCTCACGCGCGACGAGACTACGCATCACGTCAGAGAGTACAATTGAAATTCCCCCCTATAAAAGCGCTCACCGTATCTCTTAAACTGTTGACTAAATCTTTGTGCAACTCCCTGTCTAAGCGTTTGTTCTCGTCGTCTGAATCGTCGTCCGTTAACAAAGGAACAATATTGGGCGACGACGACGACGTTCGGGCCGCCGATGGCCTCATGATGCTCTGTTCTTTGAGCGCACTCCTCTAGAAGTGAAGAATTTTGGAGATTTTCTTTTCGACAGTTTCTGCACAATTAAGTAAAATCATGTTTCGAAAGCACACGTGTACGAAGACGGATGATGATTCAGCGATACTTTCCGCCCCGCTGGAACTTCGAGGCGTCGCGGAAGAAGAAGACGACCACCAAGGTTCGGGTCGTCGCGTGAGAAAAGTTATCCACGATTTAGGGTCAAGAGTGCACGCCACGTTTACGTTTACCTCGCGCGGGATGATGGATTCGATGGAATCGGAAAGCGATTGGACGGAGGATTTTCGAGTGCGAAGGAGAAGGTTTTCCGGCGACTGCTCGAGCGAGAAAGCATTCGCGATCGATGTCTCCATCCCTTCGAATCCGTTTTTCCGATACTACTGCGAAATCGACGAAATGCAGTTCGAAACCATGAAACAGAAACAAAACTTATCGGTGAACTTAAACGGATTCTATCTCGCCTTTAAGGAGAGTCTTGTCTCTTGCAAAACGAGAGAAAGCGCGAACGTGATGGTGTTTACCATGAACGGAACAGACGGCATGGGGACCTTGGCGTGTCTCGAGGATTTAGGACATAAACACGTGGAGACGTTACGAATAGATTTCGTGCCGTACACGGAGAGAGAGATTCAAGAGCGAGTGCAATTGGAATACAGGGAGATGGCGAAGACGCTGTACGGGGAAGAGGAAGAATACGCGGCGCCGTTTGCCGCGCCCAGGCGGCGGTAAAAAAGAGACTTTTGAGTTTAGTAGTAGAGTTTAGTAGTAGCAAAGCAGTAGTTGTATAGTAGAATAAGCTTATGAGAGAAAATGTTATGTATCGCAACAACATCTCTCATCAGTTACCAAAAAAGCTATTTTTCCTCGGCGGCGTCGGCGGACGTTCGCGGTTGATTTCTTGCATCCACAACGCGTGGTCGAATTCTCCGGGCGAAGCCGAATCCATCGCTTCCGGCGGTAACGGGTGGATGAGTTTCGGGTAGAGCGTTAAATCGCGTCCTAAAACTAAAATTGCACCCGCGTTATTTGCCGTCCCGCAGTAGTTCGTCGCGGAAAATAACGTCAACAGTTGGCCTTGCGCGAAGCGTTCAAAGCCGTCCATGACGCACTCGTGCGCTCGAACAATCATTTGTAAACCGTTATTTTCGCAAAACTGTTTGACGCGGTCCGGGCCGAACGTCACTAAGCCGGGACCTCTCGCGTTCGGTCGCAAGCCTTCCACGGAATCGTTTTCAGTCGGATCCGACCAGAGCAAATCCATGAGTTCTAATCCTCCGGATTCCATAGAACACGGGCGTTCGAGCTGGTCGATTTGTTCGATGGTTTCAATCGAACGACCGATGCCGCCGTGCATGCAACACACCTTGTCTTCGATGACCGCCGCTAACGGGAGCCATTCGAAAAGTGCGTTGAATCTGCGCCAAGCGTGTTCGCCGACGCGCTCACCGAGCCGTTCCACGCACTCGATGCGGAAACCAAACAACGCGTTGATATCCGCCTCTTCGTGGTTCCCTCTCAGCAAGTGCACGTTTTCTGGGTGTTCGATTTTCAACGCCAACAACAACGCGATGGTTTCTAACGAGTGCGCCCCTCGATCGACGTAATCGCCAAGGAACAAGTAATCGATGTAAGCGATATCGCCCGCCGTGGACGGACTTCCGTATTCGGCAAATAAACGCATGAGATCGTAAAATTGACCGTGCAAATCTCCAAAAATTTTCACCGGCGCGTTGATGCGCAACACCGTGTTTTCGCTTTTGAAAACCGCTTCGGCGGCGTCGCAAAGCTCGTCAATTTGCGCCGCGTTCATGAAAAATGCCCTGTTCGGTGGCGCTTCCCACGAGGTTGGGTTTAACAACGCAGACAAGACGGTTTTGTGCGCCGGCACGTGGCCTAAGTTCGAGGCTCGTTGTTCCCGGGCGAACCGTTGCGGCGTGCCGCCGTTGGCGTAGCCCGGCGAGTTCGTGCCGCCGCCGTTGCCAAACTCTGGTGTGCCTATCCGTCTCGCTTCGTTTTCAAACTGGTCTATGCTTAATTGTCTTACTAAGCTCCCCAATCGCTTGGAATTGGATCCGCCGGCAGAGTCCATCCCGCCACTCGCGTCGTTGTTATTACCAAAGCTACTGTTGTATCCTCCCGATCCTCCGTTACCTGAACTGGAAAAAGGTCCACCGCTATCCCCCATGGCTGCAACTACCACCGCGCGGTGGTGCAAGCGAACGCTCGAGTCTCTCAATCGCGGATTCGATCCTGGCGTCATGCGTCTATTTTGCGGCGTTCGAAGACTTCCTTTGGAGTCTCGCGAATCCGTCGGCGAGTCTTGGTCCGAACTATCCGCCGCGAGAGATTGTAATCGTCTTTGAGAAACTAATTCCATAGCCGCTGCGGCTTCCGCGGTTGCATTCGTCGCTAATCGAAGCTGCGCGGTTTCGTTCATCACTTGATCCGGGGAACCCGGCGAGTCCGTGTTGCCGTCGTTGTCGCTCTCACGACTCACTCGGTTTCGAAACCCTCCGGCGACTTCCGCGGGAGACCCAAACGCGGTGACGACATCTTTCGCGTTCTCTTTCGCGGCCAAATCTCTCAAATCTTCGCTCGATAACGTTCGACCACCGACGCGCAAGACGCCACCTCTATTTCGCATGTATTCTTCCTCGTCTTCTTCGTCCGAACCGTTCATCATGTGGTGAGACGGTTGATTGTTGTTCAGCCCCGCGAACGGGCTCGCATTCGGACCGGCAACTTCTCGGCTCAATTTAACATCCGCGAGCCATCTCGCCCAACTCGGACTTCTGTGGTCGATGTGTAATCGTAACTCTCTCGCTCGAGTACTCGTACCGCTACCATTCGAACTTCCCGGGCTACCTGGACTGCTAATGCCACCGATGGAGTCCGCGTCGCTTTCTCGGCTCTTTCCAGAAAGCTCCGGCGGTTCCTCCGCGATGATGACGTCGCCTAACAATTCGCCGCCACGCAACCCACCGTAGGTAATTAATAGCGGACCAACCGCGGCCGTCGCGTGTCTGCATCTCTTCGCATCTTTCAAAGCGTCGAATTCTTCCCCACCACCGTTCGTAATCTTCCGCCACCCGGCTCTTCCGCTCGCGCTCGTATCCAACGCCGCCACCGCGCAATCCTCGGGCACGGTTGTCCCACCCCCATTCGTCCCGCCAATCACGTGTAACCTCGCCTCTACGAACGCGCTCGCGTGTTGATACCTCGCGCAAGGTGCTTGCCCAGGCGCGGCTGCCCACTCCCACGTCCCGTCTCTGTGTCTCGCCAATCCCCTCGCGTCCGCCACCGCTTCGCCTTTCGCGTTCCTCCCTCCCGTGAGCAGCAACAAACCATCGCTCCTGGCGCACGCGCTCGCGTACATCCTCGGACTCGGCACATCACCAGTCGCCTCTAAACGTTTCCACGCGTACGGTTTCGCCGCGGTATCCAAAACCCACCCGTCGTCCAAACACTTCGACCCGTCGTTGCCGCAACAGCACACCAAATATCGTCCGGCGACAAACGCCAGCGAGTGCGCGTACCTCGGCACCGGTCCTTCCCCGGACACAACCACGCGCTGCCACTTCAGCTCTTTCGCAGGTTTCGACGAGGAACTATTTGTCGCGTTCTCGTTCTCGTTCTTCTTGTTGTTATTCGCGGCGTGATAATTTGCCAAATCGAGGACGTGTAAATCCGGTCCGCTCAACCCGCTCGGACCTATGCCTCCGTGGACGACCAACATGCCCCCGACGTTGGCGGACGCGTGCGCGGCTCTCGGACTCGGAGGATCCCCGCTCGGGCGCAATTTTTGCCACGTCCCAGACTTCACGTCGAACACGTGCACGTCGTTCGTCGCTCCGGCTAAACGTACCCCCGAAGAACTGCTGCTGTTCGTATTCGCATTCGCGTTCGCGTTTTTGTCCGTTGTCGTCGTCGCATTTGAATGTGCATTTTCCAACGCCGTCGCGCCTCCAAACGCGACCAATCTGTGCACGCCGTCCCACTGTAACGCGGTTAACGTGTGCCCGCATCGAGGACCCGGGTGGTCCGACGACGTTTCGTGGCATAAACCGTGGAATTCAGCCGAAAGCATATATGCGTTTCTCTCTAATGCTTTCTGATGATGTGCGGGAAAAGAGTTTGGTCTTGCGTGTTCCGCTTCTATTGCTTAGGGTGTCCAACCCTAATAGAAGACCGTGTCCTTTTCCTCTCAAATTTTCAAATTTCCGTCAAAAATTGGTCTCGTCGTTTGCGGGTGTCGCGTTGCGGAGGAGGAAAAGGATGACGACGACGACGAATTCAAGGAGGAGATTCGCACGACGAGATGATTTGGGGTTGCACTTCTCGCCGTCGTCTTCGAAGAAGAAGAAGTCGTTTTTGCGAGAAGTGACGAATACGCATTCGAACAACACCCCGAACGAGGAGGAAAAGGAGGAAACGACGAAGAACAACGGACAAAAGAAGACGTCGTCGTCGTCGTCGTTAGAACTGAAATATCGCGCGACCGTCGCGGTACTCCAAACGCACGCGAACGCGTTCGAGCAACTTCAACGAAAACTCCAGGAAAGCGAACGAGACGTGAAAAGAGAGACGACGGAGAAAGAACTTTTGGCGAAAGAATTGGAATCGAAAAAAGAGCAACTCGAACGGCTCAAAGACGCGTTGGAAACGGCTCGAAATCAGGAAAATACCTGGCGCGCGGAAAAGGAATCCGAAACGCGTACCGTGCGCACAAAAGTGGATGAACTGAAACAAAAATTCGAAACGAACGCGGAAGAGACGCAAAGAGCGATGGCGTCGATGGAACTCGAGAGAGTTGAATGTGAAGGCGAGATGAGACGGGCGAAAGCGAGCGAGGGCGAGGCGAAAGCGGAGGCGGAGAGGCTGCGCGGGCGACTGGATTCGAAAGAGACGGAAACGAAGGAGAAGGAGGAGAAAGTCACGGGTTTAGAAGAAGACGTTGGAAGGTTGAAAGAGGCTTTGTTGGAGAGACGGAAGACGCAAGAGGACGTGGAACACGCGTTGAGAGAGACGAAGAAGAAGTGCGCGCGCTTGGAAGGGGAGTTGAGAGGGAGGAGGCAGACGCGGAAAAATGGTGGTTTTAGTAACGGGAGTAGTCCGGCGGCGGCAAATACCACGTCGACGCCATCGTTAACATTAGCGACGACATCATCAACGCCATCATCACACGACAATGCGTATGCTACTACTACTACTACTACTACTACTACTACTGGTGAGCGACCGCCGTGGGACGATTCGTTCCACGCGAGCGCGAATAGGGGAGGCGCGCCTGCGTCGTCGATGATGCGTCCGATTGCGTTCCCGGACACGCCGATGTCGAGTAGTACCGCGCAACGTTCGACTTCGTCGCCTCCCAATACTAATATCAACAACAACAATAATAGAAGGAACAACGACGACGAGTTGCGAGACGCATTCCGTCACGTAAAAGCGTTTGGTCAAGAAATTGCCCACTCGTGGCGCGAACGCGCGACGCGAGCAGAAAACCATCGCGAACAGCTCGAACGAAACGTAAAAGCAATAAACGCCAAGCTCGTGGACGAGCAATTAAAAAACGTAAAGCTACTCGATGAACTGAAGATAACGAAAGCGACCATCGCGCGGTTAGAAGCTGAAAATGCGACCAAAGAATCGGACCAATCGTCCGCGCGAAAAGAGTGCGAACGTCTTTCCGCTCTCTTGAATGAAGTCAACGAACGGAACGCCTCCATCGAAACCGTCTGCAAAAAGCACAGAGATTCCGCGCTCGACGCCTCAAAACGCGTCTCTGCCGCCGAAAGCATCCTGGACGCGTTAAAGGCGAAAGAGCGCGAAGCTTTCCGTCTGAGAGAACTCAGCGAACAACGGCTAAACATTTGCGAACGCGAGTTACGCGCCATGTCCTCTGAACTCGAAAAAGCCAAAGAACACGCGTGGAAAATGGTCGAAGTGCAAGAACTGACGATGCGTCGCGCGGAACTCGCGGAGAAGAAGTTGGTTGAAATCACCACCAACAACAAAATGTCCACCATGAATACCGGTTTAGGAGGAAAATTTTCCATCACGGAGGAAGCCGCCTCGCCTTCGATCGACGCTTGGATCAAGACGCCGACGAACGGTCAGACTTTAATGACGCCCAGCGTCACGCGAGGTGGACCGACTTGGACTCGAACGCCGCTCAGAAAAGTCGCGTAATAATAGTTTATGTAATAGTATCGATGCTGTGGTACCTCGCGTATTTAATGAATATTGAGATGGAATTTCCCTCACTCTGAAACCTCCCATGTCCATCCTCCGGGATTTTTTCTTCGCGTGCTCGGAAGGTCCCGAGTGGCTGTTTACCACCAAAAAACACCCTCATCCAAACTCTCACTCGCACGAACATCAGCATCAACGCGGTGCGCTCATCACCAAAGCGAGAGTCATCTGGTCTTTGTTGCATTTATTTTTACTCCACTTCCTTCTTTCTTTCGGGAATAAAACGAACGCAAATGTGCCGTTCCCGAGCGCGAAAGAACAAACGCTCTTCTTATCCGCGATCGTATTGAACGCGCTGGCGTATTTTGTGGTGTCGTTTAGTTCGCCAGGGTTCGTGATGCAGCCGATTATGGGGGCGTTTCCTTCGTCTTCTTTGTCTTCGTCGTCGTTGATGAAGATGTTTGCGAGGAGCAGCACAAGCAGCACAAGAGCTTTGAGCGAGAAGGAGAAGGCGAAGGAGGAGGACAATTCAATTCGGCTTTTCTCGCCAGAAAGAGACGAGGCAGAAGACGCGGAGGATGAAGAAAACGGTGGTGGCAACGATACGACGACCGTCAACCGAGAATGCGTGCACTGCCAACCGCCGGTGTTCCAACCGATCCGAGCGAAACATTGCTTCGCGTGCAACCGGTGCGTGCGCAAGTTCGATCATCACTGTCACTGGATTAGCAACTGCGTCGGGGAGAAGAATCACGGGAAGTTTTTGGTGTTTTTGACGACGCAGTTTATCGTCGTCGCGTGGGGATTGTTGGCGTGTACGCGAACGTTCGAGTATTATAGCAGTAGTAGTAGTAGTAGTAGTAGTAGTAGTAGTAGTAGTAGTAGTAGAAGCCATCGGAAACCTTCGAGTATGGCGGAACTCGTCGCCAACAACGGATGGAGCTGCTTCGCGACGCTCGTGTTCTTCATCCTCACCGTCTTTGTCGGCGCGTTGTTCTTCACGCATTGGTATCTGATCCTCTCCGCGCGAACGACGTACGAGTTACTCGCGCCGAGACGCAAGGTTTGGTACTTGCCGCAACGAGGAGGAGGAGGAGGAGGAGGAGGAGGACGACACCAACAAAATCATCATCGAGAGTTTACGAGGAGCCCGTTTACTTACGGAACTGGATGTCACGGCGCTTTCATGAACTTGAAACGAACCGTGTGCATCGATAGCACCTTACCGAACGATATCGGCGTGAAATGGGTCGTTCCGACCGAGAGAGCGTTAGCGGAAAGGGAAGCGGAGGAGACGTGTTTAGAAAATTCCACGTACAGCTGTTGTTAAAGAGTTCAGAAAGTCAGAGAGAGAGAGAAAGAGAGAACGAGAGCACGAGAAAAAGAATTGAACGTTTTGTGGCGTTGTTCGTTGTTGTTGTAAAGAGAGAACATTTAACATATTCGCGCGCTGTATATTCTTCACATTTTACCTAAAACGACACACACTCGCGAATTTCTAATGAAACGCCTTTCGGTACGACGACGCCGACGATGAAAACCGCCGCAAAAAATAACCACCACCATTGCGACGGACGTCTCCTTTTCCTTTCCGATGCGTTTCATCGTCGGAATCATCAAAGTTGTCTTCCCCGTGGAGAAGAAGAGAAGAAGAAGATTTCGTCGTCGTCGTTTCCATTCTTAACCGCTTTTGGTGCTTTTGACGAGGAAAAGAACGAGAACGAGATCGGCGATGAAAGAAGAAACAGCCCCTTTTCGACGGAGGAGACAGAGGAGGAGGAGATGAAGAAGGAAAAAATGTCGTCGTCGACGTCGTCTTTGTGGGCGACGGAAGCTGAGTTCGCGAAGGACGCGAAGGAGATGGAACGGTTGAAGATGATGTTGAAACGCACCGTGGACGAGGCGAAGAAGAAGAAGAAGAAAAAGAAGTTAAAGAAGAAGAAGAAGAAGAAAGGAATCGATGTTGACGGCAAAATGGCTACTATCTCGACGGTGAAAGTAATGCTTAAAGGCGAACGCGTGTTCTCTCGTCACGCGATGAAATCGTTTGAAAGAATAGAATCGCGAGACGGGAACATCGAGCGTGCGTTTGGCGAAAGACGATTGAGGAAACTGTACGGGCGCGTCGCGAAGAGCGACGAGAAAAAGAAAGGGACGACGATGGTTGAGGTGCACATAGATCGCGTGCAAGGTTATTCCGACGCCGACGAAGAGAGCGATGTCGTCGTCGTCGGATGTGTCGACGCGTCTTCTACCGGCTTGGGCGTCAAATTTGAAGATACCCCGGAGTTTCGAAACGAAGTGCGTCTGCGCGTGGACGCGAACGACGTCATCGAAGGCGTTCATCATCCTTTCGTGTTTGTTCAGCTCGATAGTTTAGTCTCTTCGTTCGGTTCGGAGTGTCGTTTCGAGTGTTACGACGCGAGAAACGATTTCGAGCCGCTCGATTTTGAGATTGTGTACTAATAAATGTAAAGTAGTGCGTACAAAAGTACCAAAAACTGCTGTGTATCGTAGGAGATGACGAAAATTAAGTAGCTAGTACTACGGGTAGTAGTGTGGTAGTTTGTGTTACAATCGACTCGCGTTCAGTCATTCTTCCGCGCCGCACTTCAAATTTCTCGGCAACGAAGCGTCTATTTTCTTCGGATACGGTAAATTTAAATCTTTCATAATTTGGACAAACTCCTCCTTCGTCTTCCCCGCGCCTAACCTCGGGTTCAACCGTTTCTCTTCTCCAATTGTAGACACCATCCTCCCTTTATAATCGTGCGCTGGCCAAACTTTGCAAGTATCCGGCAACCCGCCGAACAACTTCCCGGTGACGCCGTCGAATAACGTCTCGGAGGACCCGCCTTGAAAATCCGTCCTCCCGCACCCGCGAATTAACAACGCGTCGCCGGTGAACACGTCCGTGTTGTCTCCTAAAACAAAGCTCACGCACCCGTCCGTGTGCCCAGGCGTGGCCAAGCACTTCAACTTGACCGACGTCCCGACTTGGACCACGTCGCCTTCGTCGATGAGCACGTCCGCCATCGCCCCGGCTCTTTTACTAATCACGCTCTTCACCTCTTTCCTCATTTTCTTAATCTCCCCGGACCCGGTGATGTGGTCCGCGTGACAGTGCGTGTTCACGCAGAGCTTCAGCTTCAGTCCTAACTCATCAACCACCCTCAAATCCCTCTCCACGGTCTCTAAAACCGGATCGATGAGTAAACACTCGCGCGTCTCCGCGCACCCGAGAAGGTACGTATACGTCGAGCTCTCTTTCTCAAACAACTGTCGAAATATCACCTCCGAATCCGAGAGGCTCTTCTTCTCGATGCTTCGTTTTAAAAACTGCACGAAATTCTCTCTCGTCGTCACGTTCAATTCCATATCTCTCGCCACCCGCATCGCCGTCTCGAACGAGAGCGAGAACTTCTCCGCCAAATATAACACGTACGGAATGCCCGCTCGTGTGGCTGTCGAACACTGAATCACCGCGGGCGTTTTAAACTCCGTTCGCATGTACTCCAGGAGCTCTTTTTTCAAATTTTCGTTTAAATTCGTCCCGTCGATTGGGATGACTTTAAAGTGAGTCTTCTCTTCTCGTCCTTCCTTCCGTTCGAACGAACGGACTTTCGCTCGAGGATTCCATTCGTTCCTCTCGGGGTTCAGATACAACCACGATTGGATGCCAAACTTATTCCACAACGATTCGACGGCGAGATCGTCTAAATCGCCGCACAAGAACACGGCGTTGTTTTCCAGAGGTTTGATTATCGATTGATCGCTTTTCTTCTCGCTCATTTTCGGAATGAAGGTCTGTTTTTGTGGTGTTGTCTTTCAAGAGAAACAGTTATGTGTGCGCTGAAATTCTGATGAGAATTCTCACGTAATGGAGAAGCTGTTTGGTGCTCATATTTACGTTCGAGACGCGCTCGACGTATAACGCGCTTCTTTGGGAAGAAAAAACGACGAAGATGATGAAGGAGCTTTTGTTGTTGCGCGTGATGATGAGCTTTTCTTTCTTTTTATATATTTAATCTCTACGTCTCTCTCTCTCTCTCTCTCTCTCTTACTCTCTCTCTGTAACTCTCTTCGTCTTCGTCTCTACTATATAGTATTAAGCAATCTTCCTCATCAAGCAATACACGCGATCGTCAACGTCCACTTCGCTCATCGCCTTCGCGTCCGTTTTCACGCACGCCAACAACCCTCCGAAAGAAATGTACGTCGCCGTCTTCTCTGTTCCGTTTGAAACGTCTTCGTTCGGTTCCGTCTTTTTATAGCACTTCCCGTGCGTGACGTATTCGTACTCGTCGGCTAAGGTTTCTTTGTTTCTCGATTGATCGAACGTGGTTGGATCTTCCGGACTTCCGTCCGTATTCAACGTCGACGCTAACACCAAGGTAAACTTCGTCCCGACTTCGATCGGGTACACGTCCACGTTCACGTCTAAAGTGAGTTCGCTGTCCCCGTACGGCGTCGATCGGCAGACGAATCGACTCACTCGGTCGAATTTTTTCCCGTCTGGATCCACGTCGATAGTTTCGAACATCGCTTCGTATTTGATCGACGACGACGCTTCCGCGTCTGCCGCTCCTCCTCGCGCTGCTGCCACCATAACGATATCTTTTTATATTACTTAGTATAACGCGTGTTTTAGTGCGCGTGCGTTCTCTTCGTAACGCTCTGAACTCTTGCAATCCTTTCTTGTTTTATGCGTTGCGGCTCCAAACGCACAAAATCTCTCTCTCTCTTCTCTCTCTGTTCTCTCTCTCTGTTCTCTCTCGCGGTCTCCTCAAACACGAACACAACGACAGTACACGCTCCTCTTCGAGCCGCGCTCCTCTTCTCCTCCTCTCTCTTTCTTTGCTTTATGTACTCGTAATGAATACTAATTAATGGAGAGATTTTGTTTTCCTCCAATCACTTTCAACACACGTCCTGTATGTTGTACGAAAAGAAACGAACACGAAGGCGTGTCTCTTCGCAGCGCAACACACGAAAAAGCGTAGTACTCTTCGCAGTACAGAAACCGCCCCTTTTTTGTACTAAGAAGAGTAAGCCCGGAGTACCCTCTACAGACTTACACCCTAAATGATTGTCTTTTCACCTTCTCTCTCTCGCGGAGATATTTTCACTCCATTACGAAGCGCACAAGACACACGCACTGTTATACTACTATATCATCATGGCGGGAGAAGAAGAAACCGAAACGTTCGCGTTCCAAGCGGAAATCAACCAACTGTTGAGTTTGATCATCAACGTGCGTTTTAAAAGTGCCCTTGTTTTGTATGCGATGTACCTCTTCCAGAGAGCGCGCAGTGTATTCTTTCTTTTCCCGCGCAAATCTTTTCATCGGGACGAGCGTTTTTTCTCATCTCTTCTTCTGCGCGATGACACTGACCCTTTTCTCTCCCTCTTTAACGCTCGCATACACAGACGTTCTACTCGAACAAAGAGATCTTTTTGCGAGAATTGATCAGGTACGTTTATATGCGTGTGTGTTCTTCTTTCGAAAACAGCAAACGAAAGAGAGAAGCGAAAGTTTCGTTGACGCGACGGTTCGTCGTTCGTTTCCCGATCGGCGGCGGATTGGATTGTCTCTCTTCTGATGATGATTGCGAAGAAAACTAACGCTTAATAATACCTCTCAACTCCTATTCTATTGTTATTAAAACAATAAAATTATTACAGCAACTCCTCGGACGCGTTGGATAAGATCCGATTCGAAGGCTTGACCGATAAGAGCAAGTTAGAGTCGCAGGTACGACGACGCAGAAATCAATTAAAACATTCTTCCAAAAGCTTCTTTTTCCTTCTTTTTGCTTCTTTTTTTTTCCTAAAAATTCGGACCATTTTTGCTGACATTTTTGTTCTCTTTCTCTCTTACGCGATACGAATGACGGTAAACGACATAACAGCCGGAATTATTCATCCATTTAATCCCGGACAAGACGAACAACACCATCTCAATCATCGACTCCGGGGTTGGGATGACGAAAGCGGATTTGGTGAACAACTTGGGGACGATCGCGCGATCCGGGACGAAGGCGTTTATGGAAGCGTTGACCGCCGGCGCGGATATTTCCATGATTGGCCAATTCGGCGTTGGTTTTTACTCCTCGTATTTAGTCGCGGAGAAGGTTGTCGTGTATACCAAGCATAACGACGACGATGGGTACAGGTGGGAATCCCAAGCTGGCGGGTCGTTTACGGTGACCAAAGACGCCGACGCGGACGCTTTGGGGAGAGGGACGAAGATCGTTTTGCACTTGAAGGACGATCAGATGGAGTATTTGGAGGAGAGACGATTGAAGGATTTGGTGAAGAAGCACTCGGAGTTTATTTCCTACCCGATTTCGTTGTGGACGGAAAAGACGACCGAGAAGGAAGTTTCCGACGACGAGGAAGAGGAGTCCAAAGAAGGCGAAGAAGAGGAAGGGAAAATCACGGAGATCAAAGACGAAGACGAAGCCAAGGAGAAGAAGAAGAAGACGGTCAAGGAAGTCTCGCACGAATGGGCGATCATGAACAAGCAAAAGCCGATTTGGATGAGAAACCCGGAGGAAATCACGAAGGACGAGTACGCCGCGTTTTACAAGTCGTTGACGAACGATTGGGAGGAACAGTTGGCGGTGAAGCACTTCGCGGTGGAAGGTCAGTTGGAGTTCAAATCAGTTTTGTTCGTCCCGAAGCGCGCGCCGTTCGATTTGTTCGACGGGAAAAAGAAAGCGAACAACATGAAGTTGTACGTGAGAAGAGTGTTCATCATGGACAACTGCGAAGACATCATCCCGGAGTATCTCTCGTTCGTCAAGGGTATCGTCGATTCCGAGGATTTACCGTTGAACATTTCTCGCGAGATGTTGCAACAAAACAAAATCTTGAAAGTCATCAAGAAGAACATCGTCAAGAAGTGCATCGAGATGTTCAACGAAATCGCGGAGAACAAGGACGACTACACGAAGTTTTACGAAGCGTTCGGGAAGAACTTGAAGTTGGGCATCCACGAAGACACGCAAAACAGAGCCAAGTTGGCGGAATTGTTGCGATACAACTCCTCGAAATCCGGCGAAGAGATGACGTCGTTGAAAGATTACGTCACGCGCATGAAGGAAGGGCAAAACGACATCTACTACATCACCGGCGAAAACTTGAACGCGGTCAAAGCCTCGCCGTTCATCGAGAAGCTCAAGAAGCGCGGCTACGAAGTCTTGTACATGGTCGACCCGATCGACGAGTACGCCGTCCAACAGTTGAAAGAGTACGACGGCAAAAAGTTGGTCTGCTGCACCAAAGAAGGCTTGCAACTCGAGCAAACCGAGGAAGAGAAAGCGTCGCTCGAAGAAACCAAGGCGAAGTTTGAAAACTTGTGCAGAACGATGAAGGACGTCCTCGGCGACCGCGTGGAAAAAGTTGTCGTTTCCGACCAACTCGTCGACTCGCCGTGCATTTTAGTCACCGGCGAATACGGATGGTCCGCGAACATGGAAAGAATCATGAAGGCGCAAGCCTTGAGAGACAACTCCATGTCCGCGTACATGCAATCGAAGAAAACGATGGAGATCAACCCGGACAACGCCATCATCAAGTCCTTGCACGCCCGCGCCGAATCCGACAAAGGCGACAAGACCGTCAAAGATTTGGTCTTGTTGATGTACGAGACCGCCATCTTGACGTCTGGTTTCTCCTTGGACGAACCAGCGACGTTCGGCTCTCGCATCCACCGCATGATCAAGTTGGGCTTATCCATCGACGACGACGACGACGAGGAAGGCGACGACTTGGCCGACTTGCCGCCGTTGGAGGAAGACGTCGACGAAGGTTCCAGAATGGAAGAAGTCGATTAATTTTAATGCACGACAAAAGCGGAGATCGAGGAAAGAGGAAGCGAATCATAAAAGAGAAAGCTTACTACGAACGAATAAAGAGGAGGTTGAGGAGGAAAAATACACGAAAATATACACACACAACGGAAAAAGAGAGAGAGAGAAAGAGAGAGAGAAAGACGCCGCGATATCGCGAAGGGAGATATACTACGCGTATTTAGAGAAGGCGTTTTAATACATAAACACCTCCTAAAACTGATACACTTAAAAACGAAGACACGAAACCCCTTAAAAAACGCACTAAAGCGCACGCGTCGTCGTCATCACAGGTGATGACAATAATAATGACGACGACGACGACGGCGCTTTTATTGAGTAGTATTCGCCTTATTTTTTTCCTTCATAAAGAGCCGCGTCTGTCATTTTTTCTCCCCACAACACATACTCCTCCTCATTAATTCGCGGAAACAAACGCGCGCGCAAAACGCAACACGCGCGCGAGAAAGAGCGAAAGAGAGAGAGAGAGAGAGGCGTTCTTTTGCGTTGAAAGTGAGCGCGAATACTTTTGTGGTTGTCGTTGTTGTTCGAGAATAAGTACACATGAGCAGTCACCCAGGGGGCGCTTCCGGGGAAATGCAACAGACCAGGCACACATCTTTCACCAAGCGAGAGTACGCGCAAATGAAGCGAGAAGTCCAAAAAGTCGTACTCCCAGTCTCGGTGGCGATATGGGCGACCGTGTGTTTCGTCGAGATGCTGAGAACAGATTCCGACGACGACTCTTACGATGCTACGAATACCAACGGATCGATGGTTTCCTCTGCCTATAACGAAAAGGCCACCGACTCGACGAAAACGAAAATGATTGGAAGCGTAGAAAATGCATTCATTTTTGTCCTCTTTGTCACCGCGGCGACGTTTGGTCTGTATTTATTGTTCAAACACAGATGCGGGTCGGTGATTTGGGCGTACATGGCATTTTCTGGGTTTAGTATATTCGGCGTTTTAGGCGCGACGGTGGCGCTGCAGGTGTTGCGGAGGTACGAGATAAACGTGGACGTTGTTTCGTTCGCGTTTTATACGTGGAACGTCACCGTGGTTGGCGTTTTGAGCGTATTCTTATGGCCTGGGAGTTTACGCGTGAAGCAAGGGTTTTTGGTGTTGATTTCGGTGATTGTTGCGTATTATTTCGTGACGCAAATCGCAGAGTGGACGACGTGGACGATGTTGGTGTTTATGGCGATTTACGATTTGTACGCGGTGTTGACGCCAAACGGGCCTTTGAGGAAGATTGTAGAGTTGAGTCAAGAGAGAGAGGAGGCGATTCCGGCGTTGGTATACGAGGCGAGAGGCGGTAGTAGAAGTGGTAATGGTAGCAGAAGACGGAGGAGGAAGAAAAGTAACAGTGAACGGCAAGGAGACGACGCTTCGTTAGACGGAGACTTGTCGTCTTCGCCCGAGAAGGACGCAGTCGGGGAGAAAACATCCCTCTTAGGAAGAGGAAGCAACGGTAGTAGCAAAATAGAAACCGCGCCACTCCTCCAACGTTTCGACGAGAACGATGACGACGACGACGACGACGACGACGAAGGCGACCTCCCGGAAGGCATCAAACTCGGCTTGGGCGATTTCATCTTCTACTCGGTCCTCGTCGGCCGCGCGGCTATGCAATCCTTATTCTGCGCCGTCTTTTGCTACGTCGCCGTCATCAGTGGCTTAATCGTCACTCTCGCCGGTTTAGCTTTGCACAAGGCCGCATTACCAGCGTTGCCAGTCTCCATCGCGCTCGGCGTCATCACCTTCGTCGCGATTAAATTTTTGATCGAACCTTTCCTCGTCTACGAGTTTGGCCGCGACGCGATGGAATCGATTCCGGACGATTACAACCCCGGCATGAGTAGTAGTACGAGTAGTATGAGTAGTATGAGTAGTAGTAGTAGCAGCAGCAGTTACTCGCTGTTAGGTCAATCCTCCTCTTATTGGCCTTTGCATTAGGAGAGAGAGATAAAGTGTTGTAGTTTTATCAGTTTGTTCCACGAGGTTCCTCGTACTTTTGACTCCATTAAAAAATACTGCACCATCGGACAATTAAATTAAACGGAGATGCCACGCGCTCGAGGATTTCATGCGCTTTGTTTCTCCTTCCTGTGCTTCATTCGGGTGGTTCTCGCCATCGCCCCGCGCGATTTATCAAACTTTCAGGGTTTGTACAGCTGTCCCGTGGGTGCTTCGATTGCCAGAGTGAGTTCTGTTTCGCAAGTGCAAAAGGTCGTGAAAAATGCAAAGAAAGTGAAAGCCATCGGCGTCGGGCACTCGTGGTGGCGCGAGAATTTCTGCGCCTCCTCGTCGTCTTTATCGTCGAACGAGGGAGAGGAAACGACGATACCTCTGGGAGGCGCTCGTGGGATGCGATACGTCGGAGAGATTAACGAGAGAGAGAAAACGGTGAAAGTTGGATGTGGGATAACTATTCGCGACCTGTTGGACTCTCTCGAGAAGAAGGGATACGTGTTACCGACGTTTCCTTGGTACATCGATCAAACGTTATGCGGTGCCATCGCGACTGGATCCCACGGTTCTTCTTTAAAGTTCGGCAGTCTTTCGAGCGAGAAGATGTTGTTGGAGATGGAAGTCGTCCTCGCGAACGGCGAGTTGAAACGGTTGACGCGAGATAAAGATCCGGAGTTATTTTCGGCGTTTAGTGTGAGTGTGGGTAGGCTCGGGGTTATCGTGAGCGTAACCGTGCGAGTGGAGGAAAATTCAAGGACAGAAAGGCACGTGAAAGTTATGAGCGCGGAAGAGTTAATCGAGGAGTTGGACAGAGCCGGAAAGGAGTTCGCGGAGAACAACTTTACTGTGACGGAATCGCTGATGAACCGATTGGACACGACGCAAAGCTTGTGGTTTCTAACCCGAGGGTCGAGTAAAAATGCCGCTTGGCGAGCGACGCACGTGACGAGACCGAAAGTGGCCCCGGTTCCCGGTTCGCCGTTTTACGAAGCCGAGAGAAAATATTGGGAGAAGAAACGAGACGCGTTTGTCGCGGCGAACGAAACGCCTGAAAGCGCCGCGCAAAGGTCACTCGGACGATTCCAAGAGAGAAGATGGGTGCGAGAGTTAGACAGAAATACAGATGGAAGCGAAATCTCCACGCCGAACGTGCAAACGTATTCGAACATTCGTTTCGATCGTCAACCGAGAAGAATCGAACGGCGAGGTGAAATCCCTTCGTTGGGCCTTGCCGCCACATCCGAGATGGTCGCGTATTTGCTCGAACGCGACTGGCTTCCTGGACCGGATTTTTCCAAACGAGACGCGCTCGTCTCGCAACGATTCGAAATGTCCTACAACGCCCCGGACGCAAACATGTACGATCAGTACGAAGTCGCCGTACCGTTAGAAAAAGCTGCCGAGTGCGCCGGAGAGGTTTATAAAGAGAGCGGCAAAATATTCGAATCAACCGGCGATACCGTGGCGAGAAGTGGTTTTCGAGTCCCAATCTTGTTACGATTCGTATCCTCGGAGCCGGAAAATCTTCTTTCCCTCTCCTACGACGGACCAAAAGTGTACTTTAACTTCGAGGACTATCTCAAATACCGCTCGCCATCCGCCTCGGAACCGAACGCCGCCTTCCGCCTCGTCTCCAAAGTCTTCCACTCCTCCAAATGCTCTCACGGTCGCAACCACTGGGGTAAAACCAAAGACTACAAAACGTTACAATCTGTCTCTCAGCCATTGCACGAACAGTTCAAATCCAACTGGTGCTCGTTCGGGTGCGTCGCCAAACAGCTCGACCCGGATCGAAAGTTTGAAAGTTTGTTCCAGAAAGGATGGACCTGGGACGAGAAAGCTTTGGAGTGCGGATGTAAATCATCATCATCGTCGTCAAAATTTACATACGACCACGTGAAATGCGGGGAATGGTGCGGCGGAGGCTCGTTCGCCGAATAAGAAGGAATAAAATGAAGAATACGTGTCACGTGTTTACTACGCTAGCGAGTGCGTATTTTTTGCCTCTTTTTGCTTGCAAAGAAGAACCTAATGGATAAAGAAGCAGATTTTTCTTCACAACTTAAACACGCGCGCATATACACGCAAAAACACACACACACACGAAACATCGACATGTTCGCAACGACAACTTCCGTTTCTTGTGCTTTCACCGCTCGAGACTCGAGAAGAGCTTCTTCGCAGTCCGCTGCTTCCTCTCGGTGTTCCTCTTCCTCTTGTTCCCGAAGCGGCTGCGGATTTCCACTTCTGAAAGTCTTTTCCTTTGAAGGTGCGCGAGGGATAAGGAGCGATAGAGGGAGTATTACGAGCATCAAAAGAGAAGGAGGAGCACATCACCACTCGTTCTCGCGACGACGTGAAAAGAAGAGCATCAGTATCAGTAAACGACGACGACAAAGAGAAAATGGGTTGCTGTTTTGCCCCAAAGCAGAAGCAGATAAAGAAGGCGAGAAAGAGCAACAGAAACGTTTATCGAAGAAAGAAGCGGAGGAAGCCGCACGAGCCGCGCTGATGGGCGCCATCGGGAACAAGAAAGATAAACTGAAAGCGTTCGATAACGGAGGGAGAGGCGGCGGTTTTTTCAATTTCGGCGGCGGCGGCGGCGGCGGCGGCTCCGGCGACGGCTCGAATAAAGGGACTTTGCAAGTCCTCTTCCTCCTCTTTTGCGTCGTGTTTGTCTTTTACGGGTTGAAACCTGTGAGCGCGATGTTCGTGAACTTGATTTATTACGCGTTTAAAATTCCAACCGGACGACCAGGCGACGAAGAACCGGAGGATGCGTTGAGTTACGCATCCGGGAAAGCAGGGCAGAGCGCGGATGCTGACGTGATCAGTAAATACGGAGGAGACGACGACGACGACGACGACGACGACGACGACGAATAACTCATAAATAAAAGCTATAGCCAAGAAAGATACTACTAACAAAAGGGAAGGTCCTGATGATACTCACGATACCAAATTTATACACTACTGCTCCCATTATCCTCCGTCCCTGGTCTCCGTATCTCTCGCTTTTGAAAAGTCATCTCAGAGTGCAAATCACCTCATTAGTATTCAAACACCCAAAACACCTCCTCTCTCGCGAAAACTCCGCGACAAAATACACACAACTACTCCTCTCGCAATAATGGTCAAACACGTGGAATCTGCGGATGAATTTCTCGCGCTCAAGAAAGCGAGCAAACCGGTACGTGTATCTCTTTGATCATCTCTTTTTCCCCAACGGTCTCTACACAACAGTCGTTTTGTGTTTGAAACGCTCTCTTATTCTCTCGTTATATCTCTGCTCTGCGACGACTTTTGCGCGCGTGCTCTCACTCACTCTCGTACTTTTACGATCGACGAGATGTGAAGAGTGCGATCCTTTCGCGCTCTCGCCGCTGACAAACTCATCTCTCTCTTTCCAACAACATTTCGAACATTTTGATCTGATTTTCCCCGACAAGTTATTGGTGGACTTCACGGCAACCTGGTGCGGCCCGTGCAAAGCGATCGGCCCGTACTTCGAAGAGCTCGCCGCAAAGTTCCCAGACGTCACGTTCGTGAAAGTAGACGTGGACGAATTGGACGACGTCGCGGCGTCGTGCGGGATTTCAGCGATGCCGACGTTTCAGTTGTACAGCAACGGGGTCATGGTGAAGGAGATGTGCGGCGCGGATAAGGCGAAGTTGGAAGCGTTGGCGAACGAGGCGAATGAGTTGTAATAAATGAATCATTATTAGCGTCATCATCGTGCGTTGATTAGAGAAGTATTCTTTTAATAACATATATATATATAATAAAATATATACCACGTGGCGGTACGATGATATCGAGTCGCTTATTTTACTTTGGCTGCGGCACTTTGCTACCACCACCACCATCACCGTTGCCGTCGTCGTCTCCAGGCGGTCCGCCCGTGGCCCACCCGGGCGGTAATTGCCCACCACCGCCTCGTCTCGGCGCCGTCGTCGGTGTCAATAAGCGCTCGTCTTTAAACTCCACCTGACTCTCCGCGTCTCTCAAAAAGCTACCAAACGCCACGGCTTCTAAAACCAAACGTCTTTGCGCGGCATATGGTAACGTCAACGTTTCTACGTCGTTGTTTGCCACCACCTCTCGAACTCTTTGCATGAGTTCCTCCGGCGTCGTCGCGTTGTCGCCGACGGCTTCCATGAGTTCTTTTTGCAATTCTTCTAAAGATCCGAAAAGAGCGCCGGTTTGGCGTTCAGCTAACGCGACGCCTTCTAAAGACACGATTCGAGCGGTTTTGGCCAAAATCTCCCCGTTAAACGTTTGCACGTATTGCTTCAGCGTCAACTTGCCGGTTTCCGGCGTGTCCACCCGTTGATTTTGATTGTTTCTAATCTTTGCTTTTTCCTCCTCGCTAAACCCGCCGAAAAACTCATCTCCGGCGTAATTCGTCGGATCGTCCTCGGCTTCGTCCATGGAATCCATCGCCGACGCCGCGTTGAACACATTCTCCAACGCGATAGCAGAATCCATTGGATTTTGCGGCAACGTCCCCAACGCTCGATCCAGCTGAAACCTTTTATCCACTCGCCTCACGAAATACCCAAACATAATCGACGCCGCGTACACTTGCGCCGCTTGCAGTTTGCTCATCCTCACCAACTGACTCGGCCACGAGTTCGCCGCTTCCGGTCCTAACGCCGCCATCAAATGGTCCCGAACCATTTCCAAAGCCTCGCTCGAGTGCACGCCCGACGTCAGTCTGCTCAAATCGATGGATTTAAGAAACGCGTCGTCGTCCAAGGGAGGGAGCATGTCCACGCCGGACGTTAAAAACTGTGTTCGTTTTTGTCGTTTAATAAAAGCGACGAAAGCGATTGAGAAAGAGAGAGATGAATAATAAGAGAGAGGTTAGTACACACACGCACACAAACATCATCAATCCATCGTCATCGTCATCAAGAGAGAGAGAAAATATTTAAACTGTTTTTGCATCAATTAATTAATAGTACCTTGTGTATGATCGAAGCGTACATCGCGTCTTCCACCGCTCTTCTGCGGTCCATTCTTTTGATGTCGTTGATTCGTTTGTACAACGTCAGCGACATCTCGGAATCCTTGGAATCCTTCTTTTCATCGCTCTCGTTCATCATCGAAGACGAAGACGAAGAATCGATCTCGTCGCTTAACTTTTCCAAAACGGATTCGATCGCCGCTTCGAAGCTTTGCGGTTCCGTGGAGAGGATGTATTCGAGCATTTCTCCGTGCGGGGACGTCGGCGTGGCCGGCGCTAAAGAGAACGACTTATTCTCGTCTTCGCCCTCGTCGTTGGACGGCGAAATAGCATTCGTCTTCGCGCTTCTTCTTTGACGAGGAGGGTGCCTTCGTCTTTGCGTCATCTGATGTTTCTTCTTTAAGAGCGCTTTAGCGGGAGGAGGAGGCGCTCTCGAAGAGGACACGGCGTATGAAGCGACGAAGGACGGTGCGAATACCGACGAGGACGGCATGGTATTAATTTCGCGAGCGTTCGTTTATGAGTGCGCGCGCTGTTTTTCCGCGTAAAAATGAAGCATTTTCCTTGCAAGGAAAATGCTTCATAAAAGAGAACTTATAATAAGCTCTCGCTTAACCGCATCTGGAAACGCTTCTCGCGCGAAAGAGAGCGAGCGAGAGAGAACTATAATGTCGACGATGATCTGTTCTCGTCGAGCGATGGAAAGGGCGCTGCTTTTGAAAAGGAAGAGCAGCAGGTTTACGTCCACTTTCGCGTCCAATTCGTCGTTTTCCTCCAAAGCGCAACAACGAGAAGACGAAGATGAAGCGCAGCGAGGACACCGGCTGGGAGGAACAATAACGACGACGAGTGCGCTTCCTTCGCTTCGCTCGAGGATGAAACACTTCGCGAAAATCGTCCACCCGGATATTCTCGGACAACATTTTCCAAGAGCGAACGCGATGCACGAATCAGAGGACAAAGAACGGAAATACGTCTTGGAGAATAACCAAAACGCGTTGGCGGAGTTGAACGCGGTGCTGGATTCAATCACGAAGGAGAAGAAGTTTCCCAAGACTGGAGTGAAGGTGATTATTGCGGTTTTGTTGTTAAAGGCATTTTTCTTGTCTCTCGTCGTCGTTTCTTTCTCTCTCGCTCTTTGTCTTTGTCGTCTCGGATGGATGTTCGTTCCGCTTTATGCGAGCGGATGTTCGCGTTCGCGCGCGCTCTGTCTGTCTGTCTGTCTTGTCTCTGTCTGACGCGTTTCTCTCTCTCTCTCTCTCTCTCTCTCATAACAGAGGCTGAAGTTTTATTACGTCACGCGGGAAAGGTCCGACGTCGTCGAAAAGAGGATGATAAAGAAAGAAGGCGAAGGGAAGGAGGAGGAGGAGGACGAAGGCGAAAAGGAAGACGAACTCGTCTTGCGCGAGGCCAAATTTACGCTGAAAACGAACGGCGGGGACTGTAGGAACGTGCTGAAGCAAAGTTTGCGGAAGTTGTTCGCGGAGGTTTTGGAGACGAGTACGAGTGAAGGCGGCGGCGGCGGTGGTAGTAGTAGTAGTAATAAGAGGAGCGGGAAGAAATCTAACAACAACTCTTTTTCTTCTTCTTCTTCTTGTTCTTCTTCTTTGGGCGATTTTACGTGGGAAGCGTCGGATTGGGCGAACGAAGGAACCGAAGAGGAGCAAGAGCGGGAGCGGTTTCACGAGGAAAGGGAAAGGCAAACGGAGGAGTACGAGAGAATGGTCGCGAAGAGGGAAAGAGAGGAGAGGATAAACGGTAGCAGTAATAGTAGTGATAGTAATAGCCGAGAAAAAAGCTCTTCTTCGCACGCGTCCGAAAAAGAGATGAAACGAGAACAACGGCGACACGAAAAGTTACAACAAGATTTGCGAAACATGGACCCGTTGTTTGAAGGCATCGCGTTTGTCCCGTGGTTGCCGGAAAACGAGGCTGGAAAAAGTAGAAAATTAAGCGTCGCGAAAGAAGTCGTTCCAAAGTTGCAAAAGAACGGTTGGAATTTGAAAAAAGAGAGCTTGAAAGAGGTGTGGCGAGGGCAACGAGACCGGGCGGTTTTGTTAGAAGGTTTGGACGGAGCGAGTGCAGCGGCTATGCACGCGATATTGAGGCACTCGGAAATCGCGGAGAAGCAGTTAGGACCGCCGGTGATGAATAGCGCGGATACGTTCGAGTGGTTCGATTGATTGCTCGCTCGCTTGCTTGTATGTTTCGTATCTCTCTTCTTCAAATATTTCGTTGTATTTATAAAAAAGGAATGTAATGTGTATATCAAAAAGTAAAGCTTGGGTGCGAGTACAGCAACACGTACGATTCTCTTTCAAACTTTTCAGTTTCGTTTAATCGCGCATTGCCGGACGTGCCCACGATGTCCTCGTCGTATATAGTCCACGTTTCTTTGTTGTGAACGTTACCGAGTTCGAGGACTTTTTTGTTTCGCACGTGGAGTAGCGTTCGACCTCCTTCTTCGTCTTCACCACAGTGCGAGAGAACCGAATGTAACGAATAAACCCCGTCCCCTATATCATTGGTAGTTGTGGTAGATGCGCACACCTCCGGTGGAAGGGTGTGGTTGGACGATTTTGGCAACAGGGAAAGAGGAAGATTTTTTGGACACGAGACGCGCCAACACACCTTGCGTCGCTCGTTGACGCTCGGATCGTCTTTCCTCTTCATCCAGACGAAACGGTTTACATGCACGAGTAGATATCTCGGCAGCTGCGTCAACAAACGCGTTTCTTCCGCGACATCTGCGCCGCACTTTGCGCACCGGTGCTCGATAACTTTCGTCTGAAAATACTCTCTCAGTTGCACCTCCAAAGGGTGATGCCGCAACGCGCCATTCGCGCTATTCAACGAAGGCATGTCGAGAGATAAGTGCATCATAGTCTCTTCGCGAACAGAGACGTCTTGACACGCAACGCATTGCGTGCGAACTTCGCATCGCATCTCAAAGTTCCGTCGCGCGGGGCACCTGGTTTCGTAGACGGATAGGTTTTGGCACGCTTCTTCTTCTTCTTCTTCTTCTTCTTCTTCTTCTTTCGGTTTCCATAACGCCTCTTTTGCGGCCATTTCTTGCGCGACGATTTCACCAAAGTTAAGTGGCGCTTCTGATTCTTTCTTGTCCGCGTCTTTTGTCGTCTCTTCCTCTTTTGGCGCCGTTTCCTCTACCTTTTTCTTCTTCTTCTTCGGCAACTTACCGACTCGATGCGCCTCTACCATTTCCTCCTCTAAAGTCTCCAACACGCCCAAAAGGATCTCTCTCGCATCGCTCGCCTTCTCGCCTCTCTTTATTATCTTCACCCTTTTCCATCTTTCCTCAACTTTTCTCGCCACTGCCATCGCCGCCCTTTCTTTCTCCTCGCCGGCTAAAGTGTCCGCGCAGTAAAAAGCGTCGTTCGACGACGACGCCAACAAAGCCTCGCGCAAGATCGGAAAGAACCGCCCTTCTTTCCATAGATACGCGCTCGCGATGATCTCCGGATCTTCCTTCGAGTCTTTTACAAACGCATCCACGTGTCGCAGCATCGTCACGACAGCCGTCCACGCGACATCCGGGTGCTTCGAATCGTCTTCTTTGTCTTCGTCTTCCTTCATCTCAGAGGTCGTTTCGCCTCCTCCTCCTGCTCCTGCTCCTGAGTCCGCTCCTTCGCTCAAGCTCTCTTTCTCTTCCCTCACAGGACGACGACGAAGATAAAACTTCTTCTTTTCGCCGCTCGTACCACCGAACGCCATCGTCGCGTTCCTCCTCTTCTTTATCGCGTTTGGTGTCTTCACGCACTGTTGTTGTTGTTCTTCGTCCTCTCGTCGTTTCTTCGCCGCTTTGAAGGTCACGTTTACGAACGGGACAAAACCTCTTCTCTCCTTGCGTTCGCGCGCTGTCTTCTTCATTTTGTGTGGAAGAGCACAGAACGCGTTGTTCGATTCTGGACGAAACGAGTGGATTCGATGTTCGCGTCGTCGTCACCTTTGGTCGTAAACTCGCGCGTATTCTTTCGCGTATTTTCTCTGCCGCTTTTTGTGTGTTTCGCGTCACAAAATATGTATCACCACACGTCTTCTCTCTTTGCGAAATGAGTTTTAACGAAACATGAAACCGTACGCGCGGAACGAAAACTACGCGTTCCTTTCCGGGTGCACGATCACGACGACGACGACAAAGACCGATGCTTCATCGTCTTCATCCGCGCATTCACGAGGAAGAAAAATCATCGATTTTTTTCCAATCAACGACACGTTTTTGCACGTCAGCGAACAAGTCGCGGTGGTGTCGATTGTCTCCGCGGTGTTCGTTTTAGTGGACGTCGGGAGAGTGAGAGCGAAAGAGGTTTTACTTTGGAGCGTTTTGAGCGCGATGGTTGGGATGGTTTGCACGAGAGTCGATGATGCGGACGAAGCTGAGGAGGACGAGAAGAAGAAGACAAAGAAGAAGTCAAAAACGAAGAAGATGTTACGGAGCAGCGAAAAGCATCGTCGAGATCATTTCGTGACCGCGCTGAAACGCCGAATTCGGCTCGGCGTCGGTGTGACACTCGCCGTGGCGATATCCTCTCCGCTCTTTCTAACGATGACGGCGTCGGTGTCCGACGACACCGCGGTGGCGGTTTCTGGAATCCTCGCGTTTGTCCATCTCGCGACGCACGATTATCGCGCCGAGAGCACGAGTTTAGGCAACGCCTTGGAAGGAGTGAGTCTGGTGTCGGCGATTTTCAGCGCGAGTTTAATGGCGAGCCGTTTGAAGACGGTTTTGGACGCGTTCGCGTGCGCGTTGTTGGCGGTTGGCGCGTTTACGATGTCCATGCCGTTGCGGAGGCAGTGGCGAACGAGGGAAAAAAGCACGTCGTCTTTCGCGACGACGGTTTCGGCGCACGGTATCGCCGCGTGGATGCTTGAAATGATCGACTCTAAGTTAATGATCGCATATGTTATTACAATTGGACTCTTTTTAACGCTCGCGCCGCTTTCGTTCGCGTTCGCGCGACGGACGTTAAAGATGAAAATCGAAGGTCCGTGGGCGGAAGCGAAACCGGAGTTGGACCTCATGCGATCCTCGGTACGACGCGCCGGGGTGCCAATTTTTAGACACATTTTAGCCAACGCGCCGTCCAGAGGGAGAGAGGGGCGATAGATAGATACATGAGCAGATAGATGGATAGATTTTAGTGGTACTTTATGTATGTTAGTTCTGTATGAGAAAGTCTTAATTTTAGTCAGAAACGCTTTTTTTTCACAATTGTTAAAAAAAAAGTCAACAACAACAACATAAAAATTCGCATGGTTTCTCCTCTTACTTAGATGACTTTCGGATCACACATCAACCGCGCGATGTGCGTGGACTACTCCTCCGCGTTTCTTTTCGTGTACGTCTCAGTGCTCGGCGTGTTTTTTAGACGAAAACATGGAGCAGGGGTTGCGAACGCGGAGGAGGTTTTTGATTCAATTCCGACGAATGTTTCTTCCTCCTCTTTTTTCCCAACGGATCCGATGTCGCCGATGTCGTCGATGCGGCAGCCGATGGCGGATCCGGCAGAGATTCCAGAAGCCGCGCAGAGTGTCCTCGCCTCGCACCCAACCTACGAAGAGCGCTGTTTCGACACGCCAGGGGACGGGAAACTTCCGTTCTGTTGGTATTGCGATCCTTCGCGGTGCGCCAAGACCAAAAATTATGAAAATCCGGATTTAGCGAACACGGAATGGTGTCCGTCCGAAGCGTGTAACGGATATAACGACGCAGAGAAGTGGGAAGGGTATAATTTTGGATGCGGGTTTGAACGAAATTGGTGCGAAACGGGCACTGGTTCGGAGACGAAGTCGCAGTGTCAGGAGAAGTATCGGCGCTCGGAAACAAACTGTAACTGCGATCCGGAGAATCCAGTCCAGTGTCCCTCTTCGTCTGCGCAACCGTCGCCGCCACCGTCCCCGTTGCCACCTCCTTCACCACCGCCAATTTCGTCAAACACAAATGGTAACGATGGAGGCGACAGCTCGTTCACAAATGTGGAGGTGACAACCATCGACGACAACGACATCGACGGTTTGTTTTCATCTCCGCCGCCGCCATCAAAAGACGCTTCTTCCGCAGACTCTGGATTTATGACACCGTCCAAGCTTGGCGGCGCTGCCGTGGGCTTAATCGGTATTTTCTTCCTCGCGGCGTTTGTTGGGTACCGGAACTATATTTGCGCAAAGATCATGCCCAAGTGGTACAAGAATAACGCGAATGTGAACGCGGCGACTTCAGACGAAGAGAACGTGCCCCCAGAGTGGGTTTCGAATAAGTCCGCCTCCAAAAAGAACAAGACGAAAAAGAAGAAGCGCGCCCCGACGACGAAAACGGTCGCAAAATGAGAGGGAAGATGTTTGCTGTGTGTGTGTGTGTACATAAATACCGTGTGATTTTATTATTTATATGAAAATGAATTAAAATCTTGTGTGATGTTGTTCTCGTCTTTCGTTGTTTGCGGCAAACGAGAGAGAAAGGCGGCGCGAAACACCGCTTCATTTCGTCGGTTAGTCACTCCTCTCTCTCTCTCTCTCTCTCTCACGCCCCGTTTCTTTTTTGTTTTGCTAATATTGATTGCTATATGTGTCCTTTTTATTCTTCTTTTTCTGTATTTTATATGTTTAATATTGTGTTGGGTAATGTTGATGATGTGTATTGTGTTCATCGTCATCAATCTGTACTTTTACTTTTCCTCGTCCTCCTCGTCTTGCTCCGGCGACATGTTCGGCGCTTGCGGAGAATATTGCGGTCCGCTCGGAGAGTAAATCGGCGACGTCGGTGAAGCTGACGGCGATAAAGTCCCTCCAGTTGGCGAGTATTGCGGCGACGTTGGCGAGTACGCCGGCGACGTTGGTGAGTACGCTGGACTCGTCGGTGAATACGCCGGCGACGTTGGCGAATACGCCGGAGACGTCGGCGAATACGCTGGACTTGTCGGCGAATACGCTGGACTCGTCGGCGAATACGCCGGAGACGTCGGTGAATACGCTGGGCTCGTCGGCGAGTACGCTGGACTCGTCGGCGAATACGCCGGAGACGTCGGTGAGTACGCCGGGCTCGTCGGTGAGTACGCCGGGCTCGTCGGCGAGTACGCCGGGCTCGTCGGTGAGTACGCCGGGCTCGTCGGCGAATACGCCGGGCTCGTCGGTGAGTACCCTGGACTAGTTGGAGAATACCCTGCACCACCCGGACTGAATCCAGGCAAACCAGCACCACCTGCACCACCTTGACCGTAATCATAATTCGCCGGCGAGAACGCCATGCTCGCATCGAATGGCGAACGCGCCGGGGAGATCAAGAAGCTCGGAGATCTCGCGCCGACGCCGCCACCCGGGGTCATCACCATCTCTCTACCCGGCGTCGCGCTCGTCATGCCAGCACCGGCACCTTGCGGATTCCCGAACAAGTCCAAGTCAATGGCGTCTTTCAACATCTCTTCGTTGAGATGCAGACCGAATTCACCCGTACCGACTGGACAGAATTGGCCGAGCATGATGTTTTCACTCACGCCAGTCATTCCATCTCTCTCCGAAAACGCCGCCGCTTCCATGAGGATATCGACGGTTTCCTCAAACGAACATCGCATCAACGGACCAGTTTCCGCGCGGTTAATACCGTGACGAGTGATGGACATCAAATGGCCTCTGTACGTCATTACCTCGACGAGAATCGCCAAATGTCTGTAGTTGACGTATGAACCGTCGAATTCGATGACGCCTCTGAGTTCTTTCAACAACGCGTTTCGTACGGCTTCGATACCGAGGATGGTGATCACTTCCACGAGATGGTTCGAGGTTGTTCTCGAAAAGTCAACGTCTGGGTGCGCCATGACTTCGAGCAAGTTGCACCCTTCCGTATCGAGCATCCACTCCGAGTGCTTTTCAAAAGTACCCGTGGCTTCGTTGAGTTGCGTCGAATTCGCCTCGCGGATGAACACTTTCTTAATGTCCGGAATACCTCGCAACGCGAGCGTGGATAATAACTGCGCTTCGATGCGTCTGAGGAAGACTTCGTCCTCAATGACACCTTCGTCCGCATCGGCAGCTTTGCCTTCTGGCGTAATTAACCGCAAGCGCAAAATGAGCTTTTCGCTGTTATCATCGTTGAAAATGACGTGAATGTCGTCTTGGAACTCCTCGGAGATTCTCTCCGCGACGTCCGCCATGGACAATTTCTTATCGACCATCATCTCTCGGTTCAATTCAATTCTTAACAACCACGGAGAGATTCGGTTCGGGTCAATTTCCTCGTCCGGCATTTCGTAATAGGATTTCACAAACTCTTTATCGAATGGGATCACCGTATCTTGAACGTCAGGGTCGTACCAAATTTCAGTCATCGCAGCTACGGAAGCTAACGTGGTGTACTCTAACGTCGCTTGTACATTCTTCGCGTGACCACGATCGCTGGCTAAATCTTTCCGTAAAGCAATCGTCAAAGATGGCGTCTTAATTGACTTGGCAATGTTGATGATTTCTTTTAATCGAGGGACACCCAAGGTGACGTTCTTGGCAGAAACGCCCGCAAAGTGAAAAGTGTTCAAAGTCATCTGCGTCGCCGGTTCCCCGATGGATTGCGCGGCTACGGTACCAATACCATCGCCCGGTGGTGCCAAGGCTTGTTTAAATCTGGATTCGATTTCACCGATGACCCAGTTAAACGCAGAGACGCCGAGTTTGTGTTCCTTCATGACGCGTTTCGTTGCCAAGCACGCTCTGACTTGCGCGTAAAACAAAATCGTCGCATTTCTCTGGGCTTCAATCGATAACTCGTCTTTACCTGGTACGACGATGAGTTTGGAAAGCAAATCGCGGACGCACGTGATGATGTAATCTGGATCTAACTCGTTTTCCATGAACGCCTTGGTGTCTGACTTTTTCGGGTTGGCGTATTCTTTTTGCGCGTTCCAGATGATTCTCTTCAAATTCACAGGCAAGTGCACGCCTGGATCGCCATTCGCTAAGGTGTAACGCAAATTGTCTCGATCTGAGAGTAACGTTTCCCACTCGAGATCCAATAACTGTCTTTTCTCTTGATCGCGAGAAATCGCCTCGGCTCTTTCGTCGCTCAACCACCCGTCGTTCCATCCCGGAACGTCCGGGTCCACGCGAAACTTCGCCTCGAACTGCGCGTTGGATAAACGCAACGTGTCAACCTTTTGCGATTCAACAGCCGTCGCGTCCATACCATCTTCCCCGTAAAGAAATTGAATGACATCTCCGACGGAATTTCTAACCGTACCGTCGTATTTTACGATGACGTCTTCCATCGCCTTGACCAAACGTCTCTGAATGTAACCGGTTTCGGAGGTTTTCACCGCGGTATCGATGAGACCTTCGCGGCCACCCATGGCGTGGAAGAAGAATTCTTGAGGGGTCAACCCTCTCAAGTACGAGTTTTCGACGAAACCTCGAGACTCGGGACCGAAATCATCCTTGGAAAAGTGCGGTAAACTTCTGTCCACGAAACCGTACGGGATACGTTTTCCTTCGACGTTTTGCTGACCGACGCACGCGCACATCTGCGAAATGTTTAAGAAAGAACCCTTAGAACCGGCTTGCACCATCATTTTAACGTTATTTGAATCCTTCAAAGAAACTTGCGCGGCTGTGCCGGCATCGTCTCTCGCCTTGTTCAAGATTTGGTTCACTTTTTGTTCAAACGACTGCTGCATCGTCATCCCCGGTTGCGATTCCAACTCGCCGTTTTGTGCGAGTTTGATCACCGCTTTAACATCACTCTTCGCCTTGGTGATGGTATCGTTAATAGTGCGCATGGTACCGTCATCGGCAATCGTATCGATGATACCGCACGTAAAACCGTGGTGTAGAAGCCAATAATTGACGAGTCGTTGAACCTCGGAAACGAGATTTCTCGCCGCCGTCGGTCCCCACTCTTCCCACGTGACGTGAATTAAACCGCCACCGCCAGATCCCATGGTTTTCTTACACAAAGTACCGGTAATTAATTCGCCTCGTTCGATCCTCACCCCGGTATCGTCTACGCTGAAATCTAAATCATCCGCGTCTCTGGCCCACGAGGACGTGCGAATCAAGTTGATGTGCGGAAGCATCATCGATAACACTTGCTTCCCGGTCCACAACGGCTCTGGTTTCAAAATCGCTGGTTTCGGCACTTTCCCGTCCCAGTTTTCCAACCACATGATGATGTTCATGAACACGTCTTTTTTGATGAACGTTTCTCGAGAAGTCATTTTTCGGCACCCCAAAAGCGTATCTTGCACGATGGCCATAACCGGCTTGTTCGCTTGCGGAGATACGATCATTTTCGGTACCATCATCAACTCGGCAACTTCCGCTCTCGTTTCGTACGATTGCGGCAAGTGCATGTTCATTTCATCGCCATCGAAATCGGCGTTGTACGGAGGCGTCACGGAGATGTTCATACGAAACGTCGAGTACGGCATGATGCGCACTCTGTGTCCCATGATACTCATTTTGTGCAAAGACGGCTGACGGTTAAACAAAACCACGTCGTCGTTCTTCATGTGTCTTTCAACGCGATACCCAAACTCCAACTTCTTCTCCGACGCTTTCTTCAAAAATCGCAAATCCAAACGTTGGCCGTCTTCGCGAATGATGTACTTGGCGCCCGTTTCCCCCGGCGGTGGGTGCGGTCCATTCTCCACCAATCTCGTCAACTCGTCGATGTTGTACGGCGTAACTGTTTCCGGGTACGTCATATTCAAAGCAATCGACCACGGAACGCCGAGTTGATCCAACATCAAGTTTGGATCGGGCGTGATGACCGTTCTCGCGGAAAAATCAACGCGCTTCCCCATCAAGTTCCCTCGAATTCTCCCGGCTTTCCCTTTTAAACGTTCCGAAATACTCTTAATCGGTCTCCCCGATCTCGTCATCGCTCTCGGTTGCCCAGCCACCGTGTTATCCATGAAGGTCATGATATGATATTGCAACAACTCGGCAAACTCATCCACCACGTGCGCCGGCGCCCCGTTTTGTTCTTGTCTCTGTAAGTTCTTATTCGTTCGAACAATCTCCATCAATTTCACCGTCAAATCATCCTCGCTTCTCGTCGAGGCATCGAAGGATACCGACGGTCTCACCGGCGGCGGTGGAATCGGCATGACTTGCAAAATGAACCAATCCGGTCTCGCGTGTTCTGGGTCTAATCCCAGCAATCTACAATCTTCGTCCGAAATATTCTTCAAAATCTGCAACGCCTTCTCCGCGGTAATCACCACTTTCCTCTCCCCACCGTCCGGCAACAACTCCTCGTCGCACTTCTCAAAGTTCGCGGTAATCTTCATCCCTTCGCACCGATACGACGGTTGCGCCGTCCCGGTGTGCGGACACTCCGTCCTGGTCTTGCACGCGTCCGTCAATTTCTTTAATCGATGTTTCGGGTTCTGAATCCGCATGATTTGGTTAAACCTCGCGTCCGTCTCCGGATCCAACAAAATTCTCGACGAAGAATATCCCACGCACCTCAAAACCTTCAACACGACGTTTAAAAATCCGTGATGATACACCGGTTTCGCCAACTCCAAGTGTCCAAAATACCCCGGATTGTGCACCGAATCCGCCCCGTCCGTTTCACACACCGTCCCTCTGTCCATGGTCCCCATCCGAGGGTCGGACAAACCGCCTCTCTTCGGTTTGCCCTTTTCGTACGTTTCCGAGGTTTCGATTTCGCACACCGACATTTTTCGCTGTTTTCATGAAGAAAGAGAAAGAGGGAAAGAGAGAGAGAGAGAGAGAGAGAAGAAGAGAATTAATGTCAATAATTTGTGATCATCGCGTTTGTGAGCAAAGAGAGATTGTTGATGAAGAAAAAAACAGCGCGCTCGGAATTCGAGCGAGGAATTCGAGCAGATGACGACGTCCTTCTCTCGTGCCATTTTGCGCTCAAAATCTCACTTAAGAGTGTTTCCACGCGCAGAAGAGGAGCCACGCGTGTGAAATCTTCTTTCGAGCATTTCGATATCGTCTCGCCAGCGCGTACCGCGCGAGCGAAAGATCAACACGACTGCTCGACCGAGAGAACATCCCGCGACAGGACGAGAGAAAAAGAAAGAATCGCGCTTTGAAATCATCAATTTGTCGGCCGATGATGATCACTCGATTTTCCCTCCAAATCATTTCTTTAAGAGAAAGAAAGACAAGTAAACTCACGATTTCATCCGGCGATAAAACGCCAAACTGAACGGTTTTCACCCGTTTCAGTTCCGCGGTCGAGTGCGGGAAGCGGTCTAACACGCTCATTTTATTAAGAGAGAGAGAGAGAGAGAGAGAGAGAGAGAGAGAGAGAGAAATTTGCTCTGAGGAAAGAAACGAAGAGAGAAAGGAAACGTTAGTAAACCCTAATAGTGTACAAACCCTAAACGAAAATGGTGATGCATTTGGAGGCAAAATTTTTAGCAAAAATTCGTTACAAAAAGAGATATGAATCGAATAACGATTTCCCCGTTAAAGATCCCAGCGGTCGAGTTCGGGAGTTCAAAAGAGAGCAAGCGAGGGTTGATATGCATACAAGAGTGGTGGTGAGAATAGTTGTTTTGTTTTTGTTTCTTTTGTTTTTGTAGTATATTCTCTCTCTTCTTTTTTTTCTCATCAAAAGTTCTTAGAGTTCGTTATAAAAATGGAGAGAGAGATACTTAGTATTAATCATGTTATTCTCTCTCGCTCTTGTCTCGTCGCTTTCAAACGAATATAGGGGGGTAAACTCTGGGATTTTAGCGCACGCGGAAAAGCTCTCGAACGATTTCGACGCGTACGTGGTCGTGCCTGATTTGTACAAAGGGAAAATTGGGGTGGACAAAGAGGAAGCGAGTCATTTGATGAACCAGATGGATTTCATGAACGCGGCGAAGGAGATCGGGGAAGTCGCCAAGTACATGAAAGAGACGAAGAATGTAGAAAAAGTGGGGACGATTGGGTTTTGTATGGGAGGGGCGTTGAGTTTGCTCGGAGGGTGCACGAGCGACGACGTGGATGCGTGCGTGGTGTTTTACGGCGTTCCGAGCGGATTCGACGTCGAAGCGAACGTGAAGAAACCGGTTTTGGCAAACTTTGGCGAGTTGGATAATTTGGAAGGGTTTTCGAGCAAAAAAGACGCGACGGAGTTGGAGGAGAAGTTGAAGAAATGTCCAGCGTCGGGCGATTGTGAGGTTATTTTGTATCCAGGCGTCGGGCACGCGTTTATGAACGCCAAGCCAGATCCGTACGAGTCGTTCGAGGCGAGAGAGAAGTCGCAAGGGTTCGCGCCGTACGACGAAACCCAAGCGAACGAGGCGTGGAAGAACGTGAAGACATTTTTTGAGAAGTACGTGTGATAAATGAATAATAACGGGTCGTTTGAGCAGCGCTTTTCATGTGGACGCCACCCACGTGTGCGTATATATGTACAAAACTAAAACTCCTAATAATATTCGCGGGGCTTCAAACTTCAAACATTTTTTCTTAAAGTTTCGATCGCGCGACAATATTTGGTCCAATCATCTCCCTCGGATTGACAATCGTATCGAAGTCTTCCTCGCTGACTAACCCTAACGCCAACGCCGCTTCTTTCAACGTCGTCCCGTCCTTGAACGCTTTCTTCGCAATCTTTGCCGCCTTGTCGTAACCGATTTTCGTATTCAACGCGGTCACGAGCATGAGCGAACTTTCCAAATGCTTCTGTATCGCTTGATGGTTCGGTTGGATCCCACGAACGCATCTCTCCGCGAAACTTTTACTCGCATCTGCTAACAGTTCCACCGATTGTAAGTTATTATACACAATTAATGGTTTCGCGACGTTTAATTCAAAATGCGACAACATAGAGTTCCCGGCGGAGATGGCGCAATCGTTACCAATAACTTGCGCGCACACCATCATCAACGCCTCACACTGCGTTGGATTGACCTTTCCGGGCATAATCGAACTCCCTGGCTCGTTCTCCGGCAAATACAACTCCCCTAATCCAGCTCTCGGCCCAGATCCTAACAATCGCACGTCGTTGGCTATTTTTGAAAGACTCAACGCGACTGTTTTCAACATCCCGCTCAACGCCACCTGCGCGTCGTGCGCGGCTAACGCTTCAAATTTGTTCGGTGCGGAAACAAACGGTAATCCAGTCAACTTGGAAATCTCTTTCGCCATATCCTCGGCGTAATTCGCGGACGTGTTCAACCCGGTGCCAACCGCCGATCCGCCGATGGCCAATTCCAACAAGTGCACCAACGATGCTCTCACGCGTATCAACGCGTTCTTAATCTGTTGCGCGTATCCGGAAAACTCCTGCCCTAACGTAATCGGTACCGCGTCTTGTAAATGCGTCCGCCCAATCTTCACGATATCCTTCCACTCCTCGCTTTTCTGTTTGACGTCTTGGTACAACAACTGTAAATTTGGAATCAACTTTTCGTACACCTCGTACGCCGTGGCAACGCTCATGGCGGTTGGAAACGAATCGTTCGAGCTTTGACTCATGTTCACGTGATCGTTCGGGTGGACTAACTTTGACCCAAACTTCCCTCCTAACAACTCCGTCGCTCGATTTGAAATCACCTCGTTTACGTTCATGTTCGTTTGCGTCCCGCTCCCGGTTTGCCAGACGACCAACGGGAAATGATACCGATCAAACTTCCCGGATATAACTTCCAACGACGCCTGCCGAATCGCCTCCGCAATTTTCGGGTCTAAATTCCCGTCTCTCTCGTTCACCGTCGCCGCGGCGTGTTTCACCATCCCCAACGCGTGCACCAACGCGAACGGCATCTTTTCACCACCAATTCGGAAATTCTCCAAACTCCTTTGCGTTTGCGCGCCATACAACGCTTCCGCTGGAACTTCCACCTCCCCCATCGTATCCGTTTCGATTCTCACACCACTGCTACCACTACCACCACCACCGCGTTCTCTTCCTTGCCTTCCCGCGTGCTCGTCGCCGCCGTAAAATCCATCCTCAAATTTCATCCCCAAACTCACTTTTGGTGGAATCACGCGATACTTTTGCCTCTCCTCCGACGGTCGCCGCATCAGTTCGTACAACCGGTCGCCGATTGAAGACGGCATGATGATACTTCTTCTTCTTTATCTTCTTTTCCTCGAGACAAGTGTATATTAATTCCCGCCGCGCGATGATATACAGAGTGTGAAATGAGTTCGTTATTCAGAGACTTTGGCCCTGTATTGTGTTGTGTGGGTTTGATGCGTCCTTTTTATTCATTGCCTTTCGTGCTCTCGCATACAGAAGAGCTGAGAAGAAGTGCGTTTCGAATACTCCCTCAAAAAGGTCTCTCAGTTTTGCACATCTTGTCTAGTCGTCGAACAAAGGACTTTTTGAAACGATTTGCCCTAAAAAACTCCCCCCAAAAACAACAACAACACTTCCCTCATAATTCAAACGCTTCTGGCGCATTTAAACACTCACACACACACAACAACAACACTCTCTGTCTTTGAGAACAACTCTCGTCCTCGATCCGAAGAAAAAAGGTGTTTTCAAACGCGACCACACCTAAATCGTCGCGAGAGGGAACGATCGAGGTGGAGGATCAGGAGGACAAAACTTTGAAACGATGATTCTTCTTCTCGGGAAAAACAATTGTCGACCGCTTAATTGTCTACCGCTCTTTGATCGCGTCATCATGAAAAGGAACGCCGATGAGTGCGGTTTCTCGAGAAGAAGGAAAAGCGAACGTAAAAGAAAAGGGAGAAGCGCTTCGGGGTTCGTTTTCTCCTCTCTTTTATCTCTCGCGTTCTTGTTCTTGTTCTCTTTCGCCGGGGTAGAGGCTCAGATTGCCACCGCAACAGCAACAGTAGGAAGTGAAGAAGAGGAGACTTTCGCGGTGAAATCGTACGTCAACGGCACGGTGGCGGTGGTCTCCAAGACGGAAATTCTCATCGACGCCTCGGTCGTTCGCGTGCCTTCTGACGTGTACATCGCGGCTTTGGAAGACGACAGTTTAGATTTAACCGGAGATGTCGGGTACGATTTGGACAAGGTGGAAGCGCAGTTGACAAAGTTGAGCGACACGTTAGCGAACGTGAAGTTGTTATCGGCGAGTGATGCAGGGAACGTCCAGTGTAACCGAGACGGGACGAAGGAGATGAGATTTGATTTTGAGAGCAAAGCGTTCGATGCGACGCATTGCGTGTGTAAAGATCAATTTGTGGGTGATCTGTGCGAAACCGCGGTTGGAGCGTTACCGGGAGACTACACGGATTTTATAGCGGCGGTGAACGAATGTTTGACGGTGGATCCGGTACACGGGATTTGCCCGGACAGCGCGTTTGGCGTGATGAGCGATTGGGACGTTTCGCTGGTTTCTAATTTTGCAGAGGCGTTTAAGAGCAGATCTACTTTTAATGCAAACATTACCGGTTGGGATACGCGATCGGTGGTGGATTTTACAGGTACGTTCGAAAGTTGCCAGGTGTTTAATCAGGACCTGTCGCGCTGGAGTACGTCGACGGCAACGTCCATGTCACGCATGTTCTTCTCTGCGACTGAGTTTGATTCTGATCTTTCGGGCTGGGACACGAGTAAAGTGGCTAAACTAGATTATTCTTTCGCGTATGCTAGTAAATTCAAAGGCGTCGGATTGAGCAACTGGAATACGGCGAAAGTCACGACTTTGGAGGGCACGTTTTATGGGGCGGCGGTATTTGACGAAAACATTTCGAGCTGGACGACGACGAAAGTGAAGAATATGAATTTGACGTTCGCAACATACTACGGAGGAGCGCATGCATTCAACCAACCGATTGGTACATGGGATACGTCGAGCGTGACGACCATGGAAACTACGTTTTATTCCAACCCGAATTTTAATCAAAATTTGAAGTGGAATACGAGCTTAGTGGAGAGCATGTATGGAATGTTCGGGTACGCTTCTAAGTTTAACGGCGAACTTGCAACTAATGAAGCGCTCGGGTATTGGGGCACTGGGTCGGTGAAGGATTTTTCAACTATGTTCGCGAGAAGTTCGTTTAATCAAGATATCTCTGGTTGGGACACGTCGTCGGCGGAGGATATGTCGTACATGTTTTCTGGTGTTTCTAGTTTCAATCAAGACTTGAGCAAATGGGACGTCTCTAAAGTTACAACATTCAAATCAACGTTTAATGACTGTCAGAACTTAGACACGGATCTAAGTCAATGGGATGTTTCTTCAGTCATGAGCTTTCAGCAAACGTTTACCAAAGCGTACTTGATGAACTCAGATATGTCCTTGTGGAACACCGCCAAGGTTACAAACATGTATGGTATGTTTCAGTACGCGAGGACTTTTAATAGTCCAATTATAAATTGGGACGTCAGCAAAGTAACAGACATGAGATATATGTTTTACGGAGCATTGGCATTTCAGCAAGACATTTCCTCGTGGACGGGAACGGCAGCGACAACGGCGCAATCTAACATGTTTTTCGGAGCGACTGCATTTGAAGCGAATTTCGCGTGTGACGACGCCGTCTCCGGTCCGGCGAGTTCGTGCGATGTTCGTCCCATGGATTAAATGCCGTGGTCAGGCACAGTCAACAATGGCGAAGTCACCTTAAATGGTGATGCGAAGAGTGATTACACTGTCTATGTTTGGCATGCGGATGTGCATACAGGTGGTTATGCTTACGTACAGTTTCACTATGCAGATGGAGTCGTCGATGAAATAAGACATACTGGAAATGGGAGTCGAAAATTTTTAAAGAGTGACGGGACGTGGACTGGTTGGTTTACCGTGGGCAGTCACGGTACTACTTTACGAACTCAACTTGGTTTAGTTAAGTACTACGATATAGACTGTACTCAGGTGGCAGGAACCAGCACGTGGTATTTCACGACTTCATCGGGCTCTGTATCAAAAATTGTTTTAAAAGAAGATAGTAACTGGGGAGGAATGAAAAGTGTGGAAGTATATCGGGAATCATAACTATTTATGAGAATTCGAGACGATATAAGGGTCGCGCGAACATTTAGCGAGAAGCCGTAGAATGAAGACTCAAATCCATTCACGTAAAAGCACAAAAACATATCTGAATTCATCACTTTTATGTCGCTCTTCTTCTCGACGTTTCATCATCAAACTTCCTTCAGGCTCTGCTCTCGTTACTCCTCGTCCTCGTTTTCTAAATCGTCGTCTGGAATAAAGCGTCTCTCTTCTTCTTTCCTCTTCGTAAACGAAAGTGAAAGGAAGACGTTTCCTCACCGTCGAGTTCACTTTTCCCGAACGCGCATGTCCAAGAGAGATTTCGGAGATACGAAAACAGCGGCAACATCATCGAAAAGGCATCAATCCATGACGGGAACTGAAGACACCATCGGCACGCACGACGGGTCGTTCCACTGCGACGAAGCTTTGGGGTGCTACTTGCTTCAAAACACGGAGCAGTTCTCCAACTGCCGAATCGTTCGCACGAGAGATGCCGACGCGTTGGCGAAATGCGCGGTCGTTCTCGACGTCGGCGCGGAGTACGACGTCGCAAAGTTACGCTTCGACCACCACCAAAAAGGGTTCTCGGAGACGTTTAACGATTTCAAGACCAAGTTAAGCTCCGCTGGGTTGGTGTATAAACACTTCGGGAAGGAAATCGTGAGCAAGAAGATCGAGAAGAGTGTAGAGGACCCGGTGACCAATCAGTTGTATCTGAAGATGTACAAGAGTTTTATCGAAGCGGTGGACGGCGTCGATAACGGAGTTTCGCAATACGATATTTTGGAAGGCGCGGAACCGAACTACGAGAACAATACGAACTTATCCAGTCGAGTTGGAAAGCTGAACCCGAATTGGAACGAACCGTTCACCGCGGAACGGCAGATGGAACAGTTTTTGAAAGCGGTCGCGCTCGCCGGGAAAGAGTTTGACGAAGAGTTGAACTATTTGGCGAACGTGTGGTTGCCAGGGAGGAAGCCGGTGGAAGAGGCGATTGCAAAGAGAGAAGAAGTGGACACGTCTGGGAAGATTATAAAGTTGGAGCAGTACTGTCCGTGGAAGGACCATTTGTACGAGGTGGAGAAAGAGTCCGGGCTGGATTCCGAGGAGAAGCGCGTGGAGTTTGTGTTGTTCGAGGACGAAAGTGCGAAGAAGTGGCGCGTGGCGACCGTACCGATCGCGGCTGGGAGTTTCGATAAGAGGAAAGGGTTGAAAAAAGAATGGGCCGGGTTGAGAGATCAAGACTTGAGCGAAAAGAGCGGAATTCCCGGATGTGTATTTGTCCACAACGGGTTGTTTATCGGAGGGAACGATACGTACGAAGGCGCGTTGGAAATGGCGCGAGTCTCGTTGGAAGCGAAAGATTGATAGTGAAAAAACCATGCGAAAGATTTTTCGAGAAACTAATACTGTTGTGGGCATTCAAGTGAATTCAAAACAGATATAAGAAAGAACAGACGCATTATTCAACGAGGTTTAACAGCCTTAGTTGTGGTAGCTGCGCCCTTTTGTTTCTTCTTTTTCTTTTTCTTTTTCTTGGAAGCAGATTTTTCGAGAAGTTCGCTCTCTCGCTTTCGCTCCCTATGCGTTCGGAAACATCTCGCGATGACGATTTGAGCGGAAACACGCTCTTTGATTCTCGCGTTCATTTTCAGTCGCGCGTCTCGTCTCTCCATTTCTTTTCTCAACGCATCTTTCGCTTCCTCCAATCGTGTCGCTTTCGCGTCTGTCCTCTCGAGCGTCTCGAGCAGAGCTTTCCTTTCCGATTCTGCGTCTTCCTCGCGTTTCTCGTTTCTCCTCTCGACTTCGCTCGTCCAAAATGTAGCGTCTCCGAGCATGCTTTGCACGAATCTCTCGTGAGATAACTGTTCGTTTTCTAACGTTTCCTTCGTAACCTCGACCTCCTTTCGTAACTTCTCTAGTTCTCTACTCCTTTCCTTCTCTTTCAATCTCGCCTCTCGCTCGGAGCGCTCCGCTTCTCTCTTCGTTTCGATTTCAAACTCAACTTCGAGTAACGTTTGCTTTTGCTTCAACCTCGCCGCTTCCGACTCGAGTCGAACGATGTCTTTTTTCTCGTGTTCGCTCCGTTCTTCGCATTCTTTTTGCTTCGTCTCATCTCTTTCCTTCTCGCGATGTCGACAAAAGTTCCCATCCGAAAAACCTTCTTCGCTTTCTTCCTTCTTTTCCTCCTTTTCCTCCTCCTTTTTCCTTTCCAATCTTCTCTCGATTTCTCTCTCAATCCTCGCATGCTCTTCTCTCAACTCTTTCTTCGCTCGTTCGCTCGCCTCTTTCCTCTTCTCTCGTTCTCGCAAAGCCTTCTCTCTCGCGAACACAGACGCTCTTTGTGTGCTCTGCTTGACTGTCTCGTACGAGAGGTACGAGGTTTGTGCGAAAGCTTCTTCGAGAGTTTTCGCGGAGATTTGAAACAAAGAAGAAGAAGAGGACGACGACGACGACGCGTCCTTAATCATCTCTGTTGTTGTCGCGAAGACAAGACTCAACGAGAGAGGTGAAGAGACGCAGAGAGAGAGAGAGAGAGAAAAGAGGAAGAGGTGTTTGGTCAACGCGCACTCTTTTTTGTGATCTAAAAATAAATAAAGACGTTTTTAAGAAAAGAAGAAGAGACCACATGTGTGTGTATATAAGAGAGAGAGAGAAAGAGTTCTTTCTGTGCGAGAGAGAAGCTGCGGCGAAAATGCCCTCTGCGTGCGCGTCACGACCGACATCCTAAACCACCACCACCGCCCGAGGAGAAGAGGGTCTTTGTCTTCTTTGTACCACCAAACTGCTCAACTGCTTTTTCAGAGCGTGTCTTTCCCCACAACAACACCTAAAGTTTAAGACGAGATGATGATGAAGAAGCGGACGACGACTCGCAAACTCTCCTCCTCTTCTTCTTCTTCTTCTTCTCTCGTCGTTGTCATCTTCGGAGCGTTCCTTTTCCTCTCTTCTTCTTCTTCGTATGCTCCCGTCGCCGTCGCGGAAAAGGAGGATCCAACGACAACAACGTCAACATCATCACAACTGCGCTCGAATTCCAAATGCATCGACCGTGGGTACGACCCGAACGTGGTGCGCTGCGACTACTGCCGCGTCGCACTGAAAGACGCGCTGGGAGAAAACGACTACCAAAACCAGTTCGTGAGCGAGTGCTTGGAGTGTTGCAAAGAGAACGACGAGGATGAAAACGACGATGCGTTTAATGGTGTCAAATTCGATCGCGCGACGATAACGGCGTGCTCGTGACGGTTGGCGAACTTTCCCGGTCTGAAGGAGTTAGTCTCCAACCCGGGGAAAGAGACGGAACAAGGGAAGAAAATATCGTTACAAAAACAACCGGAACGAATCTCAGAGTTTTATTCGAAGTTGAAACTGCAAATGAAACAAGGCGCGCCGGCGACGATAACGTTCACTCGAGATGCGAGAGTCGGCGAAGACGCCATCGAGGAGGCGGTGGACGTGGACCAAGCGTGGTCGAGAGAGGATATCGAGGGGATGTTTAAAGAGAGGATAGAAGGGTTTGAGATTTTAGCAAAGACGAGCGATGCAACGAAGACGGAGTTATAGTAGAAGGACGCGCACGCGTACGGAGAGAGAGAGCGAGAGAGCGAGAGAGCGAGAGAGCGAGAGAGAGAGAGCTGCTCGAATCCCAAGCCCGAACGGGACATCCCGAGCGCAAGTTAAAAGAGACTCCGACGAGAGTAGCGCGGCGTATTTATATATATTAAACAAGTGAACGAACAGCCTTCAATAAAGTTAATAATGGCTGTTCGCGATATATACATATATATATATACATATATACACATCTAACATCTGCGCGCCGACGGCGGAAATCTCATCTGTCCTCTCAAGTCTGTCTTTTCGTCACTTTTCCACTTTGCTGCGCGTTCCATCTTTACCGCGCGAAGACGTCAACAAAACGTACCCCGCGTCGACGAAACGCGTTTTGTCGTCCTCTGAATCGTCATCATGATCTTTCGTTTCCCTTCTTCCTCCTTCTCTTCCTCTTTATCGTCATCCTCGGTCTTCTTTTTCCTCCTCGCGATGACGATTGGTTTCGTCGGGGAAATCCTCTGCGCTGGAGGGAAAGACTATTACAAAGTCCTCGGCGTGGACAGACAGGCGGACGATCGAACGTTAAAGAAAGCCTACCGTCGCGAAGCGATGAAACACCACCCGGATAAAGGCGGCTCCGAGGAGAAATTCGCGGAGATTGGCCAAGCGTACGAAGTTCTCACCGATACAGAGAAGAGGCAGATTTACGACCAATACGGAGAGGAAGGATTGAAACAACGCGAAGGCGGCGGCGGCGGCGGAGGAGGAGGCGGGAACCCGTTCGGCGGAGGGCACCCGTTCGGAGGTTTCGGTGGAAGAGGTGGTAACACGTTCACGTTTGAGTTTGGCGGCGGCGGCGGCGGCGGAGGATTCGATCCGTTCGGGGACATGTTCGGCGGCGGCGGCGGCGGCGGGAGGCGGCAACAACAGAGACGAGAACAACCGCCGAGGGAGAAGGAGGATTTGTACGATCCCAAGAAAGGGCACAAGACGAAGAATTTGAAACGGTCCAAGTTCCCCGATAGCAACGCGAAGAACGTTTGGTTGATTGAATTTTACGCGCCGTGGTGTCAGCACTGTAAACGGTTCGTGAAGGATATGGAAAAGCTGAACGAAGATTTGGACGGATTCGCCAGAGTCGGAGCGGTGAATTGCGAGAAGGAGAAGGCGTTGTGCTTGCAGGAAGGGGTGTCGGAGTATCCCAAGGTGAAGTTAAGAGTAGCTGGGGTGAATAAACAGTACGACGGAGAGTCGGTGAACTACGCGAAAGTGAAGGAGTGGGCGTTTGAGAATTTGCCGAGTAAAGCGGAGTCGATTCGTAAGCCGGAGATGTTTACGAAATTTAGAGAGAAACACTGTCCGGAGGGACAAGGAGTGAAGTCGGTGTGTGTTTTGTATTTCAATAACAAACAGACGACGCCGAACTGGTTGAAGATTGCCTCGTATAACGTGGGAAAAGTGCACAAAGAAGTGAAATTCGCGGACGTTCGAGCGCCGAATAATCAAATAGCGTTGATGTTTGACGTGGACAAAATCCCGTCGTTGGTGGTGTTTTGCGACGGCGACTTTAAGCGATCGGTCGTAGGTGAGAAGAAAGAGTGGATGGACGACGCGGCAAAGCCTTCCGATTGGAGCGAGCCGTGGTTGATGGAACACGCGAATAGAGAGTATTGCGATAGGAAGATGCGAACGAGAGACATCGTCGGCACGACGATTGATCCGAGTATGGATTTTTCCAAGATGCGCGTGGCAAAGTTGAAAGCGATGTTAGCCGCGAACAACGTGTCGTGCCAACTGTGCGTGGAGAAAGGGGATTTCGTAAAGGCGCTGAAGGAGTTTGCAGCGTCGGGAGGTGCGAAGCGAGATGAGCTTTAATCCACACCGTTTTCTCTTTATTCTTCTTCTTCTTCTATATTTATGTTTTCGTTCTATTTTGATGAAAACTTCTACAATCCATTTCGTGCTATTTTTAAAAACTATTATGGAGCGTTCGCGTTCCCCCACGCGCCGTCCATGTACGCCTCGTCAAAGTTAGCGCTGCTATTATTATTTCGCTGCTGATATTGCTGCTGATTTGTATTTTGATTGTACCCGTTGCTATATTGTCCTTGCTGTCCTTGCTGTTGGCCTCTTCTCAAAGGATCAAACGGAGGCGGCCGCTCCGGCACCGGGTACCCCAACGTTTTCAGCACGATCCTCGACATTTCCTTGTACAACACGTGGCCTCGATCTAACATTCCTAACAAACTCCCGACGAAAAAATGCAACGCTTGCGTGTTTTCGTCCACTAAAAAGCTAATCTTACCGAAGAAATGGACGACGTCGGATAAGGTGCGCATAATTTTCGACCACGCGGACATGGCTGGATTCACCGGTTCGTTCGGATCGAAGGACATCGGACCGGTCGGTCCGTACATGCCGCCGCCATACATGCCGCCGCCGTATCCGCCACCGTATCCACCATACATGCCACCACCGTACCCACCACCGTACCCACCACCATACATACCACCACCGTATCCGCCACCGTATCCACCGTATCCGGATCCGTAGCGACTGCCGTACATGCCGCCTCCGTACATCGAAGAACCATACCCGCCGCCGCCGTAGGAGGACACGCCGCCGTACCCACTTCCGTACCCACTCCCGTACCCACTCCCGTACCTACTTCCATATCCACCATCTATTCCGTATCCTCCTCCGTATCCTCCTCCTCCTCCTCCTCCGTACGACATTCCGCCGCCGTACGCCTCCGCCGCCGGCTCCGCCTCGCTGGTCAATCCCGGATTTTCCCCCGTCGTCGGTCGACCGCGGGGCACTCTCGTCTCCCCGGTCGGGTTCGATTCCGTCCTCACGTTCGCTGTAAAATCATCATCGTTACGAAGAGTAAAAGAAGTGAAAAGAAAGAGAATAATCGAAGTTTAGACGTGAGTATCAGATGGTCAAAATGCACAAATCACCTACCAGACGGCGTTTCCCCTGCGCCGGGGACGTCCCACGGTTTCATCATTCGCGCGTTCGCCAACGGCGTGTCTTTAGAAGAACTGCTGGGAGTACTCAAAGCCGCTCCTCCTTCTGCTCGTTCCCACGGTTTCGGCGGTGGTGGCGTGGACATGCTCTCTGTGTTACCTCTCTTACACGCAAAGAGCGGCTTAAACGCAATTCAATGAATTCTTTCTCTCTCTGTGATGGTTTGCGCGTATACGTACCTCGCGTCGGCGACACTTTTCACGGAAAGAAAGAAAGAAAGACAGACGCTCTTTCCCGTCGACGGACGCGAACACCTTCTTCGCGCGCTCGAGAGAGAGAGAGAATAGAGAGAGAAAGCGTTTAATAAGATTCTTGCGCGTAAAAAATGGAGCAAATCGAACCATTCCCCCAAAGAGAAAAAGCGCAAAACTCGAAGTTCGAGAGATGATGCAAAGAGACGGAAACGACGGAGAGACAACGAGAGTGAACAACGCGACTCGAACGAACAACTCTCTCCACGACGCTTTGCGCGCGCGAGAAACCTACGGTTGTTCAACGAAAAGAACAACAGTCGTTTCAAAGAAGCGGAGGAATGCATTATTAACGCGTCGAGGAGGAAACGCGGGAGAATTGGACGACGACGGAGACGACTCGAGTCCGACGACCGACGAGGAGGAGGACGACGACGAAGATGTCGACGACGACGACGAGGAGGAGAAAGACGACCGAAGGAAAGAGAGGAAAAGGAAACCAATGATACGCTCAGAAAGAAGGACTTCGTGTTCGTCCTCAACGTCGTCGGCGAAAACGTCGCTGGAGAACTTCGTCGAGAGAGATTCCTTGAAACGTTTCGCCGCGAGGTATTGCGCGTTACTCCCGAACCCGCGATCGACCATCGCGAACGCGTACAGCTGCGACGGAACGCACGTCGCGAGCACGCACGGAGATCACACGGTGAAAATCATCGAAGTTTCCAGCGGGACGTTGGTGAAAACACTCTGCGGGCACAGGAGGACGCCGTGGGTCGTTCGGTTTCATCCGTCGAATCCGAACGTGTTAGCGAGCGGGTCGTTGGATAATACGGTGCGAGTGTGGGATATTAGCGGATGCGAGGAACGTGGGACGAGAGAGAGTGGGAGCGGGAAGTGCATTGCGGTGAGGGATTTTAATAAACCGATCGCGTCGATTGCGTTTTCGCTCGACGGCGGGTGCGTTTTAGTCGCCAGCGGGCACCGGTTGACGTATTGGAAGTATCCGGAGTATCAGGCGCGACTGCGAGAACAACTGCAACAACAACAGATGATGATGATTGATAATGAAGTGAATAACCCAAGAAGAACACCTGAGAGCACGCAGCAGCAGCAACAACAACAACAACAACAACAACAGCCAATTGAAGAGAGTAAGGAGACGGTGAATATATTGTTGAAAACGAAACGGAGTTTGCGATGCGCTTTGTTTCGCCCGAGAGGGTTGCCGTTGATTTTGACCGCGGAGGTGAGCGAACACGACATGGAGCCCACACCTGGCGGTAGCTCTATCAATATGGGAGCAGCAAACATCGCGGTGACTGGGTTGAGCTATACCGGCCCGAGTCCGTTCGTGGCGGTGCAAATGCCGAGTGATTTGGAGAGCGGGGTGTACGTCGCGAGAGGTTTTCGCGGGAACTTCAACAGCGACCTTAATCAACTGCGATATAGAAACGCAGCGGGACAAGTAGCAGGAGCGAAGAAGAAGAAAGAGCGAGAAGAAGCGAGCAAAAATAACGACGCGGAGGAGAGAGAGGAGAAGATACGAGAGCTATTTCAAAAAGACACCAACAATCAGGATGGGACGCAAAACATTGTATCGTCGGCTCCCACGACGCGGACGAATAGAACGATTCCCGATTTCGATCGCGCATCTTCGCGAAGACGCGCATCGATAGACCTCGAACGCGCGCCGGTATTTCTGAGAGGTCGTTTGCTTGCCCCCATGGACGTCGATACGACTGCAGAAGTCGCCGCGGCGGTGGGCGGGTACATCAGAAGAACGCACAGAAATGTCCAAGGACAGGATAATGTTGACATGGATGGAAGAGAAGGAACGGCACCGTCGCTGGCTGGTGCTGATACGACCGACGGTGACGTCGAAATCGTCGAAGATGTGCACGACGCGTACAACGCCGACGCCGGCGAACGACGCCTCGCCGCGATTCGAAACACCATCGGCGGTCTTCGCGTCGTCGATATTCACGGCCGAGACGCCGCCTACGACGCCGGCGCCTCGCGCTTCGCACAGCAAGTTGCCGAAGAAACCAGCTCTAGGCCTGGACAGGAACAACCGTGCGCGGTGCAAATTAAGCTGTGGAAATACAACCCGGCTAACGTAAACGTCGCGCTGGAAAACGCGTGCTTAACTCTACGCCGAGCCGTTCTCTGTTCCGAAATGGGCGCGCACTTTTCTCCGTGCGGGAACTTCCTCGCCGCGTGCGTCATATGTCAACACCACGCGGTCGGTGAACATATCTACGAACTCCGCGTCTACTCGTTACAAAAGCGTAACTTTGGCGAAGTTCTCTCGGCTCGCCGCATTCGCGCGGCGCACTGTCTCACCTCGGTGCAATTCTCCCCAACTTCCGAACACGTCCTCGTCGCGTACGGCCGCAAACACTCCTCCTTAATACTCCTCGTCGCGGATGGTGGCAACTACCAACCAGTTCACACCATCCTCGAAGTTTACCGCGTCGCCGACATGGGCCTCGTCCGAGTCATTCCTTCCGCCGAAGACGAAGTCAACGCCGCCACCTTCCACCCGCACCCGGGCGGAGGTCTAGTCTACGGAACAAAAGAAGGACGTTTGCGTCTCTTGCGTTTCGACGGCGGTCGCGACAAGCGCTACTGGAAGAACAAAAACCGAAACCGACGACCGAACAGCCCGACATCCACGCCCTCTCTCGAAGACGAGCTCATGATTCGAAGGCGAGGGGCGAACGAAGAGAGCAACTCGGACGAAGACGACGATTACATCGACGCAGACGTAAACGACGGAAACAACAACATTAATCTCGCCGCGACGACTGAAACGTAATAACGTCAAAGAGTCTTCTTCTGTTCTATTTATGTAAAAGGAATACTGTCAGAGTCGCTGAAACGATCGCGACCGATAGCTTTGTTATTACATAATACATACGTGTTTTTGCATTTATTGAAACCTCGAATTCACAAAATACGCGATAAAATCTATCACGTCAGAAGCGCGCAAATACATACGTAATACTACGCAACGCGAACAACACGCACGGCTTTTAGAACCTGAAAAGAGCACAACCCATCGAAGAGTGCGTGTATTTCTGTTCTTTTCCCTTCTTTGAAGCGACATGCGGCTATTATCCCCCTCCCGGGGAACATTTCCGTCCCCGCAAGAAGCGTTTTCTTCTTCAGAAGCGACCGCTGTAAAGGCATCGGGAAGAGGAAATCAACCGAACGAGGAAGACACGTTCGTTTCGTTTTCGTTTTTCATCGTCTTGATGGCGTTGCCTGTCGTTTCCGTCTTGTTTATGTGTTTAAGATATATGTGCGAAAGGCAGTCCTCGAGACGAGAACGAAGAGAAAGAAGAGAGAGGGCGAGAGCGGCGCTGAGGACACATTTTGTTTTGGCATCGTCGTCTTTGCCAGAGACAAGCGCGGCGAATGGTGATTGGCGAAGAGAAGAAGGCGCAGGAGGGAGCGATGCTTTGGTCGCGTTCCTCGCTGCGAATGATACTAGTAATAATAACGCTCGCCGCGGCGTCGTCGACGCGTCGACGATCGATCGATTAGCGGACGCGGTCATCGCCGGCGCCAATCCAGGGTACAGAAGAAGACGCTCTTCGCGACGTCGACGACGAATAGAGGAAAATTCGATAGAATCGTATCGCACGGAAGCGGTGAGAAGAGATTTGAGGAGAGCGTTTAGAACGGGCGACTTCTCTAATTACGATAGAAACGTATTGCACAGAGTCTTGCAAGAGCAGCTCCCCGGGAACGGCGCCATGACTGAGAGCGACGACGACGACGAGGAAACGAGGACAAACTTCCGAATCTCCGCCGAAAACGGGGATACCCTATTCGTCGCTGACGAACCAGGCCCAGCCTCTCGGAAAACGCTCCAAAGCCTTCCGTCGTGTAAAATCGGAGACAAAAACTGGCAACTTTTCATCGCAGGCCGCGCTCGAGACGACCTTCAAAATCTCACCACCTGCGCGTTATGTTTGGAAGACTTGAAAACCTTCCAACCGAACCAACACCAAGTGATCGTCCTCGAGTGTGAACACGTCTTTTGCAAATCCTGCGTCATCCCGTGGTTTCAATTGCGCGCGTCCTGTCCAACCTGTCGAAGAGTCGTGTTCGCCTATTCAAAGGAAGACAGAGAGAGCGTGTTTTCGCCGCCGCCTCTCCCCGAAGAGGTACCAAGCGTCGTCGTCGCGAAAGAAGAAAAAGATGCTCCCCGGGAAAAAGACGTCGAAGCAGCCGTGCCGGCGTGAAAATGAGAGAGAGAAAGAGAGGGCGCTTTACGCACGTAAATGTTCTAAATCTCGCGCGTATTTTGACGTGCAAAATCCAAGAGACAGACTGCACAAATTTTGTATCTTTGACGCACCTCCTCAGAGTCTTTTTCCGCGCTTTGCGCGACGCGGCTTTCGCGCTCAAAGTACGCGCAAGAGAAATACATGAACACGTTCTTACCGGTCAGCCCTACGTTCGAGAAGAACCACCATCCTCCTTTGGATCATCGAACGGGGCGTTCTCTTCTTCAACCAAATTCGGTTTCCGATTTCCCCCCCGGAGTTCGAGAACAACAGTTACACCATCAACACCAACGCGGAGGGTTCTTCTTCGGTCACTCGTCGCCTCACAGAGTTCGCGTGCTCATAAATGGAAAACATAAGTTCGTCGCGAGCACGGACGGCTGCGTTTCCGTCGCGGACTTTGTCTCGAAAAAGCTCAAGGACATCGAAGTCTTGAGAGGCAAAGAGGTCAAGGTAACTCTAGGGGATGACTTCGAGCTGATCGGGTCGTCGCCGATTTCGATTTTAGGGCAAGACGAGTGCGTTCGCGTGAAAACGATCGACAGAAAAGGTAAAGAAGAAGAAAGGTTTTATTCCGACGCGAGCGGGGAGAGCGAAGAAGAAGAAGAAGAAGAAGAAGAAGAAGAGACTTTTGCATCCGAGGAAGAGGAGGATTGGATGAAGCCGCGAAGAAGAAGCGACAAGAAGATTGGCGTTGGCGTTTCGAGGAGAAAGAAGATGTGCGGTCGCGTGTGTGTTAATGGAAAGATATGCAAGCGGATAGCGGGCGAGTGTCCGTGGCATTCTAAAGGTAAAGTTCGCAAGGAGAGAGTATCTAAAGACCGGGATGAAGAAGACAATATTATTTGTGCGATTTGCGATAAGGGAACGTATCCGGCGAAGCTCGTTTTGTGCGACACGTGCGACGAAGGATATCACACGTTTTGCTACGGTTTAGAAAAGGTTCCGAAAGGCGAATGGGTATGCGCGAGCTGCGCGATTAAAAGAAAGAAAGCACCGCCGAGATCGCCAGCCGTGCAGGCGAAGAATCCGCGAAACGAACACAACGAAAAGAAGAACAAGAAGAAGAAGGTGAGTTCAAACTCACCGACCACTTCAAAATCCGGCGTCGCGAAGAAGAAAACAAAAGTAGATTCCACCGTTTCCATCGAGAAAAGGTGCAACGAAGCTTTGCGGAGAACCCGCGAATACATCGAATCTCTCGGCGGAACCTTGTCTGGCGAGTGGAAGTGTTCGTGTACCATGTATCCATACGGTGTTGCGAGCTTTTGCTACTTCAGCCCAAACGGTGCGACGTTTCGAAGCCGCAAAGCTGTCGCCAGATTTCTCGGATTTGAAATGGTATGAAGAGACAGAGAGCGAGAGCGAGCGAACAACAAAGCGTTTACGTAAACATCGCGCGATACAATAAAACACAGGTACTCGCGGATTTTGACGCGCGAAGAGGCAAAGAGAGAAAGAGAGAGAACAAACCTCAGGTCGTTTTAAGTAAACATCTTAAAGATACAAAGCATATACCTGTATTATTCGCTCTTCGCGTTCGAAAGAGAAGGCGCTTTACAACAAACGTAAATGTTCTAATCTCGCGCAGCGTATTTTAAAACCTTCACATTTTTCAAAACCTCCTATAAAAAGAGACTGACATCCCTCATAAAAAATCACTCTTAAATACACTCTCGCTTCTTATTCTTATTGTGTTTTCCACGTCGAGAGAGACACAACACACGCACGCGGTACGAAAAGAACATCGCGTTTGTTTTTCAGCGCTTTTCGTTTGAAACGAAAGAGTTCTTTCCGTCGTTCGTGTTCTTCTTTCCGTGTGTTCGTTCGTTCTCCGTTTCCGTTGTTTTGAGAAGAGATTTCAAATGATCGACGCGACGCAGAAAACGCCGTCCATGTCCGGAACGACGGAGGATTTCGAGGAGGAAGAAACGTTTAAGAAGGAGAAGGAGAATCACGCGATGGAAACATCGAGCGATGAGGACGACGACGACAAAGAAGACAAAGAAGGATCATCCGAAGAAGAAGAGACGCAATCGATTTCGACGCCAACGAGACTGCAACAAAGACGAGCGAGTTCCGGAGGAGGAGGACAAGGACAAGGACAAAAGCGAAGAGCGTCGATGGAAACGAACGAACTCTCCGGCGTACCGACGATAACGTCGAAGAAGTTAAAGAAAAAGAAGACAAAGTCAAAGAAGAAGAGGAAAAGTAATAATACCGATGAGAGTAACGACGGCGAGGACGGTAATAATACTCCGCTGGCGGCGCACGCGAAGCGACTGCGACGAGCGAAGCGGTTGTGCTTCGAGTTGGCCGCCGCGAGCGCGACTTTGAAAGAGTTGGAGGCGAAGTACGCGACGAAGAGTAAAGATGTCGTTTACGTCGTTGCCGCCGGTTCGTCTTCGTCTTCCTTGAATAACGACGATAACAACAACAACGGTGGTCGTGGTGGTGGAAATGAAGTCATCTCGAGATGGTTCGAGAGACAAAAGGAAGCGCAAATCAAATGGAGACAGTTGACAAAAGAGTTGGTGGACTTGGAGACGGAGTTGAAGAAAAGAGCGAACGAAGTCGACGTGTACAACGGCGGCGGGAATATGCACGCGTTGAAAGCGGAAGAGGCGGCGTTGTTAAGGTACGTGCAATTCGCGCTCTACAGAGCGAAACCGACAACGAACATCGGGGAATTGAGAGACGACGAGGTGTGCAAAGCGTTGGAGAAGGTGGTGAAAACGCACGGCGTGCGATTCGTGCTTTCGTTATCGACGGTTTCGAAACAGTTCCAAAGGTGCATTCGGTCGCCGTTGGTGTGGAAATCGAATTTTAATCTTTCCACGGAGACTGGAATTTCCGATCGGAACTTGTTGGAGATTTTGAAAGAGGACGACGCGATGAGTTTGTGCAAGAACATACGATTGGATGGTTGTAGATTTCTAACCCAACGAAGCATTTTGAAGTTGTTGAAACGCGCCGGGAAATCGATCGAAACGTTATCGATGGTGAACGTAGCTGGGGTGACGGATGCAGTCATGCAATTCATCTGGGAAAATTGTCCGAACATTCACACGTTAGACGTGCGCTATTGCGAAAACTTAGACGCTAATCTAACGTTACTTAACCCTCACTCTCACATGAGAGTACTGAGGTTGTACGGGTGCCGGAACTTGCGAGGTCGCGTGCCGTTGAATCATTTTCTCAACCTCGTCGTGACGTTGGAAAATTTTCACGAAGAAGAGGATAATAAAATTGAAAAAATTTCCGGGATTAGATTGCACGAATTGAAAGCAAAAAACGACGGCGTGGTGGTATATCGACGCGACGACGAAACCGTGACCGAAGAACAACGAAAAATTGCGAGAGAGGTAGAAGCCGAACACGCGTGCGCGATTGACGTCGAGAGACTCATTTTTAGCACGCGAGATAAGGTTCAAAAGTGGCAAAGCAACGATTTTGTAGGCATCGCGGCGTGCGAACACGCGGCCGCCGTGCAGCACGGCAATCCTTTGGCGGTAAACGTGCTCACGTTGATGCCGAGATGCGGGCACGTCATGTGCGACCGGTGCGAGCTCGACGCCAGACGACACATGGTGACGCACGCGCGAGACAACGGGCCGAATTCGTATTCGTACCCATGTCCGGCGTGTAACATTCCGATGCCTCCGCCGGGTGGATTCTCGATCGAGTTGTTAAACAACACGATTGAATAGAAGAAGAAGAAGAAAAATAAGACGAAGATGGACGGTAGTTCGTAGTTTAATAGTTTTGAAAAGGCGCGCCACAACAAGAAGGGAAGAAAGAACTCGGATTCACGACGAGAGAACCGCGAGACGAAACATTCGGAACTTCCCGTATCATCATCATCATTTGTAATTTTGTTAATATAAAGAAGCTGTAAAGTTAGACCATAATACTGATAATACGGTAAGAATAATAATGCGTGTAGTAAGTTATATATTTCGTATTGATGAAACTTTCGTGTGATTCTCCCGTACTTTCTCAAGACTTTCACGCGCGAAAAGGAAAATCCCCTCGGCAGCACTCATCACAAAAAAGAAAACAAATTTACTTGGCGCACGCGCCAATCGCGTTCAAATCCTCGTACGCGCCTTGTAATCTCTTCACCGTGGCCAACTCCGCGGAGCGCATCCACGCTCTCGGATCGTAAAACTTCTTGTTCGGCTTGTCCGCGCCTTCCGGGTTACCGATTTGCGTTTGCAAGTACCCGTTGTTCTTCGCCTCGTAATCGCGAACGCCTTCCCACATGGACCACTGGGTGTCCGTGTCGATGTTCATCTTGATGACACCGTAGGAAATAGCCTCACGGATTTCCGCTCTAGACGAGCCAGACCCGCCGTGGAAGACAAAGTACACCGGTTTTTCTTGGCCGGTGATGCCTTCCTTTTCGATGATGTACTTTTGCGCGTTGCCCAAAATGGTCGGCGTCAACTTGACGTTACCCGGCGCGTAGACACCGTGGACGTTACCGAACGCCGCGGCAATCGAGTAAAAGTCCGGCGCAATCGGTTGCAAAGCCTTGTACACGTCGTGAATCTCTTCCGGCTTGGAGTACAAATCTTCCGGCGCGACGTCGCTGTTATCGACGCCGTCTTCCTCGCCGCCGGTGATCCCAATCTCCATCTCCAAAAAGCAGTTGATCGCCTTCATTCTCTTCAAGTACTTTTGGCAAATCTCCAAGTTCTCCTCGATCGGTTCTTCGGACAAGTCCAACATGTGGCTGGTAAACAACGGCTCTCCGTGTTCTTTGAAATACTTCTCGTTCGCTTCCAACAAGCCGTCGAACCACCCCAATAAGTTCTTCGCGCAGTGATCGGTGTGTAAAATCACCGGAACGCCGTAAAGTTTCGCCAACTCGCGAACTCGCAACGCTTCCGCCACGCACCCAGTCACGGCTGCTTTTTGGTCCTCGTTCGACAACCCTTTCCCGGCAAAGTTCAAGCCCCCGCCGTGACTGAATTGAATAATCATCGGCGCGTTGGCCACTTTCGCCGCTTCCAAGCACGCGTTCGTCACCGAAGACATGGTGCAGTTCACCGCGGGGATGGCGTACCCGTGGTGTCTCGCGTGGTTCATCACGTCGATGAAATCTGCGCCAGTCACCACGCCGGTTTTAAGCGTCGTCGGCACCGACACCGCCGCTTTCGTGATGGTCTTTTTGGACGAAGATCGCAAAGATGAGATCTTTCGTTGGCCCTTGATGAGACCACCGAACGTGGCCGAGGAGGCTTTTTGCGTGAGCAAGGAAGCAGAAGACATGGTGGTTATATCTGTTACAGAGAGCAAAGCGTGTGCAAAGCGTTTAGTGCGTGTTTTTGCTTCTAATAAGTGCGCGCGCGTAAGAGTGATGAAACTGAAAATGATTATCCCCGAAAGATAAGGTAAACGTTTGTGGTGAAAAAAGCGAAAGATTTTTTTGAGTAAGACGTACGCACTGAGGAGTACGAAGGAAGCACTTGTATTTTTAGGGTTTAAGTGCTTATATAGTGCTCGAGGACGGAAAGAGTACGACGAAGAACTAACACCCTAAATAATATTGCGAGCGCGAGAGCGCTTCTGCTTTGGATGGATGCACGCGCGCGCGCATTCCTCTTTTTTTCTCCGCGCGGTCCCGTGACGTGCGTTTTGTCGCTTTAAGAATGCGATTCTCATAAAGCGCGTTCAGAGGGAAGATATGTGTCAAGGATGGTTGTTTGTGTGAGGAACACATAGAGGTACACTTTTATTGTTGCGCGCGGTTTCGTACGTCACACCGAGTGAGATATCTTTTCCCCGTGGCACGTCGGATCCAGAGAATACGAGAGAACGAAAAGAGATGGAGAAACAAAAAAACCCGTTTGAAATCCTCGGCGTTTGCGAATCCTCCACCGCGAGGGAAGTCGACGACGCGTTTAAACGACTCGCGAAAAGTTCACACCCGGACGTGATGATGACGATGCATGCGAAGAGTAGTAACAGTAGTAGCAGCAGTAGTAGTTTTGCGACGACGAGGAATTTTCAAGCCATCTCGCACGCCCGAGACGAGTGCTTAGCGATGATTGCGGAGAGAAATATGATGCGTTATAGTAACGACGAGTTTGGTGGCGGTCGTTACGATCATCATCATCATCATCATCAGAGGATGGCGAGAAACGCGAGCGCGGCGAGGTATTACTACGCTCGAGCGCGCTCGCCTTCGCACGTGAGCGCGACCTCGTTCGGGTTGGTCTTGGCGTTTCCGTTCGTGTTTGGGTTATCGTTTTTAGGGTCCGTGATGAATTCGTCGTCGGACGGAGAAAGTGTTTTGGGGAATTCAAAGTACGGGGTGGGAGAGATTGGACGACCGAACGGCGTGTTGCACCCTCCCGAGAACGCTTGGTTGAAAGACGACGCGAGAAGTCGCACGGTGAGTTCTCCGACGTTTCAAAAGCTCGTCGGTATGTTTGCGGGGTTGTTTGGAAAAAGTAATAATAGCGATGATAGTCGTAGTAGTAGTCGCGATGATGCGAGTAAGTAGACTAGCGCTTGCGTTTATTTTCACGCGTCGTCGTGTTTGTATACTGTAGTAGTACTTGTTGTAAAATTATACGATGAAAAAAATCAATTACTTTCTATCCAATCCGTCGTCCTCGCGCGACTCTTCTTCGTCCTTCTTCTTCAACCAACTATGCGGTATCCCCATGAACTTCTTCGTTCTCACGTCCACCACCTCGTCCAAGTTCTCCTTCCCGTGCTTCTCCAACATCTCTTTCCTCCTCTCCAACGCGCGTCTCTTGGCGAAATTGACTCTCTCCTCCCACGACTGCTGGATTTGCGCCTTATCCATCGACCCTTTCGCGCCTTGACTTCTCCCTTCCTCCACGTGCTTCGCTCTCGCTTCGTCCAGCATCTTCTCCGTTCGTACGAACGTTCTCACGAAAAATTTATGCAGCTTCGTCGCTGGATTTTCGATGTGTCTTTGCAAACCCCGAACGTTTCGAATCGGTAAAAACTCCGATAAGCCGTTGCACCACGTCAACGTGTGCTCGTCGATGACGTCGTTCACCCAGCACTTGCGCATGCACTCCATGTTACACGGACCTCGCGCCCACCCGGTGCGGTCGCGGTAAAAGAACACGTTGTCCACAAACGCTGTAAGAAGATTAAGAAGAATATAAGAGAGAGGATTAAAAAATGTCAGCGCGAATACTCTTTCTACTCAAAGGTCTTCTCTCGTTGCGAAGAAGAAGAACAAACGAATCGAAATTTTCCAACGCGACCAACACCAACACGACGTATATTTAATTAACAAAAACGTACAGTCGTACGCGGACAAATCGCCCGCTTGGAAGATTTCCTTATCGCTGAAGGTATCCTCCATGTTTTTGTGCAAGTCTTCTCGGCCCATGATGCGATTTGATATCTCGTATACGTGTATTGAAATCGGCTAAAAATGTCCCCAAATCAGCGCCTTTCCCTCGTCGTCGTCGAAGAAGAAGAGATCGTTCGGGCTTTGGTGCGCGTAAAAAAGTGTCGAAGCGTTTCGTTCTCTCTCTCTCTTTCCTTAATAAGTAGAAAGCGAAAGAAGGAAAGGCGTTTATGTGTTCGTTTGTTCGTGTGAATTGTAAGGCGTTTCAGAGGGTTTCGTTGAGGAAAAAACCTCAAAAAGAGGCAAAATACTACACACGCGACTGACTATCTATTCTAGTTTTTCGGACGGCTCTTTGAAATCGAGAGGCTCGTACTCCGAATCCTCCTCCGGATCGACGACGACGAGAGAGTTGTTGTCGTCCTTTTCTTGCGAATTCGATGAACTTTTTCGGCTTTGACTCCTTTTGCTGCTGAATCGAAAGTTTGGGATTTTCACGTCCCATAACGAAGCCAAGGCGTTGAGGAGGATTTGCGCGGCGGCGTCGTAGGCGGTTTCGTCCACGTGGACGCCGTCCACGGAACATTTGGGGCCACATTTTTCTGTTAAAGCGCCGAAATCGATGGCTAATGTTTGCGAGACGTCGTCGGAGAACTCTTTTTCGGTCGCTTCGCGGTACGAGGCCCAACTGTCCTCGGTTAAGTGGGTTTGTTTTTTGACCGAGTTCATCAAGTGCGACGGGCCCGGTTTACTCACGGTCAACCAAAACGGCACGGTGGTTTTGAAATCGATGTCGTCTAACAGCGCTTTGACTTCGGCGATTTGGCGTTGGAAATCGTTCGCATCGGCTTCGTGAAGCATGTGCCACAACCCGACGCCGGCGACGAGGAAGTCCGGGGAGGCAAACTTCGAGTCTTTGGTCGATTCGCCGTCGGAGTCTAAGAGTAAGCGCTCTTTGACGACCTCGACCACGTCTCGGGCTTCCGGCGCCCAGACGAAGTGCGCGACGCCGCCGCCTTGAATAGCAAACGTCCAGTTTCGGTGTTTAAGTGGATCCGTTTTCGCGCGCTTATCACCCGGAATATCACCAACGACCTCGGCTTCGATGTTTTCTTCCTCTAAAACTTCCTCTCCGTTTACGACGTCTCCTTTCGATTTCCGAGCGATTTTCGCCGCGTACGCGCGATACTTCCGATTGAAGGGCGAATTTTTCAATTTCTTCGGCCGTTGCGGCGGATGCAAGTGCGCCTCGTGCGCGTCGCCGATGGCCGCGACGCGCAAAAACGCCGCGTACACGTGACGAACTTGACTATCTCCAACGAACAGCGCATCTCTTCCGCGCATCATTCGTTGAATCGCGAAATCGTTTTCCGCGTTTTCATCTCGAACTTCTTCTTTAACTTCTTCTTCTTCTTCTTCTCGCGCTTCTTTCGCAACCTCGACCGCCGTCGCCGTCGCGTCGGTATCGATCGCTACGCTCGTACTACTACTACTAAAACTACTCCTACTCGTCTGAATCGTCGCAGACGCAAACCTAAAAAACTGGCACGCGTCCATTAACCCTTCGTCCGGGACCCACGCTTTCGCTTCTTTCCTTCTCGCTCTTCTCCGCCTTCGCTCGAACCACCAACCACTTGCCTCATCACCCTCATCACAGGCATCAAAAGAGTGCGCAAAATCCATCTCCATCTGTGCGTATTCGCACGCGGTTTCGCCGAAAAACCACTCGCCAACGTTGGCGACTTTCGCGCAGTACGTTTTCTTACGCGTATCGTCATTTTCGGGTACGTTTTTGAGCAACGCGCTCGCATCCGAGCGCTTGAGTAAAGCGCCGTTCTCGTCCTCATTTTCGACATCTTTCGTCGTGTGTGTCGTCTTTGAAGCTGCGAGTAAAAGCACGATCAGAGCGAGCAACGCGAACAGAAACGAGAGCAGTTTCGCGTTGTTCGCGTTGTTCGCGTCCGGAATGGCCATTATTCTCTTCGTCGTCGTTGTCTTCGTCTCCGCGCAAAGCGTGAGATAAAAGTGGAGCATTTCTCGGGGAAATGCTTCATTACGAAGACGAAACGTGATGCGCAAAGAGCTCGCGCTCGCGCGCAGGTGCGCGCATTTTTCTCCCCTAAACTCTTTGCACGCCTTCATCTCTCGTTATTCTCTCGATTCCCTTCGTTTTTTTCGCGCGAAAGCTCACGGAATACCTCTTTCTTCTCTTCTCCTCGACGACTTCGCACAGAGTGTTCCGGGAGTTCCTCTGGCTCTCCAAGAGGAATTCGAGGACGATTTCAGAACACCGCGAACGCTCCGAAGAGCTTAAACGAACGATACGAAACCAATATTACCACCACCTCTCGTCCGAGACAGTAAAAAGTGAGAATGACGAAGTTTTGAGCGCGAGAAAAGTGGAAGATGAGATCGTGAAATTCCTCCTCGGGAAAGTTGGGTTCCTCAAGGCGAGAGCGAGCGGAGCGACGACGAGAGAACTTCGCGCGCGAGAAAGACAACAACGAGAAAGAGTCAAAGAAAGCGCAATATCGACGACATTCGTGCTCCGACGCGGGGAGTTAGTGAACACAGAAAAGATACACGTGGAATCGAAAGGCGCGCGCGTGAACGACGGGAAGCTCTCGAACGAAGAGGCGAGGAGTTACCACGAGCGGTTGATGAAAAGGCAGTACTACGGGAAGACGCCGCCGAAAAGATCCGAGCCGTTTTAGAAAGAGAATGAGCTCACTTAGCCGCAAAACGAGAGCGCAATACGGTTTTAGATGCGTATAGTAGACGTGTAGAATGGAAAAATGTCACATCGAGCGGTTGATGAAAAGGCAGTACTACGGGAAGACGCCGCCGAAAAGATCCGAGCCGTTTTAGATTAAGAAAAGTAGCTTAGATTAGCAAAACGAGAGCGCAATAAGGTTTTAGATGCGTAGTAGACGTGTATAGAATGGAAAAATGTCGCGTCGGCGCGTTTCGCGTAACAGACGCTCCACTTCAACACTTTCGGGAAATCCTTCACAAAGTACACATCAAACTCCGCGCGAGAACGCCACCAAAACGTGCGTTTCACGAGACGAAAAGAGCCATGCGCGCGGGATAATGCCGAAACCATCGAAAAAGTTGTTCAAGCAGACGCCTTTTTTGGTGAAAGTGCTCTTATTCCTCGCCAAGTTCGGGGTGAACATAAACCGTCCTCCGCCTCCTTTGCGAGCGATCGCGCTTTTCGTCTCCGCGTTTACGCTCGTTTTACTTCTCATGTTTACGCAGCGTAACGCATCATTTTTTACTTTAAACGGAGAAAAACCGGATCGACGCGCCATAAGGTGCGCGAGGACGTTTCCACAAGTCGCGAGTCACCAGTTGTTGACCGCACAACCGCGCGTGACATCCGGGGGAAAAGACGCTTTGGATTACTTGAGGGATGGATTTGAAGTGAAAAACTACGATATCGGTGCGTTATCGCGTGCTTTGCTTTCCTCTTCTTTTCGTCGTTTCGTCTCGTTCTACGTTCTCATGAGTCGGTTTCTTCTCCTCTTGGATGCGCTCATCGTGTGTGGGTGTGTATTTCCTCTTAAATACTCGATGGATCGATCGAGCGCGTTCGTTTACACGTCCGAGACAACATGTGACTGACATTTTCTCCTTTTATTTGCGATACTAATAACAGACGCGGTGCAGTTGAAAGACGGCGCTTTATTAGCGGCGCATCCGCGGAGACTGTTCGATAGGATTCAAAAAGACGCGAAAGAGGTGACTTTGAAAGAGGCGCGAGCGTTAGGGGCGGACGAGCGGTCGTTTGTTTCGTTGAAAGATTTGATCGAGCACTTCGCGACGTCGACGGTTTTACAGAGAAAGACTGGATCATCATCGCCGGTAGGATGGAAAGGCGTGTCTAGGAAAACGACGTGGTTGGCGCAAGAGTTCGGGAAGAACGTTGGTGGTATGAGTAGCAACGCGAAGCGACCTGTCGGCATCGACGGGATGTTCTTCGGCGTGGATTTAAAAGGCGACGCGTTGAACGTAGAGAACGTGGTGTTGGTGAACGAATACGCGAAGAAAGCGAACGTGGTGGACGCGGTGAGTTATTACGTCACTGACCCAGAAAGTGACGCGAGTAAAAACATACAAAAAGCGTTGGAGAGTTCGTTTCCAAAGAGCGAAGATAGAATTAAAACGACGTGGGCGTTGAGAGACGTGGACGCCTCTCACTGGGAGACGGAGAAGTTCACCAAAGAGAATTTGGAGAGGATGAAAATTCACGGGTTGTTACCGAGCGCGAAATTCGACGAGAGTTGGTATTCGAAAGCGGTGAAAGAGAGCAACGCGTGGGTGGAGAGTTGGGTGGCGGACGATTTAGAGACGGCGTTGGAGTTGCGGAAGAAAGGCGCGCACGCGATGATTACAAACGTGCCGGAGAGCTTGATTGAGGGAATCAAACAGTTTTGCATGAATGGCGAGAATTTCGACAAGGCGATAGCAGCGTTAGCAAAAATGCGAACTTAGCAATGTAACTTTTCAGATGAGTTCAGAATAAACTTACTATATGTGTTGTTCTATTATCACTGTTTCTCCTTCAACGTCAACGCGGTGAAGGCTAACGCGACGTTGAATAAAAAGACCGCAAACTGTCCTTTCGCGGCATCCCTCGCTTGACCTTTCGCTTTCAACCCAAACTCTTCCAAAACATCTTCTCCGCGCTCGGGGCCGATGGACTCTAACTTGCTCGTCGCCCATTTCGTGGCGTCGTATACGATCGAATGCGATGATTTCTCGCGCTTCTTCTTTTCCGCGCGCAAACGAAGTTGTTTGGACGAATCCGTTTCGACGTCGTTCTTATCAAAGGTCAAATTTTCGAATTCAGACGCTAAGACGCCTTCGAAGGACCATTTGACCACGGACAAGTTGCTCAACGGTTTCAACGCTTGCGGAACTTCACCGAAAGCGCCGGTCGCGTCGCCGAGCATGATTGACAGAACCATGAAACACGGCCCGACGGCTAACGCGGTTTCCGAGGTTGGCGCAATCGCGGAAACGGCCAAACCTAACGCCGCAGAACTCGCCGCGTGTAAAGCTAACGCAGAAACGAACTTTTGTCTCCCGGCGGGATTCAAACCGACCATCGGCGAAACAATCATACCAAACGCGACTGGGAAGAGCATATCGATTGGCGTTTCGACTAATAACTTTGCAAAAAAATACGCGCCGGGATGGTACCCGCCGACGTTTCTTCGCATTTCGCGTCGCACGACTAAACGTTCGCGAGGGAAGTTGTTCAACGTGCGGCACAACGCTAACATGCCGTTGTTGATGCAACTTTGCATCAAAACGCTCACCCGTCGTTTTACCGTCGACGGGTGCTTGGAGATTCGAAAATTACACGACCCGAACGCGGTCGCGAGCCCAACAGAGGCGACGAGTCGTACGCCGTTGACCCACATCTCGCGACGCGTTTGCTTCCAGCTTCGACCGACGAGCAGTTGAAATTGCTGAAACGGCGACGGCGGCGTCGAACCGAACGAGGCAAAATTTCGGCCTCCATTTGCGTCGTAGATTTCAAACTCAGTCGTCGTCGTATTCGCCGACGTCTCGGAGGCACTTTTGGTGACTTTGGAGCGTATGGTCGTCGAGACCTGTCTTACGAACTGTTTTAAAGGCCCGCCGGCTTTGGTAGCAGCGTTTGTCGTCGGTGCAGCAGTAGTAGCGCTTTGATTGTTATTTTTGTTGTCTTTCTTTTCCAAGTGCACATCCTCCGCGCTTCCGGAACGCGAAAGAATCTTCTTCCTCGTTTTCTCGAATTCATTCAAATTTTCGTCGTCGTTTTCATCGTTGTCGCTCTGTTCATTTCTTTTCATCGGTATCGTCGATGCGGTTTTATAGCCGTCGTCGTCATCGCGTTCGTCGTCATCTTTTTCTTCGCTAAATCTGCTTTTCTCGATCCCATTATTCGCCGTGTCGGTACCGTTATCAGCCGTACTATTTTTCTTACTCGCGTACGTCTCCAACGGTTTCGCGAACGTTTTTTCGAAATCACGAAACGATAACGGCGCACCATTTTCCTGCGTAATCGTCGTTTCCGCTCTCGTCAGCGTGTGGTCGTGCATCATGTTGTGGAAATCCTGGTACGTCATCAGCGTCCTCTGTTTCTGATTTCTCTTCGGATCGAACATGTTCCTCTCCGACGCCTTCGTTTCCTCGTACTCGGCTTGTATCGATTGTCTATCGACGAACGGTTTTTGTCTTCGCCACGTCCTGCATATATCGTCTACTCTATCTATTGAATTCTCGCACGCTTCCACCCCGCAATCGGTCACAATGGATACCAGGTCGATGAGAAACTCCGCCGGGTTGTAATTCGCCGGACACTCGTACCCGATGCTCGTAAAATACGGTATACATTTCGATACCGGACCGTGATACGCGACTCTCCCTCCATTCGCCAAGAGCATGACATCGTGCGCTCTCGACCAACTCGCCGATCGAGGTTGATGCAAAGAACACACGACAACCGCGTTTCGTTCAACCGCGAGACCGGCTAATTGGGAGACCACGCGATCGGCGGAAAACGCATCCAAACCCGACGTCGGCTCGTCGCACACGACCAACTGATGATGATGTCGATGTTGTTCTTTCCGCTCACCATCTGCTACAAAACTACCAAAACTGAACGCCGTTTCGCACGCTATGCTCAACCGTCTTTTCTCGCCTCCCGATATCCCTCTCACTTCCTTCCCGCCTGTATCCCCGCCGACTAAAGTATCCGCGCAACTCGTCAATCCGTACCTGTTCAGAACGGTCTCGACCATCGACGCGCACTCTCGTTTCGTCAATCGACAATCCCGTAATCGACAGTCCAACGTTAACGTTTCACGCACGGTCATGTTGCTGAAAAATTTCGGATCTTGTTCCACGTACGAGATTACATTTGTCCGATGTTGACCCGTATCGCCGTTGCGCGTCTTCGACGTCTTCGAACGCTTCCTCGCTTGTCCCACGAGCTCGCCGTTTAAAAGCACGTCACCGTTGAACACAAACTTCGTCGAATTCGCGTGGTCGTTTAACCTGGTGTTTTCGTGCAGACGTCCACTCAAAGCGTTCAAAAACGTCGTTTTCCCGGACCCAGACGGCCCGAGGACGGCGAGTAACCGCCCCGCGCGCTGCGAACCGGAGATTTGGTCCAAGATGACGTTCGGGGTTCCCGTGGACGATGTCGCGCTGTTTTCGACGCTCGCGCGTAAATCCCACCACTCTAACGCGTTTATTGTGTTGCCGCTGCTGTGATGATGCGTAGGACTTCGTCCGCGTTGGGAGGAGGACATCTTTACGTGTCTCTCTTTATGTGTCTCTGTGAGTAACTTACGCGTGAGGTGTTCGTTTGTGAGGAAAAGTTCGTTGCGACGAGAAAGAGCAAAACGGAACATTTTACGCGACGTCGACGCGAAGAGTTTACGAGTGTGAGTCTTCTCTTTAGTGGTATCATTATTCGCTAGAGCTAGAGTAGTGTTGCGCGAGTAAAGCGCTCGGTGGTACCACCGGCGCTTTTGGTTCTTCTTTTTCTACGTTCGCATCCGCGGATGTCGCGACGACGCGTTGTATCGGCAGCTTTTTCTTCGTCTTAGTCGTCTCCTTTTCGAAGGTTTTCTTCGTTCCGTGTTCTTCGCCGACGTCTTCGATGATTTTGCGCCGTCGAAGCCTCGCTTCTTCCGCGTCTCTCGCTTCTTTTTCTTCCTCGTCTTCGCTGTAAATGTCTTCTAATTTTTTGTGTTCTCCTTTGTCGTCGGCGCTTTTAGTATCGTTATTAGTATTAGTACGCGCATCTTCTCCTCTTTCTCTTTGTTTCTGTTGTTGTTTCTTCTCCTCTCTCGCTTTACTCTCTTTTACCGCCATCTCGTACATTTTCTTCGCGCGCATCTCCTCCTCCATCTCTCTCTTCTCCCGCTCTCGCTCCCCCATCTTCGCCACGTTTGCGACGACGCCGTCGAAATCCATCCTCGCGTGCCTCGCGCTCAACGATTTCATCTCGTCCAAAGCCGCGTTCAAATCCATCTCCCTCTTCGACGCTTTCGTCTTGTTTTCCAGCTTTTTCATCTCGTCCCCTTCCTCCGCTTCTTGTCGTTCGCGTTCTTTCAACTCGTTCGCGGTTTCCTCGCCTTTCCACGGCTCGTAGTTTCGAGACGCGCCGGATTCAACTGTTGTTGTCGTAATGATAGTAATAATGATAATAATAAGAACGGTCAGTAAAACGGGATGACACAGAGAGAGAGAAAGAGCGAGAGAGAGCAAAAAGAGAAAACAAAAGATGTTCGCGAAAATCCGCTCGACCCGTTTCCGCCTTTACTGCGTTCGCGAGCGGATTCGAGCGAGAAACCATTCAAACAACACTCAAACGCAAACGCATCACTCGTACCTATGTAATCGCTCCTTTCCGGGTCTGTTTTCATCGCAATTTCTCCGCTACATCTCGGACATCGAAAATAGAATCGAAATATCCGTAACCCTAGGTACGTTTCTCCTTTCGCGTCTTCTTTTCGGCTGTTAAACTTCGTCCCTTTGCTTATGAAGTTCCCGCAGGTTTGGCAGCAGATGCTCATCGGAAGCATCATTCGTACTTTGATTTGGCCGTCGGCGGGGCGTTTTCCTCGCGGGACTTTCGCGGGGTCGAAGTCGGGAGGGATGTATTTGTTGAGGACTTTACGTTCGCCCATTTTTTATGTGTATTTATTCGTGTTGTCGTCGTTTACGTCGTGAGAATGAAGAACGCGTAAGAGTTTTGTGTGTGTGTTTCCCTCTAAGGTGTTTTAGTATGAGGAAAATTGTAGTCGCGAACGATGCGTAGTAGCGCGAGCGCATGCGAGAGCACGCGAGTATACCACAACGATTGACGTCTAAAGTGGTAGCTTATTACGCTATTCTGCTATTTGCGGTGTTCGCTCGCTCAGTTCCACGCCCGCGCTTTCTGATTCTTTACTCGCAAAACTCTCTTCTTCGGTTTCTGTGCTGGCGTCTAAATGTTGTCCTTTCGTCTCGCGTTCTAATCGAGAGACGACAAAGGCGGACACTATGGCTATGAAACCGAACAAGAACAAGACGAATTCTTCGGCGCCGTTGCGAACGAGGTCGACGGCGAAGAGCGGGACAATCATGCCCGCAAATCGGCTGAAGGTGTTGGAGACGCCGACGCCGGTGCCTCGGATTTGCGTGGGGTAGACCTCGGAGCAGTAGGCGAAGAGGACGGTGAAGGCAGCCATGGAGGAGGAACGCGCGATGGCTAAGAAAGCGGTGATGACGTCGCGTTTTGCGGATTGCATGACCGGTATGAAACAGACCGCGGCGACGACAAAGCCTAAAATCATGGATTTTTTACGACCGAGCGTGTCGATGCACACCATCGCCGAGATCATGCCGGGAAGCTCAGAGAACGCAGATAACGTGATATCGCGGTAATCCGCGTTGGTGAGGTCGGGGGAATTATGCGCGAGACAAACGACCGTGGACGGGTCTAAGTTTTTTCTCGCGCCTCCGCTGTCGTCGTCCATCAGTTTCAAAGTCGTCGTCAGCAAGACCAGACCGTAATACAAAAACGCCACGGAGAAGAAGAGGAACCACAAACTCATCGTCGTCTTTCGAAATTTTGGGACTAACAGGCGTTGCATTTTTACCGGCGTGCGGTTCCACACGTACCCTTTCATGGACGAGAAGAACGAGAGAGAATACTCGTCGTCCGTGTACATGTTGCCTTGTAAACTGGTCATTTCCCTTTGGGGAGGACGAGGAGAAGACGCTCCGGCGGCGGTTTCTGTCGCATGGCTCTCTTCATCCATCGACAACCGTCTATCCAACCACTCCTCTCGTTTCCCTTTATCTTTCTCCTGGACTTTCAACACTCCAACCGGCAAAGGTTTCCTATTCATTTTGGCTATGAATCGCAACGTCCTCTCCGCCTCTTCCATCTTCCCTTTACTCGCTAAATACATCGGCGAATCTGGCATCCACACCAACAAAACGCCCAACAAAATCAACGGCGACACCGTCGCGCCTAACAAAGTCCTCCACGAACTCTTCGGCAAAATCGTCCACGCCAACAATGCCGAAACCATGCTCCCGAACGACCAAAAAAACTCCAACGACGACAAATACACGCCTCTCTTTTTACTCGGTAAAAACTCCGCGCACAAGTTATACGCCACCGGAACGCCTCCTAACCCAAAGCCGACGACCATTCTGGCAAAACACAACGCACTGAAAGTCGGCGCGAGCGCAGACCCAACCCCGGCTAACAACGTCAACCCTGTCGAACACCTCAACGAGAACAACCTTCCTTTCCTATCCGCGAACATCCCAAAACTCGGCGCTCCGAAACCCATCCCGAGGAATACGAAACTCGTCAAACTCGACGCCTGCGTCGTCGTTAACCGCCACTCGCACCTCGCCGCGGGGCCTATGAACGATAACAACATCATCTCCATCGCGTCGCATAACCACGAAAGACCGGTCACGGCTAAGAATACCATCTGGAATTTACCGAAACCGATGTAATCGATCGCTTGTTCCACCGTGTATTCGTTTACGCTAATATTCGACTGCCCCACGAATATCCTCTCTGCGCCTTCTGATTCTTCTTCTTCCGTCGTCGTCGTCATCATCATTCGGTCTCTCAATGAAGTCGTCGTCGCGGAAAAAGGAGGAGGCGTGTTGTTGTTCGTCGCGTTATTCAACTCGATTTCGTTGAAGGAGTTAAACGCTTCCTCTCCCGCTCGTCGTTCCTCGTTCTCGTCGTTTTCTCGCTCGATCGAACCAAACGGATTCGTAGTAGTAGTATTCGCCATTAAAGCGGTATTAGTAGTAGTATTGGTGGCAAATATCCTCTCTGAGAAACGTGGTATTCTCCTCGTCTCTCAATCGTCTCTTCTTTTATATCTTCTTCTTTATGTTCTGCGCTTTTTCTTAAGAATACTAATGAGGAATATTTGTCCAACGTGATGGTTGAATATCTCCAAGAAGAACGCTCCGCGCGATGATTTTGATATCGCTTTATGATGATTAGCATACATGCTGCGCGTCTATTTATTACAATTCTACCGATATGAACTACTGTTATTATTACTACTCAGTGCCGTTCTTCTTTTTATTACTAATATTATTCGCTTTCCTCGGACGAGTACGAGGACGGGGACACGTACGCTTCCAACGCCTGCCATTTTTGTCCATCGTCCCCAAACTGCGCTTCCAACTTGACGAGGAAGCTTCTTCTTCGTCTTCTGTTTTGGTCCTCGCGAGTTGCTAGCGACGACGACGATTCAGACGACGGCGCAGAGGGTACGACTACAGAGTACACGTGGCCACGAAGAACAACGGGCGGCGAATTTTGGTGGACGTCGTCATCGTTTGATAATGCCGCCGTCGTCCTCCTTTTAGGAACGTTTGTCTTCTTCTTAATCTTCTCCTCGAGCGGCGGTGGTGGTGGTGGTCCCCGTGGAATCATCGACGCGTGTTTTGTTTTCTTCTTCATCTCTTTTTGCCGCTGCCAGTAGTTCTCTTTAAACTGTTCAAACTCGCTCGATTTAAGAAAGGCGAAACCTTTCATCGGTGGTTTCGAGGCGAGCGTTCTCGAGAGCAAAAGTTCACCAACTTTTTCACCAACCGCCGCCGGTCTCGCGCCGCCGTTTTGTTGCTCTTCTTTTGCCATCGTCATCGTCTCATCCTTCATTGTTTCTTCTTCTTCTTCTTCGTCGTCTTCGTCTCCCGTCGCGGTTGCGTGGAATCCGCCCAAAGAGGCTTCCAAGAAGCTTCTTTTACCACTGCTCGCATCCTCGGCGTTTTTCTCCTCCATTGCAAGGTTGTTCCTGTCTTTCGCTTCTGGTTCGTTTGGTGGTGTCGTCAGAGCGAAATCTGAGATAGTATTGGTTGGTTTTCTCCCTTCTTCTTCTTCCTTCTGTTTCTTAATCCTCCTCGTCGGGGAGTCCCAAAGCGGTCCCCACACCGTTGACTTTTTCTTCTCGTTTATGTTGTTCTTTGACGAGAGCAGGGATAAAAACGTCCGTTTCTTTTCACGAGAACTACTTTTGTCCGTCATCTTTTGTAGAATCGTCTCTCTCTCGTATTGCTTCTTCTCGTATTCTTTGTCTTCTTCACATGTTTATATCTCAACACATCTCACATGTAAAATGACGAAATTTGAGCACTTCCAAAAACACATCAATTCGCTCATTTGGCCAACTTTGAAGACCTCTCGAGAGATCAATTCGAACGGAAATCACAAATAAATACGATGAATCGAGAGATCTCTTCCGCATGTATCACCGATATGTCTATCGTTTCTTTTTACCATCTTTAATGTACATCTAGAGAGCGTCAAAGTTGGTCATTTCTCGCAATTTTTGCCTAAAAACTCAAGTCTTTTTTCCACTTTATCCCCATTGGAAAGCACGATTGGAAAGAGAATTCAAACCATTTAATGTCGCATTAGACGAGCTCACACGAACACGCGGTAGTAAAACATGGCATCTCGCATCCTGGCAAACCTCCTGGTGATGGGTTCCGGCGCGGTCTTCCGAGCGATGTCACAAGCGTGGCAAAAAGCGTTGGAAAATGCGCGGAAATCCGGCGTCACCGCGGAAACGGCGAAAGAGGCGGTGAACAAGTCAAAGTCGTCTCTGAGCGCGATGATGCCGATCGAAGAGGCGAGGAAAGTCCTCGATGTAACCGAACACGCGACGAAAGATGAAATGCTACAGAAGTTTCAAACGATGTTTCTTAAGAACGAAGGGGTCTCGTTTTACGTGCAGAGTAAATTGGTCAGGGCGAAAGAGCAGTTAGGGAAAACGCAGTTCGGGATGGAGGAAGAGGAATGGTCCAGAGATCCAAGAGAAGAAGAGACTAAAGAAAACAAAGAAGAAAAAGAAAAGAAACTGGACGAAGGGAACGGTGGTGGTCACAGGACGGAAACGGAAACGAAAGAGAAGGAATCATCGTAACGAGCGGATTAGAGAGAGGCGAAACAACGCAATATTCGGGACGGAGAGGAAGAGAGGAGTGGTCCAGAGATAGATCCGAACAGAGAAGAAGAAGAAGTGGTGGTGGTAACACGACGACGAGACGAAAACGACGAGAGAAGGAATCGTAATAACGAGTAGAAAATGGCTAAAATCTGCGTGTGTACTATAGCACATATCATCTCCCGCAGCGAGTCTCGATTCGTATTCGCTTTGACTCTACTTTGTTGTAATTCAATTAATTGCTCTCTCTCTCTCGTATACTCCATTAAAAACAACCACACAACATGACGAAAACGAGAGAGAGAAGGAATTGTAATAACGAGCTGAAAAAGGCGGTCTATATCGTCTCGCGTTTGCGTCTCGTCTCGTATTCACTTTGTAAGTCAATTAATTGCTCTCTCTGCTCCATTAAAAACAATATGCTTCGGAGTCCTTTTTATTAAACGAGAGAGCGAGCGAGAGAGACTGACAGAGAGAGAGAGCAACATCAGAATGGCACTCGTGTCGACGAAACGGTCGCTGGCGATTGCTTTCCTTTGGCTCGCCGTCGCCTCCTTGTGCGGTCTGTTCGTCTCTCGCGTGGAACTCGATTTCGTGTTTACGAAGTTTCCCCGACGAAAAGAACTCTCACTACGTTCCGGAAAAGGAAAGGAAACGAAGGAGGAGACGATGAAAACGACGAAGAAACGTTCAGTCGACGACGACGATGACGATGGTGTTGGTGGTGATGAAAACAACCGTTCGGAAATGATGCGTTTTAAAGGCGGGAGAAACCGTCCTCAACCCCTACGACCAAAAGGTCAAGGAGAGGACGAGTCGAACGGGTTCGGGTGCGTTTCAATCGAAAACCTCTTTTTCGTTCGGGAGATGTGTTTACTCGACGTGAATATGGAAAACAGTGCAGAATATGAAGGGTACAAGAAGATGTCCGCGCGATTGACGGTTCGTAAGAAAATGAAGGACGACGATAAAGGCGGCTTTGAGTGGTCGTGCGGCGACTCGGTAAGAGTGGCATTCGAGACGTCGGACGCGTTGTTCGGGCCCGTGAATTCGCCGATTTTTGAGGAGAGAGAGGAAGAGAGTGGGGAGAAGGTGTGCGGGGAGTTTCCAGTGGAAGCGATCGTCCCGAGGGAAGGCGAACAGTATCGAGGTATTCGGGCGAAAGTGTGGTTGTTGCACGTGGACGGCGAAGGCCTCCAAGATCCGGTGAAAGAGAAGCCGTTTCCGGAGAATTTAATGGCAAAGGCAAATAATTGTCCGCCGTGCGATGGGCCAATCGTGTATAATATTAGGAGGACGTTTCCGGGGAAAGTATACGTGGACGAGAAGGACTATTTCGTGAGCGAAAACATGGAGGAGGATGTAGGCGCAGGCGAGAACGTGTTGGAAGACGCCGCGGGATTTACCAAATCCTATAAGAATACCAAAGAAGACGAATCGACGCACGGGTGGTACAAGATGGAAGCGTATAATGAGCGTCACGAGAATCCATCAGAGGAACTCGCTTGGAAGCGGGAAGGTTCGAAGATTCCTTTTTGTACAAACGGCGACGGCGCCGGAAGGTGGGTGTTTTCCAAGAAAATGTACCGAACGCAAAGCGAAGAAGACGCTTTAGAGTGGCGGTATTACGGGTGCAAAATTAAACACGTATCAGGATTGAAATTGAATAGATGCTTAGAAAAAGTTGGACCGGTTAAGTTTGCCGGCGAGAGTACTTTAGGACACGTATACGAGGCGTTTCTGCAACATTTGAACAAGACGGAATATTTTTGGCCTACGAGACACGATTTAGACGCCAGAAAAGTTTACGGAAGGTTAGATTTACTTCGCGCGCAGAACGATCACAGCGATTTTCACGGCATAGATATGGTGAACAAAAACCTATTCGACGAAATTCATAACCACAAACGCACGGCAAACGTGAAATTCGAAAACGTGGTGATTCTACAAGGCGCGAACGACGCCGCGAGGTATTCGATTGAAAAGTTTAGAGAGAAGATGAAAACTTTCGTAGAAACCGTGGTGAGATACCGCGAAACGAGCAACGAGAGCGAACAGGTTCGGTTGAAGCGTTTAGTGTGGGTGACTGCACCGACGAGACAATATAAATCGAGCAGCGGACCCGGTGATAGCATGTGCCCGAACGGATCGTCCTCGGAATCGATGCGAACGTGTAGCGCGGGAAACAGCGGACAAGCGCACACGGACGTCGGTACGACGAGATGGCACGGCATCGAGAGCGGTACAGACGCGAATGTACCGCCGAACTTGTACGGTACGCACGAACGAAGACAACTGTTGAACCAAATAGCAAAGAAGATGCTTCGAGAGAACGAAAAGATGTTGGCGGATGAGGTGTACATCGTCGATTACGAAAGTTTGACGGCGGCGTTGCCGTCGGATTATAACTACGACGGTGAACATTGGGGATGCCCGTGGCGAAGCTGGGAAAATAGAAGAGGATCAGGATACAGCTGTAAAGGCTTAGCGAACGTCGTGGTGTCGAATATCATTAGTCATTTTCTAGGATGCAAAGATTTGCATCTTTGATCTTTCCCTCGTGTCGAGGTTCTTGAAAAAACATTCTGATTAATCGGTACTAAAACCGAACAATACAAACTCGGTTCGCAAAAACTCGATGCGTTTAGCTGCAATCTCGAAACTCTCTAAATGATTTGTTCTCAACTCTGTCGCAATTTTTTGCGTCAACTCGGCGGTGATTCCCGGAATAAATATAGACGAGTTAGTCGCGCAAAACTCTCCGGCGCGCGCGTCGTCTTCGTTCTCGTTACATTTTTTCAAAACGTCAATCGCACCTTCTCGCACCGCCAAAAGTAAACCATCCATCGCGTCAATTACGGGTTTAAGCGACTGCTTCAGCTCGTTTTTATCCGCGCTCTCAAAAATCTTACCTTCAATCATTAAAAGTAAAGCGTTGCACGAAACGGTCAACACGTGCGATGCTACGTACGACGTCGTAGGGACGATACCGTCCAGAGCGAATTTTATGGAGTTTGGCAAATGCTTATTGGATGCGATCGCGCGTATATCTTCCGAGAGATGACGCGAGCAACCAATAACGATGCGTGAAATGACATCGAATGTGCTCGTAGCTGATGTATTTCGGATGATTGCTTGGATGAACGTTTCGTTGAACGCAAACACGTTCGTTCGCGTCCACGATGAAGAGGCTTCTCCATCCTCCTCTTTTGCTTCTCGCCCCGAGGCTGAATTTTTTCCCACGCGGTGTTCGAACATCTCGCGAATCGTCTGTTTTCGTCGCTCGGCGGTGTTTTCTTCACACGAACCCAGAGATGCAACCGAGAAATACGCGAGGGATTCGAGTAGATGATTTCTCGTCCACTCGTCCCTGTACGACGCATTATTCGTAGCGCAAGAATTCTGTGCTAGAAACCACGAAGGCGCCGCGAGCGCTGGTGCGCTTAAGTGCGGAGGTAACCACGAACTGTTCGTTCCCGTCGCATCGTCCGTGTATGTAAAGCAAAGGTTTTTCCACAGATACAGCATGTTCATTTCGTGCTGTTCCTCTACGTCCCCGTTCCCGATGCAAAGTATGCCGTTTGAGCAATTTTGCGATGCCACAGCAAACTGCTTCGTTACGTGGTCGAATCTCTTCTTCACTTTCAGATTAAACTCTTCTTTGTCTGTTATATCAACATCGAGACCAGCGTGTTCGATTAGACCCATATCGTGCAGATATATCGACCGAAATTTTGAGCTAATCGCGTCCATTTGACTAAACGCGAACGAACGCTTCAACGTATCGCGAAACCTCGTAAATTCCAACGCTTTATCGAACGCCTCGTATCGCAAAGCCTTGGCGAATGATTCTCCAATGTCGACATCTGATTGTTGTTGTAAACTCTCGCACTTTAAGCGAATTTCGTGAAACTTTTCCATACTCACGCTGTTGCCATCGAGCGCGGGAACGACGTGATGGAATAAACTCGCCATTTGTATATTTTTGGCATCCAGAAACGCAAACGTATCGAGCATGGACCGCGACGCGCCAAGCAGACAGCTCGAAGCTATTTCGTCGAACAATGCCTCCGCGTTATGTTTTGAACGCTGCAAAACTCGTTTTGAGAGCGCTTTCGCGCACACGAGAAACATTACAGCTCGTGAATGGCATTCGATGATTTCAGATTTGAGCGCGGAGCGGCTTGGTTTCAAATTTAAGCACGAAGCCGCTTCGGCGACCAGTGCGTGCGTGGCGTAAACTCCAAGAACATCTCGCGGTGTCCACTCTCGCGAATCGAGCGATTCGACGAGTGTTTCGCACTTTTCAAATCGTTCCATGAAAATTCTTGCGCGATTTTGGCCAGAGCAATCTTTGTAAACCAGCGGCGGCGAATAACAATTCTTTTGCTTGGTCACCCAAGCGGTATCTATCTCATCCCTCGAAATATCCGCTATGAGGACACGACACGCTGCTTCAACTCGTAACGCGTCCATCGCGTCTTTCTTCTTCAGTTCTTTGTCATCATCATCATCATCATTTTTGTCATAATACGCATCCAAAGAAGCAGCGGCGACGTCTCTGCGTTTCGCTAATCTTTCCCGACAGCCCTGAATCGCCTCAGCGTTGCCACAGTCCATGAGCGCTTGCATAAAGGTGCGAAGCTCTCTCGCACAACTCGTCCACGATGCAAAGGCGTCGACATAATCGGCTATTGATTCAAAAAGTATTTGTGCGTTCTTGACGTTCTTCTTTCGAGAGAGATTTTGACGCGCGGCTTCGAGAACGGCGAGGTACGGTCCTCTGCCTACGACTTTCGCACCGCCGTTCGCTTCTGACTTGGCTCTTAACGCAAATGCAAACGCCATCGTTCTACTATCACTACTACTACTACTACCTTCACTGAGGCCTAGCTTTGCGAGGTGCGCGATTGCGTCGTCTACGTTCCCTTCTTTTCCGTCTTCGAGCTCGGCGAGTAATTCGATGGCGTTTACGATAGCAATCCAATCGTCCGGTGCGAGGTCAATAATATCCACGTTATACTGAAACGCTTTTAATTTTGCGTCATCTAAGGACGCGTATAAGTCTGCGAGCAAACGCAACCGTTCCAAAGGTGAACTTTTCGCGAAACATTTTTGACCAACCTCGCTCTCGAGAAACGCGACGGCTATTTTTCTATTCGCGTCGCCTTTCGGGTACTCTCTCCGTCTCCTCTTACTATCGTTACTAATACTATCACTACTATAAATATCCTCATCCTCTTCATCCTCTTCAAACCCAACGTCCGCGCACATTAATGCCGTCACGTACGCCCTCGCGTTCTCGCTCGTCAAATCCCTCTCTTGATTTTCGTACTCGCTCGTCTTCAAGCTTTTATACATCCTCTGAAACATCGCCTTCCCCAACTCTCCGGACAACTTTTTCTTCTTCTTTCTCTCCTTTTCTTTCTCCTCCTCGCTCGCAACGATGTGCCTTTCTCCGTCTTCCTCCTCCCTCTCCTCTCCGCGCCACGTTTTCTTTTGCATCCCAATCGCTAAACTCATCGTCGCCGCGGCGCGCGTCCCTCCCGTCCCGGTATGCGGCTTCAACCGTTGCAACTTCACCGCGTACGTCTTCGCTTTTTCCAAATCCCACTTCTTTACCATCACGTTTTGTAATTCCTCGAGAATGTCGCAATTCCCTGGATCTTTCTCGTGTTGTTTCTGAACGACCAAATATTCGTTCTCCTCGTCCCCGATGGACTTGTAAAAAATGCTCAACACTCGTAAACTTTGCGCGACTGTCGGACCGAAATCGGTTTCCAGATTTTCCTCCTCATCGATCCTTTTCATCACCGTTACGCACGCTCTCGTCGCCTCCTCGAACGCAGTCTCCTCTTCCTCGCTCACGCGGAGCATCGCTAAAGCTTTCACGCACGAAAACAGCGAGACGGATGGGAACTGCTTCGAGGCTTTCGAGCACAAGGAGACGCATTCTTTCGCTTTCGACGGCTCGTCGACGACGTCGTAGATTTGGTGCAACGTTTTGTTTAACGCATTATTGAAAGAATTCATCGTTTAAAGTTCTTCTTCTTCTTCTCTCAAAAGTCGAAGAAAGTTTTGCTGCTTTCCAAACGAGACGACGCGAGAGAAGAAACAAAGCGCGAGTGATGCGTTGTGAAGTAAAAATATCAAGAATTCCAATCAACTGTCCAAGAAAAGAAAAGAAAAAAAGCAAAAAAGCGTTGAAAATACACAAGACGCATGTGAGATGCATAAAGACTTCATTAGTAAAAAGATCTCGCTCTCTCTCGAATACTACTCATAACAACACCAACAATGTCCAAAGCGTTCAACACAAACTTCATCAAATGTGTCTTCGTCGCCGTTCTTTTCGGGTTTCTCTTCCAACTGCGCGAGATCGCGGCGGAATACCAGTGTCCGAGTTTTGGTGCGTGGTTTTTTTTTGTCGTCCAAGACTTATGTGTCAACAACGTTCTCGAGATGTTCCCGACCAACCACGGAGGACGGATTTGATTGGTTCTCGATGAACCTATCCGCAGGAACGGCGTGAAATGTTAACACGTGTTTCTCTCTCTCTCTTTTTTAAATAACAGATCCGGCGCAGTTGGAGCAACTCGCGATGCAATGCCTGGAAGATCCGGACGGTTTGTGCGGCGACATGTGCGTGAAAGCGATAACGTCTTCGGCGGCGAACCCGCAGGTGGCGAACGTGAAAGTGCCGTGCACCGGGGGCGTCGATGGACTCATCGAAAACGTTTTGAAAAAGTGTACCGAAGAGCTCGGCGCGCCCTTCGATCCTTGCGGCGGGAAAACGAAGAAGGCGATCATCGACGCGAGCGCGAAGATTAAGTGCGAAGAAGGCGGCGTGCTCGCCGATTACTAAGAAGTTTAAACTTCTTCTTCTTTATTACTCTCTCATGTTAGCTGCGTTTCGTGTTGCTATTACAAAAATATTTTCTAGGTATATAAACAAACTACTCCAAAACAAGTACACGCAGGATGAACGATGAGGATCGTCGTCGTCGTCGTCCAAGTTTACTTTTATCGCTTGGAGGAGAAAAAGTTTCCGAGCAAACCTCCTACTCCACCTTTAGCTTTGTTACTGCTGCTATTGCTAATCTTTTCCCCCGCGACGATCTCTTCGTCTTCGTCTTCGTCGAAGAACCCTTCTTCCCCTTCCTCGTACGACACGCTCGCGCTTTTCACTTTGACGATTTCCTTGTCTTTGTTTGAAATCGTTCGAAACGCTTTGCTCACGCCGTATTTTTGCAACTCTTCGCTCGCGACCATCCCGAGATACTGCTTCGCATCTTCGAGATTTTCCGGGTTGCCGTCTTCTTCGAACTCTCTCAATTGCGCTTCGGTGAACCCTCCGCTCTCGTCCGTGCCGCTTCGCGCGACTCGGAAAAGTAACCACGAACCGAACGAATCGTACGCCAAGGTACCGTCTGCGTTCACTTCCTGTCCCGTCGGGAACGGAATCAATCGATCGATTTTCTTCAAAAGAGACGGTCGGTTTAGCATAAACCGGTCGAATTTCGAAGTCATGGCGGATATTCGTCGTCTTGGAATCTTTTTCGTCAACAATCTGGCAAACTCCCAACCGGCTTGGTCGTTCGCGTCTAAAATCGCCCACGCCTCCGGGTCTCTAATCTTCGCTTCATTCGCGCGTCTCCATGCGCTCAGCGATTCGTTACTCGCGGTTAAATCTTTTCGCAACTTTTGCACGCCGGCATCCGTGCGTAAACTCTTAAAACATAATTGTAAATACATAATCCCTAACGAATACATGTCGAATCTATCCGGTAAATTCAACTGCCACAACACCGGCGAAAGCGCCAAAGCGATTGGCGGAAACGGCGCCTCGGGCGTTTGCGTGCTCATGATGTACTGTTCCGGCGCCGCATATCTCGGGTCGAATATGAATTGTTTTGGCACGTAGTTTACGCCGAAACGTAAATCCGCGCTCCCTCCAAAATCAATCAACTTGAACCGCTGCGTGTTTTCGTCGAAAATTAAATTCTCCGGCTTGACGTCTCTGTGGACAATCCCGGTCCCGTGCATTTGCACCAACAAATCCAAGCACTGACTCATTATCGCCCTGATCGTCGCCGCCGTTCTCTCCGGATCTCCAACTGCTAACGTTCTCGGATAACTCTCCTCGTCCGGAAATAAATACGGCTCCAAGTTATACGGAAAGTCCTTCTCCTTCATAAACTCAAACAACGTCCTCCCGCCTTCGTACTTCCACGCCAACCACAACGGCGGGTACGCCCCAGGCTTCGACGGCTCGCCTTGCCACGACCCAACGTACGGCGCGCACGCGTTCCACGCCGCGATCTGCATCCTTCGGTTCATCCACTCCTCCGCTTCCCCGTAATCGTCCGCTCTTTTCAACACGTACGGCTCTCCCGTTTCGTTATTCGTCGCGAAATACACCACCCCGAATCCGCCTTGGCCGAGTTTCGTCCCCAACGTAAAATCCTCCAAACTGTACTTTTTCCGCATTCGATCTTGTATCGGTTGCACGACGTAGTATTCCACGTACCCAGGTAACGCCCCGGGCGTGATGGAGAGGAAAATGAACAAGGTCGATAACAGCGCCGCGCCTTGCGCGGTGAACAAAGGTTTCAACTCCCTTCGTAATTCCGGATCTAACGTCGACCGGTAAATCATATCGCCGCAGTTCTGGACGGTGCACGGAAGCCCCACGCCGGTGGCGACGTCGAAGATGTGGGACATCTGTTGATGGATGTCTGAGGTGGTCAAATTTTCCATTCCTTCAATCATCATCCTCGTCGTCGAAACGGATATCGATGACGCTGAAAACCGTCTCCGTCGTTTTTCGATGAAAATTTTGCGCACTTTTTTCTTCGATGATGATAAAGTTGTTGTTCGAGACGAACTTTTACGCGAAACGTGACGAGAGGATGCGGAGGAGGATGCATAGGAGGAGGAAATGCGTTTTGCGAGACCGACCCCCATTTGATGCTTTTTTAAAACGAGAGAGAGAGCGTTCAGAGAGAGAAGTACGTGTTCTTAAAATGAGGGAAAACTCGAGAGAAGGAAAGATACGATGGATAAAATTTAATTGTTGTGCAAAGCAAACAGTTTTGGTCAAACAAAAAAGAAAGCATCTCATTCCTGAAAAACGTCTCAATTTTTATTAGAGACGAATCGAAAGCGCGCGCGTGAAGAACAACATCTCAAAACGAAACGTCACGAAAGAATACTAATAATGAGCAGCAGACGAAGAAAGAATCCACATCCGAAAAGAGCGGTGAACGCGAGGACGGTTTTGAAGGTG